>Ga0302324_100003355_pt1 | contig 36199 bp, 30 predicted proteins | sample Palsa_T0_1_FD_201949 | JGI IMG/M metagenome (GOLD analysis project Ga0302324, IMG submission 201949) | Peat permafrost microbial communities from Stordalen Mire near Abisko, Sweden - Palsa_T0_1 | ecosystem: Environmental > Terrestrial > Soil > Palsa > Peat permafrost | place: Sweden: Abisko... | reverse complement strand
TAGCGTTGCGGACCGTTGGATCACTCGTGGATTTACTGGTTTGCTGCTGGCAGGGTCCACGTCGAACGCGTAGGTCATATTTTCGGTTCGTAGCGGCGTGGCTCCGGTACCGTTTCCTGACAAATATTGGACTTGACTCTCTACGCGATAAGTACTCAAGAGGCCTTGGCTTGTAGTCAAAAAGCTAAAGGAGTGTATTTCGGAGTTGCCCAGCGGATCGACAATGGTATTTCCTCCCGCTGTTGGATTGTATGTCCAGAGAGCGCTCGATCCGTCGTGGTTGACAGTTCGAGAGGTCACCGCCATGTGCACCGGGTTCGATTGCGGGTTCTGAGCGATGGGGAATTGTGTTTGGGCGAGGGGCGTGTAGGTATACGCAATAGACCCGCCAGAAGGAAGCCCAACGGACTGCAATTCCAAAGCGCTGTTGTTTACCCAGTTAAACTCGTACTTCTGGCCAGTGGGCAGAGTCAAAGTAGACGGCTCAAGCTCAGCGCCGAGATGATCGACGCAAGTCTGCCCAGGGTATTGACGAAAGGCCGAACAAAAATTGGTACTGTAGTCGACCAGAGTGTAGTTGAGGAGATAGGCCTGCTCATTGCCGTTCGAGTCCTGCACTGTCCATGTCGTAGATGCAGCACCTACCTGAGTCTTCCCAAGGGGGCTGGTGTAAGTTACGCTGCCTGCATTCGCGATTTGAACGGGCGAACCTGAGAAACCGCCGAACAAATTACCATTTGTGTCCTCAGAAATATCAGCACGGGTTCCATCTTTGAGAGTTATTGTTCTAGCGGACAGCAGGGTGCCGCCGTCGCCCTGCGCCGTCACCCATATGCCGGAACCGTCTGATGCTGGTCCGCTTTCTGTGCTCGAAGCGTTGTTGCATGGAACGGATGGAGTGATTAACCTGAGGCTGATAGAGTGTGATGTTCCTTCAGGATCAATAGCCGTGAAACCCGTGATCACGTTATACCCGTACGTGACTGGACCGTTTTGGGTCGCTTCAACGCAGGATGCCGTCGACGCTGTATACAACAGTTGCCAGTCAAATGGGTTTGTGAGTCGCCAGTTTGAGGTATTGTTTTCGCTAAGGTCAGTCTGGTTCAGGATAATGTTATAGAATCCGCCATGTGGATATTGTTGTGTCGGATTAGGGACCCATAGCGCAGTCCATTGTTGTGTATCGTAGACGTAGTTCGTATCGATGGTCTGACCTCGTCCGGGGACCGAGATGATCGGCACATGCATGTGAAGGTTCCCGTTCTGAAGAAGGACGGAGTCGAAGTTTGAACCGTGGAAGCTTCCATAACTGGGAAACCCTGCGTCGCTAAACCCATCTTGTGCACTTGCAATCGGAGCGAAGCAGATACAAAGAAATCCGATGCAAAAGAAGGCATTCGAAGCCAGGAGTAGCAGTGCCTTAAAACACGAGGAAACGCTGATCCTTCGGTGAGCCATTTGGGCCCTCCAAGGTGGCTGCTGGCGGAGGGCTTCGGAGATCATACCCTCGACTCCAAGCGGGAAACCGCTTCCAATTGCCCTCAGAGATCGGCGTGTCAATAACAAAGCGGGACGATCCATTGCAGCCTCCTCTTGCAGAATGCACAAATATTCGAAGCGCGACTCTCCTGAATCACATTCTTCGACGATGCAGGAAGTCCGCACTGACTCCCACGCACCACCAAGATATTCGGTCCTGGCACATATCTGTTACACACTTCAAGGGAAGCAGCGATGAGGAATGTGGGGAAACTGACAGTCTGTTTCTCCGGCGAATCCCGCTCGCTGAAATTGTCCAGAGACTGTAAGCGGGATGGCTTCTGCATGTCAATAGAAGAAGATGAGAACTGAAATCTCACGGTGGAAACCAATCTCGGCCCCGTCGAAGCCTCAAGCTCTCTGCTTTGGGGACGGTGATGACCGATTTGCAGAACCTAACGTTACGTACGTACGTTACGTGCCCACCGGAAAATTACGAATCCAAGTCTGTTTCGAAGGGCAAATCTATGCTGAAAGGGATTGTTGCTTCACACTTAGGACAGGCATGATTGCGAGAATGGCCTATGTATCCACACGAACATTCAATATAGAACTCATAACGGAGGATGCGATGAACGCGCTTGATCCTTGCACGTTCCCTTTCACAAATATCACGCGAGGATCGCGGCGTAACCAATCCATAAGCCGCAATTGAATCCGCCAGAAAATTGATCTGTGCTTGGCGCTTGCGTTTGGGAAAGTCTGGGTCGCGCACGACCTGAAGAATCAGGTCAGCCGACCGTATAAGGTCGAGCGCATACGAACCGACCTCGGGACGTGCAAAAGACTGGATTACGTCTTGCTGGGTTTCGGCCTTAGAGAGGTCTGGCCAAACGTGTTGCCAGAACAGATCGAGAATCCAGCGGTAGTTGTCAGCTCGTCCCCGTACCCATGACGGCTGAATCTTCCGGGGGCGGCCTCTGGGCTGTTTTTCTGAAACCCTGTCAATAGGAAATTCGTATTTTTTTCGCGCTCTTTTCTGTTCACCGACTTTTGCGGAAGTTCTCGCCATATCGTGAACCTGAATTTTACGGAAAGTCACGGAGAAATGCCGCTGAATTTAGCGGGAGATCGCCTCTCCTTTGTGCTTCGCTCCCAGCCCGCAAAAGCGGGTCCTTCCGAAAACTGGCCTTAAACTAAGCGCCAGATGGCGATTCTACCGATAGTCGGGTTCCGTGGAATCGCCTGGAGGTCGGGAGGTCGGAGCTATGAGCGGAAAACAGATGTTCCCTTGTCCCGTATGTACGGGGCCTAGAGAAGTGCTTCTAACAAAGAAGGACAAACCCTACTTAACGTGCGATCCGTGCGGAGTCCAGGTCTTCGTTCGTGGGCCTTCCGGTATCAGGGAATTCAGCCGGTTGCTCCAAAGCACCAGTGAAGAACCGTTGCTGGCGAGACTCACTCACATCGAGAAACGATACCGGCTCACATGTCCAAACTGCGGACATAAGTTCTGGATCACTCCCAAGCTGGTTGAGACGAGCATGTTTGACGGCAGCGTGAAGGGATTTCGTTGTCCCGAGCGAGACTGTGGCGGGGTTGCACTCTGGAATGAGGAGGCGAAATGAAAATCACGGTTATGGGAGTTTTGGTCGTGATCGGCGGCGTCTTGTTGCTAGCGCTTATCGTGCACATCTTGGAAGAGGGACCGAACGAAGACGGAAAGAGCAATGACCAACCAAACCCAGCATAACGAATGGCTGACGGCTAGCGAGGCTGCCCAATATCTAAAGGTAAAGGTGCGCACGCTCCTGCTCTGGGTCCGGCAGGGGAAAGTGAAAGCCTTTGCACTATCCGGCACGAAACGTCGCGTCTGGCGCTTCCGCCACAGCGACTTGGACGCCGCCCTTCTGGAACCGCTCGTGCTACCATCCATTCCGCTGTCCGTGCGCTCTGAAAGGAGGATGTCTTGAAAAGAGCAGCACGGGTAAACCAAGGAAGTCTTGTTTTTAACAGGCGCTATGGAACCTGGAACTTTCTGTGGTGTGAAGACGGTCACCGACGTTCGAAGGTGATTGGCACAGCACAAGAGTTCCCGACCAAAGCGTCAGCATGGCGCGCAGCCGGACCGTTGCGCAAGCCGCTAGAACCGTCGGAAAGAAGTGAACAGCGAATACCGTCGGTGCGGGTTCTGGTGGAAGAATACCGCGCCGAGAAGATGCCACGGAGAAAGATGACTAGGCAGGGCTACAACACATGGTTGAATCAGTACGTCATTCCGAAATGGGGTGACTGTACTCTTCAAGAGCTGCAAGCGCGTCCCATTGACTTGTGGCTTCAATCTCTCACCTTGGCACCAAAGAGCAAGGTTCACATTCGTGGACTTGTTCGTGCTCTGTGGGAATTTGCGATGTGGCGCGGCGACGTGCCGACACAGCGCAATCCTATGGAGCTGGTCACGATCAAAGGAGCAACCAAACGGGTGAAGACGACACGCAGCTTGACTGTCGAAGAGTTCCAGAAGCTTCTCGAAAAACTTGAGGAACCCTTCCGCACGATGGCTCTAGTCTGTGCCTGCTTGGGGCTTCGCATCAGCGAGTGCCTTGCCTTGCGCTGGTCCGATGTGGACTGGCTTAATGGCACACTCTGCGTTGAGCGTGGCATTGTGCATCAGGTTGTCGATGACGTGAAAACACCTGAGTCACAACGGACGATGTACATCGACGCTGCGATCATGGACGTGCTCAAGATGTGGAAGCAGCTAACCCAATTCTCCGGTTCAGAGGATTGGGTGTTCGCGTCTCCGGTGAAAATCGGGCGCTTGCCATTCTCCTACGCAGGAGTTTGGCGGGCGCTTCGGAGAGCAGCGATCAAAGCTGGCATCGGCCACATCAGCTCGCATACCTTCCGGCACACGCACAGATCATGGCTCGACGCTGTGGGAACGCCGGTGGGTGTCCAACAGCGGCTCATGCGGCACACGGACATCAGAACAACGATGAACGTGTACGGCACGGCAGCCACGGCGGACATGCGACAGGCGCACACGAAAATCGTTAGACTCGCGCTTCCACAGGGCTAACTGATTTGTGAGCTGATTTGATCGACTGTAAGTGATTGAAAATATGGCGGAGAGGGAGGGATTCGAACCCTCGGTACAGGTGTTAGCCCGTACAACGGTTTAGCAAACCGCCGCATTCGGCCACTCTGCCACCTCTCCGGCGTGCGGAGCTACAGTTTACCACGGGGGATGTGAAAGTTTGCGGCTTGCAGTTCCAGTCGTTTCCCAAAAGTTGGAGATGGAAAACGACAAACGACAAGTCCCAAGTTTCCCTGGCGGCGAACTCTGGGTTGCTAAATCGATGCCGGTGTCTGCAGCACAGGATTATCCCGCCAGTTCCAGCAACTCTCAGTTTACGCCGCCGCTTGATGACTGCCAGCGAGGAATCCGAGCAGTTCCGCATTGACCTGGTCCTTCAGCGTAGAACACATGCCGTGCGGAGCGCCCGGATAGATCTTCAGTGTCGCTCCCTTGACCAGTTTGGACGAGAGAAGCGCCGAGGCGCCGATGGGCACGATCTGGTCGTCGTCCCCGTGAAGGATGAGAGTCGGCACGTCAAACTTCTTCAGATCTTCGGTGAAGTCGGTCTCAGAAAAAGCCTTGATGCAGTCGAAGCATGCGTTATGTCCCGCAATCATACCCTGAAGCCAGAATGAGTCTCGCAGGCCTTGCGAGACTTTGGCGCCGGGACGATTAGCGCCGTAGAAGGGCAGGCTGAGATCCTTGAAAAACTGCGAGCGATCGGCCAGGACGCCGGCGCGAATGCCATCGAACACATCGATCGGCAAGCCACCAGGATTAGCGGGAGTCTTCAGCATCAGGGGCGGCACGGCGCTAATCAGCACGGCGCCGGCGACTCGCTTCGTGCCGTGGCGACCGATGTAGCGCGCGACTTCGCCGCCACCGGTGGAGTGGCCGATGTGAGTAGCATTCTTCAACCCGAGCGCTTCAACGAGTTCAGCGAGGTCGTCGGCATAAGTGTCCATGTCGTTGCCATTCCAGGGCTGGCTGGAGCGGCCATGACCGCGGCGGTCATGCGCGATGCAGCGGTATCCGCGGGACGACAAAAAGAGCATCTGATCTTCCCAGGCGTCGGCGCTCAGGGGCCAGCCATGACTGAAGACCACGGGTTGTCCCGCGCCCCAGTCCTTGTAGTAAATCTGCGTTCCATCCTTCGTCGTAATCGTGGGCATAAGATGTTCTCCTTACTATGGGTCAATTCTTGCCGAATTCACGTGTTCTCGACAACCAAAGGTGTCTAGGATCAAGCGGCAGCGACCCGCTCAACCTGAAACCTCCTCACGGCAAGAGTACCGAGCACGATGAAGATTGCCATCACCGCGAGTTGCGCCACCAGAAATGGCGGCTCTTTCTGGGTCGGAGCCAGCGCCTTTAGAGACGGCACTTTGAGGAAAGACTGTACCACCGCGACGAAAGAATTCAAGTAAAGAGCCAGCACGGCGCACACCACATAAACCCAGCGCCAGGCGCCGGCCAGGTGCAGAAAGTAGCGCGCCGCGATGGCAATTGCCGATACCACCAGAGAGATGATCCCGACCACATGGGATGGCAGGAGGTGCTCGACGGGGAACAGAAACCCAGTCAGGCTGGTCAAGGCGGTGGTTGTGAGAAAGAATGCGGTCCAGCCGTCGAGCCTTTTCCCGATCAGAAGGCCATAAACGACAATGAACCCCGACCCGATGCCCGCCAGACTCAGCAATACGTGCACCAGCGTGAAAGTCGATGTGCTCATACCCAAAATCATGACGCGCTCCTTTCACAGCGAGAGAGGTTGAGAGGCACAACAATAATTGACTGTTAAGGATACACGCTTTCGAAACTTGGCGAATTCTTGTTCGTGATTCGTAACGCGAAACAGTTTGCCGCAAATATCCTCTTGCGATCGTAGACAATGCCCTCAACCATGAGGGGGGAGAGGAGTGGGCCCGGACGACTGTCCGAACTGCGGCGGTAGTGGATATGTTGCTAAGCCGGTGGATTTGAACGGTAAATCCGAAGGCGTAGCATTTATCCGCTTGCAATGTCCCGTCTGCGGGGGCACCGGCCGAAAACACTCGATTCCACCTTCGACCGCCGGCTGACCGCACGGCCCGCGGTGCTTGCGAAAAACGTTCGGAACCGGACCGCCATGCCTTCCGTCCTACGGGTGACGGTCCGGCCGCACGTTTCTAACGCACCCGTCGCTTCCGGTCCGCCTTGGATTTGATGCCCTCCAGAATCGTGGAGCGTTCAGGCAATTCCCGCGGTTTTGACCTGCGGCCGGCGGCGGGGGGTCGCGGCGGTCTCGACCCGATTCCGTCCATTATTCTTGGCGCGATAGAGCGCCTTGTCGGCCGCTTGCAGAACAAGACCGGGGTCCGATTCTCGCGTCCCAGAGTTCGCAGCTCCAATGCTGACGGTCACCGAAAGCGGGGCCGGAGGGTTATCCTGCGCCAGTTCCCGAATGGCTTGCGCCTTGCGCGCGCGGCCGCGGGCCCGCTCGCTGCGACGGTCCGGTCCTCGCGGAGCTTGACGCCGATCGCCGCTTCGCATGCGGAACTCCGAGGACTCGATGGCCTTGCGCAACTGCTCGAGATGATCCACAACTTCCGCAGTGGCTTTTCCGGGGAACAGAATGTTGAACTCCTCGCCGCCGCAACGGTAGGCCTGTCCCCCGCCGGTCACGCGGGATAAGCCGGCCGCCACCAGCTTCAAAACCTGGTCCCCGGTATCGTGACCGTAGGTGTCGTTGAAGCGCTTGAAGTGGTCGATATCCACGACCGCAATCGAATAAGGATGCTGCAGGCGCAGCAGTGCGTCGTTAAAAGCGCGGCGGGAGGGCAGCGTCGTAAGTTCGTCGTGATAGGCCAGAAGGTAGGAATTCTCGACGATCGATGCGGCGAGGATGCACGCCGCGGTAGCCCAATACATGGTGGAGGTCCGCGTGATCCCGGTGAAGTGCAGGGCCAGGAAAAAAGCGGAGAGTGACCACAGCAGGGCGCTATCGGCGGGTTTCCGGGTGATCAGAAATCGCGCCAGCAAGACAATGCCCGCGACCGCAAACACGAACAGCGCGTAGCCCGGCAACACCGGTGTGGCCGCCAGATGATGCGCCCGCGAGGGAGTCGCCGGGAATCCCTCAGCCGCGCGGCACACAACCGCCACAATCACCGATTGCACGAACAGAAACAGGCCGACGGGAGCCATCGCAGAGAGCGTAAAGCCCTTCTCCTGCATCACCGCGATCAGAACGAAATCCAGCGGCACCAGCAGGGCCGCGGCTTGCACGGCTGCCCACCCCGGCGTCCCCGGCAAGAGATGACCTCCTCCGAAAACTGCAAGCGACTCCTGGGCCAGGAACAGTACAACCAAGGCAAGAAAGATCCGGCTGGAATGGAATCGCCAGGCCAGCAGCATGCCCCCGATCAGGGCGCAATAGTAGAGAAAGCTGAGCGCCGGCAAGGCCAGGGTTAACCAACCGGAATAGAGCAGCACGGCAACGCCCAAGAGCAGAACTCCGCCCGGCACCAGCAGCGACTTCAGTGTGGTTTTGCTCCATACCCGCAAGCCAGAACTCCAGTCGAAAAAGCTTCCTGCGGAATTATCTCTGGCGGAAGCGCGCCAAGGAATTGGCCGCGGAGGTTCGCAAAGCAGAGAACTCGACCGGGCAGGCGCGCAGCGCGATCTCCCGAATTGAAACGGAGCGCCAGCCATCGCATGCCCCAGGGACGAGCCCAGGACCGCCGTGTCGACCTCGTGATCCTCAGCCGGCACGGCGTCGGCAGCACCCTTGTGGCCGACACTGCGCCTGCCAAACCATCCTCACGATCCACTAAAGTCTCCCGTTCCCTTCGCCGATGAACTCTTAGTCACGCGACGGGAACATGACCACTGCTGCGCTCTACCCTGTCACCGCTTTGGAAGGACCACCCGACGCCGACCTGGTTCGCATTCGCGACCTGGTTTATCAGGTCGCCGGCATCTTTCACCCCGACAACAAGCTGCGCCTGCTTCTCGACCGCTGTGGCCGGCGCATGAAAGAGCTGAAGACGGCAAGCCTGCGCGAGTATTTCGAGTGCCTCACTGTCAAGCCCATGCGGCAAACCGAGTTGGTCGCTCTGTTGAATGAAATCACCATCGGCGAAACCTGTTTTTTTCGGAGTCAGTCCCAAATGGACGGGCTGCGCCAGATCGTGATTCCCAAAGTCCTGGAGGCGAAGTCCAAACTCCCGCTCCGGCGGCTCCGCATCTGGAGCGCGGGCTGCTCCACCGGGGAAGAGCCCTACACGCTTAGCATGCTGCTGCTCGAAGAGGCGCATGGGCGGCTCAAGGATTGGAGCATCGAGATTCTGGCGACCGACCTCAATGACCGTTCCCTGGCGCATGCCAGGAATGCGATCTACGGCGCTTATAGCACTCGCAATCTCACTTCCCATTTCCGCCAGAAATATTTCACCGCGGCGGCGAAACAATTGCGCGTGCAGCCGGCGGTTCGCGGCAGCGTCACCTTCAGCCGCCTGAACCTTTCCGACGACGGCCGCATGACCTTCATGAAGGCCATCGACGTCATCTTCTGCTGCAACGTGCTCATTTACTTTGACCTGCTTTCCAAGCGGCGAGTGATTCAACACTTTCACAACAATCTCCTGCCCCACGGATATCTCTTCCTGGGGCATTCGGAGTCGCTCTACGGAGTGTCCGACGACTTCCGCCTCGTCCACCTGCCCGGAGCCACGGCGTACATCAAGGGTGAACGCAAGCCGGCGGGAAAGTAGGCGTATATGAACACGGCGGCAACCAAAGCAAACTTGCTCGGTCGAATCGGCGGACTTGATCGCATCCCCGCCATTCCGGCGGTGCTGGCGCCACTGCTCCGCCACCTGCGGCAGCCGGTCGAGCAGCTCGACGTGCAAGAAATCACCGACATGATTGCCCAGGACAAGCCTCTGGCCGCCCAGTGTCTGCAAATGGCGAACAGCCCTCTATTCGGCCGCTGGCAGAAAGTGGACTCGCTGCGGGGCGCGGTCGTCGGACTCGGATTCCACCGCATCAGCGACATCGCCATGTCTTGCGGCGTCCTCAACCTGATGCCCAAGCAGAACGCCGGCATCGATCCGGTCGTCTTCTGGGAACATTCCCTGGGATGCGCCCTGGTCTGCCGCCACTTTGCCCGCAAGATTTCCTACTCCGATCCCGGCAAGGCCTACCTCGCCGGACTGCTGCACGATCTGGGCATCATCGTCAACCTGCGGGTACTTCCGAGGGAATTTTGCGACGCCTACGAACTCGCCCGCGCCCGGGGAATCCCCCTGCATGAAGCGGAACAAGCCGTCCTGGGATTTACCCACTGTGACAGTGGTCGTTTACTGGCGGATAAATGGGACCTCTCGCCGGACCTGAAGGAAGTCGTGGCGCTGCATCACAATCTCCACCCATCGCACGATCATGCCGGATTAGTTGCCCTGGTCGAACTCAGCGACCTGCTGTGCCGCATGAGTGGACTCAACTACGGCTACGTCGAGTCCCGCCAGGTCAACCTTTTCGAGGAGAAGGGTTTTGCCGTCCTGTCGCGGCAGTGCCAGGGCCTGAAGGACCTGGACTGGGCCCGCCTCACCTTCGAAATGGAGTCCTACATGGACGCGGTGCACGCCCTGGTCTGCGCGATTTACCGGACATGAGTCCCGACGCCATAATCCGTCGGCCCATCCGCGTGCTGGTAGTTGACGACAGCGCTTTCATGCGCACCGCCTTGTCTCACATGATCGCTTCCGAGGCCGGACTTGAGGTTGCCGCCACCGCCTGCAGCGGATCGGAAGCGCTCGCCAAAATTGCCGCTCTCGATCCCGACGTGGTCACGCTCGACATCGAAATGCCTGGACTCGATGGATTGCAAACCCTGCGTTGCATCATGAGCCAGTTCCCCCGGCCCGTCATCATGGTCAGCGCGGTAACCGCGAAAGACGCGGACAATACGTTCAACGCGCTGGCCGCCGGAGCTTTCGACTACGTCCCCAAGAACATGTCGTCCACCACGCTCGACATTCGTCACATTCGGCAGGATCTCATTACCAAGATTCGTGCCGCCGCACAATTGCGGCAGTCCCGTTCTGAAGCTGTGCCTCGAAAACCTCCCCAGTCCTCTCCGGGCGAGACCCGCGACACAACCTCCCATGCTGCCCCGGCGATCGTCGCCCTGGGAACTTCCACCGGCGGTCCCAAAGCCCTGCAGGAAATTCTTCCTCTTTTTCCGCGCGAACTTTCCGTCCCCATTCTGATCGTGCAGCATATGCCCCCGGGCTTCACCGCGCCCTTCGCCCAACGGCTGAACACCATGTGCTCCGTCAGCGTGCGCGAGGCAACTCACGGCGAACCACTTCACCCGGGTGTGGTCTACATTGCGCCGGCCGGCCTGCACATGACCGTGCGGCGGCCATCCGACTCGCACGCCATCCTCTGCCTCGATCCGCACCCGAAAGGTTCGGTGCACACTCCGTCGGTCGACGTGCTCATGACTTCGGTGGCCGAAACTTACGGAAACCTCGCGCTCGGAGTCATCATGACGGGAATGGGCGACGACGGCGCCCAAGGGATGCGCGCCATTCACAGCCACGGCGGCCTCACCTTCGGCCAGGATGAAGCCACTTGCACCGTCTATGGCATGCCGCGAGTCTGCGCCGAGATGGGCATCCTCACGCGCGTGGTCCCGCTCTCTCAGATCCCCGCCCAGATTCTGAACGCAACCCGTTACCGCAAGCGCGCCTGAGCGGATCATCCGCCGCCGTGCGCACCCTCCCTCCGTCCAGCAATTGCCGGACCCTACCCAGCAACACCTCGGTGGAGAACGGCTTGGCTAAGAATTCCTCCGGCATCGCCTCGCGCAGAACCATGTGCTCGGCATATCCGGTGACCAGCAAGACCTTGAGCCCGGGATCTTCGCGCCGAAGCCTTCCCGCCAGGGCGTGCCCTGTTTCTCCCGGTAACAACACATCCGCCAGCAAAAGTTCCACCTCGCGGCGACGCGCGTCATAGATGCATCCGGCTTCCCTCGCGTTCGCGGCAGTCAGAACGCGGTATCCAGCAGAGCGCAGAACTTCACAGGTCACTTCCCGCACGAATGCTTCATCTTCCACCAGCAGGATCGTCTCCGCCTTCGGCAAGGTTCCCCCGTCCGCCTTGCGGTTCCACGCGCCGGTCTCTTCCCTGGTCTCCACAATCTCCAGGCCCATGGCAGTTTCCTCGATTACGCGTCTCAAATCCTGCCGTTGTGCATGCAGATGGATTGCCACAAACGTCCGCCGGTCGGCCCTAAGAGTTTGCTCAAGGAAACGCAGCACTTCCGCGAGGAGGAACCTTCGTGCGCTCGGCCGAAAGCTCCGGTATCGTCCGTTTCGGGAATCGCTGATGGAATTTAGGACCGATTCGGTACGGTGCAAATGCCGCGGGCGTACTCCATCCGACCGCTATTTCGGACTCGTCAAAATCGTCTCATTTGGATCGAGCACGATCTTGCGCACCCACGCCGGAGCCGCCAAGCGGAACGAGGTCTCCTCGCCGTCTGCGAAGACTCGTCCCAGCAGCACCGCTTGCTTCCCCACAATGGCCGCATACACGGGAACCGACGTCACCAGATCGGGTGGCGCGTCTTTCTGCACAATGATTCCGCTCACGACCGCTCCGCTTACCGCCGTCCCACTCACTCCCGATCCTTCAACCTTCGGAGAGAACTTCACTGCCTTAAGTTCCAGCTTGGGCAGCGATGTGCCGTTGATCCAGCCATCCCGGAACCAGTCCAGCGAACTCTTGCCCTCGTAACGCAGCGAAGGTGGAAGGTCTTCGGCGAAAACGTCCATCAATTCGCTGGTGCTGATCGCTCTGCCTTCATAGCGCTGCCGGACTTTTCGCAGCGCACGCACGAAAGGCTCGTCGGCGCTGCCCTTGTTCGGTCCCTTGCGCCCGCCTTCCTGCGCGGCAGCATCCTTCAGCATTGTCCGCAGCATGTGGAACAGCCACGTCCCGCGGCCATACAGGATCGTTTCATACCCTGACGGAAACTGCGACGACTCCAGTCGCGTGCCCAGGGTCACAGGTCCCGCGTCCATGGGAGACATTCCGTTCTTGTCTTTTGCGATCAGATCCCGGCGGTACTTTTCCAGCACTCGCCGGAAGCCCGCAGGATCCTTCTCCTGCAGCATCATCAGGGCGCAGTAATTCGCCAGGCCCTCAGAAAGCCACTGGTCGCGATAGCTTTTCCAGGTGACCAGATCTCCCCACCATTGATGCGCCGTCTCGTGCGCGGGAAGGATCTGCTGCAGCAATATCCCGTCCAGGTCGTAGTGCAGTTGCTCGCGCTCCTGCTGATCGAGAAACGCGTACGACGAAAGAAACACCAGGCCGGGCCAACCCTGGCTGTCCCGCCCCGGCATCTGGGTCAGCGCCAGGCGACTGTACGGATAGGGGCCAAACCGTTCCGCGTAGTACTCGATCGCTTGCGCCGCCGCCTCTCCCACCGACACTTCGTTATGCACTGGAGACGGATGTTCGGGCACGATGACCTGCCGTCCCCGGCTATTGGGATCGGAAGGATTCGGTTCAATCACTTGCACTCGGGGGCTCGGAAAATCCCGCTCGACGCCCCCGGTAGCGTAGGTTTCGACCGTGACATCCCCGGCCTTCGTCGTAGCTTCTTTGTACTTTCCCAGGTTAAATCCAGCCAAAGGAATCGGCCGCTCCGACACAAACCGGGCCTTCTGCTCGCCAACTGCCGTAGCGGCGCTTCCTCCGGGCGAAGCCGCCATTGGCTTTCCCGTCGCCACCAGAGTCCAGCCCTGGGGATAGGCGAACTCCAGATCGAAATCCGCCATCGCCAATCCGACATTCGGATACCACGTACCGCGCGCCCCCACGTACAGCAAACCGCTCCCCGCTTCCGCCAGCACCTCGCCGCCATAGGTAAATTCGAGGTCGATTTTCTGCCCGGCCCGCGCCGGCTCCGGCAATATCACCGCCACCAGGTCATTCCCTCGCCGTGAAAGCTGCGTGCCTTCTACCGCGGGGTTGTGGATGAACTCCACTGGTTGACCGTCGAGGGTGACGCCCTCAATCTGCAGAAACCTGGACAGCTCGAACATCAACGCACGCGACCCGCCAGCCCTGACGTCAAATTGCACGCGAGCTCTCGCATGAATTTTTTTCGGAGGCTGCACCTCAGTTGTGATCGTGTAGCGGCGGCTTGTGCGCCGGCCCTCGACTTGTTTTTCGTCTTCAGCGTTTCTCTGCGCAGTCCGGGGCGTGGCCAGCGGCAGATTGCGCGGTGAATGATCGAAGGGCGAAAGATCGGCCAGCGAAAATGAGGTCCAGACATCGTAGTAAATGTCCCCGTGATCGGCCGCTTTCGCCTGCCCTGCCTGAATCTGCTCCGCCGCCGTTGAATCGAAGTAGACGTCGAAGACGCCCAGCTTCGTCCCTTGCAGCCGCGCATGCAGAAAGCGATCTCCCGCAATCCCCGGCTCTGTGCCCACCCCGGCAGCCGTGCCCCTCGCCGGAAGCATCCGGCTAAACGTGATCAGCAGCCGCATCGCGTCGGTGTTCGCCAGATTCTGTGCCGTCGCCCCCCAGCGTTCGACAAATTCCTGCTGGTTCTCCGTTACCCGCAAGTCGGGCCGCAACTCGGCAGCCGCATCATCATTGAAGCGAAAATAAGCGGTGGCGAAGTGTTCCTCCAGAATCGCCATCCCCGTGAACAGACTCATCGACCTCCGCTCCAGGGTGTTCGGAGGCGTCAGCAACACTTCGCCGTCCCCTTCAAAAAACGCTCCCGTGATCCGGCCCATCACGTCTTCGGTGAAAGCAATCGTGCCGTCCTCCAAAGTGATGTGAACGGATGACCGGTCCAGCGACGCGCCCCTTACCTGATACACCCGCGTCGCATCCAGCCCCACCCGTCCGAGCTGCAGATAAAGCGCCTCCGCCGGCTGACTCTGCGGAACCTGGTTCTGCGGAATCCGGTTCTGCGGAATTTGATTCGTAGGGGACTGGCCCGCCGCGCCTGCCGCAGGCAACGCGCACACCGCAATCCAGATCGCCGCCGCGACCCGAAACCTTCGAACTTTCAGTAGTACCTTCGTCATGTGGGTAGGGCCGTTCTCAATTGTTAGAATGCGCCTGAATGCGTCTCCGTGTCACTTTCCGGTTGATAGGACAACTGGCCTTGATCTGGCTGCTCGCCACCGGCGCGTGGGCTGACACCATCCACCTGAAAAATGGCCGCACCATCGTGGCCGATCACGTCCGCGAAAACGGCAATCATTACGAATACGACATCGGCGACGACTCTTATGCTATTCCCAAGTCTTCCGTCGATCATGTGGAAGCCGGAGGCATGCCCGCCCAATCCTCATCCAGCGCGGCGAAAGTCGGCGACCTTCCCACTTTTACTCCCGCTGACAGCCTGGCCAATGAGGGCGATCTGGTCGCCAAAATCATCAAGGAAGGCAAGGTCAATCCCGAAGCACTCGCCAGCCTCGAGGGCAAAGGCAACTCTGAGCTGAGTGCGACCGCCGATTTCATTGCCGGAAAATTTGAATTCGACCACGGCAACATCGCCCAGGCCCGGCAGTATTTCGAGGGCGCCCTCCGCTTCCAGCCGGACAATTCCACCATCCTGATCTATTACGCCGCCTTGCTGGTGCGCACCGGAAACGCGGCTCAGGCGCTGCCCTACGCTCAGCGCGCTGTCCAGTCTGCGCCCAGTTCGCCGGACGCCTACACCATGCTCGGTTACGCCCAGTTCGCCTCCGATCACACCAAGGATGCGGTCGCCTCCTGGAAGCGCTCTCTCGAGTTGCGCCCCGACCCCGCCGTCCAGCAGTTCCTGGCCAAGGCCCAGCGCGAGCAGACCGTGGAATCCGAATTCGCCCAGGGCGAGAGCAGTCATTTCGTCCTGCATTACGAAGGCAAACAGACCTCCGACGCTTTTCGCGGACAAATCCTGGCCGCTCTCGAGTCCGACTATGACGATCTCGTTCGCGACCTCGGCAGCCCGCCTCGCGACAACATCCTAGTAACTCTCTACACCGAGCAAGCCTTCTTCGATGTCACCCAGGCCCCGACCTGGTCGGGTGCAATTAACGACGGAAAGCTGCGTATCCCCGTCAGCGGACTAAGCTCCATGACCCCGGAACTGGCTCACGTTCTGAAGCACGAATTGGCGCACTCGTTTATTACCCAGCTTTCCGGAGGCCGCTGCCCGCCCTGGCTGCACGAAGGCATCGCCCAGTTCCTCGAACCGAAAAGCCTGGGCAGTGCCGGTCGCCAGATCTCACAGCTCTTCAAGACGCAACAAAATATCCCGCTCAACGCCCTGGAAGGCAGTTTCCAGAACTTTTCCGGTGCTCAGGCCTACATCGCCTACGCCGAATCGCTGGCCGCCGTGTCCTACATCAACGACTCCTACGGCATGAGCGATATTCAACGCATCCTCCAGCTCCTCAGTCAGGGCAATTCCACCGAAGCCGCGCTGCGCGCAACCATTCACTCCGACTATGGCCAGCTCGAGACCGACCTGGCCCGCTATCTCGCCGACAAATACGGCGACTAGGCAGATTGTCATCCTGAACAAGCGTTCTTTGCGCAGTGAAGGACCTGGGCGAGCCGCGCGACGCGTCGCGTTCTTTGCGACGCATGAATCGCGCGTTTGGCTCGCTTCCTCATCAAACCGATCCACTTCCCAGGGTCTCCTGAGTTTGCTCACCTCTCATTCCTGTGCTAGCTTCCCCTCTAGGTCTGCCATGCGCTCTCTCTTTCGCTCCCGAGTCCCCGACGACACACCCACCGTGGGGCCCGACCCAACTACATTTCCCCGGATCGATGGGGCGGACCTCGCGGCCGTCTTCGTGGGCAAACGGGTTGCCGGAGATTTCTACGATTCCGTCCGCGTCAGCCCCGAGCGCGTGCTCTTCGGATTGCTCGACGTTGCCGGACGCCGTGTGGATAACAACGCCATCCTCAACGCCGCACAGAATGTATTTCGCAACTTCGGAACCGAACTCTTCTCCCGGCCCGACATTAACGAATCCGAGGCCATGACCGAACTCAACATTCGCATCAATCGCACCCTCATCGAAAGCTCCAGCGGAGTCCACTCCTGCCCGGCCTTTATCGGCTGCTACCACGAGCGGTTCGGCACGCTCTGTTACACCAACGCCGGGCACACTCCTGGCCTTCTCCGCGACAGCAGCGGCATCGCCGAACTGACTTCCACCGGCCTGCCGTTAGGACTGTTTTCCCACGCCACTTCCGATGCTCCCACCGTGGGTCTGGAGAAAGGCGCGGCCGTGCTGCTAGTCTCTCGCGGGGTCATCACCTGCGAGGGCCACCATGAACGTTCCGGCCAGGAATTCGGTCTGGACGCCGTCAAACAGCTCTTCCAGGCCGCGCCCGTTGGCAGTGCGCAAGCGCTCTGCACCGCGGTCCTGAATGCTGCCGGTGCTTTCAGTGCCGGGACGCCTTCTTGCGATGACCGGACCGCCCTGGCCCTGGTGCGGACGGCATGATTCGCACGACGGCCAACTCTCCTGCCGGTTCCCGCGTCCAAAGGAGGAGGCGGCACCGCAGGCTTCGCTCCGAAGGAGTAAAATGCTTTCTCGGCCCGATGCCACCCCTAGCCGGCAAGCCTGGTTAGCGAAGAAGCGTGGCGGCCCAATGCATCCTATGAAGAAACTTTGCCTGATTTTTATCGCTTTCGCATGTCTGCCCGCAACCGCCGCCGGACAAGCCGCGGCCCCACCGGCCGGACAGTCTGCGGCACAGCCCGCCGCCGTGCCCGCCGCTCCCGCTCAGCCTTCCGGGCAAGTCGTCGAAGAGATCATTACCCGCGTCAACAACCAGATCATCACCCGCTCCGAGTTTGATCGCAGCAAGGACCAGCTTAGGGACGAAGTCAAGCAGCAGAATTCCAAAGATCCCGACAAGAGCTTCGCCGAGCGCGAAAAAGACGTGCTCCGCGATCTTGTCGACCAGCAACTTCTCCTAGACAAGGGCAAAGATCTCGGCATCACCGGCGACACCGATCTCATCAAGCAGCTCGATCAGATGCGCAAGGAGATGAAGCTCGATTCCCTGGAAGACCTCGAAAAAGAAGCCGTCAAACAGGGCATCTCCTGGGAAGATTTCAAGCAGACTCAGCGCAACCGGATCATCACCCAGAAAGTGATTGGCGAGGAAGTCAGCAACCACCTCAGCGTCAGCAAAGAGGAAGAACAGAAATTCTACGACGACCACAAGAGCGAAATGGAGCAGCCGGAATTCATCCGCCTCAGCGAGATTCTGGTCGCGCCCAAGCCTTCCACGCCCGCAGCCGACCCCAACGCGCCAGCTCCGGCTCCAGGCGCTCAGCCTGCCGTTGACGACGCGGCCCTCAGCGCCGCCGAAGCCAGGGCCAACGAACTGCTCAAACAGATCCGCGCCGGCGCCACCTTCGAAGATGTGGCCAAGAAGTCTTCCGACGGTCCTTCCGCCGCCGACGGCGGCGTGCTCGGTATGTTCAAGCGCGGCCAGCTCGCCAAGGAACTCGAAGACAAAACTTTCGCCATGAAGGCCGGCGAAGTCACCGACGTGATTCGCACCAAGCAGGGCTATGTCATCCTGAAGGTCGTCGACCACCAGATGGCCGGCATTCCTCCCCTGAAGGACGTGCTTCCCAAAATCCAGGACGCTCTCTATTACGAGAAGCTGCAGCCCGCTCTCCGCGCCTACCTCACCAAGCTGCGCGAAGAAGCCTACATCCATTATGCGGACGGCTACGTCGACACCGGCATGAGCCCCAACCAGACCGCACCCGTCGAAACCGCCGCTGCCCTTGCCGAAGCCAAGAAAGGCAAGAAGAAACATAAGAAGCTGGGCTTCCTCTGATCTCTGGATCCTTTGACCCTTGCAAGCGGCGCGTGCTTTATACTCAGCACACGCGTACTCGAGCAACATGCTCGGTTCAAACAATGCTCGGCCAAACAACGCTCGGCCAAACATGAAAGACTTCTACATCGGCGATTGCGCGCGCCACGAGAACAAGATCATCACCTCGAGCTTCGTCGTGGTCGGCAAGCAGATCAAGCCCAAGAAAACCGGCGAGCCCTACCTGGCTCTTACTCTCGGCGACCGCAGCGGCCAGATCGAAGCCAAGATGTGGGACAACGTCGAAGAAGTCCTCGACGCCTTCGAACAGGATGACTTTCTCAAGATCAAAGGCCTCGTCAACAAATACAAGAACCGCTTTCAACTCACCGTCCACAAGCTCCGCAAGCTGGGCGAATCCGAAATCGACTTCGCCGACTACCTCCCCAAGACCACCAAAGATGTTGACGGACTCTGGCAGACCCTGACCAACTTCGTCTCCTCGTTCCAAAATCCGCATCTCAAGTCGCTCGTCCAGGCCTTCATGGCCGACCCTGAAATCGCCGCCGCCTACCGCAACGCACCCGCCGCCAAAACCCTGCACCACGCCTACATCGGCGGCCTGCTCGATCACGTCGTCTCGCTTTCTAGGTCCTGCGACCTGATGTGCCAGAACTATCCGCAGATCAATCGCGATCTTCTGCTGACCGGCGCATTCCTGCACGACATTGGCAAGATTCACGAGCTCACCTACAACCGGTCATTTTCCTATACAACCAGGGGTCAGTTGCTCGGCCACATGATCATCGAACTCGAAATGTTGCAGGCCAAACTCGCCCTTCAGCCCGACTTCCCGGACGAACTGAAGACCATGATCGAGCACCTCATCATCAGCCATCACGGCCAGTATGACTTCGGCTCGCCCAAACTGCCCATGTTCCCCGAAGCCCTCATGCTGCACTATCTCGACGACCTCGACTCCAAGATGGAAGCCATGCGCGCCCAGTTCGAGCGCGAAGCCGGCCTCGAGAGCCCCTGGACCAGCTACAACTCCTCCCTCGCCCGTCCTCTTCTGAACACCGAAAAATTCCTCGCACCGAAAAAGCCGGCTCCGCCCGAAGACGCCGCCGCCGCCGATCCCGAACTCGACGAATCCCCCGATCCCACTCCCACCTTGCCCGGCCTCGACCCTCGGCGCTAAAGTGTGGAGCGGGCACTCCTGCCCGCTTGCCCGCTGCGCCGCGAGTTAGCGAAGAAGTACCCGTTCTACTCCCGGAACGAACCTAAGGTGTGTGACGATGCCCAAACCAAAATCCAAAGCCCCGAAGAAATCCACCAGAAAAAAGCAAGCCCCCGATCCCCCCGGTTGCCACGCCGGCTTGCCCCACGTCCCTGCGGATTACGGGCTGAAACCACGAAAGCACTACCTGCCCTTCGCCCACGCCGAAACCCGTCTCACGAAGTCACGCAACTACTGGATATGCACCGCGCGTCCCGACGGCCGCCCGCACTCCAGCCCCGTCTGGGGATTCTGGATCGACGGCGCGCTCTACTTCGGCACCGGGCGCGCTTCGCGCAAAGCCCGCAATCTGGCCCACAACGCGGCTGTCTCGATCCATCTTGACTCCGGCGATGACGTGGTCATCCTCGAAGGCACCGTCACTGAAGTCGACCTCGCCGATGCCGCGATGATCAAGAAGCTGGACGCCGCTTCCCGCACCAAGTACAAGATGCCGCTAATGACCACGCCTGAGGTCGTGCTCTATTCCGTCCGTCCACGCGTAGTTCTGGCCTGGACCGAAAAAGATTTTCCCTACAACGCCACTCGCTGGCAATTCGACACCGCCAGCGCCTGAACGGATGCGCCTCTCATGCTCGACTTCACGCGTTACGAAATCCTCACCTTTGATTGCTACGGCACTCTGATCAACTGGGAGGCCGGAATTCTCGCGGCCCTGCATCGCATTCTCTCCGCCCACAGGAAAGAGATGGACGACGCCACCCTCCTCAAACTTTACGGAGACTTTGAGCAGCGTTCCGAACAGGGCGCGTTTCGCCCGTATCGCGAAGTCCTGAAATCGGTCGTCCGTCAGTTTGGCGACGAACTCCGCTTCACCCCCACGCCCGGACAAATGCAATCCCTGCCCGACTCTCTCTCCACCTGGAAACCCTGGCCTGATACCGTTGCCGCCCTGCACCAGCTCAAGACCCGATTCCGCCTGGCCATTCTCTCCAACGTGGACGACGATCTCTTCGCCCTTACACGCCCTCAACTCGAAGTTGAGTTCGACGAGGTCATCACCGCGCAGCAAGCGCGAGCCTATAAACCTTCGCTGAAGCCCTTCGAGCTGGCCCTGAGCCGCATTAAAGCGCCTGCCCATCGCGTCCTGCACGTCGGCCAAAGCATCTACCACGATGTAATTCCCGCGCAGGCGCTCGGCCTCGCCACAGTATGGGTGAACCGTCCCTCAGCCCGCCCCGGCGTCGGCGCAGTCAAATCCGCGGAAGCCACGCCCGACCTCACCGTGACAAGCCTGACAGAACTCGCCGCTGCCGCGGTTCCCGGCTGATGTCCAAGCCCCAGAGGGGCGGAATATCGTAGCCCAGCGCTTCCAGCGCGGGGTAAGAAAGGGAACGTCGAACCAGTCCCGGAGGGACGGCACAGGTAGGCAGGCACCTATCGCTTAGAAATTCACCGGCACCTTCACCACTCTCTTCTGAATCGCCCACATCACCAGCTCCGCCTTGTTGTGAAGTCCCAGCTTGCGCATCAGATTGAACTTGTGCGCGTCCACTGTCTTCGCGCTGAGTCCGAGAACGTCGGCTGCAGACCGCACCGTCCTGCCCTCGGCCAGCAACTTCAACACCTCGCGTTCTCGCGCCGTCAAAACCCGCTTTCGCGAGAGCAGTTCCTCCGCCGGCCAATCCCCTGGATGTCGCTCCGGCACGTCCCGCAACTTGGCGGCGTGCGTCCTTCTCACCATCTCGACCAGCTCCGCCGCGGAAGTTTGCCGCACCACGCAACTCGACCCTTCGACTCGCGCCTCACGCAGCAACCCGTCACCTTCATGCGTCGTCAGAAATAACACCTTGCTGTACGGAGACTCCTGCAGAATCAGCCACTCGGTTTGATCGGCGGCGCACTCGAACATGTGCGCGCCCGCGATCACAACCTCGGGCCGGTGCTCGCAAACTCTCCGCAGCGCTTCCGCGGCGGTGCCGGCCTCCGCCACCACCTGCATGTCCGGTTCATCCTCCAGCAAACGCCGCAGCCCCTGCCGCAGCAAGACGTGGTCGTGCACCAGCAGGCAACGAATCTCTTTACCGACAAGGACACCTTCGCGTCGTATCTGGGCTTGGGGGCACACAGGGCAACTCCTTTGTTACATCTCGGCCAGAGAATCTCTGCGATGCGGCGCGGGTTCGGTGGGAACCCAGACGGAAGGGCGTTGTTTAATTGTAACCCTCACCGCCATCAAAAGACTCGGTGAAAATCCATTCCGGCAGCTTTTCTTTGCCGTGCGCACTCCCCGATTCCCGCTCCAGAACCCCAGCCGCGCCCCGCAATCAGGTACAATCGTCCGTTTATGCTGCGCTACTTTACAGCCGGAGAGTCCCATGGCGAAGCTCTGGTCGCCTTCCTTTCCGGCATGCCCGCCGGACTGAAAATTGACCAGACCTTCCTCGACCGGGAGCTCTGGCGTCGTCAGCAGGGCTACGGCCGCGGCGGCCGCATGAAAATCGAACGCGATACCTCCCACATTCTTTCCGGCGTGCGTCAGGGCATGACCATCGGCTCGCCCATCTCCGTCCAGCTGGAAAACCGCGACTGGAAAAACTGGCAGGAATCCTTGCCCGTCGGCGAAGGCGACCCCGCCAAACACAAACGCGTCGCCTCGCCCCGCCCCGGCCACGCCGACCTCGCCGGAGCCTTGAAATATAACTTCCCCGAAGCCCGCTACGTGCTCGAGCGCGCCTCCGCCCGCGAATCAGCCGCCCGCGTAGCCATCGGCGCAATCGCCAAACTATTTCTGCGCGAGCTCGGCATCGAAGTTCTCAGCCACGTCGTCGCCACCGGCAACGTCTCCTTTGCGGGACAAGTCCCCTGGGAACAGATTCGCGCTCTACATGCTCGCGAGGAAGTTCTCTTGAATTGCGCCGACTCTGATGCCGAGCAGCGCATGAAAGAGGAAGTCGACAAAGTTCTCAAGACCGGCGATTCGCTCGGCGGAGTCTTTGAAGTCGTGGCCCACGAAGTCCCCCCCGGCCTCGGCACCTATGTCCAGTGGGACGAACGTCTCGACGCCCTGCTCGCCGCCGCCGTCATGTCGCTGCAAGCCGTCAAAGCAGTTGAAATCGGCTCGGGCGTGGCTGCCGCTTTCGCTCCCGGCTCCGCCGTGCACGACGAAATCGGCTACACGGCTACTTCCGGTTTCACCGCTTTCTCCCGCACCCGCAACAACGCCGGAGGCATTGAAGGCGGCGTCTCCAACGGCCAGGAAATCCGCGTGCGCGGCTATCTCAAACCCATTTCCACCCTGCGCCGCCCCCTGCAGTCAGTCGATTTTTCCACGCGCGAGCCGGTCAAAGCCGCCTACGAGCGCTCCGATGTTTGCGTGATTCCCGCGGCCGGAGTTGCCGGGGAGTCGATGGTGGCACTGACGCTGGCCCGCTGCGCCCTGGAAAAATTCGGCGGCGATTCCATGACCGAAACTCTGAGAAACTTCCAGGGTTACCGCCAGCAACTGAAAGCTTATTGAGGAGTGGTGCAATTTGAACTCGGACAGGCAAAATCGCTGTCGGCGTCATCCCGAGCGGAGCCGTTCTTCAGGCGAAGCGAGGGATCTCGCGCGGCTCGCCACTTCCGTCATGACCAAACTGCACCACTACCCTTATTGATCTAAACCTTAATGATCTATCCCATCGTAAAATTCGGTGACCCAGTCCTTGAGAAGCCTTCAGAAAAGGTGACGGTCTTCGACGAGGACCTGCAAAAGCTCGTCGCAGACATGTTCGAGTCCATGTACGCCGCCCACGGCGTCGGCCTGGCCGCCCCGCAAATCGGCATTCCGCGCCGCATTGCCGTCATCGACGTCACTTTCAAGGAAGATCCCAACGCCAAGCTCGTCCTGATCAATCCCGAAATCCTTCACACTGAAGGCCGCCACACCCAAAGCGAAGGCTGCCTCAGCATCCCCGATTTCCGCGAGAACGTGAGCCGCCCCAACAAAGTCACCGTCCGCGCCCAGGACGCTCACGGCAAGGTCTACCAAAAAACCGGAGAAGACCTGCTCGCCCGCGCCTTCCTGCACGAAACCGATCACCTGAACGGCAAGCTGTACATCAGCCACATCAGCGCCCTAAAGCGCGATCTGATGAAACGCAAAATCCGCAAAATGATGAAAGCCGGAGAGTGGTAACGAATTGAGTAATTGGGAAATTTGGTAATTGTGTAATTTAGGAAAGAATGGTGACAGGAGCGCTCGCAGGCGCTCCGGCGGTTTTTCAATTACTCAATTACCAAATTACCCAATTACAAAATGTCTCTCAATCTCCTTTTCTGCGGCACGCCGCAATTCGCCGTCCCGACACTCGAAAAGCTAGTGGACGCCGGCTTCCGCGTCCATCTCGTCGTAACCCAGCCCGATCGCCCCAAAGGCCGCGGCCTCGAACTCGTGCAATCCCCAGTCAAGCAATCTGCCCTGAAACTAAATCTCCCCATCACCCAGCCCGACCGCATCAAGTCTAACGACGAATTCCGCGCTCAACTCACGGCGCTCCAGCCCGACGCCATCATCGTCGTCGGCTACGGCCGCATCATTCCGCAGTGGATGCTCGATCTCCCGCCACTCGGCAACCTGAACCTGCACGCCTCGCTGCTCCCGAAGTACCGCGGCGCAGCCCCCATCCAATGGGCTATCGCCAATGGAGAAACCATCACCGGCCTCACCACCATGCGCATCGACGCCGGCCTCGACACCGGCGACATCCTCGAGCAGCACGAACTCCCCATCGCACCCGATGACACCGCCGAAACCCTCGCGCCGCGCCTCGCCGCCATCGGCGCCGATCTCATGGTCGAAACCCTGCGCGCCCTGCAAGCCCGCACAGTTCACCCGCGCCCACAAGACAACACGCAAGCCAGCCTCGCCCCCATCCTGAAAAAAGAAGACGGCCTCATCGATTTTTCCCGCTCTGCCGTTGAAATCTTCAACCGCATCCGCGGCTTCCAACCCTGGCCCGGCGCCTACACAAAATTCCGCGGCAAGACCCTGCAGATAATCCAAGCCCGCCCCGCGACCGGCGCAGTGCCGCCCGCCGAGCTGCGCGCCGATTCCAATCGCCTCGTCGTAGGCTGCGCCCACGACACCGCGCTCGAACTCCTCGAACTCCAACTCGAAGGCAAGAAGCGCACCTCCGCCGCCGATTTCCTCCACGGCTATCGCCCCGAGCCCCACGAAAAACTGGGTAGTGGTGCAGTTTGAGGATCCTTAACCACGAAGACACGGTGTCCCACGAAGGAAACCCATAAAAAGTATGTCTTTCGTGATCCTTCGTGCCCTTTGTGGTTGGTGGTTTTCTTTTTCAAGCTTCAAAACGCACCACTGCCAAAAACTGGCCTAACCCCTCTGTGTTCCTCCGTGTCCTCTGTGGTAAAGGTTTTCTCCCCTCGCGAGAGCCTACAATCTGGGATGAATGCCAACCTCTCCCGCCCGCGCCGCAGCCTTCGACATTCTCCTCCGCGTCGGGCGCGAATCCTCCTACGCCTCCGACCTCCTGCACTCGCCCGCCCACACGAACCTCTCCACTCCCGATCACGCTCTCGCCACCGAACTGGTCATGGGCGTGCTCCGCTGGCGTTCGCGCCTCGACTCCGACATTGCCACGGCCTCTTCGCAACCGCTCTCCAAACTCGACCTCGAGATCCTCATAGCCCTGCGCCTCGCCCTCTATCAATTCCTCTGGCTCGACCGCATCCCGCGGCGCGCCGCCCTCCACGAAAGTGTCGAACTCGTAAAGCGCGCCCGCAAGCGCTCCGCCGCGCCCTTCGTGAACGCCGTCCTGCGCAAACTCTCCGCCGCGCCGCGCCAACCCGACGACGACGCCCACCAACTCACCTCGCCCGAATCCCTGGCCCTCACCCTGGCCCACCCGCTCTGGCTGGTCCAGCGCTGGGTCCGCGAATACGGCCTGTCCGCCGTCCAACAGATCTGCCAGCACAATCAATCCATCCCCACGACAGCGATCCGTCTCCGCGAGCCCAACGGTACCAGCGAAGAGCACCTCCATCAGCAAGCAATCACTCTCATCCCCGGCGGACTTCTCGCCTCCGCCCGCCGCGTCCAAGCCGGAGACATCACGAAAACCCACGCCTTCCGCACCGGCCAGATCGTCATCCAGGACGAAGCCTCGCAACTCGTCGCCGCCCTCGTTACTCACGGATCTCACATCCTCGACTGCTGCGCCGCTCCCGGCGGCAAGACCCTTGCGATCGCAGATCACAATCCCTCAGCCGAAATCACGGCCGTCGAACTGCACCCCCACCGCGCGCGCCTGCTGCAAAATCTGTTGCGCCCTCATTCCTCAACCTCCGCACGCATCCAAATCGTCGCCGCCGACGCGCTGCATCTCCCGACATCGATGTCTTTCGACCGCGTCCTCGCCGACGTCCCCTGCTCCGGCACCGGCACGCTCGCCCGCAATCCCGAAATCAAATGGCGCCTGACCATCGAAGATCTCGCAGAACTGCCGCAGCGCCAGCTCGCCATTCTCCGCTCCGCCCTGGCCCAGGTCGCACCCAAAGGACGACTCATCTACTCAACTTGTTCGCTGGAAAAAGAAGAAAATGAAAACGTCGTCGAGCAAGTCCTGTCCGAGGACCAATCCTTCCGCCTGCTCGATTGCCGCATCGAACTCGATCGCCTGAAAGAGTCAGGCGAGCTAATCTGGCCCGATCCAGCCTCGCTCACCGGCGGCCCCTACCTGCGCACCATCCCAGGCATCCACCCCTGCGACGGCTTCTTCGCCGCAATACTAGAAAAGGTTTGAGGAAGTCTTCCTGGTTTATCCGTGAAGATCCGCGCAGATCCGTAGCCGGTTTGCCGTTACCGCACATCGAAATTAACTGCCGCCCCCGCATACACTTTCTGCCCCGCCGCCGGAACCTGCGACACAATCATGCTCGCCGGTGACGCCTGTGCCGGAGGCGCGGTCGGCACCGGAGCAACAGCCGGAGCCGGCTGATCTCCCGCACCCGCGCTCCCCGGAACCACATTCACATTCCCCAGCCGGAATCCCGCGTCCTCTAAACTCCGGCTCGCACTGCCCAGCGGCTGTCCCACAAAACTCGGCATCACAAACGCCTCCGGATCCATCGCCGCCGACACCAGAAAACTAATTTTCGGCGCCGCCACCTGCGTCTCGTTCGCCGTCGGACTCTGCGCCAGCACCTGATCCGGCGGAATCCCCAGCGCTTGCACTTCCGCCATCGAAGCCACATCCAGCCCGCGCCGCCGGATATTCAATTCCGCCGCGTGCTCGCTCTGCCCCGTCACATCCGGAATCGTCACCCGCGTCTTTCCCAAACTCACTGCCACCCGCACCTGCCACCCGCGCCGCACCTTCGTCCCCGGCAACGGCAGTTGCGACATGATTCTTCCCTCGGGAATCTGCGGGCTGTAGTACTGCCGCTCGATCGACATTTGCAAGCCTAGTCCCGCCGTCGCATGTTCCGCTTCCGCCGGAGCCAGTCCCACCAGCGGAGGCACTGCGACTTCCTGCCCATGAATCGCAAGCCGCATCGCCGTCAGCGCCGACACCATCGCCACAATCACCAGCACCATCGCCAGCATCGCAAGTCGAAGTGCGGATGTCATATTTCTAAGCCGTCAGGCAAGCCCTTCAGCAGAATTATAGCCCGCTCCTCCTTTCGTCATGGGCCAGCTTGAATTCGAAGAGCGGCGCTTCAGCGCCGCGTAAAGCGCAGCATGAAGAGGGGCTTTACCCCTGCGGACTAGAGGTTGGCCTTCTTGGGCGGTTTCCGCTAACTTCCGAGTAGCCTACGAAACGCGAGCTATCCCTTGATGGCCGCGGTGAGCATCCCTGGGTTCATCGCGTTCAAATTACGCCCCGACCAGTTCGTAGGCCTCGAGGACTCTATTACCAGATGCGACAGCGGTTTTCTTTCGCCATCGGCTGGCCCGGCTTGCATGCGAATGCCTTCTCAAATTCGGGCAGGTTCACCACCAGTCCGTTGACGCGGTACTTCCCCGGCGAATGCGGATCGGTGATGGCGTTCATGCGTAGGTTCTCTGGCCGGTTGTTCTCACAAGCCCACTGCGCGTTTCCGACAAAGAACCGCTGCTCCGGCGTGAGGCCGTCGCGGTTTTCCGGATGCGCGTTCTTTGTCTGGTCCTTCCATGCCATCCACGCCAGAATCAACCCTCCAAGATCGGCAATATCCTCTCCTTCGGTGAGCTTGCTGTTGATTTTTATGTCGTCGACGACCACGTACTGCGCGTACTGGTCCACCACGCACTGCGCGCGGGCCTCGAAGTTTTGGTTGTCCTGCGCCGTCCACCAGTCCTTCAAGTTGCCCTCGGCGTCGAACTTGCGGCCCTGATCGTCGAAGCCGTGGGTCAATTCGTGACCGATGGTTCCGCCGGTGTTGCCGTAGTTGGGCGCGTCGTCCATCTTCGGATCGTAAAGAGGAGGCTGCAACACGCCTGCGGGAAAATTGATGTCATTCATGCGCGAACTGTAATAAGCATTGACGGTAGGCGGTGTCATCGACCATTCGCTGCGATCGACCGGCTTGCCTATTTTATTCAGCCTGCGCCTGGACTCGAACACCGCCGCTCGTTCGACGTTGCCCGAAAAATCGTCGCGCGAGATCACGACCGTAGTGTAATCACGCCACCTGTCGGGATAACCGATCTTGTTCACGACGGTGTGAAGCTTGGTCAAGGCATTCTGTTTGGTCTCGGGCCCCATCCATGTGAGCTGCTCGATATCAGTGGCCATGGCCTGCTCGATCTGATTGGTCATGGTCAGCGTCTTTTGCTTCATTTCCTGAGTAAATGTCCGGCTGACAAACTCCTGCCCGAGAGCTTCGCCGAGTTGCCGATCCACCAGTCCGACGCAACGTTTCCAGCGAGGACGCAGTTGAGGGACTCCACGCAGCGTCTTGCTGAAAAAATCGAAGTCCTCGTTCACGAAGGCTGACGACAGAAAAGGGGCGGCAGAATGAACCGTGTGCCAGCGCAAATAGTTCTTGATGTCATCGAGACTGGCGCTCTGGAGTTGCTGGTCGAGTTCCTTATAGAACGCTGGTTCGGTTACATTGAATATGTTTTCCCCACTCAGCCCGGCTTCCCTAAGGTACGCGGTCCAGTCGAAACCAGGCGAGAGCGCTTGCAACTGCTTCAGGTCAACTTTGTGGTAAAGGTTGTGTGGCTCACGGCGCTCGACCCGGGTTAGGGAAGCCTTAGCCAGTGCCGTCTCCAGGGCAATGATTGAGATCGCTTCGCGTCGTGCCGCGTCCGGTGCATCGCCCAGCAGTTCGAGCATTCGCTGCACATGAAGCAGATATTTCTGGCGCAACTCCTCCGACTTAGCATCGGGCTTGGTGTAATAATCGCGGTCTGGGAGGCCGAGCCCACCAGCGGTGGCAAAGGCGATCACCTGAGTCGAGTCGCCGTAGTCCTGGTTCGACCCGAATCCGAAGAACATCCCGTTGCCTTCGGTCCGCAGATGAATCTGCCCCAAGAGCGCCGGCAATTGGCTCTTCGACGTAAGTCCATTGATCTGTTGAAGGTAGGGTTTCAACGGATCGACGCCAAGCTTATCGACCGCGGCCTCGTCCATACAGGCGGCGAAGTAGTCCCCGATTTTCTGCTGGTTAGGGTTGCGGCCCGAAGTGTTCCTGGCCAGATCGTCCAGAATGCCCCACAGGAATCGTTGATTATCTTGAGCGAGCTTGCCATAAACGCCCCAGCCGGGCTGATCGGGAGGGATCGGGTTTTTCTTCATCCACCCTCCGCAACTGTACCGGTAAAAATCCACGCACGGGTCCGCACTCCTATCCATGAATTCTGTGTCGAGACCGGGAGTGTAGGGCATCGACGTAATCGGACCCTCGGCAGCTACTGCCGATGGATTCGCGGCAGCCTGATCGCTTGTCCTCGATCCGGCACTGGGGGGCATCTTATTCGCCGGCGCCGTCTGACCCAAGGCAGCACCCGTAAAGGCAACAAATAGGACCTTCATAAATACAATGCGCATCTCTCTCTCCGATTGCAAAAGCCGGGCGAGTGTAATACACGGAATTGCGTGAGATCAACTTGTCAGGTCGAGAAGTCCGAGCTTTGGTCCAGGAGTAGTGGATGATTAACGGGCAATCCAGAAGGAATTTTGCTTAAAAGAGCGCTTGTGGGCTTTACGGTTTGCTGAAAGACTCGCTTTTGGGTGGCGCAGCGCTTCCGGCGCTGCGATAATGCCTCTCTTTTCCGGGAGGGCTTCAGCCCCCGAGGCGACTGGAGCCGAGTTCTCCGCAAACTGTTTAGGCCCCATGCTCGAATTCCTTGCGTAGGTCGCAGAAACCGGCTCAAGCCGCTGTCGCCAAAACTCCCTCCATTTTCCGCTCTTCAGCCCTCTTTTCCCGTATCCGCAACATCGGCTGCTCCACCAGATAATAAGAAGCGCTGGCTAACCCGACTGCAAACAAAACGAAATACCAGGGCTTAGCATGCTCTCCATAAACAAACAGCTGCTGCCACAAATAAAGGCTGTAGCTGATCTTCCCCAGCCACACCACAGGCCGGACATTCAAAATCCAGTACGGCCTCCGCACCACATGCAGCAGCAACCCTGCAATCGACACATGCATCACCGGCCACAGCACAAACAGCAGCAATGGCGTGATGTGAAACCGCCATAGGCCCAAATAAACCGGAACCAGCACAACGGGCACGGTCATCGCCAACGCCCACACGCCTTTTATTTTCGGCAAGCGCCCCGCGAAAATCGCGAGCAAGCAGCCCATCGCCAGAACATCAGCCACCGCCGGAAACGTCTCGTCGGCCCGCCCATGCAATCCCAGAAGATGACACGCGACTCGATACACCGGCGCAAACCCGACCACTCCCACCAGAATCCCTGCCCGATGCCGGTACCATTTCTTCAACACTCCCGGCCACAAAAAATAAAACTGCTCCTCCACACTCAACGACCACAAATGCCCCAGAAACCACGGATGCGAAAAATCAAAGTTCGCGAGGTAGAGCGCCGCTGCGACCATGTGATACCAGCGCAACTCATGCCAGAAAATCACGAACACCGGCGCCATAAACACAATCGCCGCCGGCAAAATCCGGAAAGCCCGCCGCACATAAAATTCCCGCAACCCAATGGTCGAAGTCTTCCCGTACTCTTTCAACAGCAGCGTCGTAATCAGATACCCCGAAATAACAAAAAAGATTCTGACTCCCAGATTCGCAAACGCTCCCGCCACATCCGACGCCGGCGAAGATTGATCTCTCAACTCCGCCCAATGCCCCACTACCACCAGCAAAATCGAAATCGCCCTCAGCCCATCCAACGATGGAATGCGCTTCATCCGCGCAGCCTACCAGCCGCGTCCCCCGCTTTTCAGTGACACTCAACCAAAATCAAAATGATTTTCCGCAGATTTCCCATCTCGGAACCAACCCCCTCCGGCCTCAAACCGATCACTCCCCCACCCGATCCAAGCGGCTTCTGCGTGCTATAATAAATAACGTTCCCGAAGCACATAACATCCTGCAAATGCAATCAGTTACGAGATCTTTACCCCAGGTTGAAAAGCCTTCATTTCGAACCGCAACGCTGTTAGGTAGAAGCTAGCAGCTAGAAGCAAAGAGCTGACCCATGGCTGACGATCAAAACCCCGAACTCCCCCTCACTCCTCCCCCCGGCGGCGGCGACGGCCCCGGCGCGTTGAACATTCAACCCGTCAACATTGAAGAGGAGATGAAGCGGTCGTATCTCGACTACTCCATGTCGGTGATCATCGGCCGCGCCCTGCCCGACGTCCGCGACGGCCTAAAGCCCGTCCACCGCCGCATTTTATTTACGATGGCGCAGATGGGGCTGCAGCCTAATAAGGCTACGCGCAAATGCGCCCGCATCGTCGGCGAAGTCATGGGTAAGTACCATCCCCACGGCAACCTGGCGGTTTACGACGCTCTCGTTCGCTTGGCGCAGACCTGGAGTCTGCGCTACCCGCTGATTTTTGGGCAAGGGAATTTTGGCTCGGTCGACGGCGATCCGCCGGCGGCGGATCGTTACACTGAAGCCAAGCTGGCTCCGGTTTCCACCGCGCTGCTCGAGGATCTCGACAAAGAGACCGTCGACTTTCACGACAACTACGACGGCAGCGAAATTGAGCCCGATGTTCTTCCCGCGCGCATTCCGAATCTTCTGGTCAACGGCTCCGATGGAATCGCCGTGGGCATGGCGACAAAAATTCCGCCGCACAATCTCACCGAAATCGTCGACGCCACCATCACGCTGGTGAACAATCCCAATGCCCAGCTCGCCGAGATTCTAAAGTTCGTGCAGGGCCCCGACTTCCCGACCGCCGGCATCATCCACGGCCGCGCCGGAGTCTTCGAGGCCTACCGGACCGGCCGCGGCCGCTTCATGATGCGCGCCAAGGCCGCCATCGAGAACATCAACAAAGATCGCCAGGCCATCATCGTCACCGAAATTCCGTATCAGGTGAATAAAGCCAAGCTGGTCGAGCGCATCGCGCAACTGGTCAACGACAAAGAGATCGAAGACATATCCGACATTCGCGACGAAAGCGATCGCGACGGCATGCGCATCGTGATCGAACTCAAGCGTGCCGCGGAACCGCAAATCGTTTTGAACCAGCTTTTCAAGCACACGCAGATGCAGGAAAGTTTTTCCATGATCCTGCTGGCGGTGGTGAACGGACAGCCCCGCGAAATGGGCCTGATCCAGACGATCAAATATTTCATCGAGCATCGCGTCGACGTGGTCCGCCGCCGCACCGCCTATTTGTTGCAGAAGGCGAAAGACCGCGAGCACATTCTCGAAGGCTATCTCAATGCCCTCGATCATCTCGACAACGTCATCACCATCATTCGCGGCAGCGCCAACCGCGCCGACGCCCGCGAGAACTTAGTCCTCTACTTCGGCGGCAAGAAAATAGAAATTAACACCACCGGCCGCGCTCCCAAGCCCGACGCCGAAAAGCCCTTCACCGCCCGGCAGGCTGACGCCATTCTCGAACTGCAACTGCATCGCCTGACCAAGCTTTCCATCGACGAAATTTCCAACGAACTGAAAGATGTTCGCGGCAACATCGCGGAATTCGAATCTATCCTCGGCTCCGAGTCGAAGCTGCGCAAAGTCATCATCAAGGAACTCGAAGAGGTTAAGAAGTTATACGGAGACGAGCGCCGCACCCGCCTGGAAGACGAAGCCGCAGAGATCTTTCTCGAAGACCTCATCGCCGACGAGCAGGTTGCCGTCACGGTCAGCCACTCGGGTTACCTGAAGCGCACGCCCATTTCCACCTACCGCATGCAGCGCCGCGGAGGCGTGGGCCGCACCGGCATGAAGACGCGCGACGAAGATTTCGTCGAGCATCTTTTCATCGCCTCCACCCACGCTTACATTCTTATTTTCACCAACAAGGGCCGCGTCTACTGGCTCAAGGTTTATGAAATCCCCGACGTCAGCGCCGCCGGCAAAGGCAAGCACGTCGGCAATCTGATTGGCCTGCAACCTGGCGAAACCACCAAGACGATGCTCGCCGTGCGGAACCTGGAAGAAGCCAACAAATACATTTTCTTCGCTACGCGCAAGGGCCTGGTCAAGAAATGTGAACTGCGCGAGTTCATGCACGTGCGCTCCATCGGCATCAACGCCATCGCCATTGAAGACGGCGACGAACTGGTCGCCGCCCGCATCACCAACGGCAACCAGATCGTCTTCATTGCCAGCCACGAAGGCATGGCCGTCCGCTTCGACGAAAGCCACGTCCGCCCCATGGGCCGGGCCGCCTACGGCGTCTGGGGCATCGATCTGGATGAAAAAGACTACGTAGTCGGCATGGCCACCACGACCAAGCCGGGCGCTCCCGCGCCAGCCAAGGAAAAAGTCGACGGCGAACCCGAAGCCATTGACGTCGCCGTCAAAGGCGACCTCATCCTCTCGGTCACCGAAAACGGATACGGCAAGCGCACGCCCGCCGACGAATACCGCCTCATCAACCGCGGCGGCAAAGGCGTAATCAACGTGAAGACCACCGAACGCGTCGGCAAGGTTGTAGCCATCGCGCAAGTGGATGAATCGTCCGAAGTCATGCTGATCAGCCACTACGGCAAAATCATCCGCATGGACTCGACCACGATTCGCGAATCCGGCCGCGTAGCCTCAGGAGTTCGCCTGCTGAACCTGGAACCCGGCGACAGGGTAGCGGCGGCGGTGGTGCTGGCGCCGGAGGCGGAGCCGAATGGCGGTAGCAACGGGGGGACGCTGATTCAGTAGATGAACATACGTCAGTCTGTACTCGGACCAGTAGCAGTCCAATCGAGCAAGCACGCGGTCGATGTAGACATCGGTTCGCTGGTCCGACGGCTGATCCTTTTCGACAAGACCATCGTTAAATCCGTCCGGCTCCGTGAAGTGCCCGACCTTGTGCGGAGCTTCCATCGACAGGGGTTTACCGAGCTGGTAAATTCGGGTCTCCTAAGATTCGCTTGCGACGCCACCTTTCTCATCGTAGACGTCAACCGCAACGGTGTTCGGGACCTGCCCCCGAATCACTTTTCGTTTGGTATCGCTTCGGCGAAGAACGACGAATCGATACTGAGATCAGAACTGAAGGGCCTTCAGGGCATTCCGGGGCTGAAGGAGGGCGACCGCCCCGCGCTGGAAGATATCATTTTGGGTTCGCTCGTTACCCCACCGAGTAGCTACGGGCAGGATTTGCTGAATCAATTCGACAGTGACGTTCGCACCAACATCCCAGCCTTGAAGCTAGCCGTTGTAGAGCGACTTAAATCCGACCCGGCGACTAGCAATCTCGCATCTACCGGCCTCTTAGTGCAGGTGGAGGAAACCAGCCATCGCGTCTTTCACATCAAAACTTCCTTGACCTCGCAAGGATTTGCGCCCGAGAAGTCCCATGCGCTTCTGCAATCGTCGCTGTTGGCCGTCTCAAACCTTGACCAACGTCTTGCCGACATGCAGGCCTACTCAGCTATTACTGGGTTCTTAGATCATGAGGCGCCGCTTCTCTTCGGAAGGCTAGCTGGGGTGATGGCCTCCCTTAATCCGGGCGCCGCAGAAGGGCAGTTTCGGCGGGTCATCGAACTTGCAGATATCCCCGACTTCAAGCCTGGGCAGAGGGTCGATGTAGAACGCCTTCTAAAGGTACGCGACAGCGCTGAGTGTAGAGAATTCCGGGAATGGCTGAGTTCGTCAGAGAGCATGAGTGACTCACAGATCAAAGAGATGGTGGCGAGTGTAAAAAACAGGATCGCCTCTTTTGCTGGTAGCACCACGGGCAAAGTTCTTCGCCTTGCCACGACCACTGGTGTGGGATTTCTGCCTATTGTCGGACCCGCTGTGGGAGCTGCGGCCGGAGCAATAGACTCGTTCCTGGTCGATCGCGTCCTGCCAAAATCCGGAGTAGTGGCATTCCTTTCGGAAACCTACCCGTCCCTGTTCGTATCGTCCTAGCTTCCGTCTGCCTCACCCATTCACTAGCCGCATCATCTGTTCCGGAGAGTTTCTGTCGTCCCTACGGGACTCGGTACATTTTTTTCGCGCTTACCCAGGACTAACGTCCTGGGCTAACATATGCCGCCCCTACGGGGCTGAGGGCGGGCGGGGGAATCAGCGGGTGCACTTCGCCAGCTCGGTGCGGGTTTTGGTGAGCAGGGGCCAGGCTTCGCGGTAGCATTCGTAGCGATAGCAGGCTTTCTTTGCGGGCGGGGTGACTGGGCTTAGCATCGCCATGGTGAAGCGGCGTGTGCCCAGGAGCAGGGCTGCCGGGATTAGATACCAGGAGTCCGCGGGAATCACGTAGGCGGCGAAGAGGTCGATTTGATCGAGGGAGTAGTCGCGCTTCTTCAGGTAGTTGGGCTTGAACATGCAGCGATAGCCCGCGCCGACTCTTGAGGTGGTGGATTTGACCTGCACGCGGAGAAAGTTCGAGCCGTGTTCGATGCCGACGTCGTAGGCCTGGGTGTCTCCCCAGGGGCGGCTGACGGCGAAACCGCGCTGCGCCGCCAGGGCCATGAACAGCAGCTCGACCCATTCGCCGCGTTGTTTGAAACTCTTGAAGTGGTAACAGGCGCTGTTGTTGTGCTTGCTGCTGCTGCGTGTAGTCATCCCTGTGCTCATCCCCTGTGATCTCCCCTGTGCTCGCAAAAATCCCCACTTCTTGCGCAAAGAGCGCGCGAGAAATGGGGCACCCGGCGTCCGCGGGCCGGTTTGGCGCGTAACGTCGTCCCATGAAACCCGTACTTCGCCCAATAAAAAAGGCGCGACCTGTGGGCCGCGCCTGGGTGACCAGAAATTGTGTCTATACTTTTAGAATATCAAATTGGAGGGGGCAAAGTGGACATGGTTTCGAACTTTATTGTGCGAACGTTTTCATAGAGATAAGCACGATCGCGTAATTTCTGCCTATTGACAAGATTTTGGCCGGTCGGAGGATTGCCGGCATTTCAAGCGTCCCAGCGTTGAAAGTTG
>Ga0302324_100003354_pt1 | contig 36215 bp, 31 predicted proteins | sample Palsa_T0_1_FD_201949 | JGI IMG/M metagenome (GOLD analysis project Ga0302324, IMG submission 201949) | Peat permafrost microbial communities from Stordalen Mire near Abisko, Sweden - Palsa_T0_1 | ecosystem: Environmental > Terrestrial > Soil > Palsa > Peat permafrost | place: Sweden: Abisko... | reverse complement strand
CCTTGCTGCGCCACGATACGCACCCCGTGAGGGTTCACCAGGGGCGGAAGCAGGCTTTCGATCGCAATGCTCTTTACCTTGATGAAGACATCGGCTCTGCCCTTGGCGGTGGCCACGATGAAGAACGCCTCGCGCAGCGTCCCCGGGCCACGATCGGCGGCACTGGTGACGTTCACCGCGAGTACGCCGCTGCCCTGATCGGCAGAGCGCTGCTTCATCTGGTACCACCAGCCAAGAGTCGCCAGCCCTCCGAGCAGCAGCAGCACCCCGACCGCCACCAGCATGCGCGTACCGGTTTTCATGGGCTTTTGGCGGCGTGCGCGAGCACGAAAACCGCGTGCCACGAGAGGCCGAGGGCCGCGCGGCCGAAAAGGACATCGATCGGGAGTGACAGTGCGGTGACGGCCGCGAGGGCGCCCAGACGCGCGCGCCGCGACAGGCGCGGCAGGTGAGGCAACAGCCAGGTCTTGAAGGGTGCCGGGTCGACGCCGCTCATGGCGCGTAACTCCAGGCCGCAGTCGCGGCAGAGTCGCAGGTAGCTGTTGCGCGGGCGCGCACGGAAGACGGCGCTGTCGCAGCCCTCGATACGGCCGTTCGGTGCCGCTTCCAGCAGGATCAGCACGCCGCCCTCGGCCAGATGATCGGCCATGCGTTGCAGCGAATCGCGCAACGCGGTGGCATCCAGGATGTGCTGCAGCACCGTGACGCTCAGCACCAGATCGAACTTCTCACCAGCATCAAGCGTCGCCAGGTCCCGCACCAGAAAGCGGCAGTTGCCGCCTAACTCCTGAGCTGCGGCGCGCCGCTCAGCCTCGGCGATCATGGTGGGACTCAAGTCGATGCCGGTCACCTGCGCGCCGCGCGCGGCGAGCAGCCGACTCCAGCGTCCCACACCGCAACCCACATCGAGCACCCGCGTACCCGGACGTACTCGCAGCCATCGCCGCAGCGCCAGGCGCTGACAGACATGGATCATGCGGTTGTAGAACGCGGGCATGCCGTACGAGCAGACCGCCGCCAGTCCCTCGCCTTGAGTTGCGAAGCGGCGCGCGCGCGCCTCCCAGTACAGAGGCGGCGAGAGCGAAGGCAGCGCGCGCGGTTCCATAATCGTCTAAGGTCTCCGCGCGAGCAGGTCCGGGGTGGCGGGGCCCATGCCAGGGGCGGGCTCGTAGTGATCGTGATACAACCGCCGCCCCCACAGCTGCAGTGTGAATAGATTGCTGAAGCCGATGGTCATGGGAACGAGGTGCGCGAGTGCATAGAAGAGATAGAGCGGCACGATCGGGGCGATATAGGCGCGCTCGCTCCGGGGTACCACCGTGAACAATGCGATTACCCCCAGGGCAAGGTAGCTGCCGACTGCCCCGATGAAATACGCGGGGCTGGTGAGGGCGCTTCGCGGCAGCAGGTGCGCGAGGAACAGACCGTCGAATCCGCCCACGAGGCTGATCAGCAGCAGCAGGGCGCTCAGGATCTTCGCCAGATGCAGCAGCAGCGACAGCCCGCCCATATAGATGATGAAGTGATAGCCCGCAAACGGGGTACGATGGCTGATGCGCCAAACCGCCGGCAGGCGCTCGGTGTAGACCTTGAGCAGTCCGTGGTACCAGCCGACCCGTTGTGAGAACCAGCGGCGCAGCGTGCCTGGGCCCTCGGTACTCACCACCAGCCGCCCGTCGTAGTAGATGCGCTCGCCCTGGGAGAGGAGAATCAGGGCGTTCTCGAGATCCTCCGCGTAAACCGAGAGCGAGTGCTCGTGCAGCGCGCGCCAGAGCGCGTCGCGGCGGTAGATCGACACACCCGAGGTAATGCTGTAATCGGCCAGGCTCTCGCGCCCGACGCGAAAGGCCAGCGCGTACTCGAACGCCTGAAATCGCGCGAGGAACCCATCCGGCTCGATCATGATGCGCGGGCAGACGGCGGCCGCTCCCGACTGTTGGAAATCACCGATCACCTGCTCGAGGTCTGAGCTGCTGCCGCCGCTGCGCCCGCGAATGCGAATGTCCGGATCGACCACCATGACCGTCTCGATGTGCGCCGGCAGCCGCTCGAGCAGCACCTTGATCGCTGCGGGCTTGCGCCTGTTGATGCCGTCGTCGAAGCAGCGCCAGCCTTCCTGCAGCAGGCGCGTCACGGTGTTGTCGGTCGAGCCGTCGCTGATGAGCCATACCCGCTCGCGGTAGGGGGCAAAGGCCGCGATGAACTCATCCAGCTCATCACCGAGATTGAACACCGAGGCGATGATGGCGTACGGGCGCATCGGCACCAGACGGCGAACGCCCCCCGGGAGCGAGCCGAGCAGGTCGATCGAGACGTTGCGGTTGTCTTCGGTCGCGCTCGCGGTAGCCGTATGACGGCGGCGCACGTGCAGGCGCAGCAGAAAGTCGATGGCATCGGTGTAAACGATCAGATTGGCGAGCCCGTAGATGAGGAGCGAGACGCTGGCTGCCTGCACGTTCGCTGCCGCGAGCACGATCCACACGGTCAGCAGCGCGCACACGGCCGCTGGCGGCAGCAGCGTCCAGGCCCGCGGGCGTGTCATGCGCTGGCCACCCTAGGCGCGGGGTGCTCCTGCGGCAGACGCGCCGAGAGATCGGCACGCACTTCCTGCTCATCGGCGATGGCTAAGCCGTGCGCGGCCATGGGCTGCAGCGAGCACAGAATCCAGATGAGCGAGCGCACGCGCGAGGGCAGGTGGGTGACGCGCGTCTGCAGCTGCGCGAGCATCGCCTCGTAGTCGCGCTCGATGCTTAAGACCACCTCACACACGGTGGGGTCCATCGGCAGGATCTTGGCGGGCTGATCCCACTCGATCGACGTTCCGGCAATCCGCCGCCGCTCGTACACGGTGAAGGGGCGTAGCGCCTCATCGACCGCCATGCCGGCGCCCGAAAACGGAATCACGTACGGGTACATGCCGACCTCGCATCCCTGCCGCAGCCAGTGCCAGGCCTCACGCAACGTGGTGGCGAGGTCCGCCAGACTCGCCCGCGGGGAGCTCAGGATGAGGTCGAGGAACGGCGTGATGCCTGCTGCGAGCGCTGCGCTGAGGGCCGGCTCGATGTGGCTGTGAATCTGCGCCTTGTTGAATTCGCCGAGAATGTTGCGCGAGAAGCTCTCGATGCCGAAGCCGAGCACGCGAAATCCCGCACGGCGCATCGCCGTGAGGCGCTCCGGCGACATCGCATCGATGCGATTGGTGCTGATGAACTGCAGCTCGCGCGGTAGGGTGCCGCTGCCCTTGGCGGCGATGATTGCCTCGCACAGCGGCAGAACGCGCCGGTCCTTGGTGAAGACGAAGATGTCGTCTTGAAAGATAATCGTGCGCACCGTCGGTTGCGCGCCGACTATGCGCTCGATCATGCGCACGCAGTCTTGCGCATCAAGCCGCGCGATACTGGCGACGCTCCCCTGGGATTCGTGCAGGAAGTTCGTCGCCGAGCAGAAGGTGCACCCCATCGGGCAGTAGTTGAGGGTGATGAGACGCACCGAGCGGATCTCCGCCAGGCGCGCTTCGCGAGCGGCTTTCGTCGGCAGCGCGCCCAGGCGGTAGGCGCTCTCCAGGCGCTCCCAGTAGGCGCGATAGGGCATGCGCTCATAGGGGATGTGGAAGATAGCATCGCGCAGCTCCTGGCCATCGAGCGCCGCGTGCGGCAGCTTGAGGATCTTCCCGCTCCCCTGGCGCTCGGCCGTGCCGGCGATTCCCCCTAAGGGTGCGCCGCTGCGCAGGCGCGCGACGAGCTCGAGCAGCGGCCGCTCACCTTCACCGAGCACCACGAGATCGATGGGAGCAAGCTCGAAGAGCAGCTCCGGACGGAAGGTCGCCTCCATTCCCCCGGCCACCAGCAGCGCCCGCGGCGCCATGCGCCGGGCAAGATGCGCGAGCGCAAGATCGAAGCGCAGCGTCATCCCGGTGGTGGAGATGCCGATGACGTCCCAGGCGCCGGCCAGGAGCTCGCGCTCGAACGCGCGCTCGGGCGAGCCGCTGCAGCAGTTCGGATCGAACACCTTGACGCGCACGCCGGCGGATTCGAGCACGCCCGCCAGGCGCCACACCCCGAGAGGGGGCGCGAGAAAGGTGTATTCCCCGCAATTGGGGTCGTACGGTCCTACCAATAAAATCCCTGGCGACATCGTTCTTGCAAGCCCTCTCGTCCTTCAAGGGCACGATGCATTGTTTGACGGCTTGCCGGCAAGTGTTATGAGCGCGCGTTCCGTCGATCGCTGCATCACAACATCAAATCAGTCGGTGATACGCGACATAATCAGTCGGTGATACGCGACATAAGATGGCGGCATCCGGTCAAGCCCCAGCTTGGCGCGATGAAGGCACGAGCGTTCCCCATGTGATGTCGCTGCCAGCGCAGCCGCGCGGCGCAGTCAGCGGCCGCAAAACGTAGCGCTGTGCGCTCGCATGCTTCGCCACGCGCTCGCTGCCCTTAAGGTTATGGGCCGGTGCGCGCCGCACGGCAGCACGAAGGTGCACCACGCTCGCCACTTCGACGCGGCGTGCTGCCGCGTGGCGCCTGCGGTCAGGGGTTCGCGGGCGAGGGCCCCGCAACGGGCGCAGTGCGCGTGCGCGGCGGTTGCGGTGCCTGGCGCGGCTCCACCACGGCGCGCGCGTAGCGGGGCAACAGCAACTTGGCGACAAGACCGGTCCATCCGGTCTGGTGGGACGCACCCACCCCACGACCGCTGTCGCCGTGGAAGTACTCGTAGAACAAGAGGTAATCGCGGAAGTGCGGATCATTCTGCAGGCGCGCGTGGTCTGAGTAGACCGGACGTACGCCCCGCTCGTCGGTGAGGAAGATTTGGGTGAGGCGGCGGGCGAGCTCGTTGGCGGCCTCATCGAGACTCATGAAGTTGCCGGATCCGGTCGGACACTCGATGCGGAAATCATCGCCGTAGTAGTGATGAAATTTCTCCAGGGATTCGATGATGAGGAAGTTCACCGGAAACCAGATCGGCCCACGCCAGTTGGAGTTGCCGCCGAACAGTCCGCTATCGGATTCCGCGGGCTGATAGCGCACGGCGAGATCCGTGCCATGGTGCCGATACACGTAAGGCGTGTGCTCGTGCACGCGCGATAGGGCGCGCACGCCGTACGGGGAGAGAAATTCCGTCTCATCCAGCAAGCGCTTCAGCAGCCGCTTCATGCGATGCCCGCGCAGCAACGAGAGCAGGCGGCGGTGGCCGCGTCCCTCCTCATTCCAGTGCGAGACCAGCGCCGACAGGTCCGGTCGGTAGGCGAGGAACCATTCCAGACGCCGCTTGAACTGCGGCAGCCGCTCGAGGAGTTCGGGCTCGAGTGTCTCGACGGCGAACAGCGGTATGAGCCCGACCATCGAGCGCACCTTGAGGGGCTGCATGGAGCCATCCGGCAGATGCAGCACGTCGTAGAAGAATTTGTCGTCGTCGTCCCACAGACCGATACCGCCCTCATCGCCGCCGATGTGGGTCATGGCCTCCGCGATGTGCAGAAAGTGCTCGAAGAACTTGGTGGCAATGTCCTCGTACACGTGGTTGTGCTGTGCGAGCTCGAGCGCAATGCGCATGAGATTGAGCGCGTACATCGCCACCCAGCTGGTGCCGTCGGCCTGATCGATGTGACCGCCGGTGGGCAGCTGACTGCTGCGGTCGAACACACCGATATTGTCGAGTCCGAGAAAGCCGCCCTGGAAGACGTTGCGCCCCTCGATGTCCTTGCGGTTCACCCACCAGGTGAAGTTGAGTATCAGCTTGTGGAGTATCCGCTCGAGGAACTCCAGATCGCCCTTCCCGCCGCGTTGCTTGCGGTCGATCTGGAACACGCGCCAGGCCGCCCAGGCGTGCACCGGCGGGTTGACGTCGCCAAAGGCCCACTCGTAGGCGGGGATCTGGCCATTCGGGTGCATGTACCACTCGCGCGTCAGCAGGATGAGCTGCTCCTTGGCGAATGCGGCGTCCAGGTGCGCCAGTGGCAAGCAATGGAAAGCCAGATCCCAGGACGCGTACCACGGGTATTCCCACTTGTCGGGCATGGAAATGATATCGGCGTTGTTCAGATGCCCCCAGTCTCGGTTGCGGCCGTGCCGGCGCGCGGCAGGCGGTGGTGGCTGCGTCGGGTCGCCCTCCAGCCATCTGCCGACATCGAAGTAAAAGAACTGCTTGCTCCAGATCATTCCGGCAAACGCCTGGCGCTGGATGAGGCGCGCATCGGTGCCGTTGACGCCTTGCTGCAGATGCGCGTAGAAGTCATCCGCCTCGCGCAGCCGGCTGTTAAAAATCCCCTCGAAGTCCGCGAACGGCTCGGGCAGCGAGCGTTTCGCCAGGCGCAACCGGATGTGCGTGCGTGCGCCCCCGGGGACCTCCAGCAGATACCACACTGCGGCCCGGGTGCCCTGCCTGGCCGGATTGACCGCTGCGGCCCGTTCCCCGACCACACGATCATGAAAGGCATCTTTCCAGTAGCCGCTGCGCGAGGAGTCATTCCACAGCCGCTCGGGGTTGGATTCGTTGTCGCAGAACAGAAGCTCGCGCGGATCGCCGTCGGCGTGTAGCTGATATGTGCCAAGTCCCGCATGCTGCGCCTCGATCGTGCGCGGACCGGACATGCGCAACCGCGGTCTGCGTGCACCCTCCTTCCAGCTCCAGGTGTTGCGGAACCACAGCTGCGGCAGCACGTGCAGGCAGGCGGCTTCCGCACCGCGATTCTCGACCGTGACCCGCATGAGAATGTCCTCCGGCTCGTGCTGCGCGTATTCGACGAATACGTCGAAGTACCGCTCGTCGTCGAACACGCCCGAATCGAGGAGCTCGAACTCCGGTTGTGCGATACCGCGACGCCGGTTCTCCTCCACGAGTCGGGCGTACGGGTATTCGCCGTGCGGATACTTATAGAGCATCCTCAGATACGAATGCGTCGGCGTCGCGTCGAGGTAGTAGTAGAGCTCCTTGACGTCCTCGCCGTGATTACCCTCGGCGTTGGTGAGGCCGAACAGCCGCTCCTTGAGGATCGGGTCACGGGTATTCCACAGCGCCAGACTCAGGCACAGGCGCTGCCTGATGTCACAGATGCCGCCGATGCCGTCCTCACCCCAGCGATAGGCGCGGCTGCGGGCATGATCGTGCGGGAAGTACTCCCAGGCGTTGCCGTACGCACTGTAGTCCTCGCGCACCGTGCCCCACTGGCGCTCGGACAGATACGGACCCCATTTCTTCCAGCCCTCGCCCTCGGGAAAGCTCGTGGCAAGGCGCGCATGTTCGACGGTGGGGTGGCTCATGATGTCAGGGCCTTGTGGGCTGCTTCGGTAGGGATGCAGATGCGGCGGGGCTGCGCGATAGCGCATGCCAGGCGCGCAGCGTCTCCGCTACGCTCCACGCCTGCGCAAAGCAACCACGGGGCGCATGGGGCGCATCGCCGTCCATGATTTCGCTGATGCTTCCGATACAGGCATCGTTCAGATGCGGAGCGAGACCGGCGAGCAACGCCTGCGCGTGCGCGCGCTCGCCATACACGCGGTGGTGGGCCAGCGCAAACGGGCCGAGGAGCCACGTCCATACCGTGCCCTGGTGATAAGCACCGTCGCGCTCGCGCGGGCCGCCGCGATACTCAGCGGCGTAGCGCGGGTCACGCGGGGAGAGACTGCGCAGGCCCACCGGCGTCAGCAGCTCCTGCGCGCAGATGTCCACCACCGCGCGCGCGCGCTGCGCATCCAACAGATCGGTGCCGAGTGACACCGCGAAGATCTGGTTGGGCCGCAGGCTCGCGTCCACGCGACGCCCGCGCGCGTCGAGTGTCCCCTCGGGACCTCCCACGACGTCGTAGAGGTAACGACCTCCCTCGAACCAGAAAGCGTCCGCGAAGGCCGCCGCGACCCGCCGCGCGCGCTCATCGTAATCCCGCGCGGCGGAGGTATCGCGCAGCGTGCGCGCCCATTTCGCCATGCTGAAGAGCGCGTAGTGCCACAGGGCGTTGACTTCGACCGCTTTGCCGATCCGTGGCGTAACGACCCAGTCACCCACCTTGGCATCCATCCAGGTGAGCTGCACCCGCGGCTCGCCGGCGAACAGCAGCCCGTCCTCGGGATCGATGTGGATCGCATGGCGCGTGCCGCGTCGATGCCAGTCGATGATCCCGCGCAAGGTGGGATATAGCTCACGCAGCAGGGGGCGATCTCGCGTGGCTTCCAGGTAGCTTGCCAGCGCATGGAAGTACCATAGGGTAGCGTCGACGGTGTTGTATTCAGCTGTCTCACCGTTGTCGGGAAAGCGATTCGGCAGCATCCCCTCGCTCACGTACGTGGCAAACGTGCGCAGGATCGCGGCGGCGTCCGCCATTCGCCCCGTCGCGAGCGCAAGCCCCGGCAGCGCGATCATCGTGTCGCGGCCCCAATCGCTGAACCAGGGATAGCCCGCGATCACCGTGGTCCCATCGGGCGTGCCGTCGGCGCCGGTGCGCCTGACGATGAACTGGTCGGCGGCCAGCGTGAGCCAGCGGATCCAGGGCGGCGCTTCGGCGGGAGCGGCGTGCACTCGCGCGTGTCGGCGCAGGCACTCGTGCTTGAGCGCAGTGGCCGAGGTGTCGGGTGAGGCGGCTTCGGCCGTGGCGATGAAGGTGAGGGTCTCGCCAGGCTGCAGGCGGGCACGAAACAGGCCCGGGCGGAACAGGTCCTCGCGGGCATCAAGTCCTCGCTCGGCCTCGATGCGGTGGTAGAAATTCCAGTACCAGTCCGTACTCAACTCGAACTGGCCGCGATCGGTCAGCAGGCGGTACGGTTGTGCGCCGGCGAAGGCGGTGAGGCGGCAGCCGTGCTCCTCGGGCTCGAGCGTCAGTTCCCACCCGCCGCGTGTCTGTGAGTGATAGTCGCGGTAGGTGCACAGCGGCAGCAGTTCCAGATCCGCCGGCGCGCTCGCCGCATCGAGCTTGAAGCGCACATAGCTGGTATTGCGGCCGTCGGCCATCCAGATACGCTCCTCGAGCAGCGCATCAGCCAGAGCATATGTCCACACCGGCAACCCGTTCTCCAAGTGAAATGCGCTCAATCTCTCGCAACCACGCGGCGCCAGAGTACCGTCGGCGAACTCGCTGCATCCCAGGTGGAAATCCTCTCCACGGTAGCGAACGGTGGGCTCAAGCTTCGCCACCATGAGAACGCGCTGCACCAGTGGCCGCAGGGATGCGATCAGAACGCCGTGGTAGCGGCGGGTATTTGCCTGCGCGACGCTGCCGCACGCGAACCCTCCCAGAGCATTCGTCACCAGCCATTCACGCTCGAGCGCGCCGGCCGTCGATGCGAAACCCGAGCGCGACAGCGCCGCTTGAAGAGGAATCGTCCGCTTTGGAGATGTCCGGCGAGCCCGGCTCTGATCGCTCGCACTCACCGGTCGATTCGCTCAGGCGCTACGCGCATCGCTCGTCCTCGCATCACAGCGCGCCAGGGCTACCGCGATCCGCACATCTGTCGCGCGAGGATTCCGTACGCGGGTTTTGTACCAGCTTCGCTGGCCAGGTCCATTTACAGACGGATCCCGTGACGGGGGGCCTTTAGGGCGGGCGGTCCAAAGTGAGCTTGCCAAGGAGACCAGAGCGTTCGGCTCCTTATTGCTCCTGGTTCCTGCAACGCACAACGTGCGCGTGGCAGCGGTGCAATATTCGAGCCCTGTCTCTGGTCTGCTGGGATGCGCGGTCTCACTTGTCATGATGCCTAAATCTATCTCCGCTGCCCTCTCACGTGCCGTTCGGCAGAAGCGGCTCGCTGCAGCATTGCTCGTGCTCTGCCTCGCAGCCACCCCTTCCTCTGGGGCCGCCCAGCAGGTGCCTTTGCCGGCTGCTACCGGCATGTGGCAGAGACTTGAGCGCGCCGCATGGGTCATGCAGGGGGCCCCGCGCCCCGTCCATCTGATCTACGTGATCACTGACGCAGACTGCCCATACTGTCATGAGTTGTGGTTGTCACTGCAGCCGTTTTACGCCTCGGGGCTCCAGGTTCGCTACGTCATGGTGGGGGTCGTTTCGCGCGATAGTCCCGGCAAGGCCGCAGCCATCCTCGAGGCTCCGAGTCCCTCGCTCGCGCTGGAGCAGAATGAGAAAAACTGGGCGCGGCTGCCGGATGATCTGGGGGGTGGAATTGCCTCCCTGCGAAGGCCGAAGTCGGCAACGCTCGCGGCCTTGAGCTCGAATGAAGAGCTCATGCACGATCTAGGCGTGCAAGGTACGCCGGCGTTGATCTATCGCAGTGCTGATCATGCTATGCACGTCGTGCAGAGCGCGCCCGAGCCTGCGAAACTCAGATCCATCATTGCCGCCGCCGCCCCGCTTTGATGGGTATCCGAATCGGACACCTGCAGATGCGAACGCGGCTTCAGACCCTATAGATGATGAGTGGCGCTGATCTGCGGCCACGGCCGATCCTGAAGGGCAGGCCCATACATGCAGCCCTGGGAAGAAGCGGGGCGCATGCGCTCATCGACAACCTCTGTAGCGGTCGTCTCAGCAGCGAGCGCCGAGGCTCGGCTTGCGCTTATCACCGATGAGCCTGTTCCAGAAATCCTTCAGGCGACGTTTCAGCCGCTGCCAGTTCTCGTCCACTATGTTTCTCACGATCGTTCTCCGATGACTGCGACACAGGCTATGGCGTAGTGCCAGCGCCGGTCGGTGCGGCGGCGTACGTCAAAAGGCCCGCGTTCCTTGTGATCTGCTGTGTGCGAACGACGAGCGGCGGGCCGATCACGTTCGAGGGTTAAGCAAAAAGAGGCCCCGCGAGCGGGGCCCCCTAGCGCACTCGAAGTGCGTCGCAAAAGGCGATCGTCAGGCCGCGGCGGCCAGCAACTGCCAGTTCTTGGGTAAAATGACCGCATCGATGGTGTGAACGATGCCGTTCGTCGCAACGATGTCCAACTTGGTCAGGGAGGCTCCATTGACCCGAACGTGCGATGACGAGACCGCTGCCGTCAGCGCGCTGCCCTGCAGCGTCATCAGTTCGCCTGACTTGACGTCTTTAGCAGCGAAATAACCTGAAACCACGTGATAGTTCAGAATCGCCTTGAGCCGGTTCGTGTCCTTGAGCAGCGCGTCATATCCGCCAGCCGCGAGTTTCTTGAACGCCTCATCGGTCGGCGCGAAAACGGTGAACGGGCCCTTGGCTGCCCACTCTTCGGTCAGACCCGCTGCCTTGACTGCGTTAGCGAAGGTCGTTAGACCCGCCGCGACCATCGTGTCGACGATGTTCTTCGTGGGGGCAGTATTGGAGTTCCCGGCGGCCGCGCCGGCAGGCATGTTCCTTGATTGATCCATAGATTGAACCTCAACGTACAGTCAGCAAGAATTTGCCGACCAACTCAACTCGTCATCCGAGTGAGTGCGCGGACTATACGCGTTATGTTTAGGGCGTGCGGCGCGCGCCCTAAATAAAGGGGATTCCGCACTATCACGCGCTGCGCCTTGCAATCAACGCGAAACACGCGATGAGAATCGGCGGCGAGTTGTGTCCACGTGATGTGCGTTGGTCACCGTTCAGCTTCAGCGCCATCGGCGTTGCCACGATGCTGCTGCCGCGCGCCTGAAGCGCGTCGTTTAGACTAGGTGAATAACTCGTCCAGGGCGGCGGCGCTCACGGGCTTTCTCAGGTAGCGCTCGATCCCTGCTTCACGCGCGAGTTCGCGGCCGGGATGCTCACTGCTAGCCGTCAATGCAATCAGTCGCAACCCTTGCAGGCGCGGATGTTGAGAGAGCTGCCGGGCGACGGCATAACCGCTCATGTCCGGCAGATCGAGATCCACGAGCAGGACTGTAGGCAGAAACGCGACGGCCAGAGCAAGAGCGGTCGCACCGGTGTACGCCACGCGCGCATCGCCGTATCCGGCGGATTGCAGCAGTGACGCAAGAGAATCGGCCGCAGTCGTGTCGTCATCGATGATCAGTATGCGCGGCATTGCGGGCCGTGGGCCGCTTTCGTTCGGCTGCCTGGATTGGATCGACGGAGGTGTGGCCACGACAGCTCACTCGACGCTGGCTGTCGCGCCACCTTCATCTTCCCAAGTAGCCAGTGGTGCTACCTTGCGGACTACCTTTACATCGCGATTCGCACTGCGACTGGCAGCCGCGGTCTGTGCGTGAGCAACGGTGGACGGAGAGGCTGCGGCCTCGGCGAGGCGCGTGGCGCCGGCGCGCGGCGGCGCGGTTGCTGGAGCGGCCGGATGTCTCTCACTCGCGACGCCGCGCGTCGTTTGGCGATGGTCCGCTGTCAGGGTTCCTTTCACCTTGTCCGTCAAGCCCTTCCAGCTCCACGTAACCGTATCGTCATGCACAACCGTCTCCTTAATAGGCGACCCTACCTCAAAGTCCGTGACACGTTCGGTACGCCGTCGCACACTCGTGCAGCCATCGCACGGGCCGTCCGCGCTTACGTGAGTGTGCGTGAGCGTACGGAATGCGCGGATTCGTGAGCGCAAGCTCATGATCCCATCCGCAGGCGATGCGAGTTGCCCGCATCCTGGGAGAGGATTATGAGCCTGGCAGGCCCACTGGTTACCTCCGCAGACGTGTTCTACATCGTTCAAACCACCACAGGTGCGCCTGGCCGGCGAGAGCATCGCCTGGCTTCCATCCTGTACGAGGCATGTGTGCACGCGCACGCTGAGCTCGCGCGGCTGAGCGCTGCCCGCCCCGGCGACTACTCCATCTGGAAAAGCACGACATATGTCGAGCCGCCCCACTGGGGGCATGCAGTGATGCGGGCTGACGGGACAGTCGCTGCGCCAGGGGCGTGAAACGCTTCTGCATTCGGTGCATCGACACTCCATCCCTCCAGCGCTCAAGGACATGAGGAGAGCCGGTCGATCACTCGCGCTTCCAGGATGAAGGACACTAAGCGCATCATGATGGCTGCAACCGTGGGTCAAAAAAACCCGGCGCATGTGGCGCCGGGCCGGTGTTAAGTCAACCTTACGGGTTGATCTTTGAGATCTTTGTACCTTCCAATGACAGGTCGCCGATCAGGCCTTTTTCGGCGAAAGCAAACGCCAGGATGGGCTTTTGCATTGTCTGCGAGCCATAGTTGTCGTTGGCACCACCGGAAATCACCGTGACTCCCGTATCCGCGCCGATCGACCAGCCTGCGCTGGACGTGAACTTGTTGAGTGCGTCCGGCGTCATGAACATGATGACTTCACTGTGCCGGGCTAACCCGAGCGTCAAGCCAACCGAGGCGGAGCCTACGCTGTAGTAGCCAACCGTCTTGCCATTGACCTGCAGTGAACCCTGGCCAAACTCGCCGCCGACGCCGACGCCGCCCTTCGTGACGCGCGGAAACACCAGCACGCCTGCCGCCTTGTCGCCCAGGATCTTGTTTTCAGGATTGATGTTATTGAAGTGAATGAGAGTTCTGGACACGCGGCCGTCGATCTGGGCCTGGGTGTCTGCGAGGGTAATTGAGCTCGTTGCCAAGGCAACCAGCGCCAGGCCGGTTGTGGCCAGGCCAACTTTGATATTCATAAACTAACCTTTAGTGGGTGATGAGTCAGGATTGTGGGGCCGGCTCGCGCACACGATCGCCGGAGAGAAGAATTTTGGTCGACCTCAGGCAGGCCGATCCCGGACGTAACAGTACCGCTACGGAGCGCCTCCGGTCCGTGCGCCAACGTACGCACGGCAAAGAGACTCGGCGCGCCTCATCACGACTTATGGCTAACCGCTGCGTCTGTTCTGGTGTCAATCGGATACTGGCAACACCTCAGGTGTCGAGATGGGAGATTGTGCAAGGCTTCACCCTCGCGTATACGTGCAGATAGTCTGCGGCGGCACGGCACGTCGCGCCGACATCATGACAACTGTACAAGGCACAATGCCGAACGCAGGCGTGCGCGCGCACCCCGTTGTTCACTGGACCGAGGGCGGCGAGAATCGCTGCGCGCGTTGGCTCTCTGAGAGCGCAGCGCCGCCGGCGAGCGGCGTGGTGATCGCCGATGATCGCACCAGCGCCGATGATGCGTATGGACTGGCGTGCCAGGGCACCGCGCTCCTGTGGCGGGGCGACTTCCAGAACGCGCGCCAGATGTTGCGTGCGCTCGCGAGTCGTGCCGACCGCCAGCTGCGCAAGCCAGGAAAGTCGGTCATGTCCAGCCCCGCCGCCGAAGTATTCCATCTCCATCGCCGCTCCCAGTCGCAGCGGGCGCGCACGCTGGGTGCGCTGCTGGTGCCGCTCGAGGAGGACTACGGCATTCCGCTGCGACGCGCGCCCGATATCCGACAGGCCTGCGCGCAAGCCTTCGGTCCCGGAGAGGGAGCCGCAGTCGCCTCCCTGCGAGCGTTGCTGGGCGTTATCGGTGCGCACGAGTGGCGCACCAGGGGAATCGAAATCGCCTCGCTCGGCGGTCGGATCCATCCGCACTACGGAGTGTTCGCGCCGGTTCGCTCCGAGTACGTCGAGCTGGTCGCCGCGGCGCCTCTGCCAGCCTTGAGCTCATTGTCCAGCCTGGCCTTCGACATCGGCACCGGGACGGGGGTGCTGGCCGCGGTGCTCGCGCGGCGCGGACTCGGCCGCGTGGTTGCCACCGACTCAGATCCGCGCGCGCTTACTTGCGCTCGCGAGAACCTGGAGCGGCTCGGATTGACGCAGCAAGTGCAAGTCGTGCAGGCGGATCTCTTTCCCGAAGGGCGCGCCGCACTGGTGCTTTGCAATCCGCCGTGGCTTCCCGCGCGGCCGAGCTCTCCCCTTGAGCGCGGGATCTACGATCCCGACAGTCGCATGCTGCAGGGGTTTCTGGACGCGTTGGGCGCGCACCTGGAGCCGGGGGGCGAGGGGTGGCTGATCCTTTCGGACCTCGCGGAACACCTGGGCCTGCGGACGAGATCGCAGTTGCTGGCGGCGTTTGAGGTTGCCGGGCTGCGGGTCGTGGGCCGCAGCGACATGCGGCCGAGACATCCACGGGTGTTCGAGGCAACTGACCCGCTGCACACGGCGCGCGCAGCCGAGGTGACATCGCTCTGGAGGCTCGCGGTGCGCTGAGTCGGCCTTGTTCAAGAAACGCAACCTCGCGCTGCGACGGCGTCGTCGGCCGTTCGCTTGTGAGCCATATGTTCGCTAGCGCACGGACACCGGCCACGTCGGCCGGGTAACGTTGGCAGCTGAATCCCGCGTATGGACGAACGTGCTCACTCCCCGACCCCCCGAGCACCTTTCGACCGGGTTCACCAGGGCCTGCCAGTGTGCGATACACCGGCGGCCCTTTTTTTTGCCTCGAGCGACGACTCCGTCGCACTCGAGGGCAGGCAGCGCTTTTCTCGCACGCTATGTGCGTCGGCGCACGGAAGATCTGCCGCGTTCGGCCCATTTTTTTGGGCTGCGTCTTGCTCGAATGCACGGGACGCAGCCAATGATCCGGAGATACCTTCCGGGCGCCCCGGCTGACGTTCCTGGTGGGCTCAGGGCTCTGGCGAGCTCGGCACCGCCGGACGCAGCCGGGCTCTCTTTCGCCCTCGCGAGGTTGCGTGATGCTCGCTTATCTCCTGCACGGTGCGATCCGCCTCCCATGGTGGGGCTATGCCGCATTCACGCTCGCGACGGTACAGCTGATGTTCCTCGGGATCACCCTGTACCTGCATCGCGATCAGTCCCATGGCGGCCTCGTGCTGCATCCGATCCTGCGGCACCTTTTCCGGTTCTGGTTGTGGTTCTGTTCGGGCACGGTGACCCGGGAGTGGGTTGCGGTCCATCGCCGGCACCACGCGTTTGCGGATCTTCCCGGAGACCCCCACAGCCCGGTGGTCTTCGGCCTCAAGCACGTCGTACTACAGGGTTACGAGCTCTACATCGCAGCGGCGCGTGATCAGAGGATTCTGGCCAACTATGGGCGCGGCACACCTGAAGACTGGCTTGAGCGCAACGTTTATAGCCGCTTCCCCAAGGTCGGCATTTCGCTCTTTGTGCTCCTGCAGCTGGTCGTGTTCGGCGTGCCGGCCATCACCATGGTCGCCGTGGAAATGATTGCGCAACCCTTGTTTGCCGGTGGCGTGATCAACGGGTTCGGCCACGCTCTCGGCTATCGAAGTTTCGAAATGCCCAACGCGGCTACCAACATCGTGCCCTGGGGCGTAGTGATCGCAGGCGAGGAGTTGCACAATAATCACCATGCGTTCCCGTCCTCGCCGCGCTTTGCCGTGCAGCGCTGGGAGATCGACATCGGTTGGCTGTTCATCTGCGTGTTTCGGGCGCTGGGTCTCGCTCGCGTCGCCAGCCTGGCACCGACGCCGAAGCTTGTAGACAGCCGCGCCGCGATAGATGCCGATACGGTGCGAGCCTTGTTCACCAATCGCATGCACGTCCTGCGCGACTACCGTCGCCGCGTCATAGCGCCGGTGTTTCGCTCGGTGAGACAGCAGGCTGGTACAACAGTGCTCGCGCACCGCTCCCCGCAGCTTCTCGTTCGTCATCCAAAGTTGCTCGACGAGCGATCCCGTCAGCAGTTGCGCGAGCTACTCGAGCGATATGAGGTGCTGCGAACCATCGTCGACTTCCGTGATCGCTTGCAGCAGATCTGGGATGGAACGTCCGCGAGTCATGGGCGCGCGCTGGAACAATTGCGCGAGCTCTGTAGCCAGGCTGAGGACAGTGGGATTCTTGCGCTCAGGAAGTTTGCGCTGAGGCTGCGAACCTATGCACCGACGGCGGGATCAACCCATTAAGGCTAGTTGGGGGGGCAGCAGGCGGTCACTTTCTTTCCTGACCACGGCGTAGCACTCGCAACACAGCTTTTCCAGTTTTGGACGGTCCATGACCGTGATTTCGCCGCGGCTGTATTTAATCACGCCAAGCTTCTGCAACTTGCCGGCAGCTTCGGTGACGCCTTCGCGGCGCACGCCGAGCATGTTGGCGATGAGTTCCTGTGTCATGGTCAAGCGGTTGGCTGTGAGGCGATCGAGAGACAGTAGCAGCCAGCGGCACAATTGCTGGTCCACCGAGTGATGTCGATTGCACACTGCCGTCTGCGCCATCTGCGTGATCAGGGCCTGGGTGTAACGTAGCAGCAAGAGCTGCATCGCGCCGTTGCGATGGAACTCGTCCTTGAGCACCTGTCCGATCAGCCGGTAAGCGTGGCCGGCGCTCTGGACGATCGCCCTGCTCGGAGTGGTTTCTCCGCCCATGAACAGCGCGATACCGATCAGCCCCTCGTTGCCCACCACCGAGATCTCCGCGGACGCGCCGTCGGCCAAGACGTACAGCAGGGATACGATGGAGTCGATCGGAAAATAAACGTGGCGCAGCAGATCGCCCGACTCGTACAGGACCTTGCCGAGTGGCATCGGCACCAGTCGCAGCTGTGGGAAAATTCGCTCCCGTTCCGCGACTGACAGCGCAGCCAGCAGCTGGTTTTGTTGCGGTTCGTGGATTAGGGCAGGCATGAGTTGGGTCGCCCCCGGGGGCGGGGGCTGTGCCCGAGTATAGACCCAATCCCGTCTCGTTGTGCGATAGCGTACCGTACGCCTTGGCAGCGCCGCTCACGCCTGCCCAAAGCGGGCCCCGGCCAAGACAAGGCGCTTGGGGGGTGGGCGAGTGCCGATCGATGGCCCTCACATCCAGGTCAGGTGGTTCGAATGAGCGGCCCTTGGTGCGCCGACGTACAGACGGGCGGGTCGACGGCGCATAGCGTGCTTTGAGCGGTATCAGTCACAGGACATATTGCAATGTGCGCACCCGCGCAGAGCGGCCGGCCCCCCCAGATCCGAGTGCTCGCGTGCAGAGTGTCCGCACACTCGCGGCGACACCGCTAGTGGTCTCATGTCGGTCATCGTCTTCATCCTGCTCGGCGTTGCCGTTTGGGCCTTTACTCACCGGCTCTTCAACAGCACCGGCGTCGATGTCGCAGTAGAGCTCTGTCTGGGTGTAACCGGCGCCATCATTGCGGGTGTGCTTTTCCATCAACTCGCAGCGGCGGACGCCTCGGAGCTGACCATCGTTGTGATCGCCGGGGCTGCTGTGCCCCTTACTGCCTACCGTACCGTGTTTCGCGAGCCGACTTCTCGCCGGCATGATCTAGGCTGAAATCCTCCCTTCATTAACTCCTGCGCCTCCTTATGTAGGGCCAGTCATGAGGAGGCTCGGCGAGTAGCGTCCTAATCCCAGCCTATGTACGTCTGCGCACGGACCTACTCGCGGCAACCGCGCAAACTCGTCCGTTCTGATGACCGGCGCCACCGGCTTACACCTCACCAAGTAGAGAGCTGAATATGAATGCAACATCGCACGCACACTGGCGCTCGCTTCCGCGAACGGCGGTGAGTCTCACGGGCATGCTCATACTGGCCGCATGCGCATCGACGCCACCGCCACCCATCGCGAGCCTGCAGGCGGCGCATGACGCAATTTCCAACGCCGAGCGTGTAGAGGCCGGACGCTATGCGGCCGCGGAATTGGGTGAGGCGCGTACCAAGCTCGCGTCCGCCGACACCGCCGTCACGGAGAAGAGAATGACGATGGCGGACCAGCTTGCGCAGGAGTCGCGCGTCGAAGCCAACTTGGCTTCCGCGAGGACCGCGGACATCAAAGCCAAAGCGGTAAATGAAGAAATGATGCGCAGCAACGGTACCCTGATCGAGGAGATGCAGCGCAACTCAGGAGACAAGCCATGAACACGATCAAGAACAGAGGCATGATGCTCGGCAAGACGCTGATCGCGACGACCGTGGCCGCCGTGTTGCTCGCCGCCTGCGCGGCGACACCGGTGAAACCGGATGGCGCCGCGGAAGCGCGCGACAAGCTGACACAGTTGCAGGCCGATCCGAACCTCGCGAACCGCGCGCCGATGGCAATGAGAGAAGCGGACGCTGCCGTGCGCGCCGCCGAGCAGCCAGAGGTTGATCAGGATGTGGCAGCGTACCGGGTTTACCTGGCCGATCGGAAGGTAGACATCGCAAGAGCACAGGCTGAAACGAGCCTCGCTGAAAGTCAGCGGACGGCGCTCAGCGCGCAGCGCGAGCGCGCGCGCCTTGATGCGCGCACACGCGAAGCGGACGCCGCGCACCTTGCGGCGGCGAACTCGGAGCAGGACGCGGCGAATGCGCAGCAGGCAGCAGCCAACTCGGAGATGCAAGCTGCAGAGTTGCAGCGACAGCTCGACTTGCTCAACGCCAAGCCGACGGATCGCGGGATGGTACTGACTCTGGGTGATGTATTGTTCGAGACCGGAAGAGCGGATCTGAAGCCGGGCGCCGCGGAAAACCTTGGCCGGCTGGTCACTTTCCTCAATAAGTATCCGGACCGCACTATAGTCATCGAGGGCTACACGGATAGCGTGGGCACTGAAGACTACAACCAGGGGTTGTCAGAGCGGCGCGCTGACTCAGTGAAGTCGTACCTGACCAGACAGGGTATCGACTCAACACGGGTTTCCGCCTCGGGTAAGGGCATGAGCGAGCCGGTGGCAGGCAACGATTCCGCATCGGGGCGGCAGCAGAACCGGCGCGTCGAGGTCGTGATCAGCCAACCGCCAGCCGCGTCGCTGTAACCGAGGACCCACGGGTACGTGTGCTTGATCCCCTTCGAGCTCGCGCAGGCAAGGAAGCTGCGCGGGCCGAATCTTATGAGGGGGGTTCTCTCGCTGGCATCGTCCAACACTCGCAGGGCAGGGGCACCATTAGTGGCTTCAACTCCACGCCGGCGTTCTCGAGAGCGCATTCGCACTCGCAGCCTAGTTGAGGATCCTGTCGTAGCTTTCTTTGACCGCCGCGTAGCACCCGCAAGCGGCGCGCTCCAGCCCCCTTGCGTCCAGGATCGTGAGCCTGCCGCGGCTGTAGCTGATCAGCTTTTGCTTGCGCAAGGAGGTCGCGGCCCGAGTAACACCTGCGCGGCGCACGCCCAACATGTAAGCCAGGAATTCATGAGTGATTCGGAACTCATCGGCGTGCGCGCAATCGCGGGTCATCAAGAGCCAGCGGGCCAGTCGCGCCTGAACGAGATGGAAGCGAGTGCAGGCGGCCGTCTGGGCCATCTGACTCAACCTAAAATAGAGGTAGCGGTTCAGGCGTAATTGCAGCGACGGGCTGGTTTTCAGCTCACGGCAAAATGCCGCCGCCGTCATGCGCCAGGCCGTGCCCGCGCCCTGCACCAGGCCGTGCACCGGCGCCGTGTCGACGCCCAGGGCCAGGGAGGCCCCCAGCATGCCGTCGTCACCGACGAGGCCGACTTCGAGCTTGGCGCGGCCGTCGATCGGAGTGATCAGCGAGATGAAGCTCTCGGTGGGAAAGTAGACATAACGGTAGCGCTCACCGGGCTTGCAGAGCACGTCGGCAAAGACGAGCTCAACCTGCTCAGAGCGCGCAAGCAGACGCTGGCGCTCTCGGCCCGGCAGGGAGGCGAGCAGACGGTTCTTCACTGCAGGCCGCGAGGGCTGGGGCACGGATTCTCTCCTGTCGGTCTTGTTTCGCCAGGGAATCACGCCCCTGGCATTCAGAAGCGTGCCGGGCATCCGCGAAGAGTTCCGTTCGGTGGCCCACTCAGAGCTAACTCCGCAGCGCCCGCCATGTACGTTAGCGCACAGACCCCTGATGCGTTCGGCGCATCCTGCGCTACCAATGAAACGCAACGTACTTCTCATTCTGGCCGATGCCGCGGAAGCGAAGGCCGTGCGGCGCTCGCTCCTCGATTCCCGCGACGGTCCATTTAAGGTCGAGTGGGTGAGTCGCTGCAGTGATGCGAGCAATCGACTGCGAAGCCTCCAAGCGGGGCAAGAAATTGCAGCGATCGTGCTCGATCTGTTCCTGCCCGATAGCCAGGGCATCGAGACTTTTGACACGCTGTTTCGCGTATCGCCCCAGGTTCCAATCCTGCTTTTGTGCCACCTGCGCGACGAAGATGTCGCCCGGCTTGCCGTCAAGCGCGGGGCGCAAGATTATCTGTTGGAGGAGCGCCTCGACGGGTACTCGTTGACGAAGGCACTGACTAACATGCTCGATCGCTCAGCCTACGCAGAAGCCCTAGACCTGGGAAGGCAGCGCGCAGAAGTCACACTCGACTCGATCGGGGATGCCATCATCAGTACCGACATCGACGGCAATGTCAGCTATCTCAATCCGGTAGCAGAAAGCATGACGGGCTGGCCGCAAGCGGAGGCATCCGGCCGGCCGCTGCAGCAGGTCCTGCGGATAATCGACGGGGATAGTCGCGAACCCGCTCCGAATCCTCTGTCGATGGCAATGCTGCAGAACAGATCCGTCGGCCTGAGCGCCAACTGTGTCCTGATCCGCCGCGACGGCTATGAGTCTGCCATCGAAGATACCACTGCCCCAATTCGCGACGCGCGCGGTCAGGTGACGGGGGCTGTGATCGTTTTTCAAGATGTAGGCGTGGCTCGTGCGATGTCGCTCAAGATGTCGTATTTGGCCCAGCATGACTTTCTAACCGAATTGCCCAATCGCATGTTGCTGAGTGACCGACTGAGTCAGGCGATCGCCTCGGCGCATCGTCACGGCAAGTCGCTCGCGGTTTTATTCCTGGATGTGGATCACTTCAAACACGTCAACGACTCCGTGGGCCATGCGGGCGGCGATCAACTTCTGAAGTCGATCGCCGGACGCCTGGTGGATTGCGTGCGCAGTTCAGACACCGTCAGCCGTCAGGGCGGGGATGAATTCGTAATCCTGCTCTCGGAAGTGAATCATGCGGAGGACGCAGCGTTTACCGCTGACAAGATACTCGCCGCGGTCAGCAGACCACATCGGATCGACGATCAGGACCTGCACATCACGGCGAGTGTCGGTATCGGCGTCTACCCAGAAGATGGTGCGGGCGCCGAGCAAATGTTGAAGAGTGCGGATCACGCGCTGTCGAAGGCGAAGACCCGTGGCCGTGGCAACCATCAGTTCTTCAAGCCGGACATGAGTCTACGCATGGGTTCAGCCATCGGATTGGTGGATGTCGGGGCGATCCCTCGCTAGGCCGGCCTCATTGCGCCGCGTTTGAGTTGTAGCGTTTGGTGCACAGGTGCAGTGTGTGTGTCAGCGCACCGACCAGGCGCAGAGTGCAAACCCAACATGCGTTTCAAACTCACGACGAGATTGCAATGAGCGAACTCTCCGAACGCGATAAGGAAGCTGTTAGACACGAGCGTGCGATCAGTTCGTTGCGCGAGCGTTCAGGCGCCCCGGTGGCGGAGGTGCGGCGTCTGTTCGCACGGGAATTTTCCCGGCTTGAACTTGGGGCGAAGGTTCGCTCGTACCTCGCGGTCCTAACGGCGTCCAATGTGAGCGCAATGTTGCGCCGGAAAAAGGTGCCGTCCCGGAAAGACGATCGGGCAGCCTAATTGCCATCACTCGAGGCGCAGCGGTTCGCGGATGAATGGCAGCAACTGCGCAACTGCGCAACGAGCCCGAGCTGCGCTGCTGACGCACAGACCAATCGCAGCGTGCAATAAAAGGCGATGCATCCGGCTCAAACCGCGAATTTGTCCTGATTGAGCGATAGGAACTCGCAGACGCATGCAGAGGAACGCCAGCCTTAGCGTTCCTGATGGCTCTGAAGATTGGTATCGGAGTCGGACGACTTCGCTAATTCACTTGTGGACGTGAATCGATTGAACGCGCGCGTCTTTGCGAATCGCCGCAATGACAGCACGGCACTGATCCTCGGGGCCGGGGCCGGTCAGTTCAAGCTCAACGGTCGTGTTGTCGTCGTTTTGCTTGCGCCAGACGAGCTGATAACCGGGTATCGTCAGGAGCGAACTTAAGAACGTAAGGTCGCGGGGGTTCGGAACATCCGGTGTCAGCTCGACCGTGAGGTATTTGTCACAAGGCCCAGGTGGGTCGGCTGCCGCATCTTCGACACCAAACACGATGGCGAGTAGCGCAGCAGTGCCCAACAAGCATCTGGTTCGTCGATTCATCACCGCTGGCCCTTCTGACACTGACGCGCACAGCTGCTGATTGACTCAGTGCCCCTTGCCGCCACCGTGCCCGCCTTCGCCGCGCGCGCCATGCGGAATCGAGGGCGGCCCTCGCCCGACCGGCCCGCGCCCACCGCCACGCGGAGGTCCTACACGGTAGCCGGGCCCCCAGCCGCCGTACTCATAGCCGCCGGGCTCGTAGACCCCTCCGACATAGTCTACGCCGCCGTCACCCCCATACCCATAGCCCCCGACAACGCAGGCCGCGAGCGCCACGAGCGCTGACAGGCCTACGGCACCAACCCTCCAACTTCGAGGCATGCGCTTCATTGCGGCTCCTGCTTGGTGTCGGTGTCGGACCATTCCATAACGCCAAACGGCGCGCCGCTCGGATCGGCCAGAACGGCCAGGTGTCCGCCGTGGCGATCGATGCGCGGTTCGACCAACACGCGGCCGCCATGCTCGACGGCCCTCTTGGCCGTATCCACCGCATCCGTTACGCGCACGAAGTTGAGCCAGTGCGGATGACGGCGCAGGGAGTCGGTCGGCAGCGCGTTGAGTCCTGAACGCGCGTAGTTGTCGCTCGAAAGGATGTAGTGCTGGGCATCGGCCTCGCCGCCGCCTTCGCTCGCCAGGTCGTAGACGTCGTAGCCGAACATGCTCTTATAGAAGGCAGTCTCCTGCTTTGGATCTTTTACGAGCAAGGAACTCCAGATCCACTCCCCTGGTGCGGCCAGGTAATCTGGCGGATCGCCGCCCTCGGCCGCCAAGACTGCAAACACCGCGCCATCCGGATCGGCCAGCACCGCCTGGCGGCCGCGGTGCGGATAATAGTGCGCCTTGAATAGCACCTTGCCGCCGTGCTGAAGAGCCTCCTGCTGCGCGGCATCGACGTCACGCACAGCCAGGAAGGTCAACCAGGCCGGCTGCTTCGATTCCCCCGCCGGCATTGCCTTCTGGAACAGGCCGGCTACCGGCTCGCCAGCGAGGAGCGCGAGGGCGTAATTCGAGTTGCCCGGCACATCGCGGAAGCTCCAGCCGAACAGTGCGCCGTAGAAACTCTTCGCGGCATTGAGGTCCGGGGTCACCAGATCGGCCCAGATGACCTTGCCGACGTGGTGCTCCCCGCTGGCCGGCTGCGTGAGCGACGGCAGCACCACCGCTGCGCCGAGTGCCGCGTGCACCGCCGCGGCAGCGGCGGCGTACAGCAGCGCGACACACAGCCCTTGCCGTAGGACATTCCGGGCGGAGCACTTCGGGTGATTCATTGCCGTCTCTCCACGCACATTCTCCAACTGTCGCGACAGCCCATTACTCGAGAGGTCCAGTATGTTGGAGTCATTCTGACGGTCGGTACGTTACCGCACAGAGTCTGCAGTCGGCTAGGGGCGTTCAAGAGTGGCCAACCGGCCGAACCCGGAAGTCCTCAGCTCGGCTGTTCCTTGTGTCAAGAAACCTTGAGGGCTTTGCCGCTCACTGCCAGTAACCCGGCCGTTGGTAGTGCCGATACAAGCTCGCCTCGTGCGCACGCGAGTAATCGGAGGAAGGGTCGTACTCGGGGGCGCCCCGCACGGTTTCGCGCGCAACGTCGACGTACACGAGTCTCTCCGCCCAGTCCACCCGCGTAATCCACTGGGGCGAAATCACCACGTGCTTACCAGACCACCAGCTGCGCGTATCGACGACGATGTAACGGATCGCCCAGCTCTCGTTGTCCACCAGGAAGTCCTCCACCTGCCCCATCAAAGCGTCGGTGGTCTGAAGGTGATAGTCGATGAGCTCCAGGGCGCTGCGCAGATGCGGGTCAGCCGCAGAGTGAGCCCGCTCATTCAGGCTCCCATTGGCGCCGGGTACGGCGAGTGTCGGGCGCTGCGGATAAGGATAAGAGCTCGTGCCCCACATGAAAGGGCCCCCCCAATAGCTCGGGTAGCCGTAGTAGCCCAGAAAGTCCACCTCATGTTGCCGCGAAACGGGCTTGTCGGTGTCGATCGGCGGACTTGCCTCGACCTGCTGACGCGTCAACGTGACCTGAACGCAGCGCTTGTCCCAGTCGATGCTTTCAATCGCGATCGGAGAGATGAGCACCTTGCGCCCACCGAGCCAGCCGCCCGTGTCGACCACGAGATAGCGTGCGCCCCAACGGTGATCGTCGAAGTAAACGTCCTCGACCTTGCCGATGTCTTCGTCAGAGCCGATGTCTTCGTCAGACGCCCGGATCGACATGCCGATCAGTCTTTCCATGCGGTACAGCATCGTTCCTCTCCGATGATCCAGAGCAGCGGCTGCTTTTGGAAAATCAGCATCGTTGCATTGCGCCGTTCAGTCAGTACGCCAGCGCACCTATTGAGATGCCTGAAGCCGCTGCAATGCAGCTATCCGCTGGTTTCCGGGAGCCAGTTACATATTGCCCGCCGGCCTGCTTCGTGCCTGGTTTCCCATCGCAGATCGCCAGCCAACGTTTCTAAGGAACCCGCTGCTGCACGCCGCAGCTCAGGTGAGGCTGTGTTCGTTACCGCACAGAAAGGCCGACGGATGGCAGTTACGCTTCACGCTTCGCGTGTTGAATCTCGATGACCCTGCCGGAAGCTTCACGAACGTGACTGCGCGTGATCCATGATGGATACATTTCCGATCGTAGCCGTGGCTGCAGACGCGGGCGACCTTGAGGCTGTTTCGGAGTTGCTGTCCGCCTTGCCGGCTCAATGCGGCGCGGCCCTTATCATCGTTCAACATCTCGATGCGGGCCATGAGCGCTCGCCGGCCGCAACGATCGCCAAGCGAACCAATCTTCCGGTGACGCCCGCGCACGACGGCCTGGAGGTGACGCGTCACCATGTCTATCTGGTCCCGGCAAATGCCACGGTGACAGTGGCCGGTGGCCACATGCGCGTGACACATAAAGATAAAGCCAGCGGAAAAGCGGGCGGACTCGATCATCCCGGAGACACCCTGTTCACCTCGCTCGCGCAAGAGCGTGGCGCGAGTGCGATCGGCGTGGTCCTCTCGGGCGCAGGCGCCGACGGTGCTCTTGGCGTACGAGCGATCAAGCTGGCCGGCGGCACCACGTTTGCGCAGTACCCGGGATCGGCCCGTTTTCCCAGCATGCCCATCAATGCCATCGAAACCGAGTGCGTGGGCTTCGTGCTGCGCCCGTATGAGATCGCGCACGAGCTCGCCCGGCTGGGCCGGCTCGCTGCCGCGGGCGTGGCAGGTCACACGGGTGTCATCGATGACACAGCCAGCGGGCCAGCTGGCCTGGTGCTAGCCGCATGCGCGCAAGGGGCGTGACTGCACAGGAACTTTGATTGATAATTTACTGAAGCCTTCGACTTAATCGCGGTCACTAGGGGAACAGCCGTGGCAAAGGTTCTGTGCGTTCTGTACGACGATCCGGTCGATGGCTACCCGAAGTCTTATGCGCGGGACGGCATACCTAAAATCGAGCGCTATCCGGGCGGACAAACCGCGCCGACGCCGAAGTCGATCGATTTCACACCGGGAAGCCTGCTCGGCAGCGTGACCGGTGAACTCGGGCTGCGCAAATACCTCGAAAGTAATGGCCACACGCTCGTGGTCACCGCTGACAAGGATGGGCCGAACTGCCGGTTCGAGCGCGAGCTTCCGGATGCAGAGATCGTGATTTCGCAGCCGTTCTGGCCGGCTTATCTGACCGCTGAGCGTATCGCCAAGGCAAAGAAACTCAAGCTTGCCATTACCGCGGGGATCGGGTCAGACCACGTCGACCTGCAAGCTGCGATGGACAATAAGATCACCGTCGCTGAGGTCACTTACTCCAACAGCATCAGCGTTTCTGAGCACGTGGTGATGATGATTCTGGCGTTGGTGCGTAACTACATCCCATCTTATCAATGGGTGGTGAAAGGCGGCTGGAACATCGCCGACTGTGTTGAACGCTCATATGATGTGGAAGGCATGCAGGTCGGCACGGTAGCCGCCGGCCGCATTGGCCTTGCCGTGTTGCGTCGGCTCAAACCCTTCGATATGAAGCTGCACTACACCGACCGTCATCGTTTGCCCGAGAGCGTGGAAAAGGAGCTGGGAGTTACGTTTCACGCGAAAGTCGAGGACATGGTGAAGATCTGCGACGTCGTAACGATCAACGCGCCGCTACATCCGGAGACTGAGAATCTTTTCAACGCGAAGCTGCTTTCGAAGATGAAACGTGGCGCCTACCTGGTCAACACCGCTCGCGGCAAGATCTGTAACCGCGATGATGTGGCCGCTGCCCTCAAGTCCGGGCAGCTGGCCGGCTATGCCGGGGACGTGTGGTTCCCGCAGCCACCGCCGAAGGATCATCCATGGCGCTCGATGCCACACCATGGGATGACTCCGCATGTCTCCGGCACATCGCTGTCGGCGCAAACCCGGTACGCGGCAGGAACGCGCGAGATTCTGGAGTGCTGGTTCGAGAAACGACCGATCCGCGAGGAGTACCTGATCGTCGATGGCGGCAAGCTCGCCGGTGCTGGCGCGCGTTCGTACAGCGCGGGCGATGCTACGGGTGGCTCGGAGGAAGCCGCGAAGTTCAAGAGCTGACGCGAGAGACGGCCGGGCGCTGAAGTTCAGTCGACAGCCCGCCGACCCCGCTCCCTGTCGAAACAACCCGCAGCCACCGAGTGGGCAGGGGCCGGTGAATCACATCGGAGGCACCTCAGGAATGCCTCTCTAACGTAGGGTAGTTGCGGCGAAGCGGGTTGGTAAATCATTGCGCCGCAGCGCTCTGCCGGCTCGTGCTCGCGAACTCGAGGGACCTGCGGGCTTGGCAACGCCGATACGCGTCAGTTGCCGCTCCCATCACTGACTGCGCTCCATTCCGCTAGCCTCGCAGGCCTAAGCAAGGCGGCCCGCTCATCTACGAACGCGGGCGAGCCGGTCGCACGTTTCACGACTTCCTAAGAACTTCATAAAGATCGTCCCCGCATCGGCAAGTAGCCTATTCCCTGACGCTTGAGGACAACGACAGACACACGGTGGCCGCAAGCGCGAGATCGAACCTTAACTCGACCGGAAAATGGGAGACTTGCCATGAACACGAAGCTTGAAAATGCCGTTCGCGCGACCGTGCTCGCGGGTACGTTTGTGATGTCCATGCTGATCGCCGGTACTGCCGGCGCGACCTCACCGGAAGGCGATGTCAGAACCGAGAGCGTGAAGTTCGAGGACCTGAACCTCCAGTCTGATGCCGGTGTGGCCGCGCTCTATCAGCGCATTCATGCGGCGGCGCGCCGGGTGTGCGATCAGCCGGGCGAGGCTGGCCTCTCCGCGTCTTACGCGATCCAGAGCTGCGAGGAAAAGGCCGAGAGCCGGGCGATCATGAAAGTGAACCTGCCGGCGCTGTCTGCCTTCTATCAGAAAAAGACTGGACGTCCTGTTCCGATGCTCGCCAAGGGTCAGTGAGCGTGCGAGCCAACTGCTCGGGGCCGCGGTGTGGGTATCCTCAGGGAACACGCCGCGGCCCTGTGCCACAAGGTGAATTTGCTCAGCTGGCGACGTCCTCCGCAGAGTGCGTCAGGCCTTCACGCACGAAGCCGATGTGCTGGCGCAGCATGTAGAGTTGCTCGGCGTGTGAGCCGGGGGTGCGCCGCGTGATGACGGATCTTTCGATCTGCCGTAGTTGCCGGAGAAGCTCGGCGCGCCGCTCCTCTGACACATTACCAAGAGTTTCCCGCTCCACTGCCATGAGCTCACCATACCGACGGTGGAAGCGTCGGTTGATCCGCCAGCTGTAGATCGCTGGCAGGTAGCGCAGCCCCGGGACCACCACCACGATGACCGGCAAGAGCACCACGAGAGCGCGACTGAGCAGGCTCGCCATCCAGAACGGGAGATAGCGATACATGAAGCTCTGTTCACCGGACTTGTAGTAACGGGCTGCCTCCTCGCTGATGGGAAAAGTGTGCATGAGGGGATTCGGGAACTGGTTCGCCGACTGTAGCAGGGCGGCGCGACTGTGCACCTCGGTGGCCGCCTGGATGAGCAGATCGATCAACGCCGGGTGCAGGGCGGAGTGCGCGACCAGCTCAACGCTTGGGGCGAGCAGATTGATCTCCTCGGGCGGAAGGTTCTCCCCGAGGTCGAACGCGCCTGCGGGCACGCTCAGCTTGTTGAGATACGGGAACCGGCGCACATAGGCATCCGCCTGTGGGAAGTCGAACATGCGCAGGCCTTCGGTATGCAGCATCGCGCGGATGGTTGCTGCGGAGGCGGAGTCGCCGGTGAGAAAGATCGCATCGACCTGCCTGCCCAATAGCGCATCGCGTGCCGCTTCTCCTTCCTGGGGCAGAAGCTGCGTCGGTCCACCCGGCTCGATCTCGTTGGCCTTGAGCAGTGCGAGGGCGAGCGAGCGCGTACCGCTGCCTTCCTTGCCGATCGCAATGCGTTGTGAGCGCAGCTCCGAGAGCCGAATCAGGGGCTTGGGACTGCGATAAAAAATGGTCAGCGGCTCGTAGAACATGCTGCCGAGCGATACCAGGTCACTGGTATCGGCAGTCGCTGAGATTCCCGACTGCACGAGTGCAATATTGACACCCGACTTCGGGTCGGACATGCGGCTCAGGTTGTCCATGGAGCCCTCGGAGACGAGGACCTTGAGCTGGATGCCGTTGCGTGCAAGCGCTGCGCTGTAGCGCTTAGCCACCGTCTCGAAAGTGCTGCCCGGCGGACCGGCACTGATCGTGATGCTCCGCGGCGGTGCGGAGTGCACGAAGTGCAGTCCGGCCCAGATGAGCACGGCGCCTACCAGCAGGATCGGCACCACGGTCTGCATCAGGTACCACCAGGAAAACCGGGGAATGTTCAAACCTTGCCCCTACAGCTGCTGCCGACCTCGTATACCACTCCTGCGGGGGCTTTTCACGAGGGCTGGCAGATGCGAGTGCCCGGCAGCTGAATCCGTCGCGTAACCGGGTATGCGGGCGATGCGCCCGGTCACAGGCTCCGCGTATCCGCCCCGGCGCTTACTGAGGGACGTAGATCGCCAGGGCGTGCGCGTCCTTGTTGTAAATGCCGAACGAACCGCCGACGCCGACTCCGACGGCGGAATTGCCGCTGTAGCTGGAGTTCCCGCCCCCCATGCCGATGGCACCTGACTGTTGGTCCTGGACGCCCTGCAGCAGGACTCCGTTCGCACCGAGCTTGGCCGCCTCTTCCTTGAGTCGCGAGATGGCCTTGTCCATGTTCTGCTGGCTGGTAAGGGCGAGCGAGCCTTTGCTGCTCGCGTCTATGGCCGCTATCTGCTCGTACTTCGGCGGCGGCTGCAGATAGACTCGCACGCTGTCCGGGGAGATGGGCGGGCGGGGTGTGCCGACCAGAACGTGCGAGGAGGTGGCGCACCCGGCCAGCAGCACTGCGAACGCGCCGACAACGATCGACCGGTACCTGAACGCCATCGAGGGTCTCCGAAGCGCAGCTGCCCAAGAGTAGGCAAGTGCTGCGTTGCAATCAAACCGGATCCCGGGGAAGGCTCGGTCGCCTGCCCATTTGCCGGCGCCGGCCGCACCGGGCATGCTTTCGTTTGCCGCTGGGGGCCTTCCGACGCCATGACGACAGAACAAGATCGCGCACGACCTGCAGCCGGGGTCCCGCCGGGACCTGTCCTGCGCCGCCCTGGCCAGGAGCCTGGTTCGCCGCCTGGCGCCTGACCAGAGAGCCAGCCACGTTATGACAGATTCCGGCTCAGTGAAGCAGATACGCCTCACGCTCGAGGCGCTCGAGAAGGGCGGGGCCACGATCGCCGACCTCGACAAGCTCATCATCCGGGCGGTGCGTAGCGGAGCCTTGACCGAGGGCGATGCGAGTGCCGAGCTCGAGACCGCCTGGGCCCGGGGGCTCATTCCGGGCGACATGGTCGCCCGGTTCCACACCTCGTTCACGCAGGAGCCAGTCAGACGCGCCGCCACACCCGAGGTGGGCGCGTCCATTCCCTCTGCGGACTCTCCGGAGACCGGGACGCGGCGGCGCGAACCGAGTATGCCCAGTTCACCGCAGCCGGAGGCGGTCCCGACGGATGAACCGACCCTCGTCAGCCAGATCCTCGGCGGTCGCTACCGTCTGGAGCGCGAGCTCGGTGAGGGCGGAATGGGCCGTGTGTACTTCGCGCGCGATGAGCAGGTGGAAGGGGAGACCTTCGCCATCAAGGTCCTGAAGTCCGGCATTCGCGCAGACGCCCTGAAGCTGCTGCGCGAGGAGGTTCACAAGACCCGAAAGCTTAGCCACCCGAATATCGTGGACGTGCATTCACTGAACTCCGATGGCACGAAGCACTACGTGCTGATGGAGTACCTGGAGGGCAAGCCCCTGAATGTGCTCCTGGATGAGGACTTTGGTCGTGGCATGCCCTTCAGCCGCGCCTGGCCGATCATCGAGGATGTGGGAGCTGCGCTCGCCTGCGCGCATGACCACAGCGTCATCCATAGTGACCTGAAGCCCGCCAATATCTTTGTCACGACCTCGGGCCGCACCAAGCTTCTGGACTTTGGCATCGCACGTGCCTCGCGCGGTGATGCGGCCAGGTCCGGGGTATTCGCACTCACCCCCGCCTACGCGAGTTGCGAGATGCTCGAAGGCCGGGAGCCCGATGCCCGGGATGACATCTATTCCTTCGGCTGCGTGATCTACGAGATGCTTTCCGGCAAGCATCCATTCGGCGGATGTAACGCGCTCGAGGCTCGCGATTTGGAGCTTCGAGCGCCACCGCTTGCGGGGCTGTCCAGGGGACAGAACGCCGCGCTTGCCAAAGCGCTGGCGTTCGCGCGGCAGGCGCGCACGACCTCCGTCGAAGAGCTCCTGGCCGCTCTCAGCGCGGATAAGAAGCTCGCGGTTCGTCGGCTTGCCATGTATGGCGGTGCACTGATCGCGCTCTTCGCCGTGCTGGGCGTTGGCTATCTGGCGATCGATAAGCTCTGGCTCTCCAAACGGTCCGGAGCAAGTGCTGCCAGCGCACTCTCACCGGCGGCGGGCGCCTTCTCGCCCCCGCCGCATTCGATCGCGGTGCTGCCGTTTGTGAACATGAGCGGAGATAAGGACCAGGAGTATTTCTCCGACGGGCTTACCGAGGAGTTGCTGAACTCGCTCGCTGGCATCAATGAGCTGCAGGTGGCGGCGCGCACCTCCTCCTTCGCGTTCAAAGGCCAGGAGACCGACGTCGGCACCATCGCCCGCAAGCTGAACGTGGGAGCGGTGCTCGAGGGGAGCGTGCGCCGTTCGGCGCACACCGTGCGCGTCACCGCGCAGCTGATCAATGCGGTGACGGGCTACCACATATGGTCGCAGACTTATGATCGCCCGCTGACCGACACCCTGAAAGTTCAGACGGAGCTCGCCGACGCGGTAGCGAAGCAGCTTGCCATCAAGCTCGGCGGTGGCACCACAGAGGCCGAGGTTCAGGGGGGTACCCACAACTTCCAAGCCTATGACTCGTATCTGAAGGGCCTGCAGCTGATCACGGTCGCGCGCGGGACGATGAAAGAGGCGGATCTGCGCTCGGCGCTCGCAGCGTTCGACCACGCGATCGCACTGGATCCCAATTTCGCGCTCGCGCATCTGCGCCGCGCGGGGGAGTATCTCGATATCGCAAATTTCATTTCCTCAAGCGTCCAGACTCGCGCCGAGGCTCACGCCAAAGCGCGTGAGGCCACGATGCGTGCCGTCGCGCTCGCCCCTGAACTGGGGGAAACCCACCTGCAGCTGGGGGCGATCCTGGCGTGGGTTTCGTTCGATTTTGGAGCCGCCGTCCCTGAATTCGAGCGCAGCGTGGAGCTGTCGCCGGGCAATGCGCACGTCCTGACCCGCTACGCTCAGTTCAACGCCCAGATCGGGCGCTCGGATGTGGCCAAGAGCGCCATCGAGCGCGCCATCAAGCTCGACCCGCTGGATGACGACGTTTACGTCAGCAAGGCGGTCGCGTACTACAGCGCACGTCAGTATGCCGAGGCGCTGCGGGCGCTCAAGGTCGCAGAGGGGCTGAAACCCGGATCGCATTACACGGGAGTATGGAGAGTGCTCATTCTCTATTCCTCCAAGCAGATGGAGGCGGCACGGCGCGAATGTGAGCCGGCCAATGCGCCGCTGGAGGCGGACGATCGGCTCATGTGTCTGGCGCACGTCTATCACGCGCTCGGGCGGCAGGAGGAGGCCCAGGAGGCCTTTGACAAATTAAAGGCGCTCGATGGCGACTCGTTTGCCTACAACTACGCGACGATCTGCGCGCAATGGGGCGACACACCGTGCGCGCTCGATTGGCTCGCAAAGGCCGATGAGCTGCACGATCCGAGCATTTCGTTCCTTATCATTGACCCGCTTCTGGATCCCATCCGGCACGAGCCGTTCTTCAAGGAGCTCGTGCGGCGTCATAACTTCCCACCGAGGCCGGTGTCGGACACGCAGACCTGAGCTGTTCTTACGGCGCGGGTGCGCCAAGCACCGCAGTGGCGATTGCGCCGCCTTTTACCGACGCAGGAGGAACCACGCGGCGTAGGCGATGACCAGAATGAACAGCACGATACCGGCGCCGAGCAGGATCTTTTTCCACATGCCGGTAGCCGGCCCCGAGCGTGCTGCGCCGCTGCCCTTGGGCAGCTGAAAGATGCACTCGACCGGGCCGAAGGTGATGCGATCGGTGGAAGCCAGGTAGCTCATGGTGCAGCGCCTGCCATTGACGAAGGTTCCATTGGCCGACAGCTGATCGATCACTTTCCAGCGATTTCCCTCGTTGACGATCTTGGCGTGCAGCGCCGAGACGCCATCACGCTTGAGTAGGATTTCCCGCTCGCCCTGGCTTCCGACCGTCCATTCCTTCTGCCCTGATTGCGCTGACCGCAACTCGATGCGCACCGTTCCTTCGGGTCCGCCCAGCACGACGAGCTGCGGCGCTTCAACTCCCCCCAACGCCCGATCGACGGCACCGAGATCGGCCAGGCGCTTGCGCTCCTGCCGCACCTGCTCGGGACTGATGTACCGGGTCTCATTCCCCGCCTTTTTCGGGTTCTCGATCCACCCCTGCGGCAGGCGCTTATTGCCGGCGTCGATGACCAAGTCGGCTTCGTTCATCCGCTGGATGGTCTGATCCGTCGGCGGGTCGTCCGACTCGATGCGCAGCAGAAATTGCTCGACGTCAAAGCGCAGTCGGTCGTTGGATTTGAGTTTTACCCTGGTATTGGCCTCGATGCGCTTATCGTTGACGTACGTGCCGTTCGTGGAATTCAGGTCTTCAACGAATACCGCTCCATCGGCGATGTTCAGCGTCGCATGCCGGCGTGACGGGCTGCCTTCCGCAAGCTTCAGCCCGTTCTCGGTGCTGCGACCGACAGTGAGCTGTCCGGTGAGCGCAATCTCCGTTCCGTTGCTCACCTTCGTGAGAATGAAGCGTTTCTCTGCCATGTCCGGGTTCGGGCGGGCGCCGGGCCAGCCATGCGGCTGCAAGGCCGCAGCCTCAGCGCCGCGATTATCGGCGTCTCGCCGCCATCATTTTCAACTCAGAGTATAAGCGATGCCGCCGGCACGCAACGCGGCCACGGCGAGCGTACCGGACGACATAATTGGTCTGCCGTGCGCTTCGCCTTCAGAACTGGCTTTCCAGCGAGTGCGCAACGGTTGCGAATTGCGCCGGATCGAAGGCGGAGGTGCTCTGGACCGCCCCGAACAGAGAATCGAGCGCTGCCTTGTGACGCTCATGATCCCCGAATGCGTAACTCAGGCTGTCCACGCTCAGGTAGACCTGGTCGGCCGTGCTGAAGTCACTCGCCTTGTCCTCGGCGGCATAATGCAGCACCGTCTGGCGCATTTTGCGGATCTCGGCCGGTGCGTACTGGCGTCGTATCCAGCCATCGTGCGCATCAATCCATGCATGGAGCTTTTGCGCCTCCGAGCGCATTGAAGCCAGGTCCCTCTGACCCGCGCGCATGAGGGAGTCAGTTGCCGCGCTGAGCTGCGTGAGCTCTCCGGGAGCGAGAACTTCGGTGATCGCCTCGAGCATGACGAACGGGTACTTCTGCAGGCGCAGGGTACCTGGCTCGATCCCGGGCCCCGCGCGGCTGCGGCTCCAGTGCTGCCTGTCGATCGGGTGATGACAGGCAAAGCACTCGTACAGGGCGAAGTCAGGCAGAAAGCTGTCCGCCTGGGTCACCCGGGTCTGCAGCAGCTCCAGATAGCGGCGGGCGTTCTCGATCTGACCTGTGACCCAGAGGTTCATCGGCTCGATCCGGCCCTTGCGCTGCACGTAGTCCGCATCGACGACGAAGTGCGGCGGCTGCGCGGTGGTGAACCATTGCAGCTCGAACTGTAAGCGCGGATGACCGGCGCCGAGAATCATGTGGGTGGTGAATTTCTCGCGTGTCCCCATGTGGCAGGACAGGCACAGTTCCGCGCGCCGCAGCGGCTGCTCGGTGGGATACATCCCGTGTGCCACGTTGGCACTATGCGGCTCGGACTTCTGGGTGTGGGTCTTGATCCACTGCTCCGCACCCCCGTGGCAGGCTTCACAGGTGACTCCCTCGCGCAGCTGAAACTTCGCACCGCGCAGCGCGGCCGGGACGTTGTCAGCGTGGCAGTCGAGGCACATCTTCGAGCTCGAGGGATCGGCCAGCCCGAGCTTGGCGGCGATCCGCTGCGATTGCGCGTTGCTCAAGACGCTGAAGGCCTTGTGGTGGTCGTCGTCTCGCGACCAGATGCGGGCTTCATTGAGAGCGACGTTGCGGTCGGTCTGCGCCGCAAGCTTGCCGTGACAGACGTTGGAATCGCAGCTGCCGACTCCCAGGTGCTTGTTGCCGGGCTGCGCCGGCTCATCGGCCGCCAGGGCCGGCACCGACAACAGGATTACGAGGCTCGCCCGCAGGGCGCTCCTGAGTGCATGACCGGCTTTCAGGCGGGTACGGTGCATGGCGGAGGATCAATGTGCCGGGACGTCGGTCCGCGCCGTCGCAGGCGGTGGGGCGTCCTTAACGAACCAGGGCTGGCCCGAATCATCCAGATACAGCTGCCGGGTCTCATCCGGACTCAGGGGCCGCGTGCCACGGCGCCCGAAAACGGCGATCTGGTTGCCGGTCTCATCGATCGCGCGGTCCCGCTCCAGACCCTTGGAGAGACTGAGCGCGGGCTTGCCCGTGGCGTAGCTCGCAATGAGCTGCGGCCGCGGCTCGGGGCTGAAACCATAGAACTTGGGCTGGGATTCGGGGGAGGTGAGCTGCAGCACCTTGAGCCCGCCGACACCGTCTGCGACATAGGCAAACAACGACGCATTGGTCGAGGCCACCACGACGTCGCGGCTGTCGCGCAACTCACCGGCGGCGTTGAAGCGCTGCTGCTCGCGCATCGCCTCGGGGCGCTCCACGTTCACGATGATGAGG
>Ga0302324_100003352_pt1 | contig 36231 bp, 30 predicted proteins | sample Palsa_T0_1_FD_201949 | JGI IMG/M metagenome (GOLD analysis project Ga0302324, IMG submission 201949) | Peat permafrost microbial communities from Stordalen Mire near Abisko, Sweden - Palsa_T0_1 | ecosystem: Environmental > Terrestrial > Soil > Palsa > Peat permafrost | place: Sweden: Abisko... | reverse complement strand
GAAGTCGAGCTTGTCGATGCCCGGATTGGCCAGGATGTTCATCCGCAGCCGCGCCGGCATCGCCTGGTATTCGGCATCCTCGACCAGGTGCAGGAAGCGGTAGTAGATGTTGTTCATGCCCATGATCGCGGCGGCGGCCCGCGCGGCCTGCAGATGCGCCGCGTCCAGGTACTCCTCGGCGGCCGACTCGATGCCACGCGTGAACGACAGGTTGCGCGAGGCGATGGCGGACGCCACCGCCACCGTCCAGATCTGCCGCTCATTGAGACCGGGGGCGCCGGCCACCGTCAGCACGCTGCCGAGGTTGAGCTTCAGGTCACGCGCGTAGTCCGGGATCGACTCGCGGATCAGTTCCAGGGTGGTGTTATCCATGATGTCAGGCCGCCTTCAGCGTGTCCTGGCCCTTCTGCCAGTTGCACGGGCACAGCTCGTCGGTCTGCAGCGCGTCGAGCACACGCAGCACTTCCGCCGGGTTGCGGCCGACCGACAGGTCGGTGACGTAGACGAAGCGGATAATGCCATCCGGGTCGACGATGTAGGTCGCACGCTGCGCCACGCCGGCTTCGGCGTCCAGGATGCCGAGCGCGCCGCTGAGCTCACGCTTGATGTCCGACAGCATCGGGAACGGCAGGTTGCGCAGCTCTTCCTTGTCCTTGCGCCACGCCAGGTGCACATACTCATTGTCGGTGCTGACACCGAACAGCTGCGCGCCACGATCGATGAACTCACGGTTGAGCTTGCCGAACGCCGCGATCTCCGTCGGGCAAACGAAGGTAAAGTCCTTCGGCCAGAAGAACATCACCTGCCACTTGCCGGCCTGGTCGGCGCTGCTGAACTGGTGGAACGCCTTGGCGGGGTCGTTCGATACCACGCCGGTGAGGGCGTAGCCGGGAAATTTCTGTCCTAAACCCAACATATCGATCTCCTGCAATCACGAGGGGGGAAGCTTGTTGTAGCGCGGGCCTGGCGTTGGACGCTCGGCCCCGTGACAGCATGGTGGGCTGCCGGTGCTCAATCGTCCAATCAATTGACCTTATCGCGTCGATAGATGCTATAAATCGATATTCCCTGGCCGATTTCAAGCCCGATGACCGATCTGAAACTCAAGGACCTGCGCTACCTGGTCGCCGTGGCCGATACGCGCCACTTCGGCCGTGCGGCCGCCAAGTGCTTTGTGAGCCAGCCGACGCTGTCGGCGCAGTTGCGCAAGCTGGAACAGTACCTGGGCGTACAGCTGATCGAGCGCCGGCCGCGGCGCGTGACGCTGACCAGCGCCGGCGAGGAGATCACCGCGCGTGCTCGCAGCATGCTCGAGAGCGCCGATGCCATTGTCGGCCTGGCGCAGACGCGCCGCGATCCGCTCGCCGGCCAGTTGCGCATGGCGCTGCTGCCCACCATCGGTCCCTACCTGCTGCCGCTGGTGGCGCTCAAGATCCGCAAGGCGCTGCCGCGGCTGGAACTGATGCTGTACGAGTATCAGACCGAGCCGATGCTCGAGCGGCTGCACAACGGCGATATCGACCTCGGCATCCTGGCGTTGCCGGTTCAGACGGACGGCCTGGCGACGCGCGCGCTGTACCAGGAACCGTTCGTCGCAGCGCTTCCGGCTGGCCACCCATTGGCGGCGCGCGAGAAGATCCGCGCCGAGGACCTCAAGGGCGAGACGCTGCTGCTGCTGGAAGACGGGCATTGCCTGCGCGACCAGGCGCTGGCGGTGTGCAGCCGCAGCGGCGTGCACGAGAAGCAGGACTTTCGCGCCACCAGTATCGAGACCCTGCGGCAGATGGTGGCCACCGGCGCCGGCGTCACGCTGTTGCCGGCGCTCGCAGTGCACGGCGCCTACGGCGCCGCCAAAGGCATGGCGGTGCGGCCATTCGCCCGTCCGGTCCCGAGCCGCAGGATCGGCGCGGTGTGGCGCAACAGCAGCGCCCGCACCGCGGTGATCGCAGCGGTGTGCGACCAGATCGCCCGGCACAGCGGCCTGGCCGCGCCCGACACCGACAAGTAACTGCCCGTCACGATGAGCAGCGCCCCCGAAGTCTCGGTCTACGACCGTATGTGCTGGCCGGAAGCGGAGCTGGAACGCGCGCTCGCGCTCGGCGCGCACCGGCGCGAGCTGGCCGCGTACCTGGGCGGCTACGAATACGCGACGCTGGCCGCGCTGGCGCGCCAGGCCATGGCACGGCAGAGCGCGGCCACTCGGCCGATGGCCACCCGGCCGATCGCCACCCGGCCGCTGGCCGCCAGGCGTCGGGTGGTGGCCCGCCGCCGGCTGAAGGTCTACCTGCTGCCCGGCATCCTGGGAACTCAGCTCGGGCTGCCGCGCCCGGCCGGCCAGCCGCCCGATCTGCTGTGGATCGACCCGGCCGACATCGTTCACGGCCGGCTCACCGAATTGCGATTGCCGCGAGCTGGCGCCGGCAGGCCGCCGCTCGCGGTGCGTCCGCTCGGCGCCATCGTCTACAGCTACCTGGCGCTCAAGCTGCGCCTGGCGGCCGCCGGCTTCGAAGTGGTGCTGCATGACTATGACTGGCGCGGCGACGTTCTGGCCACGAGTCGCGCGCTCGCCGACCGGCTGGCCGCCGATGACGCCGAGGAGCTGGCGCTGATCGGCCACAGCATGGGCGCGCTGCTCGCGCGCGCCGCGATCGTCGGCTACGGCCAGCGTGCCGGCGCCGAACGCATCACGCGGCTGATCGGCCTGGGTGCCCCGCATGGCGGCTCGATCGCAGCGGTGCAGGCGCTACGGGCCAGCTACCCAATCGTCGGCCGGCTCGCCGCGATCGATCGCATCCACGACGCCGAGAGCCTCACCCGGCTGGCATTCCGCGGCTTCGTAAGCCTGTATCAGCTGCTGCCCGTCACGATCCCCGGCACCGGTGTGGGTGTCGGCGGCAGCGCTACTGCCGGCGCCGACGCGACGCTCGACCTGTTCGATCCTGCGGCCTGGCCGGTGAGCGGGGCCGGTCCCGACCCGCGGCTGCTGCGCGCCGCGCGTCACTTCGGCAGCCAGCTGGCGCCGCCCGATGCGCGGTTCGTGTCGATCGTGGGCACCGGGCAGCGCACCGTCACCGGCGTCGAACGGCGCGGGCAGCAGTTCCGCTACCAGATCAGTTCCGCCGGCGACGGCACCGTCGCCTGCGCCCGCGCCACGCTGCCCGGCGTACCGAGCTACTCATTGCGTTGCGATCACGGCGAGTTGCCGCGCAGCCAGGATGTCGCCGCCGCACTGGTCGATCTGCTGCGACGGGGCGCTACCCGGCGTCTGCGCCAAGGCGTGAGCGCGCGTCACGGCCGCAGCAGCTTCGTGACCGATGCCGCTCTGCGCCGCGAGCTGGGCCGCAAGATCGACTGGTACGGCCTGAGCATCGGTGAGCGTCGCGAGTACTTGAATCGCCTGAATGAACCACCGGCGAGCTACCGCGCGCCGCGAATTGTAAGATAGCCGTGCAACACTGAACCTTAAGCTCCGCGGCGCGCCCGCGCCCCAAGCATCAGACGTTGACGGGTACCCATGGTCAATCGATCCCAGACCTTTGCCTTCGTTCGCGACCTCGCCACGCGCTGGGATCTGATCGCGATCATCGTCGTGATCGGGCTGCTGACCTTCTTCGCCGAGGCGAGCCGCGGGCTGTTCGAGCCGATCGCCAAACTTGCGGCGACGCCACTATCGCTCGACCCGATCAACCTGCCGTTCTACGCCGCGCGCACCACGCTGCGCATGTTTACCGCGCTGGCGCTATCGCTGCTGTTTACCTTCACCTATGCCACCTGGGCCGCCAAGAGCGCGCGCGCCGAAAAGCTGCTGGTGCCGATCCTCGACATCCTGCAGTCGGTGCCGATCCTGGGGTTCATCTCGATCACGGTCGTGTTCTTCATGTCGCTGGTGCCGGGCCGGGTGCTGGGCGCGGAATTCGCGGCGATCTTCGCGATCTTCACCAGCCAGGCCTGGAACATGGCCTTCAGCTTCTACCAGTCGCTGCGCACCGTGCCGCACGAGCTGGAGGAGGCGGCCGAGTCGTTCCGCCTGACGCCATGGATGAAATTCTGGCGGCTGGAAGTGCCGTTCGCGATGCCGGCGCTGCTGTGGAACATGATGATGTCGATGTCCGGCAGCTGGTTCTTCGTGGTGGCGTCGGAATCGATCAGCGTCGGCCACACCAATATCGCGCTACCCGGGGTCGGCTCCTACATCGCGCTGGCCATCGAGCAGGGCTCGCTGCATGCGATCGGCTGGGCGATCGCCACCATGTTCATCGTGATCCTGCTGTACGACCAGCTGATCTTCCGGCCGCTGGTGGTGTGGGGCGACCGCTTCCGGCTCGACCAGGAACAGGGCGGCCCGGTGCCCGACTCCTGGGCGCTGACCATGCTGCAGCGCTCGCGGCTGATGAGCGCGCTGCGCCTGCTGTTCAACGCCATCATTCGCTGGACCAGCCGCACGGCGCCGCGCCCGCAGCTGCTGCTGGTCGCGACCAGCGCCACCGCGCGCGTCGGGCGGCGCGCGGATCTGCTGTGGTTTGCGCTGCTGGTGCTGGTGGTGGCGCTGGCGCTGTGGCGCATTGCGCGCATGCTGATCGGTGAGACCAGCTGGCACGAAGCGGCACAGGTCGCTGGCCTTGCGGCGATCACCATGCTGCGGGTCATGGTGCTGATCGGACTGGCCAGCGTCGTGTGGGTGCCGATCGGCATCTGGGTCGGATTGCGGCCGCGCGCCACGCAGATCGTGCAGCCGGTGGCGCAGTTCCTGGCGGCGTTTCCGGCCAACCTGCTGTTCCCGCTGGCGGTGTTCGGCATCGTCACGTGGAAGCTCAACCCGGATGTCTGGCTCAGTCCGTTGATGATCCTCGGTACCCAGTGGTACATCCTGTTCAACGTGATAGCGGGCGCTTCGGCAATGCCGTCCGAGCTGCGCTATGCGGCGGCGAACTTCGGCGTCGGCGGATTGCTGTGGTGGCGCAAGGTGGCACTGCCGGGCGTGCTGCCGTACTACGTGACCGGCGCGATCACCGCCTCGGGCGGCTCCTGGAACGCGGCCATCGTTGCCGAACTGGCCAGCTGGCGCAACGTGCAGGTCAAGGCGCACGGGCTGGGCGCCTACATCGCCGAGGCCACCACCGCCGGCGACTTTCATCGCATCATCCTGGGCATCGCGACCATGAGCCTGTTCGTGGTCGCGATCAACCGCGTGTTCTGGCGGCCGTTGTATTATTTCGCCGAACGCAAGTACCGGCTGAGCTGAGCGCGCAGGTCCAAGCGCTGGAGTGATCATGAACACCGCACCGAACCTCGTGACCCCGCAGCTGCTGTCGGTAGAAGGCGTCTGCAAGTCCTTTCCCAAGCCCGATGGCGGCGAGCTGGTGGTGCTCGACGGCGTCAACCTGAAGCTGGTCGCGGGGCAGATCGTCGGCCTGCTCGGCCGCTCCGGTTCCGGCAAGTCGACGCTGCTGCGGCTGATCGCCGGCCTGTCCGAGCCCAGTGCCGGCACGCTGGCGTTTCGCGGCGAGCCGATCGCCGGCTGCGCCTCGGGTATCGCGATGGTGTTCCAGAGCTTTGCATTGTTTCCCTGGCTCACGGTGTTCGACAACGTCGCCCTCGGCCTCGAGGCGCTGCACATGGACAAGCCGGCGATCCGCAAGCGCTCGCTGGCAGCGATCGACCTGATCGGACTCGACGGTTTCGAGTCGGCCTACCCGCGCGAGCTGTCCGGTGGCATGCGCCAGCGCGTCGGCTTCGCGCGCGCGCTGGTGGTGCATCCGGACATCCTGCTGATGGATGAGCCGTTCTCGGCGCTCGACGTGCTGACCGCCGAGACGCTGCGCACCGACTTCCTCGATCTGTGGGCCGAGGGCCAGATGCCCATCAAGGGCGTGATCCTGGTGACGCACAACATCGAGGAGGCGGTGCTGATGTGCGACCGCATCCTGGTGTTCGGCAGCAACCCGGGGCGCATCCTCAGCGAGATCGACGTCACGCTACCGCAGCCGCGCAAGCGCCTGGACCCGAAGTTTCGCGAGCTGGTCGACAAGATCTACGTCGAGATGACCTCGCGCCGCGGCGGCGCGGCGCCCGCCGCGCGCTCCGCCGAGCGCTTTCCGGGATTGGGCATAGGCACCGTGCTGCCACGCGTGTCCTCCAACCTGCTCGCCGGCCTGCTGGAAACCGTGGCGGGGCCGCCGTTCAACGGCACCGCCGACCTGCCCAAGATCGCCTCCGACCTGCAGATGGAGATCGACGAGCTGTTCCCGGTTGCCGAGACGCTGCAGATGATGCGCTTCGCCGAAGTCGAAGGCGGTGACATCAGGCTCACGCCCGAAGGCATGGCCTTTGCCCACGCCGACATCGACGTGCGCAAGCAGATCTTCGCCCGCCACCTGCTCAACTATGTGCAGCTCGCCGCCCATATCCGCCGTGTGCTCGACGAGCGCGCCTCGCATGCCGCGCGCAAGAGCCGCTTCATCGACGAACTCGAGGACTTCATGGGCGAGAAGGACGCCGAGCAGACGCTGCGCGCCATCATCAGCCTGGCGCGCTACGCCGAAGTATTCGCCTACGACGACGCCAACGAGATGTTCAGCCTCGAGAACCCGGTCTGAGCGCCGCTGCGCAATGCCGTCTACAGGCCATCGAAGGAGCGCTAGGTGAATTGCAGGTGGATTGCCCTGTCCGGCGGCGCACTGAGCCTTGTGCTGTCGTGGCTGGCTGCGGCATCGGAATCACCGCACCAACGCCTGGCCGATCTTGCTCGGGAGCTTACTGACACCACGGCGCAGCTGCACCCGATGCTGGCCACCGCGTTGGGGATGACGGGTTTGGACGGCAAACTGGAGACTCCGAACGAGGCCGCGCGCACCGCTGAAATCGCGCAGATTCGGGCCTGGCGAGACAAGTTGCGCGCCATTGCGGCGGGTTTTGACGCCAGCACTTCTCTGACCGATCGCGACGACGCCAGGCTGTTGGCGGCGCAGCTCACGCGACAGCTCAACGTCCGGCTGCTCTATCAGTTCGATCGCAAGGACTACGCCGCGCCCGCCAACGGCGTCGTGCAGGCGATCTTCATTCAGTTTCTACACCTGCCGGTCGCCGGCAAGGAAGGCGCCACCGAGCAGGACGTTGCCGGTGCCTGGCGCGACATCATCGCCCGGCTGGAGAAGTCCCCCGCCTACATCGCCGCCGCGGAGCGACTGGTGACGACTCCCGGCCACCTGTTCGGAATTGTCGGCAGCCAGGAGCTCGGCGGCGTAGCGGAATTCATGACCGGCGCCCTCACCGATGCTGCGGGCAGTCAGCTCGGCGCCGATTCGCAGCCGTTTGCCCGCTTCGTTCGCGCCCGCGATGCGACCCTGGGCGCGGTCGCGCAGGCGCAGGCCTATATCGACTCGCACGTCGCGTCCTGGCCTGAGAATTTCGCGATCGGTCGGCAGGCCTACGATCAGATGCTGCGCGATGAGCAGCTACTGCCATTCGATAGCCACGACGTTGAGCGCATGGCCGAGGACGAACTGGCGCACGGCTGGGCCGAGGAGGCATGGCTCGCATCGCTGTCACAGCGGGATTCGATTGCATTTGGAGCCGCTAGCGGCGGCGGCATGGCCCCCAGCGGACCACCGCTCATCGACTACTATCGCGATCGGATCGCCGAGCTGCGCAAATTTGTCGTCGACCACGATGTGGTGACCATTCCGGGGTGGCTGGGATCGATGGAGGTGGTGGCGACACCGTCCTTTCTGCAGCCGGTACTGCCAGGGGCATCGATGAACCCGCCGCGCCTGTTCTCCGCCTCCACCACCGGATTCTATTTCATTACCCCTCCGACATCGCTCGATGAAGCCGCAGCCCGGCTGGACATGAATCAGGACTTCGACCGTGACCGGATTCTGTCAACCGCCGCGCACGAAGCGATGCCCGGTCACTTCCTGCAACTATCGGTTGCCAAGCGTCATCCGGACTTCGTTCGCAGGATTCAAGACAGCGGCACGTTCGAGGAAGGCTGGGCATTCTATGGCGAGGAGATGTTTGTACGTCTGGGCCTGTATGGAAGTGACCTTGACGGCCGACTGTTCACGGCGCGCTGGGAACGTGTGCGCGGCGCTCGCGCCATAGTCGATCCCAAACTGGCATCAGGCGAGTGGAGCTACGATCAGGCGGTCGAGTTCTTCGCCAACCAGACAAATTACTCAAAGGCAGCCGCCCGGGCCGCCGTCGCCGGTATTGCCACCAGTCCTGGCTATGTCATCGCTTACACCGTCGGGCGGCAGCAACTGGAGCTGTTGCTCGGTCAGTACCAGCTTAAGATGGGCGATCACGGCTCGCTGCACGACTTTCACGACCGCCTGCTCTGCTATGGCTCGGTTCCATTCTCAATTCTCGCGCCCGAGCTGCTGGCGGATCTGGACAAGCCGGCGAGTGTGGTGCGAGCCGCGGCGAACTACTGACGCTTCGGTCGCAAGCACGGGTGCGTGGCAGACCGCCAGTCACAGCAGCCCGGATACACTCAGGTGAAACGGGTCGTGCGTGCGCACCTGCAGCTGCGCCAGGCCTGCAGCGGCCAGCTGCGCGCGGACTTCGTCGGGCTCGAAAGCGGCGCACAGTGAATTATAAAAATCCCGCTGCAGTATCTGCGGCTCGTGCCTCGACGTCGCCTGCACCAAGCGCTGCGCCTCGGGCTCGCTGGCCGGACGCCGCAGGTCGGCGACGAACACCGCGCAGCCGCGCCCGCCACATGCGGCGATGGTGCGCCAAAGCACCTGCGGTTCGTGCAGCTGGTGCAGCAGGCTGTGGCTCATCACCAGCTGCCAGCGCTGATGCGGCAGCTCGCACTGCGGGATGATGCCGTACTGCAGCCGCACCCGATCGGCCAGCCCCGGCTCGGCGTCGATCGCGCGCTGCGCCAGCTGCAGCATCGAGCGGGCGCCATCGATACCGACGAATGGTGTGTCGGGGTAGGCGCGCGCGAAGCGCAGCAGTACGTCGCCGGAACCGCAGCCCAGGTCGAGCACCGGACCGGTCAGGGCCAGCGACGGAAACAGACTCCTGAACATCGGCACCCGCGCGCCGTGGGTGGCGCTGAAATCGGCCTGGGTATAGGCCAGGGCCTGCCCCGGGTCGTCCATCAACTCTTCTTCGGTAATGCGCTGCATGCGTGTTATTGTTCCGTCTTCGGTACAGTATGCGGCCAGCAGCCCCATTCGGGCTGTTCAGGGAAACAATATGTGGCTGGCGTCTGAAATGGCGGCCTTCGCGCACATCTGCGAACTCAAGTCCTTTACCGCCGCCGCGCGCGCGCTCGGCGTGCCCAAGGTCGCCGTCAGCCGCGCCATCTTAAGCCTGGAGCGCCGGCTCGGCACCCGGCTGCTCAACCGCACCACGCGCGTGGTGCGCCTGACCCCGGCGGGCGCGCTGTTGCAGCCGCACAGTGCAAGGCTGCTGGCCGAGGTGGAAGCGGTCCGGGCGCGCTTCGCGCCGGCCAGCACCCGGCAGCGGCGGCTGCGGGTGATCGTCGATCCGGGTTATGGGCGGCTGCTGGTCACACCGCTGATCCCGCGATTTCTCGAGCGCTACGGCCACATCGAGCTGCAGGTGCTGGTGATCGACACGCTGCCGGCCAGCGCGGGCGCCGACTGGGACCTGCTGGTGTGCAACGCTGTCGCGCCGTTGCCGTCGATGCTGCCGCCGCTGCTGCCAGCCACGCTCACACGCACGCCACTGGGCAATCCGCCGCTGCTGCTGTGCGCGACGCCGGCCTACCTCGCGCGCCAGGGACATCCGCGCACCCCGGCGCAGCTGCGCGATTACAGCGTGCTGCGCGCACTCGACGTCGCCGCCCACGGCGGTACCGACGCTGAACCATTGCCGGCGACACTGGACCTGCGCCGCGAGACGCCCGGCCCCCGGCGTACGGGTCGCGAGGTCGAGCTGCAGCAGCTGCGGCTGCGGCCGGCGCTGCAGGTCAATGATCCCGCGCTGGTGCATGCGAGCATGGCGGCGGGGCTGGGCATCGGCGTGCTGCCGGAGTTCCTGTGCCGCCAGGGTCTGGCGCTGGGCAAGCTTACGCGCGTGCTGCCGGAGTGGTCGGTCGCCGAGTCGCTGCAGCTGCAGGCGGTGTACGCCGCCGATCAGGAAGCGTCTGCGGCGATACGGCAATTCGTCGAGTTCCTGCTTGCCAACCTGGTACCGGTGCTCGGCGCAGCGCCTGCGACCGACGGCGCAGTCCCCGGGAGGTAATTTCGCATGGCGCGCTGCGTCTGCCCCACGCGCTGCATTTGCCATTCGCGCTGCATTTGCCATTCGCGCTGCATTTGCCATTCGCGCTGCGTTTGCCATTCGCGCTGCGTTTGCCAGATTTAGTTCAATCGCGCTGGTAACGGCCAGCGAACTCTGCCTATAGTCCGCCGCGAACGAGATGGCCTGACCAATAATGAGCCATCAAACCTGGGGACAATCTAAATGAACCATTCAATTCCGCGGCGCACTGCGGCGCTTGCCATGTTTTTCGTACTGACCGCGTTCGGCTCCCAGGAAGTCCTGGCGTGGCCTACAACGGTCTACGCCGGCAGCTGTGGCTCGCCGAATGAGCCGACCATCCAGCTGGCGGTGAACGCGGTCGCCGTCGGCGGTACGGTCAAGGTCTGTCCAGGTACGTATCCGGAGCAGGTGCTCATCACGCGTAACGTGACCTTGACCGGCGTGGCCGTTGGCAACGCCGATGCCGCCGTCGTCACGTCGCCGACCGGCGGCGTGGTCGTCAACACCACGGATCTGTACCCGAGTTCGCCGCTGCCCGTCGCCGCGCAGATACTGGTGCAGAACGCCAAGGCCGTGAACATCAGCAACATCACGGTGGATGGCAGCGGCAATCAAATCGCCGCCTGCGCGCCTGATCTCAGGGGCATCTACTATCAGAATGCATCCGGCACCATCAGCGAGGTGGCGACACGCAACCAGGTGCTGCCTGGCGGACCGGACGGCCTGATAGGCTGCCAGGCCGGACAGGGCATCTTCGTACAGAGCAGCTATTCGGGGGCCGGCTACGCCACCGCCTCGGCGAATGTGACCATCAAGAACAGCAGTGTTTCTAACTTCCAGAAGAACGGCATCACGATCGACGGACCCAAGGCCAACGGCACCGTGACGTTCAACAGTATTACCGGCCAGGGGCCGACCACCGGCGCTGCCGAAAACGGCGTGCAGATCAGCGATGGCGCGGGAGGCTGCGTCACCGACAACGCCATCGTCGACAACATCTGGGCGCCGGACGTCTTCGGGGATACCGGTGATGCCGCCGCCGGCATTCTCATTTATGGGTCCGAACATATCCTGGTACAGAACAACATCGTCGGCACCACGCAATTCGGTATCGTCACGGTGACCGACCCGGTGTACGGCAGCTCGGCGGTCAATCCGCAGGGTCTGGGCGACCACGCCACCATCACCTCCAACGTGGTGATCAATACCCAGCTCTACGATGCCCTCGACATCTGCAGCAACGACAACTCGATCATCGGCAACACGGTGTTCAACGCCGCCGAATCGGGGATCCACCTCGACAGTACCTGTGGAACGACCGGGCTGGGCAACACGGTCAGCAACAACACCGTGAACGAATCGTGCGCCGGCATCCTCTACGGCACCGGCAGCCCGTCGGGTCTGGCCGCCCACAACAGCTTCTTCAACGTCGTCAACGTGGTGCTTGCCGGCGATGTCTGCACGCTGCCGCCAAGCCCTCTGGTGGTCACGGCGGCGGCGCCGCTGTTCAGTGCTGCAGCTAACTCAGCCGCGGCGGGTGGCGCGCATCCGAGGCCCGTGCAGTAGACGGCCAGTTGACGGCTAGATCAGCTCCGGATCGGCGTCGGCGACGCTGGCGCCGCCGGACTTGACGATGCGCAGCAGGCTTAGCGCCTGCGGCAGCAGGTGCTCGGCGAAGAAACGCGCGCTCTGCAGCTTGGCGCGATAGAACTTCTCGTCGCCGCCGCCACCGGCGGCGAGCTTCGCGGCCGCGATGCCGGCGCTGCGCGCCATCATCGCCCCACCCAGCACCCGGCCGCACAGCTGCAGGTACGGCACCGATACCGCATAGGCGCGCGCCGGCGCCTCCGCGACCTGCTGCAGCAGCACCTCGGTCGCGTCACGCAGCATGGTCAGCGCCTCGATGGTGGCGTTGCGGGCGCTGCGAATGGTGGGATCGCTGCCGCGCATGTCGTTCAACTCGCGCATGGTATCGCTCAGCAGCGCGCTCATGGCCGCACCCCGATCGCGGCCGAGCTTGCGGCCGAGCAGGTCGTTCGCCTGGATCGCCGTGGTGCCCTCGTAGATCGAGGTGATGCGCACGTCGCGCAGCGTCTGCGCCACGCCGGTCTCCTCGATGAAACCCATGCCGCCGTGCACCTGCACCGCCAGCGACACCAGCTCCTCGGCCTGATCGGTGCACCAGCCCTTGACGATCGGGATCAGCAGCTCGCCGCGCATCAGCGCGGCGCGGCGCCTGGCCTCATCGCTTTGCGCGCGCGCGTGGTCGAGTTGCAGCGCGGTGTACAGCGCCAGCGCGCGCATCGCCTCGACGTTGGCCTTGATGGTCAGCAGCATGCGGCGCACGTCCGGATGATGCCCGATGGTCATCGCCGCCACGTCAGCGCCACCGCCACCGTCGCCACCGCCGCCGCTGCCGCTGCCGGCCGGCCGGCCCTGGACGCGGTTGCGGGCCCAGTCGCTGGCCTGCTGCAGCGCCAGCTCTGACAGGCCGATGCCTTGCACGCCGACCGACAGGCGCGCGGAGTTCATCATGATGAACATGTATTCCAGCCCATGATGCGGCTTGCCGATCAGGTAGCCGAGCGCGCCGCCGCGATCGCCATAGGACATCGCGCAGGTCGGACTGGCGTGGATGCCGAGCTTGTGTTCGATCGAGACGCAGCGCAGGTCGTTGTGCGGCCCCAGACTGCCATCGGCGTTGACCAGGAATTTGGGCACCGCGAACAGCGAGATACCCTTGATCCCCGGGGCGGCGCCGTCGATGCGCGCCAGCACCAGGTGCACGATGTTGGACGTCAGGTCGTGCTCGCCGTAAGTAATGAAAATCTTCTGACCGCTGATCCGGTAGTGCTCGCCCTCGGGCGTGGCGCGGGTGCGGATCGCGGCCAGATCCGACCCGGCCTGCGGTTCGGTCAGGTTCATGGTGCCGGCCCACTCGCCGCTGACAATCTTCGGCAGCAGCAGCGCCTGCAGCGGCGCCGATGCCGTCACCTCGAGCGCGTCAGCCGCTCCGCGCGACAGCAACGGACACAGCATGAAGGCGACGTTGGCGCCGAACCCGATCTCCTCGATCGCGACCGCCAGCGTCAGCGGCGCGCCCTGGCCGCCAAATTCCGGCGCCGCCGACAGCTGCGTCCAGCCGCCGTCGACGTACTGCCGGTAGGCGTCGCGGAACGGCTGCGGCATCTGCACCGCGCCGTCGCGCCAGGTCGCGCCAACGCCGTCGCCGAGCCGATTGATCGGTGCCAGCACGTTCTGCGAAAAGCGCGCCGCCTCCTCGATCACCGACGCCGCCAGGTCGGCGGAGAACTCGCGATAGCGCGGTAACGCCGCCAGGCTCGCGACGCCCAGCAGCTCATCGAGTACGAATCGTAAATCCCTGACCGGTGCCCGGTACATGCTGCGCGCGCCGCGGGCGGTGCGCTAGCGGCGCTGAAACAGGCGGCGCCACCACGAGGAACGTATGCGCGGCTTGGCGGCCGCTGCAGCCTTCGCGGGCGCCGCGGTTTTACCGGACGCCGGTTTGCCAGACGCTGCGGCAGCGCTGTACGAGGCCCAGGCAGCCGCCCGGCGCCGCTCCTGGTCCTGCGTCTCCTCCAGCGAAAGGCTCGCCACGTTCAGCCGCTTCAGGAGCGCCGAGGTGCTCACCGCCGCATGGCGTGCGGTATCGGTGGCCCAGTGCCACACGGCATTGCCGCGGTCATCGTGCAGCACACCGCCGACCAGCGGCTTGGGATCACCCGCCGGGCGATTGTCCGCCTGGCCGTGACCGGCTTGATCGTGGTCCGCATGGGTCTTGCCCCCCCGGATTTTGTGCGATTTGGTCAACGTCCCTCGCCGTGAATGCAGCAGCGCCACAGGCCCACAACATAGCGCAACTCGGGTTGCCGGTAGCGGGGATAATGTGACGCAATTCGCGATCCTGGCGCGCTGCACGCGGGAACTGTGAGCTGCCTTCAGGCGGCTGGCGACTGGCGCGCGGCACCATAGGCACATGCAAGCCGCCGCGCCTGAAAGCCCCGACGACGCGGAAAGCATCGCGCCGCCGCCGCCAGCACCGAACGGCACAGCGGCGACGCCCTTGATGGACCGCGAATTCATCGTCCGCAACCAGATCGTCGAGCGCTACATCGGCGGCCGCCTGCCGCTGAGGGGCGCCCAGGACTTTGAGCGCTTCTGCCGCGACCACCCCGAGCTGCTCGACCAGATCGCGCTGACCGACCGCATCAGCGCCGCGTTGCGGCTGCTCGACGCCAGTGGGCGCGCCGCGCCCTGGGAACAGCTCCCCAGGCGCTGGTGGGAACAGCTGCCGCTGCTGCTCGGTGTGCTGGGGCTGGCACTGGTGCTCGGGGTGATCTGCCTGGTCATGGAAGGCCGGCTGGCCGCGCGCGGGCGCGCCCTGGTGAGCCTGCAACAGCGCGCATCACTGCAGCCGCTCGATCCGGCGCAGTCCACGCGCCCGATCACCGTGCTGCCCAGCCGTACCGGACCGGTGCCGCACAGCATGGTCACGATCGGCGGCGCCCAAGCGCAGATGGCGGTGCTGAAGATCGACCTGTCGTGGTCGGCCTTCAGCGCGTTTCGCGTCATCATCGATCGCATCGATCAGGGACGCGTTGGCGTGCTGCATGACATGCAACGCGATTCCAGCGGCAACCTGCAGATCGAACTCAACAGCACCGCCCTGGGCCCGGGCGACTATCAGTTCACCATCGAAGGGCTGACCTGGCGCGGCGAACCGGTGCCGCAGGCCTGGGCGAACATCAGCTTCGCGCACTGAGCAGCAGCGCCGGCGACGCGCTCGGCTCAGCTCAGCTCAATACAGCACCGAGCGCGGCGCCACCCGCACCACCGAGCGCGTCGAGATCCAGCCGGCGAGCGCAACCGCCACCAGCGCACCGACTACGCCGAGCACCCACAAGCCGGCGTTGAAGCGGTACTTGAGATCGAGCGCATGCGCCAGCCAGGCGCCGCCGAGCGCCGCGCCGGTGGCGGCCAGCAGTCCGGCCACCGCTCCCAGCAGCGCGAATTCCGCCAGCACGCTGGCCACGATCATGCTACGGCGCGCACCCAGCACGCGCAGGATCGCGGTCTCGTACAGCCGCTCCTCGCGACTCGCCTGCACCGCCGCCAGCAGCAGCGTCAGTCCCGCCAGCAGCGTGAACAGGAACACCGTCTGCACCGCGGTAACCGCCTTGTCGATTACCGCGCGAATCTGGGCCAGCAGATCCCCGACGTTGAAGATCGACACGCCGGGGAAGCGATGTACCAGCTGCGCCATCGCGCCGCCGGTGGGCTCAAGATAGGCGCTGGTCATGTAGGTGCCCGCGCTCGCGTCCAGCAGCCCGGGCGGAAACATCACAAAGAAATTCGGCCGGAAGCTGTCCCACTTGACGCGCCGGAAACTCGCGACCGTGACGTCATAGTTCTCCCCGCCGACATCGAAGCGCAGACGATCCCCGAGCTTCAGGCCCATCGAGTCCTGGTACTCCACCGCCAGCGACACCAGCGGCTTGCCCGCATCGGCGGCGCTCCACCAGTGGCCTTCGACGATGCGATTGTCGTCGCCCAGCTCCGCCGACCAGGTCAGGTTCTGCTCGCGATCGGCGAAGCCGCGGCCGCGCACGCCCGGGAAATGCAGCGCCGCTAGCGGCTTGTCGTTGATCGACAGCAGCCGGCCGCGGATCATCGGCAGCATGCGCGTCAGGCGCGCACCCTGCGATTGCAGCTGCTGCTGGAAATCGGCGCGCGCATCCGCGCCAATGTTGACGAAAAAATAGTTCGGCACGTCGGCCGGCAGGCTGGCGCGCCAATCGGTCACCAGGTCGTCGCGCAGGATCGCCAGCGCCAGCAGCAGCATGATGCCGAGGCCGAACGCCACGATCTGCGTGATGCTCTCGGCGCGGCGGCGCGCCAGGTTCGCGATGCCGTAGCGCCAGGCGACGCCGGCCGAGCCGCGCACCCGCGCCGCGGCGCGCACCAGCGCGGCACCGGCCAGGCCCAGCGCCAGCACCGCCGCCGCCAGCCCCAGCAGGAACCACAGGCTCAGGCGAAACTCGCCCAGCGCCCCATAGACCACGCCGGCAATCGCCAGCAGCACCGGGGCGCCGGCGCTCAGCATGCCCAGCGCCGGCGGTCCGGCGTCGCGCCGCAGCACCCGCAGCGCCGGCACGCGCGTCAGCTGCAGCAGCGACGGCAGCGCGAACCCGGCCAGCACCGCGAGCGCGATGATGAATCCGACTACCGCCGGCCACGCGCCCGCCGGCGGCAGGTCGGCACGCAGCAGCCCCTGCAGCACCCGCACCAGCCACAGCTGCGTGACCCAGCCGGCGCCAGCGCCCAGCACGCTCGCCACCGCCGCCAGCAGCAGCAATTGCCACAGGTTCACCGCCAGTACCAGGCGGCGCGAGGCGCCCAGGGTTTTCATCAGGGCGACCGCATCCAGGTGCCGGCGCACGTAGCTGCGTGCGCTCATCGCAATCGCCACCGCGCACAGCAGCACCGCGGTGAGGCTGGCGAGCGCCAGGAAGCGCGCCGCCCGCTTGCTGGCATCGCCGATCTGCGGACTGGCATCCGCGACGTCCTCGACGCGCTCGTGCCGCGCCTCCTGGGACTGGTGCCAGCGGCGAAAGGCGTCGAGCTGCGCGCTGCTGCCGGACAGCAGCAGCACGTACCTGATGCGGCTGCCGGGCTGGATCAGCCTGGTCGACACCAGGTCGGCGTCATTGATCAGCAGTGCCGAAGCGAATTCCACGAAGGTCGAGCTCTGGTCGGGACGCGAGATCAGGATGCGGCTGACGCGCAGCGCGCGCGTACCGACCGCCAGCTCGCTGCCGATCCCGGCGCCCAGCGCTGCGGCGACGCGCGAGTCCGGCCACACCTCACCGGGCTGCGGGATGGCACTGGTGAGGGTGCCGGCCGCGAACGGCTGCTCGGCGACGCTCAGGTGGCCGCGCAGCGGATAGCCGGCGCTCACCGCGCGCACGTTGGCCAGCTGGTTGGCGTCGCCATTGAAGATCGCCGACAGCATCGTGGTCAGCCGCGCGCTGCTCAGCCCGAGCTGCGCGGCCTGCGCCACCTCGTCGGCGGCGATCGGCGCGTCGGACTCGACTCGCAGGTCCGCCGCCAGCACTTCGCTCGCCTGCAGCTCGACCGCGCGGCCGATGCGATCGACCAGGAAGCCGACGCCGCTCAGCGCCGCCACCGCGATGCTCAGCGACAGCCACAGCACCGCCAGCTCCCCGGAACGCCACTCGCGCCGCAGCGCGCGCAGCGCCAGCGTCAGGCTACGCATGCGTGGCCACGGCGGCGCTGGCGACGTCGCGCAGCAGCACGCCGGCCTCCATCGACAGCACGCGCCCGCAGCGCGCCGCCAGCGCCGCCTCGTGCGTGACCAGCACCAGTGTCGTGTCCGAGCCGCGGTTCAAATCGAACAGCAGCTGCGCGATGCGCTCGCCGGTGGCCGTGTCGAGATTGCCCGTGGGTTCGTCGGCGAACAGCACCGCCGGATGTCCGACCGATGCGCGCGCCAGCGCCACGCGCTGCTGCTCACCGCCGGACAGCTGGCGCGGGTAATGGCCGGTGCGCGCCGCACGACCCACACGGCCGAGCATCGCGCCGGCCGCCGCACGCGCATCGTCACGGCCCGCCAGCTCCAGCGGCAGCATGACGTTCTCCAGCGCGGTCAGCGATGGCAGCAGATGAAACGACTGGAACACGAAGCCGACGCGCTCGGCCCGCAGGCGCGCACGGCCGTCCTCGTCCAACGCACCCAGGCTCTCCCCGGCCAGCACGACATCCCCGGCGCTCGGCAATTCCAGCCCCGCGAGCAGCGCCAGCAGCGTCGACTTGCCGGCGCCCGACGGCCCCACCAGCGCGATCGACTCGCCGCGCGCGACCGTGAACGAGATATTGCGCACGATGGTCAGCGGGCCTTCCGGGCTGCTAACCTGCTTGCTCAAATTCCGGGCTTCTAGAACGATGTCACGCGTCATGGGTTTCCTGTTGGCACTGCTGCTCGCGCTGGCGCCGCCGGCGGCGCGCGCGCAGCAGCCATCGCCGGACATCCTGGTGTTCGGGGACAGCCTCAGCGCCGGCTACGGGATCCAGGTCGAGCAGGGCTGGGTGAGCCTGCTGGCCAGGAGGATCGCCCAGTCAGGGTACGGATTCAAGGTGATAAACGCCAGCGTCAGCGGCGAGACCACCGCCGGCGGACTGGGCCGCCTGCCACACGCGCTCGAGCTGCAACGGCCGCGCATCCTGGTGCTGGAGCTGGGCGCCAATGACGGCCTGCGCAGCCTGCCGCTCGCCAGCACCCGTGACAACCTGGAGCGGATGATCGCGCTGGCGCAGGCGCGCGGCATCACCGTGCTGCTGGTCGGCATGCGGATGCCGCCCAACTATGGCGAGCGCTACACCAGCGCCTTCTACAACATGTATACCGACCTGGCGCAGGCGCATAAGCTGGCGCTGGTGCCGTTCCTGCTCGATCAGGTCGCGCTCAACCCGGCGCTGATGCAGGCTGACGGCATGCATCCGAACGAGCAGGGGCAGCCGCTGTTGCTGGATAACGTCTGGCCGGTACTTTCCCCGATGCTGCGCGCCATCAGGAATTAGCGCCATCGGGAATTAGACGATAGGGGTCTGAGCATGGACAGATTTTGGTTGCCGCAGTATCCGCCCTCGGTACCGGCCGATATCGATACCTTCGAGATCGTCTCGCTGAAGTCGCTGATCGAGGACGCCTGCGTGCGCTATGCGGATCGCATCGCCTATCACAGCATGGGCACGTCCATGACTTACCGCGAACTCGATGAGCGCTCGCGCGCGTTTGGCGCCTGGCTGCAGCATAGCGCCGGACTCAAGAGCGGCGAACGCATTGCGATCATGCTGCCGAACCTGTTGCAGTTCCCGATCGCGATGTTCGGCGCACTGCGCGCCGGACTCACGGTGGTCAACACCAACCCGCTCTATACCGCCACCGAGCTTGAGCATCAGCTCAGCGACTCCGGCGCGGCCGCGGTGGTGGTGCTGGAGAACTTCGCCGCGACGCTGGAAGCGGCACTGCCGGCCAGCCGCGTGCGCCACGTGATCGTCACCGGCGTCGGCGACATGCTCAACTGGCCCAGGGGCCAGATCGTCAATTTTGTGCTGCGGCACGTGCAGCGCAAGGTGCCGCGCTGGATGATCGACCACGCGCACGATTTCAGCAAGGTCATCGCGCAGGGGCGCGGGCTGCCGCTGCTGCCGGTCAACCTGGATCGCAACGACCTGGCCTATCTGCAGTACACCGGCGGCACCACCGGCGTTGCCAAGGGAGCGATGCTCACGCACGGCAACATGTGCGCCAATATCCTGCAATCGCGTGCCTGGTTCCAGCAGGTGGCGCTCGATCACGTGACCTACGTGTGTGCGCTGCCGCTCTATCATATCTTTTCGCTGACGGCGAACTGCTGGCTGTTCGCCGCCCTCGGTGGCACCGGCCTGCTGATCGTCAACCCCAGGGACTTCAAGGGCTTCGTCAAGGACCTCGAGCGGCATCGGCCGATGTTCTTCATGGGTGTGAATACGCTGTTCAACGCGCTGATGAACACGCCCGGCTTCGAGCGGCTGGATTTCTCACGCCTGGTCGCCACGGTGGCCGGCGGGATGGCGCTGCAAAGCGCCGTCGCGGCGCGCTGGAAGCAGATCACCGGCTGCACCATCAGCCAGGGCTGGGGATTGACCGAAGCCTCCCCGGTGGGCTGCATGTCCACGCTGACCGGACCGGATGCCGAGTTCAACGGCTCGATCGGACTGCCGGTGCCGTCGACCGAACTGACGATCCGCGACGATGACGGCGGCGTGCTGCCGATCGGCGCGGTGGGCGAGATCTGCCTGCGCGGTCCGCAGGTCATGCGCGGCTACTGGCAGCGCTCCGAGGAGACCGCCAAGGTCATGCTGCCCGACGGCTGGCTGCGCACCGGCGATATCGGACGCTTCGATGAGCGCGGCTTCGTCTACATCGAGGATCGCAAGAAGGACATGATCATCGTCTCGGGATTCAAGGTGTACCCGAACGAGATCGAAGACCAGATCGCGAAGTGTCCCGGAGTGCTGGAAGTGGCGGCGGTGGCGCAGGCCGACGAGCATTCCGGCGAGGTGGTGGCGCTGTTCGTGGTCAGGAAGGATGCGGCGCTGACCGAACAGGCGCTGCAGGACTATGCGCGTGAGTGCCTGACCGCCTACAAGCGCCCCGCGGCCATCTACTTCCGCGACCAGTTGCCGAAGACCAACGTCGGCAAGATCCTGCGGCGCGAGCTGCGCGACGAGCTGGCCAGGAGCCGATCAACCGCAACCGCGGCGTGAAGCGGCGGCGCTCACCCTCGGCCGGCATCAGCGCCGCACGCATGCGCGCCGAGGTTCAGGCGGCTCAGGCGGCTTCGCCCCGCAGCGCCTGTTCGATGTCCTGCTGGATACGGTGCGCGGCGGCCTTCGGATCGTGCGCCGCGCGAATCGGGCGTCCAACCACCAGGTAATCCGCGCCGGCCCTGATGGCCTCGAACGGGGTCATCGATCGCTTGTGGTCGTCGCTGGCGCTGCCGGCGGGCCGGATGCCGGGCGTCACGATCAGCAGCCTGGGGAATTCGCGCCGCAGCCGGCTCACGGAGCTGCCCGATGCGATGACGCCATCGCAGCCGGAGTCGAGTATGCGGCGCGCGCGCTGGACCACACGCTCGTCGATCGAGGGCTTGTCGGCGCCCGGATCGATCTGCATCTGCTCCAGCAGGTCGGACCCATCCCAGCTGGAGAGATAGGTGACCTGCAACAATTTCGGTGCCTGGCGCTGGCCGCGTCCGGCGCGCGCTGCGCGCACGGTATCGGCATTGCCTTGCAGCGTGAAGAACTCGACCCCATCGACAGCGCTGACCCTGACGGCTTCCTGCACCGTGCGCGGTGTATCGTCGATCTTCAGGTCGAGGAACACCTTCTTGCCCGCATCGACCAGCCGCCGCACGCTGCTCAGGCCCCCGGCCATGAACAGCTGCAGGCCAACCTTGTAGAAGCTGACGTCATTGCCCAGTGTGCTGACGAGTTGTAGCGCTTCGTCGAGGGTGTCGACATCCAACGCGACGATCAGGCGCTCTCGGGCAGCGATATCGGTGGGTACATCCGTCGGCATGGGTGCATTCTACGTCCTCTCGGCCGGATCGAACAGGCGGCGGTATTCCAGGATCGCGTAGCGGTCGGTCATGCCGGCGACGTAGTCGGCGACGGTGCGCGCGCGGCCGGCCAGCCCGTCGCGCTGCTCGGCGCGCTCGGCCATGTCGCGATGCTCCGCCGGCAGCAGCTTGATCTCGTCCATGAAGGCGGCAAACAGCGCGCTCAGCACGCGCTTGGCCTTGGTCGTCATGCGCAGTACCCGCTGGTGCCGATACACCTGTTCGCGCAGGAACTGCTTCAGCTGCAGATGCTCATCGCGCATCGCCTCGCTCATGCCCATCAGCGGCTGGCCGAGCGTGCGCACCGCGTCGATGTCCTGCGGCCGCGCGGCCCGCAGCCGTGCCAGGCTCGACTCGATGACGTCGATCACCACTTCGTTGACCATGCGCCGCACGGTCTCGTGCACCCGCCGGCGGCCCTGCAGCTGCGGGTGCAGCCGCATCACCTGGTCGAACTGGCGCGCCACCAGCGGCAGCTGTGCGGCCTGCTCCAGCGTGATCAGGCCGGCGCGGATGCCGTCGTCCACGTCATGGTTGTTATAGGCGATCTCGTCGGCCAGGTTCGCCAGCTGCGCCTCCAGCCCCGGCTGCCGCCGCTGCACAAAGCGTTCGCCCAACTCCCCCAGCTCGCGCGCCTTGGACACGGAGCAGTGCTTGAGAATCCCCTCGCGGCATTCGAACGTCAGATTCAGCCCGGGAAACAGCGCATAGCGCTCCTCCAGCTCATCGACCGTGCGCAGCGACTGCAGGTTATGCTCGAAGCCGCCATAGTCGCGCATGCACTCGTTCAGCGCATCCTGGCCGGCATGGCCGAACGGCGTGTGGCCGAGGTCGTGCGCCAGCGAGATCGCCTCGCTGAGCGTCTCGTTCAGCGACAGTGCGCGCGCGATCGAGCGGCCGATCTGCGCCACTTCGATCGAATGGGTCACGCGGGTGCGAAACAGGTCGCCCTCGTGATTGACGAATACCTGGGTCTTGTACGCCAGCCGCCGGAAGGCGCTCGAGTGGATGATGCGGTCGCGATCGCGTTGAAATTCACTGCGGTACTGCGGCGGCGGTTCGGGGTAGCGGCGCCCGCGACTGCGTGCATCGTGCGCCGCGTAGGCCGCCAGCTGGGCGTCGGTCATCCGAAGTGCGCTGCCAGCGTGTCGCGCAGCGCGGCGTCGGGATAATCACTGGTCACCATCGCCCGACCAAGCTGTTCCAGCAGCACCAGCCGTATGCGACCGCCGTGCACCTTCTTGTCCAGCCGCATGTAGTCGAAGGCGCGCGCGGCGCCGATGCGCGGAGCGGCGACCGGCAGCCCGCAGCGCTGCAGCAGCGAGCGCAGCCGCGCGACCACGGTGGCATCAAGATGGCCCAGGCGCTGCGACATCTCGGCCGCCATCAGCATGCCGGTGCCGACCGCTTCGCCATGCTGCCAGTCGAGGTAGCCGGTCGCCGATTCGATCGCGTGGCCGAAGGTGTGGCCGAGGTTCAGCAGCGCCCGTTCGCCCTGTTCGCGCTCGTCGCGCCCGACGATCTGCGCCTTGATCTGGCAGGAGCGAAAGATCGCATGGCTCAGCGCAGCGGTGGATCTGGCCAGCAGCGCGTCGATGTTGGCCTCGATCCAGTCGAAGAACTCCGGGTCGCAGATCAGGCCGTACTTGACCACCTCGGCCAGCCCGGCGCGCAGCTCCCGATCCGGCAGCGTGCGCAGTACCTCGGTGTCGGCGATCACGGCGCGCGGCTGATGAAACGCGCCGATCATGTTCTTGCCGCCCGGGTGATTGACCGCGGTCTTGCCGCCGACCGAGGAATCCACCTGCGCCAGCAGCGTGGTGGGAATCTGCAACAGATCGATGCCGCGCTGATAGCAGGCGGCGACGAATCCGGCAAGATCTCCGACCACCCCGCCGCCGAGCGCCAGCACCACGGCATCGCGCCCGACGCGATTGGCGATCAGCACATCGAACACCCGGCTCGCCGTACCAAGGCTCTTGTGCTGCTCGCCGTCGGGCAGCACGACTTCCACCACGCGCTGCCCGTGCAGCGTCTGCTTGAGCAGTTCCGCATACAGCGGCGCCACCACGCTGTTGCTGATCAGCACCGCGTCGCGGCCCGACAGCTGCGCGCCGAGCAGCTCGCGCGAGCGCAACAGCCCGGCGCCGATCAGGATCGGATACGAGCGCTCGGCAAGGCTGACGGTCAATGTCTGCATATCGCCGCCGGTTGCCGCAGGCTCGCCTTGTATTCCTGCGCGATGCGTTCAGCCACCACCGGCACGCGCTTGCGGTCGGTCGATGTACACAGATCGGCGATCTCGCGATACAGCGGTTCGCGCAGCCGCATCAATTCCTCCAGCCGCAGCATCGGATCGGCGCCGTGCAGCAGCGGCCGATGCCGCGTGCGGCCGGCGCGCTCGGCCTGCTGCGCGATCGAGGTCTCCAGATAGACCACCCAGCCCCGACTGGCAAGGTCGCGGCGATTGTCGGCATCCAGCACCGCCCCGCCACCGGTCGCCAGCACGATGCGCGCCCGGCCGCTCAGTTCCGCGATCACCTCGCGCTCGCGCCGACGGAAGCCGGCCTCACCTTCACGGTCGAAGATCAGCGGGATATCGGCGCCGCAGCGCCGCTCGATCTCATGGTCGCTGTCGTGGAACGGATAATCGAGCAGTCGCGCCAGGCACTTGGCGACCGCGGTTTTGCCCGAGCCCATCGGACCGATCAGGAAGATGCTGTGTTTGCCGAGCATGCGGTATGTTGCCGCCGGCGGCGCATCATCTGCAACTGCCGATTCCGGCTTTCTGCGCCTGCAGCGTGCCGACGGCGCTGATCGCCACGCAGCGCGTAGTGCTGCGGGTGCTGGTAGCGTTGTGCAGCGTTATCGTCACCAGCCCGGGAAGGCCGACGGCAAACCCCTCGCGATTGAACAATAGCGCCGAGGTGTTGCCGCTGGCGGTGAAGGTGTCGGTGCTGTTGAAGGCTTTCTGCAGCCGATACACCGGGTCGCCGGCATCGCAGATAGCGCTGCCATTCACATCGCCGCACACCATCCAGCCATGCTGCCAGCTATTGGTATTGCTGCAGGTCGCGCCGTCGCTCGATGCGCACACTACCATCGGCTTGCCCTGCTTGATGCCTTGCGCGCGCGCGAACTGCAGGTCGCTGATCAGGGCGTCGAGCTCCGAGTTCATGCGACTGGCATTGGTCACGTGCCGGGATAAAAGCACGCCGGCGATCGCCAGCAGCGCCAGCAGCGCCAGCATGCCGAGGACGGCGATGGCCCGACCGGTACGCACTTGGCGCGTGCTTGCCATGGCAAAAGACTAGCGCGGAAAGCGGATGCGCATGCGCGTTCCGCGGCCCTGCGACGCAACGCCGATGGTAAAGCTGGCATCGTGCGCCCGGGCGATCTCGTCCACGATCGCCAGACCCAGTCCGCAGCCGCTGCCGGGCGAACCCGGCAGGCGATAGAAGCGCTCGCGCACCCGCAGCCGCTCGGACTCGGCAATGCCCGGGCCGTCGTCCTCGACCTCGAGGAACGGATGGCCGTCCTCGATCCCGCTGCGCACCGTGACATGACCGCCCGAGGGCGTGTACTTGAGCGCGTTATCGATCAGGTTGCCCAGCAGATCCTCGAGCAGCCAGGCATCCCCGGTCACCTGCGCCGCCTGGGCGTCCGCGCCCAGGTCCAGGCCGGCGTTGACCGCGCGATCGATGTTGCGTTCGACCTGATGCTCGACCAGCGCTCGCAACGCTACCGGCTTGAAGCTCTCGCCCAGCGCGGCTACCGGTTCGGCCCTGGCCAGGGCCAGCAGCTGGTTGGCGGTATGCGCCAGTTGCTGCACGCCGCGATTGATGGCCTGCAGTTCGCCGCGCATCGCCACCGCCGCCGGCATCTGCAGCAACAGCTCCAGCTGCGCCAGCAGTCCGGTCACCGGCGTACGCATTTGATGCGCGGCATCCGCCACGAAGCGCCGCTGCGACAGGGCCGCATCGTGCCGCAATTCCAGCAGATGGTTGAGCGCCAGGATCAGCGGCCGCAGTTCCCCGGGGGCATCGGCTTCGCGAAAGCGCGCCAGCGTGCTGGTGGAATGCTGCTCAACCTCCTCGCCCAGGCGCGACAGCGGCCGCAGGCCGACGTACACCGCGATCGATATCAACAGCAGCGTGACATCCAGTTCGGCAAAGTCCACCAGCAGCTTGCCGAGCAGCATCACCCGTTGAGTGCTCGCCCGCCGCTGCAGCGTTTCGGCCACGGTGACGGTGACCGCACCCAGGCCGGTGTCGGTGCGCACGCTCGCCAGCCGCAGCTTCTGGCCGTGGTAGTCGGCATCGCGGAAGCTGACGCTGTCGCTGTCGCTGTCGTTACGCGCGCCGGGTCCGGGCGGGGCGCCAACCACCGTCAGCGCGGCCGGCAATTGCGGCGTACCGGCGATCAGCTCGCCGGCCGGCCCGGTGATCGAGTACAGCCTGCTGCCGTCGGCGTCGGCGCGCCGCGTGACCGCCGCACGCTGCGCGGCGCTGACCTGCCACTTGCCATCCTCGGATCGCAGCGACGCGGCCGCGGCCAGCGCGGCGCTGGCCAGCGCCTGGTCGTAGGCGTTGCGGGTGGTGGCGACCGCGATCCAGTAGTCGGCCACGCCGCCCAGCAGCAGCAGCAGCGCCAGCGCCGGCAGCAGCAGCAGCAGCAGGCGCTGGCGAATCGTTCTCATGGGCTGCGGCTGGCGGTCTCGTCCAGCCGATACCCCAGGCCGCGCACGGTGCGAATCAGCGCCGCGTCGCCCAGTTTCGCGCGCAGCCGCGACACATGGGTTTCCACCGCGTTGGCGCTCAGGTCCTGTTCCCAGCCGGCCAGTGCCTGCAGCAGCCGCTCCTTGGTCACCACGCGCCCGACGTTGTGCGCCAGGCTCTCCAGCACCAGCCACTCGCGCCTGGTGAGCTCGACCGCGACGCCGTCAATCTGCAGTTGATGACCCAGCAGATCCACCTGCAGGCGGCCGAGCCTGAGTGCGCCGCTCGGTGCCAGTCCGGCGCGCCGGATCAGCGCGCGGCAGCGCGCCGCCAGCTCCGCCTGTTCGAACGGTTTCATCAGGAAATCATCGGCGCCCAGGTCGAACGCACGGATCTTTTCCTGCAGCGCGTAGCGCGCCGTCAGCACCAGCACCGGCATCGCATCGCCGGCGCCGCGCAGCCGCGCCAGCAGGCTCAGGCCGTCGGCTCCGGGCAATCCAATATCCACCACGGCGAGATCAAAATGCTCCGCCGCCAGCGCGCTGCGGGCCGCCTCAGCGCTGCCGGCGTGGTCCACGGTAAAGCCAGCCGACGACAGGCCGCGGATGACCGCATCCGCCACCAGCTCATCGTCTTCCACCAGCAGTATTCGCATGTCTATAGCATGCGGCCGCCTTGACGGCGGCCGCGAGTGCGCACTGCTCCGGTCCGCGCGCTGCTAGGTGATGGTCACCGGAATGTTGTACACCGTGTCCGTGCCGCTGGGCGAGGTCACCTGGATGGTGATGATTCCCGACCCGGGCGTGGTCGACGCGGTGAAGGCAAAGCTGGTGTCGATGCCGCCGATCGTGGTGCTGCAGCCCATAACGTAGGTGCTTGGCGTCTGGGTTACCGTGCCGGCGGAGGTGGTGGCTGTCACCACCACCGTGGTTCCGGCGGCCACCGGATTGCCATTGGTATCCTGCACGTTGATCGTGACCGTGCCGCTGCCGCCGGGGGCGATGGTCAAGCCGCTGCCGTTGCCGCCAAAGCCGGTCGAACCCACGTAGCTGACATTGGCGGCGCTGGTGGACATGATCACCAGCAGCGACGCGCTGATCGCCAGCGTGGTGGTGCTGCACGTCGTACCACTGCAGGTGATGCCCTTGAACACGCCATCCGGCGGATCGCGCACGCCGTTGTGATTGAAATCCAGGAAATATTCGCCCACGTCGTAGGCACCGTTCTCGTTGTCATCCCGATACGGCTCGCCGAGATTCGAGAATGGCTCACCGGCGTCGTAGTAGCCGTTGCCGTTCAGGTCGTCGAACGACTCCTCGCCGATCGCGGTGCCCATGACCGTGGCGCGACCGGCCAGCTTGTTGGGCGGCGTGCTGGCGGGCGTCGGCCGCGGGTCGGCGCTGGTCCATACCGCGGTGCAGGTGCCGTCGCCGGCGACGGTGGGCGTGGCGCAGCTGCCCTGCACATGTCCGCCGTTGGTGGTGAACGCGACCGCGGTGCCATCGGGCGCCGGATTGTTGTATCGATCCGCCAGCCGCACCGTGATTGGAACGGTGATGCCATCAATGTTGTAGGCCTCGACGTTCGGACAGGCCACCTTGCTGGTCGCGGATCCATTGGTCGCCGGACCGACCGCGATCGAAAATCCGTTGGACGATGGCAGGCCGGTGGTCACCGTCAACAGGCTGGACTGCGTGCTCAGAGCCGGCGAGGCGATGGTCGCGGTCACGCGCACCGAGGTGTGCTGCGTGCCGGAACTCACCACTGTCTGCACCGTGCCGTCACTGCCGGAGGTGGCGGTGGCCGGCGAGATGGTGATGCCGCCCACCGTGGTATCCAGGCTGAAGGTCACCGGCACGCCCGGGCGCGCACCGCCGGTGGAATCCACCACCTTGAAGATCACGGTGGAGGTCTCGGCCAGCCCGGTGCCCTTGAGTCCGATCGTGGTCGGCGTCGCGGAGACGAATTGGATCGAGCCGACGGTTGCGGCCGCGATGGTGATGGTGGCGGTCGCCGTCAGATTGCTGCCGCCAACGGTCGCGGTCGCGGTGACCACGTCGCTCGGGCTGCAGCCGGTGGCCACATAGGTTGCGGTCGCATTGCCGCTGGTCGTCATGACCGTACCAGGAGAGCTGCCCGCGGTGCTGGTGCCGGAGGCGGTGATCGTGGCCAGTCCCTGCGATACGCATGACGAATTGAACGTGACCGTGATCGAGTTGGCGGTATACAAGGTTCCGGTCTGGTCGACGACGGTTGCACTCAGGCTCGCGGTGCCGCCGGCGGACAGCGTGGTGCTTGGCGTCACGCCGATGACCCCGCTATGAAACGCGCTGCCGCTGCCGTTGCCCATCGAGTAGGTCGAGGTCGAGCTGCCGCTGCTGGCGGTGCTGCTGCCGCTGCTGGTGGAGGAGCCCAGCGAGGCAAACGAGCTGCTGCCGCCGCCGCCGCAACCGCTGGCCGCGCCCAGCGCCGCTAGAACCAGGATCGATCCAAATTTACGCATCGTATTCACCTGAACTGTCGCTCCATGTGCAGCCCGCCCCGTGTGGCGTCCGCCCGGTATGCTGTCCGCCCAATTGCGCGGCAGCCGATCAATTGACGCTGGCGCCTTCGCGCAGGATCTTCGGGGTAATGAAGATCAGCAACTCATCCTTGTTGTTCATGCGCGTGGTCTGCTTGAACAGGTTCCCCAGGACCGGAATGTCGCCCAGCCACGGGACCCCGGTCGATTGCAGGCTCTGCGTGGTCTCGAGGATACCGCCGAGCACCACGGTCTGGCCGTCGCCGAGCACCACCTGGGTCTCGATGGTGCGGGTATTGATCGACGGTACATTGACGCCGCCGGAGGCCACCACTACCTGGCCGACGCTGTCATCGGACACGGTGAGGTCGAGAATAATGCGATTGTCAGGCGTGATCAGCGGCTTGACCTTCAGCGACAGCACCGCCTTCTTGAACGCGATCGTGGTCGCGCCGCTGGAGGCGGACTGCTGGTACGGAATTTCCACGCCCTGCTCGATCGACGCCTCCTTCTGGTTGGCGGTGATCACGCGCGGCGAGGACACTACCGTGCCGCGGTTCTCGACCTGGGCGGCCGACAGCTCCAGGTCGACCAGGAAGTCCGACCCGAGGATGCCGAGAGCGATGCTGCCGGCGGGAGTGGCGACCGGCAGGTTGACGTTGTAGCGGTTACTCGCAGTGGTGCCGGTCGGGATGGCGACCGGGTAGACGGTACCGTTGGACGTCAGGTTGCTGAGCGCCGAACTGATGCCGGTATCGGTGCCGGCCGCGGTGCCGGTGGTCTCATACAGGCCGTTGGTGCCATTCGCCCGGGTCGCCGTCACGCCAAAACGCGCGCCCAGGTCGCGCTCGAAATCGTTGGTGACGATGACGATGCGCGATTCGATCAGCACCTGCTTGATCGGAATGTCGAGCGTGGTCACCAGCCGCCGCACTTCCGCCAGTCGATCGGCGGTGTCCTGCAGCAGCAGCGTGTTGGTGCGGTCATCGACCGCGACCGTGCCGCGCGCCGACAGGACCGAATTGTTGTTGGTGCCGCTGGCCGAGCCCTTGAGCAGCGCGGCGATATCCGAGGCCTTGGCGTAGTTGACCTGCAGGTACTCCGAGCGCACCGGCTCGAGCGCCTGGATGTCCTTCTTGGCGGACAGGTCGGCCTTCTCGCGCGATGCCAGCTCGTCGGCCGGCGCCACGATGATCACGTTGCCATCCTGGCGCTTGTCCAGGCCCTTGGTGCGCAGCACGATGTCGAGCGCCTGGTCCCACGGCACGTTCTGCAGCCGCAGCGTCACGCTGCCCTGGACGCTGTCGCTGACCACGATGTTCTGGCCGCTGGCATCGGCCAGCAGCTGCAGCACCGCGCGCGTCTCGATGTCCTGGAAGTTCAGCGTCAGGCGCTCGCCATGGTATTCCTTCTTCTGGTCGGCCGGATTCGCGGTCGCGGCCTTGCGCACCGGCGTCACCTCGACCACGTACTGGTCGTCCGACTGGTAGGCGAGCTGGTCGAAGTTGCCGGTGGCGCTGATGACGATGCGGGTATCGGCGTTGACCTTCTCGGCGTCGAAGCCGGTGACCGGCGTGCCGAAATCCATGGTGTCGTAGCGGCGCGTGAGATTCCTGGGCAGGTCGGTGCCGGCGAACTCCACCAGGATCTGCGAACCCTGCTGCTTCAGGTCGATCGGCGTGCGCGGATCCGACAGCCGCACGATCAGGCGGCCGCCGCCGGTCTCGCTGCGACGGAAATCGATGCTCTTGATCGCCCGGCCGCCGCTCGCGCCCGGGGCCGCTGCCGTGGCGTGCGCAGCAGCAGCAGGGGCGCTCTTGGCAGCGCGGGCATCGCTCACGACTCCGACCAGCACCACGATGTCGTTGCCGCTGACCCGCGTCTGGTAAGGCATCTGCGTATCCAGATTGAGCACGATGCGCGTGCGGCCGTTGGCTTCAGCCGCGAGCACCGTGTCCACGCCGGCGGAGCCGACGTCGATGCGGCGCGAGGGCAGCGCCAGCGTGGTGTTCGGCAGATCGAGCTATATGCGCGCCGGCTTGTCGATCGTGAAAGCCAGCGGCTCCGGGGCGGGTCCGGACAGGTGCAAGGTCAGCTGCAGCAGATTGCCGCTCAGCGTCTGCACATCGATGCTCTGCAGGGTGTTGGCGGGAGCCGTGCCGGTCGCCGCCGTATCAGCAGCGCGTGCGCCCAGTGCCACGAGCATTCCGGCTGCCCAGGCAATGGCCAGCCAGGCAATGCGTCCGCGCAGCGTGAGGAGGATGGACCGTTTCATTCGATGTGTCTCCATGCCGATCACTCGTTCAACCCCAGGGCCGCAGGTCGTTCGATGTAGCCGCCCAGTCCGTCGGGAATGATCTCAAGCAAAGCAATCTTTGAAGGCGTGATGTCGGTGATCTTGCCGTCGTTGGTGCCGATGTGCTCGCCCACCACGACGCGGTGCACGCGGCCGTCCTTGGTCGCCACCAGGCCGAAGTGGCTGGCGCCCAGGTTGAGCGTGCCGACCATCTTCAGGGTGTCGAGCGAGAACTGTTCGAGGAATTCGCGATTGCGCTTGCTGTCCGGCCGCACGCCGGCGCTCAGCGAGCCGGAGCCGCCGGGCACGAACGGCGAGCGCAGTTCCTGATCGGTGTAGTTGAAGGCCTCGTACGGCTTGACCTCCGGCAGCGGTTCGACGCGGCCACCGGGTTCTTTCTTGGTGGCTTCGATGAAGCGATCCAGCTCCGAATCGCGGCCGCCGCAGCCGCCCAACAGGCTTGCACCCAGCAGGCTTGCGACCAGCAGCGCAGCCAGCGCTGCCATGCGCGCCAGCGGCCGGCCTGCAGCGCTGTGATGGCTGTCACTCGTCTGTGGGCTCATCTGTGGGCTCATCTGTGGGCTCATCTCTACGCTCATCGCTAGGTTCCCGCGCCATGGCGCTTGGCCTGCTCGGCCTTGCGCTTTTCGGCTTCCGCCGCCGCGACCTCGTCGTCGTCCAGGTAACGATAGGTCTTGGCGGTGAGGTCGAGCTGCAACTGGTCATAGACCGCGGACTTATCCTTATTGACCGGTGTGATCTGGATGTCGTGCAGCGTGACGATGCGCGGCAGCGCCGCGATGCCGCTGACAAAGGCGCCAAATTCATGGTAGCTGCCGGTGAGCTGGATATGGATCGGCAACTCGGCGTAGAAGTCCTTCTTCACTTCCTGGCCGGGCTGGAACAGTTTCTCCTCCAGCGCCGCCGCCAGCCCGGTCTGCGAGATATCCACCAGCAGATTCGGCACTTCGGTCCGGCTCGGCAGCTGGCGCAACAGCGCGCCGAAGGATTTTTCGATGTCGGTCAGCTGCTGTTTGTAGACCGCAAGGTTCACGGCCTTGGAATGCTTGGCGCGAAATTCACTGCGCAGCTGCTGTTCCTGGTTCTCGCGCGCCGTAAGGTCCGGCATGCGATCCTCCCAGACGAATACGTAGATCAGGCCGACCGCCACCACCAGGAAGCACAGCGCGACCCCGGCGGCGCGCACCGCGAACGGCCAGCGTCCGGGATCACGCGGATCGAGCGAGCGCAGTTCATCAAGCAGGCTCATTTGGCGCTCCCTGATTGGGCGCGCGGCGGCCGCTTGGCGCCGCTGCCGTCATCGGCGTCGGGCACCGTGATCTGCTGGGCGTCGAGTATGAAGCTGCTGCCGGAGGTGTCGCTCTTGGTCTGCACCACTTCAAGTTCCGGCTTCTCCAGCCACTGCGAGGCGGAGATGTTGCGCATCAGCGCCGACACCCGCGTCGAGGACTGCGCGACGCCTTCCAGCTTCAGCTTGCTGCCGGTCTGCTTGACCGTGGTCAGGTAGGTACCGTCGGGCATGTCCTTCACCAGGTCGTCGAACAGATGCACCACTTCAGGACGCGAACGCTGCAGCTTTTCGATGATCTGCATGCGTGAGATGAATTTCTGCTTCTGCGCCTCGAGGTCATTGATCTCCTCGATCTGCTTGTCGAGCACCTTGATCTGTGCGCGCAGGCGCTCGTTGCGGTGCTCCTGAGCATCGATCATTGCGCCGAGCATCAGGTAGCCGATGAAGGCCACGATCGCCGCCAGCACCACCGCGCCCCCAAGGGCGACAAAAAATGCCAGCTTCCGCTCGCGGCGCTGTTGGTCGCGCCAGGGAAGCAGATTAATACGTGGCATTAGTCAAAGCTCCGCAAAGCCAGTCCGCAGGCTGTCAACAGGGCCGTGGCATCGCGCTGCACGGCCTGCGCGCGCGCGCGCGATGACAGCTTCATCTGCCCCAGTGGGTCGCCGCGCTCGGCACTGATGCCGACGCGACTCTGCACCACGTCGGCCACGCCGGCGATATTGGCGCAGCCGCCGCAGATCAGGATCTTGTCCGGCTGCTCGCGGCCGCTGCCGGAGGCCAGGTAGAACTGCAGCGAACGGCTCACCTGCTGCGTCATGTCATCGATGAATGGGTCGAGCACTTCGGCCTGGAAGTTGCCAGGCAGCCCGCCCTCTTTCTTGGCGCGGCCGGCTTCCTCCATCGACAGCCCGTAGGTGCGCATGATCTCCTCGGTCAGCTGCTGGCCGCCGAAGGCGAAATCGCGCGTGTAAATGACTTTCAGGTTGCGCAGCACGCTGAACGTGGTGTTGCTGGCGCCGAAGTCCACCACCGCGACGCAGTGATCGATGCCGCCGTCGGGCATCTGGTGCGTCATCAGGCGGCAGGCGTTTTCCAGTGCAAACGCCTCGACATCGACAATGCGCGCGGTCAGGCCGGCGGCGGCGACGGCGGCGCGGCGTTGCTCGACATTCTCGCTGCGCGACGCCACCAGCAGCACATCGACCGAGTCGTTATCCTTCTCCGACTGGCCGAGCACCTCGAAGTCGTAGCTGACCTCATCCATCGGGAATGGGATGTATTGATCCGCCTGCATCTCGACCTGGGCTTCCAGGTCGGAATCGCGCAGTCCGCGCGGCATCTGGATCACCTTGGTGATCGCGGCGTCGCCGCTGATCGCGATCGCGACCTCGTGGCTCTTGGCGCCGGAGCGCTTGACTGCGCGGCGAATCGCCTCGCCAACGGCTTCCGGATCGACCAGCGTCTTCTCGTTCATCGCGTTGGTCGGCGTCGGTTCGGCCGCATACGATTCGACCCGGTATTGGCCGCCCCCCATCGTCAGCTCTATGAGCTTAATTGACGAAGTGGTGATGTCCAACCCGAGCAGTTGACGGTACTTGCGCGAGAATAGAAACACTTTTTCGAGACCTTTCAGTAGGCTACGCGCGTTTTAGGACAACCCAGTCTCATTATGTCAGAAATATATAGCGGCCAGAACGCCATTACGACGTAGGGCGTTCACTGTTACGGCCGTACACGCCTTAACCTTAAACTGGCAGTGGAATCGTCAGGCGTGACGGAGGTCTAAGTTCCACACTCACCAAATGGCGGCTGTGGCCGGCCGAATAGCGGCCGTTGCCGCCTTGGGTGCGTCGATGCGGTGCGCTGCTATGCTGCGACAGAGCGCCATGTGGTGTTATCCAGGGCGCGCGCACGCTCGCCGGCTGCCCGGCACGTAAGCCGACGATAACGGAAGTTAGAGGCCTTTTTCTTGAAGATAAGCACTTTTCGCGTCATCGCATTCATCGTGGTCGTGTGCTTGGGGGTGGCTGGCGTCGGTGCCTATGCACTGTTGGCGAGCTATATCTATCTGGCGCCGTCGCTGCCCACGGTCGATGCGATGCGCAGCGGCAGCGTGCCGGTGCCGCTGCGCATCTTCACCCGCAGCGGCCAGCTGATCGCGCAGATCGGCGAGAAGCGGCGCGTGCCGGTGGCCTACGACGATGTACCGGTGCTGGTGCGCGAAGCCTTCGTCGCCGCCGAGGACCAGCGATTCTTCAGCCACCACGGCTTCGACTACAGCGGCGTGCTGCGCGCGGCTGTGGTTGACCTGACCTCCGGCGACTTCTCGCAGGGCGCCAGCACCATCACGATGCAGGCGGCGCGCAACATGTTCCTGAGCTTCGACAAGACCATCCGTCGCAAGCTGCAGGAAATATTCCTCACTTACCGGATGGAACACGAGTTCAGCAAGGAACAGATACTGACCACCTATCTGAATGTGATTTTTCTTGGACAACGCTCGTACGGCGTCGCCGCGGCCGCCGAAACCTATTTCGGCAAGCCGCTCGACCAGCTGTCGGTGGCCGAAGCCGCCACGCTGGCAGGTATTCCGCAGGCGCCGTCGCGCTTCAACCCGATCACCAATCCGAAAGCGGCGCAGGCGCGGCGGCACTACGTGCTCACGCAGATGCAGAAGCTCAACTACATCGACGCCGGCAGCGCGCAGCGCGCCGGCGAGGAGCCGGTCGAGGCGCGCGATCACGGTATCCAGTTCGATGTCGAAGCCCCGTACGTCGCCGAGATGGCGCGCGCAGAGATCGTCAGCCGCTACGGCGACGACGCCGTCAACCAGGGCTACAAGGTCTACACCACGATCGACGGCCGGCTGCAGACCGCGGCCAACCGCGCAGTGCGCATCGGGCTCATCGAATACGACCGCCGCCACGGCTACCGCGGGCCGCTCAAGCAGGTCACGCTCGATGAGCGCGCCGCCCCCGCCAGGCTCGATGCTGTGCTGAGCGAGATCCCGGAGATCGGCGGCCTGCGCCCGGCGCTGGTCGTTTCCGTCGCCCCGCAAAGCGCGCGCGTCTATATACGCGCGCTCGGCTACGCGCAGATCGAATGGGACGGCATGTCGTGGGCGCACCGGCGCATCTCCGATACCCGCACCGGCCCGGCGCCAAAGCACGCCGAGGACATCGTGCAGCGCGGCGATGTGGTCTACGTGGTCACCAATGGCCACGGCGTCGCCGCGCTGGCGCAGCTGCCGGAGGCACAGGGCGCACTGGTGGCGCTGGATCCGAACGATGGAGCGGTCGCGGCGCTGGTCGGAGGCTTTGATTACTTCGACAACAAGTTCAATCGCGTCACGCAGGCGCGGCGCCAGCCTGGCTCGGGATTCAAGCCATTCCTGTATTCGGCGGCGCTCGAGAATGGCTTCACGCCCGCGACCATCGTGATGGATGCGCCAATCGTCTACGACGACAGCGGCCAGGAGAAGATCTGGCGGCCGGAGAATAACGAGAAGAGCTTCTCCGGGCCGACGCGGCTGCGCGAAGCGCTGGTGCATTCGCGCAACCTGGTGACGGTGCGCGTGGTGCGCCAGCTCGGCATCGACACCGCGATCGGCTGGGCGTCAAAGTTCGGCTTCAACCCCGACGACATGCCCAGGGACATGACGGTCGCGCTCGGCAGCCTGCCGGTCACGCCGCTGCAGATGGCGACCTCGTACGCGGTATTCGCCAACGGCGGCTATCGGGTCGACTCGTACTATCTCGACCGGATCGAGGATGGCTCGGGCCAGATCGTCTATCAGGCCAAGCCGACCGTGGTGTGCGATAGCTGCGATCCGCTTGCCAACGCGAACCCCGCGGCCACCCCCGACGCGTCCGCCGCCGCTACCGGCGCCATGGTCGCCACCGCCACCACCACCAGCTCCGACGCCGCGACCA
>Ga0302324_100003347_pt1 | contig 36256 bp, 36 predicted proteins | sample Palsa_T0_1_FD_201949 | JGI IMG/M metagenome (GOLD analysis project Ga0302324, IMG submission 201949) | Peat permafrost microbial communities from Stordalen Mire near Abisko, Sweden - Palsa_T0_1 | ecosystem: Environmental > Terrestrial > Soil > Palsa > Peat permafrost | place: Sweden: Abisko... | reverse complement strand
TGGCCGGGGAGCGGCGCCCCGACGGGCGCCGCTCTCCAACGTTTCTTAATAGTGAAATTTGTAGCGGAATTCCACGTAGATTTCACGCGGATCGTTGTAATGAAAGCCGCCGAAGGTGAGGCTATTGTCGATCAGCAAGTGACGATTGGCCACGTTCAGCGCGTTGACAGCGAATGTGTATCGCTCGCGAAACTCCTTGCCCAGCGACAAATCGATTTGGGCGTGGCCGGGCAAGTACGCATTGGGATACTGGTCGTTCGGCGAGCCATTCGAGAATCCCGAGCCGTAGTAGATGTTGATGCCTCCAAACGATTGCCAGGGAAGATTGCCGGTGACGCCAACGTTCAGCGTGTTGCGTTGGTCGTGATCGAGCGCGTAATAGCCTGGCGGCGCCGGCGGACCGACGATCAACCCCCCTGTGAATGCGCCATTGCCCTGAGCGATCTGGTTGGAGTAGGCAAGGTGCGCCTGGGCGCGATTCCAGAGGCGCGGAGAACGAATGGTGAGTTCGGTGCCGCGAATCCGCGATCCGGCCACGGTGACGGGAATAAAAATATCGGACTCGCCGATATTGTTGTGATCGAGAAAGTTGATTCCCTTGGTCTCGAAATTGTCGATATCCAGGGCCCAGCCGCGAATGGGGATGGTCACACCGAACTGGTGTTCCTCGTCGCGCTCGCCGCGCAGGGGCTCAAACGAAGTGGGAGTCGACTGGCTGGCGAAAGCGAGATAGCTCAGCAAGGGACCGGAAAGAGTAACCAGAGGGGGCGGCTGATAATAGCGTCCCCAGAACGCGCGGAAAACCCAGTTGAGATGCGGGATGCGGAGCGTGCCGCCGATGCGCGGGTAGGTGGTGTTCTCGGTGACGATGGATGAAAAGTGCGTGGCACGAACTCCTCCGATGAGTGTGAGCCACGACGTGACGGAGAATTTGTCGCTGAGAAATACCGCTTCCTCAGAGCCGGGAACGATGTCGGTCTCGCGGATCGGAGGGTTTCCGCTTCCGTCGTTGGAAATCAGGCCGAAAAGTTCGTTGTCATTCGCGCGGAAGGCGTAGATTCCGGCCTGAACGTCGTTTTTGGGGAGGTGGAAGCTCACTACCGCCTGGCCGCCGCCATAGGTGGATGTGTGGTGGTCGGTCGTGGCCAGAGGTTCGTCGGTGGAAGGGCTGTCATAGCTGGCATTGTTGTAATGATAGAAGGGCGAGACGGTGAGGACGGCATTCTGGCTGAAGGTGTGAATCCAGGAAAATATCGCGTAGCCGTCGGTTTCCTTTTGGCCGTCGCGGAGGGCGTGCGTATCGAACTGCTGGTTTTCGAAGTCATTCGGATCCGGATCGTAGGGGATCTGGTAGTAATCCTGGCGGAGCTGCCCGTTGAAGCGAAACTGATCTTTGGGGTCGAGGTTGTAGAGCAGAGACGTAAATCCGCCGTAGCCGTTTTCGGCGTCGTGATACACCTGCGCGACCGGCGTTTCCAGGCCCAGATTGCTGCGGTTGCCGTTGACGCTGGCGTAGTAGGCGAACTTTTCGGTGTGGCCTCCAAAGTTGACCTGCTCATTGGTCTGGTAGAAGTTTCCGAAGGTCGTCACGAGTTCGCCGTCGTTGTTCTTTTCGAAGCCGGAGCGGGGAAGCACGTTGAATTCGCCATAGGTGCGATCGCCATAGGCGGCATCGTAGCTTCCGCGCAGGACTTCCACGTAGTCGATATCCTTGGGATCGATCTGGGGGGCGAGATTGGTGGCAATGTTGGTGTTGGGAATGGGGACGCCGTCGATGAGCCATGTCGTCTGGTGGCCTCCGCGCATGTGCAGCATGTCGTGGGTGAGGTAGGCGCCGGGGGTGAAGTCGGTGATCATGGCGAGGCTATTGGTGCGGTCGGCGCCGGGAGTGCGGGCGATGTCCTGGCGGTCGACCAGAGTGGTGGGAGTGGTTGAATCCATGTGGGCCACCTCGGCGGTTGCGGTGACGGTTTCCGTTTGGGTGACCGGGGCGATTTCGAGCAAAAAGTGAAGCACCGGAGAAGATTCCGCAACTACGGTGACATTCTGCTTAGCAGTGGCGAAGCCGGAACGATTCACGGTGATTACGTAATCACCGACCGCGAGAGGATTGAAGGCAAATTGACCGTTCTGATCGGTCTGAGCGCTCAGAGAGAAATCGGAAGTTGCCGATTGCAATTTCACGTTCGAACCGGCGATGGGCCGGTGCTGCGGGTCGTGAACAACTCCTCGGACACTGCCGAAGATGGTCGCGCGCGCGGTCGGAACACACGCGAGCAGAGCGACTGCAAACCAATAGACCACACACTTCCGCATCGGGAAGCCTCCATTTTTAGATTTTTGTGCGCTGAGTGGAGGCTTAGCTTCGAGGGGGCTCGAACAGCGCGGAAACAAATCCGGAAACGGGAGATTGCTCGTACGGTGCCACCCATTCGCTGGATGCGAATAACGGCGCGAGTTGGGCGAGAGGAATCGGGGCGGTGGGCGCGATGGGGGCGATGAAGCCGTAGTCCAGCGCGTGATTGCCGCGATGCGTGCCGCACATGGGTGCGGCGTGCTTGCTTGCGCCGCACAGGTGCATATGCTGGGAGGCGGCTTGCCGGGCGCACAGGGCCATGCAATCGCACTCCGACGGATTGCAGGCGATCCCGCGGGCCAGCAAGGCGAGCGGAGTCGCGAGAAGCGCCAGGATCACGAGATAGGCGGGAAGCCGCAGCATCGCAAGAATGCTAGCACAACTGATCTGGGCGAGGTTAATCGATTTCACGCGTCCGCTTGCGAGTGGAGACGGCGTTGCGTTCAGAAATGCTTCGCGGTACGCTCGAAAAACTGTGCTGCCATTCAAGCTGATTTATCACGAACGGTACGACCTGAACCTCGGTGCGCATGTTTTTCCGTCGCAAAAATACCGCATGATTCATGACCGGCTGCTGGCGGATGGAATCGCGGAGCCGGGGGATTTTGTGGCCCCGGAACCGGCGAGCGATGAGGACATATTGCGCGTCCATTCACAGGATTACGTGTACAAGCTGAAGACCGGCACGCTCAGCCATAACGAGATTCTGCGACTGGAGATTCCTTATTCTAAGGAGCTGATGGAAGCGGTTTGGCTGGCCGCGGGGGGCTCGATTCTTGCCGGGAAAAAGGCTCTGGTGGACGGCTGGGCGGCGAACATCGGCGGCGGTTTCCATCATGCCTGCCCCGACCATGGCGAGGGCTTCTGCGTGATTCACGACGTGGCCGTGGCGATTCGCTATCTTCAGTTTCACCGGGCGATCGAGAACGCATTTATCGTCGATACGGATGTGCACCAGGGGAACGGCACGGCGGAGATTTTCGGCGGGGACGGAACGGTGTACACGCTTTCGCTGCATCAGGAGCACAATTACCCTTACCCTAAATCCATTTCAACGGTGGACGTGAATCTGATGGAATCGGAGACGACGATTACCTGGCGATCCTGGAGAAGCATCTGCACCGGGCATTTCAGGATTTTTCGCCGCAGATGCTTTTTTATGTCGCCGGAGCGGACCCTTATCGAGAGGACCAATTAGGTGGCCTGAAACTTACGATGGAAGGGCTGACGCGGCGGGACGCGCTGGTCTGCGATTACGCGCGAAGGCACCGCGTTCCCATGGTGATTACGCTTGCCGGGGGACACGCGCGAAATGTGGACGACACCGTGCGCATCCACATTGGCACAATTCTGGCGGCGCGGGACGCTGCGCGGGTTGCCAGCGCTGCCTGATCGATCTCAATGCGCGGCCCCCAGGGCTCCGTCGATGGCCTTCGTCAACGATTCCGGGAATGCCTGCGGCGTGAACTCGTTGGTGCGGTAGATGATTTTGCCTTTCGCGTCGAGGACGAGAATCGTGGGTAGCGTCTGGACGTTCAGCAGCGCATCGAGACCGTCCGCGTAGGCAATCGGCACGTCCCACTTCTCGTGCGCGATGAAGGGCGGCACGAGCGCGCGGTCTTCGTCGGTGTTCACCGCGAGGAATTCAATCCTGGGGTTGCCCGCGTAGCCCTCGGCCACTTGATTGAAGACCGGTTCTACCACCCGGCACGGGCTGCACCAGGTGGCCCAGAAGCTGAGCGCGACCACTTTCCCCTTGGCCTGCGCGAGCGCCAGCGAGCTGCCGTCCAGGCGGCGAAGGACAAAGTCGAAAACGTCCTTCGCGTCCTTGTTCCGCCCGAGCAGGTCTTCTTGCACACCCTCTTTCTGGGTTCCCTTCTCAGGTTCCGGGCGCGCGTTGAGACGGTCGTAGGTGGCGAGAATTTCCTGCCCCAGCCCCTTTTCGCTGCCGTGGACCTGGCGCCAGACGTTTCCCAGCTTCAGGCGCACTTCGTGGCGGTCGACGTTTCCTGCTTCCCCTTCTTCCGGCAGCACGAACGCCAGCAGGTATTCGGAGACGGCCGCGGTCGGGTCGCCTCTGGTTTCCGCGATCTCACCGAGCATGATGGCGGCGACGCCATTCGGATGCAGCGAATAACTCAGCTTCAGGTCTTTCACGGCAGCGTCGTAGTTGTGCTGCGATTTCTCGACATTGGCGCGCAGCGCGTAGAGTCCAGTGCGCATGCGCTCCTGGTGGTCGCGCCACTCGGCGATCGATTCCTGCGGAGGCTTGTCGGCCGGGCTGGCTTTTTCGATGCGATCGAGCACGCGGGTGACGTAACCGGCGGCGCGGGTGAGGCTGGCGTCGTCGCCGCGCTGCTGGAGCATGGTGACGGCCAGCATCATCATGTCGGAATTGTCCGGCTGCACCGCAATCAGCCGCTCGGCATACTCGAGTTCGCAGGCGGCGTCGCGAAGCTGCTGGCAGGCCTCGACGAGCGCCTGATAGACATTGGCTTTGCGCGGCGCGTCCGGGAAGCGCTGCAGATAATCCTTCAGATTGCGGGCCAGCGCGGCGCGGTCGTTGCCGGCCTTGGTAATCGCTTTGTGGAGTTCGGCGTCGGCCTCGGCGTTCTTCGAATTGGCGTCCTGGGCGGCTGTGGCGGGCATGCGCGCGGTGGCATTCAGGATCGGCGCAGACATGCCGAGCGAAAGTGCTGCGCATAAGGCCAGAAGGAAGGAACGCATCAGGCTTTCAGTTTATCGCGGTAGCAAGAGTGCCGCGACGGAACTTCGAGTCTCCGAACCGTAAGCGTCAGAGGCAGTCCCGGGAACGCCAATCTCCCGATTGGCGGGTTTAAACGAATCTCTCTCAGCCTTCGCTACCGTCGTGCGTGGCTTATCGAGTTTTCAAGAGGGAATTGAGCGAGCCCTGGCGGTAGCCTTCCAGATCGAGTGTCACGAAGGCAAAGCCCACGGTTTTGATCCGCGCGGCCATCTGTTGCGAAAGGGCTGGTTCGAAGCCGCGCGAAAGCTCGTCCTGCGCGAGCTCGATGCGCGCAAGTTCGCCATGCGCCCGGACGCGGAACTGGCGAAAGCCCAGATCGCGCAACACGGATTCGGCGCGGTCGATCTTATCGAGGAGTTCGGGGGTGACGGCGATCCCGTAAGGAATGCGGGAGGAGAGGCAGGCCGACGCAGGGCGGTCCCAGGTGGGGAGGCCGGCGCGGCGCGAAAGCTCGCGAATTTCGTCCTTGTGCATGGCTGCGTCGAGGAGGGGAGCCAGCACGCGATGCTCGCGCGCGGCGCGGTGGCCGGGGCGGAAGTCGCGAGTGTCATCCGCATTGATTCCGTAAGCGATCGCGCTGAAGTTGCTTTCCTTGGCGAGCAGAGCCATACGGTCGAAAAGCTCGTCCTTGCAGTGATAGCAGCGGTCGGCGTTGTTGGCCACGTACAGCGGGTTCTGGAATTCGTGCGTTTCGATAAATTGATGGCGCACTCCCGACGAGCGGACAAACGCCTCCGCCTGCTCGCGGTCGTGGCGGGAAAAGCTTGCGGAGAGGGCTGTAACGGCCAGGGCGCGCTCGCCCAGCACCTGATGCGCCGCCCAGGCGAGGTACGCGGAATCGGCGCCTCCCGAAAAAGCAACGAGAAGGGAATCGATGCCGCGAAGGGCCGCGAAAAGCCTCTCCTGCTTCTGAAGGGAATCACTCGCGACGGTTGCAAGTTTTGCGCTGCTGGCCATGAACGGAACGCCTCGTTACGTCAGCAGCCAGTATAGCTCACTGCGTTTCATTGAAAATCGAGAAGAACATCTACCTTGGCGCTCTGCGGGTTTTCCTGCAGGAAGCGGCCGATTTTCTCATAGCGGAATGGCGACCCGACGAACGCGCGCTTGACGCCGGTATCGACGAAATTCTCGTATATGGTCTTGTCAAAAATGGCGCCGGCAGCGATGGTCCACGCCGCGCGGATGCGGCGCTCCCCGTCCATGGAGAGACCGGTGAGGATGAGCTGGCCCATGTGATACTGCGGCCCTTCGTCGACGGAAACTGTGTATGTGACGCGCTTGGTCGTCTCATCGAAGGATGGGACGGCGTCAACTTTTGCGTCGAGATACCCGCGGCGGCTGTAGATATCGCGAACGCCTTCCCAGGCGCTCTCGATTTTCATGCCATCCGCGAGGTCGCCGGTCTTGAGCTTCACAAAATCATCCAGGCCCTCGGCGGGTAGCGAATAATTTCCCTTCCACGTGACCCCGCCCCAGGAATATACCGGGCCCGGATCGATGGGCGCCTGCACGATCAGTTTATTCGGAAGCACGCTCTTGGGATCTCCCGCCATTCGCGAACTGGGCGGACCGAAGCTGACGCCCAGGTATCCATGCGAGAGGTAGATCGGCCGAACCTCTTCCAGTTCGAAGATTTCGATGGCGCTGCGGGAGAACGGTTTGCCGAGAAGGTCGGTCACGCGGTCTTCGATCATGCGGTCGCCGCTCGCGAGAGGGTCGGAAAACTGTATACCGGCGACGTTCAACTGATCCCCCTCGGCGCTAAAAAGCTGCACCTGGCGGGTGCCCGCACCGCTGACAGACAGTGCATGGGAGACGCTCACACGAACGCCCTTCGCCATCAGGAGTTTCTGGATGGCCGTGCAGATCTGGTCGAGGATGATGCCCTGGGGAGGAACCGCACCGTCGAAGAGCGGAACCGACGCCTTGATCCCGGCAACCAATTCGTCGTCGGAGAGCCAGGGGAAATTATCGAACACCGCGGGAATCGCGGGAGCGTCGGTCACCTGGTATTCGATCCTGATCCCCGCGCCGAGGGTGGAATAGCGGTACTGAACCGAAGCGAAAGCGCCCAGTTTCGCGAGGCGGTCGGCCCCGCCTTGAATGTCTTCCCTGGTGACGCTTGCTCCCGCCTGAAGGCCGGTGAAACCGGCGACCTGCTCGGACTTGAATCGGCTGGAGCCCGTCACCTGAACGGAGGCGAGCGGCGATGAGGGCGACTGCGCGTGCGCGGGAGAAATTGAAGCCGCGAATGCCGTGCAGAAAACAAAGAGGCAGATCCACGAAAAGGGCGGCGCCGCCCCTTGACGGAAAGCATACGTTTTCTTCATGCCATGATTTTAGAACAGCAGGGCGCCTGGGGGCTACTCGACGGTGACCGACTTCGCCAGGTTGCGCGGCTGGTCGACATCGCACCCGCGGCGCACGGCAATGTGGTAGGCGAGCATTTGCAGCGGCACGATTTCGAGAATGGGTGCGAGCAGATCCGGGGCGGTAGGAATTTCGATCACGTGGTCAGCCGTCTCGCGGGCGAGATGGTCCCCTTCGGTGACCACGGCGATCACGATGCCGTCGCGCGCCTTCACTTCCTGCAGGTTGGAGATGGTTTTTTCGTAGCGGAGCATGGAGGCGGGGTCCGATTCGTCCCGCGTCGCGATCAGCACCACCGGCAGGTTTTCGTCGATCAGCGCGTTGGGGCCGTGCTTCATTTCTCCGGCCGGGTAGCCTTCCGCGTGGATGTAGGAGATTTCCTTGAGCTTGAGGGCCCCTTCGAGGGCGATCGGGTAATGAATGCCGCGCCCGAGATAGAGGAAATCCGTGTGCCGGAAGAACAGCCGCGCGAGGTCCTCGATTTCGCCGTCGCGCTGCAGGATGTTTTCGATCTTGTGGGGGATGCGCGTGACTTCCTGCATCAGGTGCTGAGACGATGCGGATGTAAGCTTGCCGCGCACCTGCCCGAGATGCAGCGCCGTGAGCAGCAGCGCGCTGAGTTGCCCGGTGAAGGCTTTGGTGGATGCGACGCCGATTTCAGGTCCGGCGTGCGTGTAAATGGTGCCGCTGGCTTCGCGCGTGAGCATCGCTCCCACGACGTTGCAGATGGCCAGAACTTTGGCGCCCTTCTGGCGGGCTTCGCGCTCGGCGGCCAGCGTATCCGCCGTTTCGCCGGACTGGCTGATAGCGATTACCAGGCTGTGCTTATCGACGATAGGGTCGCGGTAGCGATACTCGCTGCCATAATCGACTTCCACCGGCATGTGCGCCAGGCGTTCGATCATGAATTTGCCGGCAAGACCAGCGTGCCAGCTGGTGCCGCAGGCGACGATCTTCACGTCGCGAAAATTCTTGAATTCCTGCTCGGAGATGTCCATTTCGTCTAGGAAGACTTGGCCGGTCTCCTGTGAAATGCGGCCCAGGAGGGTGTCGCGAACGGCGCGCGGCTGCTCGAAAATCTCCTTCTGCATGAAGTGCTTGAAGCCGCCCTTTTCGGCCATGATCGGGTCCCAGGTGATGTGCTGGGCGGGGCGGGTGATGGCACGGCTCTCGAAATCGAACAGCTTCACGCCCTGCGGCGTCAGCACGGCCACTTCACCGTCGCCGAGAAAGAAAACGCTGCGCGTGTGCGCGAGGATCGCCGGGATGTCGCTGGCGACGAAGAATTCATTCTCGCCCAGCCCGACCACGATGGGCGGTCCGAGGCGCGCGGCCACGATCTTGTTGGGGTCTTTGGTGGAGACAGCCACGAGCGCGTATGCGCCGCCCATCACCTTGACGGCTTTTAGCACCGCTTCTTCGAGCGTGGAGTTCTTGGAAAACTTTTCCAGCAGATGGGCGATGATTTCCGTGTCGGTTTCGGTGAGAAACTTGTGGCCCTCGGCAATGAGCTGCTTCTTGAGCTCGATGTAGTTCTCGATTATGCCGTTGTGAACGACGACGATGTCTCCGGTGCAATCGCGGTGCGGATGGGCGTTTTCCTCGGTAGGCCGGCCATGCGTGGCCCAGCGGGTGTGGCCGATGCCATAGATGCCATCGAGGGGGGTGATGCGAATGGACTCCTCGAGATTACGCAGCTTGCCAGGGGCGCGGCGAATCTCCATCTTGCCGTTGTCGCCGACGACGGCAATGCCGGCCGAATCGTATCCGCGATATTCCAGGCGGCGCAGCCCGTCGAGAATGAGTGGCACAACGCGTTTTGGCCCAATGTAGCCGACAATCCCGCACATAATCGTTGACTCCTCAGAAGCGCCTGGCGGCCCGAGGCGGCCGAGCGGCTGTCCAATCAGGTTAGCACACCCGCCGAGGGCGACAACGAGTCCCAACCGGGCGTGTTGCGCCTTCGGCAATGGTTGGACGTGTGGCGCCCTTTGGCGCCGCGTGGTGCCATGTTACAGGCTACTTTTGGGGGTTGACGTTAAGCAGCATGCCCGGTATCTGGCCACCGGCCTCAACCTGCGGCATCGAGCCGTTCCAGCGCTCGATCCAGCGGTCGGTAACCGCGAGCTTCTGCCACTCGATGATTTGCGGGCTGATGGAGGCTGCCCGCAGGCGGTTGGACTCGGCCTCTCCCTGGGCGATCGCGATTTGCGACTTGGCCTGGCCCTCCGCGGCGGCGACTTGCTTGGCGGCGTCCGCCTGGGATTGCAGTAATTCGTTTTGTTTCTGCTGCGCGATGTATTTGGCCTGCTGGGCGGCGTTGATGGCGGCGACCACGCTTTCGGGCGGGCGCGGCGATCCGATGAAGCCGAACTGTTCGATGACCACGCCGATGTCCTTGACCTCGGACTGGAGTTCTTCGCGCGAGCGTTGCTCCATCTCGGGCTTTTTCTCGCCCATGATTTCCTCCACGGTGTAGTTCGCGGCGACGCGGTTCATCGAGTCGCGCGCGACGTTGCGAAGAAAACCGTGCGTGAACTGATCGATGTCGTCGCTGCGGAACTTTACGTAAAAGGCGGGCCCTTGGCCGGATCGAGATGGTAGGACAATGAGATATCGCCGTAGACCGTCAACCCCTGGAGGGTGTTAAACGAAAGCTCTTCGTTGATGGGCCGGCCTTCGTTCAGGTCGTGGGTCCATTTCGCCGTCTGCACGAAGGTAGGGTACTCGACGACTTTCGATCCCGCCGGATTGTAGAACACCCAGCCGGTGCGGATGGGCAGGTCTTCGACGCCGCGCTGCGAACCCGCCAGGTCAACCTTGATTCCCACGTTTCCAGGGCCAATTCGCGTCGCGCATCCGGCCGCGAAGATCGCCGCCAAGAGTATGGCCAAATTTGGTAATTTCGGTAGCCACGCTTTCCTCATGATTCTGCGCACCTCGTTCCTTTTCTTTGTCTTTCCGGTGTCGGAAGACTTGAAACCGGTAATACCAGAACGCGCCCACCAGAAACAGAAGTCCGAGACCTCCCCAGAAGAAAATGTCGCTGGGCTCGTTCATAAAGCTGAAGGCGAAATCCATGGCCCAAATGGAGGCGGCGATTTCGATGAAAAGCAGCGCGGCGGCGATGAGTCTTTTCACGCGGCTGCCCTCGGGGAGCGCGGGTTTGCGCACCGGTATCCAGTTGCGATGTTCACTGTGGAGTTATGGTGCACGCATATGAAAAGCGTGTCAATTCCCGGGACTGCCGACTCGGGGCGGAAGGGCGATCACTTAGACTTTTCGCGACGGGATGAACGTAAAGCGTTCCTTGAGCCGTAAGAACGGCGACTCGAAGAAGCGGTACGAGAGCGCGGCGAAGATCATGGTGATCGCGAGGGCCATGGGAAGTCGCAAGACGAAGGGGGCTCCGCTGCCGGGCTGTGCCGAGTGCCAGCGGAAAACGAGCGCCTCGGAGAGGCGAAGTCCGAGAAGGTGGTATGCGTACAAGCCGTAAGAAATCTTTCCGAGGTATACGAGCGGCTTTGGGAACCAGTTCGAGGGCGCGCCGAGGATTCCTGTCAAGAGAAGCGCGCACCCGAGGGCAACGGACCCGTAGGCCATCATGAGTTGCCAGAGCGAAACGGCGTCGCGCGAGCCGAAAAGCTGGAGCGGACCACCCGCCACGAGCCACAGGCTTACTCCGGCGAGCAGCATGAGGATACGAAGCGCTGAATTCAGATTGGGACTGCCGCTGCGAAACGCCAGGGCTAGCAGCCCGCCGATGCCGAAGAATTGAAACTGGACCAGGCTGTTGGTCCAGAGGCCCTGTTCGAGGGTGGTGCCGGCGCGGTAGAGCACATACATCCAGAAATAGGAGACCGGGATCACCAAAGAGGAGACGAACAATAGAGAGCGGATTCCTTTTTTTGCAACGGAGGGCCAGAGCAGATAAAACTGTTCCTCCACGGAGATGCTCCACAAAGCGCCGGCGGGGTTCATGATCTGCCCGTGCCTCGCGGTATAGAAATTTCCCAGCAGGAACAGATAAGCGAAGAGGCGTCCCGTTCCCCAGGCGGCGTCCGGGCGAACGATTCCGAAAAAGTAGCCGAACGCCAGCATCGCGAAGTACAGCGGCCAGATTCTCAGAATGCGGCGCGCGTAAAAGGCGCGCAGGTGAACGGTGCCGGTCCGGCTGCGCTCGCGGAGCAGAAGCTCGGTGATGAGATAGGCGCTGAGAAGAAAGAACAGGCAGAGCCCGAAGCCTCCCGATAGCGCGAGCAGGGAATAGGGCTCGTGCGACGGTAAGCCGTGAGCCAGAAAAACGCAGACGAACGCGAAGAAACGCAGCGCATCGAGTTCCGGACGGTAAAACCGCTCTCGAACGGAAGGCTCAGCCTCTATCTCACCGGCTACGAGCAAAAAATCTCCTGTGTCGGGCGGCTCTTCATCTGGAAGGCTTCAAACCGCAGGAAAGGTACTCTGGCAGATGAGGCTTGTAAACCCCGTGTTGGCCGTTGCCAACGCACCGTTTTAAGACGCGTGCCGGGGGGAAGGGAATCATCTACTTGCTCGCGGGCGGGGCTTTCAGAGAAGGCGACCACGCCAGGCACGCCGCCGGAATACTGGACGAGCGCGCCTTCAGCATCGTCTCCATCGCATCGAAGCAGGATTTTTCCTTTTCGTCCATGCTGATGAGTTCCGTATCGGATTGCATGCGCTGCATGGCGGTCATTTCTCGGGAGCCCTCGTCTTCCAGGCCGGAATCCGACTCGAAGTCCATCTTCTTGGTGTTGCGCCGGTCGTTGTCGAGGAGCTTGTCGTTGTAGATCGCGTTCAGCGCGTCTGTCGTGGATTTTTCCGGCGCTTTTTGTGCCTTGGCTCTCGCTGCGTCGATGGCGGCAAGTGTGGTCTTATCGCCCACGGGCTTGCCATTGTCGATATGCGGCACGGTGTCGTCCATTTCAATCGCCTTCAAGGCGGCGAGCGCAGCCTGGGAATAGGCGGCGCCCAGCGCGGAGGCCTTCGACTCGGAGTTCTTAGGCGGTTTTGCCGACTGCGCGGCCGCGATCGAGCATCCCATCGCAATCAGGAATGCAAGCGACGACGTGAGCGACATGGTCCTCATCCGATACCGCTGAGCTTCGCTGATTTTCTGGGCCTCCTGACCCGGTTCGCCGGGACGCTGATTGATCCCGCATTCTGCCTGATCGCGTTATTGGAGACAAGACCGGGCGAGTGGCGTTCCACTGAGGCGTACGTTACAGCAAATAAGTACTCCCGTACTGTTTGCCGCATCGCGCGGGATTGTCATCCTTCATCAGTGCCACTCAGGCGGGGGAATTCAGCAGACAGAGCCCGAGCGGTGCATACGGAGGCATGGAGTGTTGGCAAAGCGATTGATCTTATTAATTCCGGTACTGTTCCTGCTGGCATTTTCCGCAAAAGCGGACGACATTGCGACCGTGTATTTCAACGGCGGCTATGCCTTCGGAGACAACGGCTACGGGATCCCGCCTTACCAGGGCACGTTGAACGGTCAGGACGCCCTGTTTTATTGCGTCGATTTCACTCACGACATCACCGGCAACACGAGCTGGCAGGTCACCGTCACCGATATCAGCAGCACAGCGGATTACAGTTCGACGCGCCTGGGGAGCGGCACGATTTATTCTGAGATCGCGTGGCTGCTGGATCAGTCCGTTGCCAGCGGCAACCAGACCACGCAGGCGGAGTTGCAATGGGCGGTCTGGAGTTTTTCCGGTGGCGGAGATCCCTATGGCACCAACAGTTTACTCGTCGGCGAGGCGCAAAATGCCGTGGCGAACGGATTCGCGCCCAATAACTGGAATATCCTGACTCCGATCGGCAGCTACGGGCAAGAGTTTCTGGTTGATCCGCCACCTCCCACCAACACGCCCGAACCCTCCAGTTTCTTGCTGCTGGGGATCGGACTTGCGGCCCTGGGGATAGCGGGCGGCAGAAACTTCGGACGCCGTAACGGGTACGTGAGTGAGACCAGCCCGGAGCGTCGATCGCGAAACTAATCGGCTGGGCTAGCCGTTACGCCAGAGGTCTTTTTCCGCCGGGAGATGCGGCGGTGGATGTCCGGCCAGAATTCCTTCAGTTCATTTCCCAGGGCGTCGATGCCCATCTGAACTCCCCAGTTGTTTGCGCTCGAGGAAAAGCCGCGATCCGCAGGAGGGTAGTACAGGTTTGAAATTGCGATGGCGGTGGCATTGCCCGCGAACTCGGGAAAGTTAAAGAGGCGCGTGCCCGAATCCCGCCGTGTGATGAAGATGCGGCTGAAGGCGTACGCAAACCGGTATACAAACTTTCCCTTGCCCAACTGGAAGTAGCGAGGGTCGGTCTTCAGGATGGCAGGGAACACCGCACCCACCATGATGTTTCCGTCGACCTGGTCCGCGAATGCCGTGCCGTAGCGTTTCCCATAGCCTTCGAATCCCTGCCCGAAACCAGGGTAAGCGTTTTCGGCCTGGCGAATCCCTGAAAGAATCCCCACCACCGCGAACTCGTATGGATCAAACGCGCCCTTGGACGTGATGACGAATTTCTCTTTCCAGGAAATGGGCGCCACCTGGGACTCATTTTCAACCGTCAGAAAATTGGGCATCACGAAAAACATCCGGTCGTTCTTGCCCTTCCCGGAATCTTTTTGCGATGAACTATCCTGCTTGGAAGAAGAAGCCGGCGCCGCGGGCTGACTGTTGGACTGTGTTTGCAGGGCCGCTAGAAGGAGCGGAGCCGGTTCCTGCTGGTCTTGCGCCAATGTGGGAAAAGCGCAAAAAAAGAGAGTTCCCGCCGTCAGGAGGCGGGCGAGGACCACACGCGTCCGTGGGCCTGGCGCAACGTTCATCGAATCATTATGCCTGTAGTTGGGGAGTTTGCGAATCAATTCGAGTGAGGGACGCGGGAAATTCTACGATCTCCCGCGTCCCCATCCACACAGCAAGTCCCTAAGCGGCGGCGTTCGATTCGGCCCTCTCCACAGAATCCGGCAGAGTGCGTTCGCGGGCGTCGCCGAACAATACGAGGTAGATTACCCCGCCCAGCGCTCCGCCGATGAGCGGCGCCAGCCAGAAAAGCCAGAGCTGATGGATCGCCCATCCGCCTACGAGCAACGCCGGTCCCGTGCTGCGTGCCGGATTCACCGAGAGATTTGTCACCGGGATGCCAATCAAGTGAATCAGCGTCAAGCCTAGGCCGATGGCGATCGCGGCAAAGCCCTGCGGCGCGCGCCGGTCCGTGGAACCCATGATGATCAGCAGGAAAAACAGGGTGAGGACGATTTCCGCCACCAGGCAGGCGGTGAGCGAATAGCCTCCCGGAGAATGGTCGGCATAGCCGTTCGAAGCGAATCCGCCGGCCAGAGAGAATCCGCCTTTGCCGGACGCGATCACATACAGCACGCTCGATGCGGCGATCGCGCCCAGCACCTGGGCGATCCAATAGGGGATCACTTCCGACATCGGGAATCGCTTGCCCACGGCCAGACCGAGCGAAACCGCGGGATTGAGATGGCACCCCGAAATATGGCCGATGGCGAACGCCATGGTGAGAACCGTGAGCCCGAACGCCAGGGCGACTCCCACAAAGCCAATCCCGAGGCCCGGGAATGCAGCATCCAGCACCGCCGCCCCACAGCCTCCGAACACCAGCCAGAAGGTCCCGAAAAACTCAGCTGTCGCGCGCTTGCCCAGTGACATTTTTTCGCCTCCCGAATTTAATTTGAACGCGCGGATTCCGGCAGGCTTCTCCGGAGGGCGCGGAGGGGCAGGATAGTAACACGGCTCTTACGAATAACCGATCAAGAAGAAAGCCATAGAATGCGTCTGCTGAAGGGCTGAACCCTCCTCGTCCGCAAGCTGTTTCCGCTGAAAAGTCGGCACTTATGGATCAAGCGCCTTACGAAAGATTTAGTGTCCGCTTATGCGCGCTTGACGCCCCCTTTCTAGACTTGGAAGCGTGGTGCAAGTGAACTCGCTGTTTCGGGAGGATTCACATGGTACCTATCGCATTTGGCATTCTAAGCACCGGGGCCTGCACGTTTCTTCTGTATGTGCTGGCGCAATTCCGGCGAGAGTTCGTGCAGTTGAGGAAAGGTTCCGCCGGGAAAGCGGCGCTGACGCAGGCCGATTTGTGCCACATAGAGTCTGCCTTGAAGTCGGCAAGAAACGCCAACCGCGCGGGCGTGCAGCAGGGGACGAAGAATGAAGCACTAATGCGAAAAGAAATACTCGCGAGCGCCGTCATAGGCCTTGCGGTACTCCTGGCGCCATTCATCTTCGTCATACTGCTGAAATCGCCCTGGCTGCGGTAACCCCAAAGAGCCAGCGTCGAAGCGGATACCCGTTTCCGGGTATTGCTCAATCTCCCGCGCGCTCGTAGCATTTTCTTGGTCCAAGCAAAACGAGCGCGAAGGGAGAGATGCGATGCCAAAGACAGTCCCGCGATTGTATATGGGCGAACAGTATGACAAAGAGGCTCAAGAGCATCTGAAGAAGACCATCGAGTTTGAAGAACTCGCCGTGCACACCACCGTTCCTTCCGACCGCGAACGCTACGGCGAACAAGCCCGCCAGGAGCGGGATACGGCAATCGAATGCCTCCAGCAGGCCAGGATTGCTTCCGGCCCCGAAATTCACGAGCTGCGAAACACGAGTCCGGAGTTTTAGAAGAGCCCTCGTTCTCCGGCAGTTTCCTCCTCAACCACCGCCCGCGCGGAGGCCTCGCTTGTAGAGACCTTCGCGCGGGCGTTCTCTCGCGATGCATTTGCGCGGCAGCGCTTCTCTACGCTAGAGTTGCTGCGAAATGCCGGCTGAAAATCGTACTGTCCCAGAATGCTTTCTCGATGCAGTCGACCGCTTTGCGAACCCGCGCGCGCAGGTCTATCGAAGCTCGGAAGGATGGGACCCGATTGCCGCTGCGGAAATGCTGCGCCGAGTGGCTGGCTTGTCGAAAGCCCTTTTTGAATTGGGCATCCGCGCGGGTGATCGCGTGGCGGTGTTTTCACCGAACTGCCCGGAATGGCACGTTGCGGATTTCGCGATTCAAGGGCTGGGCGGCGTCACGGTGCCCGTCTACTTCAACGAGTCGCCCGAACGCCTCGTCTACATTCTGAACGATTCGGGCGCGCGGGTGGTGGTCGCGGCCGGTGAACCGCGCGCGCGCAAGATCGCAGAATGCCGCCCAAAGCTGAAAGCGCTCGAGCAGGCGATCGCCATCGATCCACCCGCGGACCTGAAGGGCTCGTTCCTGGATTACGCAGCTCTCATTGAAGCGGCGGGCGACGTGGAGGTCGCCGAATACCGTCGGCGTGCGGCAGAGGTCGCCAGCGTCCAACTCGCGACGATCATCTACACCTCGGGAACCACGGGCGAACCCAAAGGGGTGATGCTGAACCACTCCAACCTGTGCTCGAACGCGTTCGACGGCCTCGAAGGCTACGACTTCCATCGCGACGATCTGGCACTTTCTTTCCTGCCGCTCGCGCACGTGTACGAGCGCACGCTGGACTACGGCTTCCTGTTTCGCGGAATTTCCGTGGCTTACCTCGAGAAAATGGAAACCGTGGCGGAGGCGTTGCTCGAAGCGCATCCGACGATCACCGCCGCCGTGCCGCGCTTCTTCGAGAAGATGTACGCGAATATTTTGGAGAAAGGCCACCGCGAATCGGGCGCCAAGCGCGTCATTTTTGACTGGGCGCTGCGCGTGGCCGCGAAGGCCGTCCCATGGCGCGCCTACGGAAGGGAAGTGCCGACGGTCGTAAAACTCGAATGGCGCATAGCCGACAAGATCGTCTATTCGAAGATCCGCGAAGGCGTGGGCGGACGTATTCGCAACTTCGTCTCCGGCGGTGCGCCACTGGCGCCCGAACTCGCTGAATTTTTCTGGTCCGTGAATCTGCCGGTGTTTCAAGGATATGGACTGACCGAGACTTCGCCGATTGCCACCGCGAATCTGCCACCCGCCAACAAGGTGGGAACCGTGGGGCGGCCCATTCCGCACGTCGAGTTGCGCATCGCGGCTGACGGCGAAATTCTCGTGAAAGGCCCGTGCGTCATGCAGGGTTACTACAACAAGCCCGCGGAAACGGCCGAGGTGATTACGCCCGATGGATGGTTCTCCACCGGCGACATCGGCCGGCTCGATGCGGACGGCTACCTGATCATCACCGACCGCAAGAAAGAGCTGCTCAAAACGGCGGGCGGGAAGTTCGTGGCACCCGCGCCCATCGAGAATCTGCTGAAGACCAGCCGCTTCATATCGAACGCCATCGTGATCGGCGACCGGCGCAAGTTCGTTTCGGTGCTGATTGTTCCGAATGTGCCGGGGATCGAAGCGGAGGCGAGGAAAACTGGCCGCGAGCTTCCCGCGCCCGCGCAGATTTCTTCCGATCCCTGGGTGCGGGAACTGCTCTCGGGCGAAATCGAGCGTCTTACGGCGGCGCTCGCCCGGTATGAGAAGCCGAAGCGCTTCGCGGTGCTCGATCAGGATTTCAGCTACGCGTCCGGCGAGCTGACCTATACGCTCAAGCTCAAGCGGCGCATGATCGAGCAGCATTACGAAGACGTGATCGCACGGCTCTATGCCGACGTCGAGGAGCCGCGCCCGCAGCACCTGGCTTAGCGTTTGCGGGTGCCCCTTCGCGCTGGGCGCCGATGAAAAGCAGAGGAAGCGGAGTAGAATATGGGCTGGAGAGAATCATGAAAGATCAACTGGTAATCGCCGGGCGGGCGTTCAATTCGCGCCTGATCGTGGGCACCGGAAAATATCGCAGCTTTCAGGAAATGGCGCGGGCGCATGCCGCGTCGGGCGCGGACATGGTGACGGTGGCCGTCCGCCGCGTGAACCTCACCGACCGCAGTAAGGAATCGCTGCTCGATTACATCGACCGCGCAAAAATATTCATCCTGCCCAACACCGCGGGATGCTACTCGGCGGACGAAGCGGTGCGCACGGCGCGCCTGGGCCGCGAGGTGGGATTGTCCGAGTGGGTGAAGCTCGAAGTGATCGGCGACGAGCAGACGCTTTTCCCGGACACCGAAGAACTTGTGCGCGCCACGAAAACTCTCGTGAAAGAGGGCTTCATCGTGCTGCCATACACCACCGACGATCTGATCGTGGCAAGGAAACTGATCGATGCAGGCGCTTCGGCGGTCATGCCCTTGGGTGCGCCCATCGGCTCGGGCATAGGAATCCAGAACCTGGCCAATTTGCGCATCCTGCGCGAGCGCATCACCGAAGTGCCGTTGATCGTCGACGCGGGCGTTGGCACGGCCTCCGATGCCGCGATTGCCATGGAACTGGGAGCCGACGGCGTACTGATGAACACCGCGATTGCTGGCGCGCAGGACACCGTGCTGATGGCTGAGGCCATGCGCGCGGCGGTCGAGGCAGGCCGGAAGGCATTCCTCGCCGGCCGCATCGAGAAGAAGCTCTACGCGACGGCTTCGAGTCCGCTGGCGGGAGTCGTGAAGTAGGAAGCGCCTCGAATTAGCGGAAGAGAACGTGCCAGGTGATGTCCACCAGCCCGTGGACGAGTGCGCCGGGCAGCAGGGAACCCGTTCTCATCCACACGTGCCCGTAAAAGAGTCCGGCAATCGAGGCGAGCAGCACGTATTTCCAGTTCGGATACGGCGCGTGAAAGATGTGGGACAGCCCGAAGATCAGCGACGCCACAGCCAGCCCGGCCCATTGATTCCCGAACGTCCGCGAAAGTAAATTCTGCAGCAGCCCACGAAAAAGAAACTCCTCCGGCCATGCCGTAAAGAACAAAATCCCCAGCGCGACGATTGGCAGCGACCGCACGCGCGCGAAGCTCGGATCCCAGGCGATGAGATGGATGCGCATCCCAAGCGGAATCGCAATGGCGGCAAACGCCAGGAAGTGAAGCGCGGCCTGCCAGCTGAAACCGCGCCCCCACGCGATGGCGTAGCCGGTGCCGTCCAGCCTGCGCAGCAGCACAAACGCCGCCACGCCCGTGCTGAGCGTCATGAGAACCGTGAGTGTATGCGTGAGTTGCGGGGGGTAGGGGAACAACCGGTACAGCCACCGGAATTCCACCGGAAGCCAGAAGAGGATCGCCGCCGCGTAATCCTCCCAAGTGCCGGGGGATTTTCCGGCGCTGCCCGCGACGAGAAGCGCCGGAACCACGGCATACGCCGCACCCGCCAGCATCGTTTTCCAGCTGCCGGTAACCCCGAACGCATACACGAGCACGGCGAAGAGCGGCAGCAGCGGAGCAATCGTGCCGCCGCGCGTGCGAAGAATCCTCTGCACCCGGGCCAGCACCGGCGGGGCCGCGAGGAACAGCTCGAAAGCGAACAGCGCGGCGGCAACACCGAGCGCGACGATAAAACGCCGCCCGGCGAGGCCCATCCACACGCCCCAGAAAGCGGCCAGCGCGACAATCGCCGCCCACACGGCGCCCGCGCTGACGAAGCTCAGCTGCCACGATCTGGAGTTTGCCGCCAAGAAAGGGATTTTACTTGAGCGCGCACAAAACTCTTGCAAAAACTTGATTTAGGCGTGCGCCTCGTGGATTCTGTTTCGTCCTCATCTGATGAGCACATCGGAACAACAGCGCCTCGGCTACATCGACTGGCTGCGCGGGCTCGCCTGCCTGGTGATGTTCGAGGTCCATTGCTATGACTCCTGGCTGAGCCCCGCGGCGCGCCACTCGACACTCTACGGTTGGTCGCGATTCAGCGGCCTTCTCCCGGGTCCGCTGTTCCTGTTTCTGGCGGGTGTTTCGGTGGCGCTGGTTACCGACAAGGCGCGCCGGAAGGGAGCGCCGCCCAATCAGATTGCGGCGAGGACGATTCGGCGCGGCGGCGAGATTTTCGCGCTGGCGCTGCTGTTTCGCGTGCAGGAATTCGCGCTGGGCTGGCCGTGGTCGCCGTGGACGGATCTGCTGCGCGTCGACATCCTGAACACAATCGGGCTCTCGATCGTGTTGATGGGCGCAGTCTGCTGGATGGCGCGGCGGCGTGGCACGAACATGATCCTCGCGCTGGCCGCTTCGCTCGGGGTCGCGCTGGCTACGCCGCCGCTGTGGACCACTATGCGTCCCCGCTGGCTGCCGTGGTACCTCGAGTCCTACATCAACGGAGTTCACATTTACAACAAGCCGCAATCGTGGCTATTTCCGCTTTTTCCGTGGGCGGCGTTCGCTTTCGCGGGGCTGGCGGTAGGTTTCGTGCTGTTCAGCGACTGGTCGGCGAAAAATCCGGGGATCACCGCCGCCATGCTCGGAGCGGCGGGCGTGGCGATCTATAAAATTTCCATGTGGCTCGACGCGTCGCCCGTGCACCTCTATGCCGTGTACGACTACTGGCACACCGGCCCCAATTATGTGTTCGCGCGGATCGCGATCCTGCTGGCGCTTACGTTTCTCGGCTACGCGTGGTGCCGCTGGGGCGCCGGGCAATGGGGCTTCAGCCCGCTGATCCAGATGGGGCAGACGTCGCTGCTCGTCTACTGGGTGCATATCGAGTTCGTCTACGGGCGATTTTCGATCCTGAAGAAAGGCGCGCAGAGCGTGCAGTCTGCGTCTGTCGGCCTGCTGGTCATATTCGTGGCGATGGTGCTGCTGTCGATGGCCCGTACACGCTGGAAGGGACAAGGGGCCGAGATTCTGGCGTGGCTGAGGGGAGCGGTCCGTCCGCAAGCCGAAGTCCAGCGGAGTTAGATCGACCAAGCTGCGATTCCGCAAACAGCCGTTAGGGCTTTTGTGACGGATGGGTCGCAGAGCTAGTCGGAGGAGTGGCACTCCCGGAGCGCGGCGCAATCTTGAAAATATATTCCCCCGGTTTCGCCAGGCCCATCTCCTCCCGGGCGATGTGCTCGATCGCCGCCGGGTCGGACTTGAGGGACTGCACGTTCTCCTGCAGGCGGTGATTTTCCTCGTCCATCTGGTTGATTTCCTGCTGGACTCTTGCGGCTTCCTGCTGCGAGCGGCGCATGGCGATCAGACCGTGCGTGCCGAAGACATCCTGAAGCAGGAGCAACGCGAGCGCGCCGCCCAATATCCACGCCAGATTTTTCTGGACGAATTCGCCGAGATGGCCGGAGAAGCCGTCCCGGTGGTTCTTCACTGAGCGATCCAAGCGCGCGCCTCCTGGGCAAGCTTTTCGGACTTGGCGAGCGAATCCGCCTCGGTGTAAATGCGGATGACGGGTTCGGTGCCCGACGGCCGCATCAGAATCCACTCCTCGTTGTCAAAAATAAGCTTGAGCCCGTCTTTGCGATTTACGGCCGCCACGTGCCGGCCGGCAAACTCCCTGAACTCAGCCTTCAGCCGCTCGGGGACACGCGCCTGCACGTCGTCTGCGAGGTGGAGGTTCATGCGCACCGGCCAGTATTCGCGGCCGACGCGGCGGAATAAGTCGCGCAGCTGGTCGCCAAGGGACTTCTGGCGTGCCGCAATCATTTCGGCAACCAGCAGGCAAGCGAGGATTCCGTCCTTCTCGGAAACGTGGCCGCGAATGGTGAGGCCGGCGCTTTCTTCGCCGCCGATGGCGATTTTATCTTCGCGCAGCAGCGGACCAACGTATTTGAATCCCACTGGAGTTTCGTAAAGTTCCACGCCGTGGAGCCGTGCCACCGCGTCGAGCAGATGGGTGGTCGCGACGCTGCGGGAAGCTCCGAGCGTGTAGCCTCGCGTTTCGAGAAGATAGTCGAACAGAAGCCCGAGGATGTGGTTGGGCGAAATGAACGAGCCGTCGCGATCGAGGATGCCGAAGCGGTCCGCATCGCCGTCGGTGGCGAGGCCCGCCAGCGCCTTGCTGTCGAGCACCGCTTTCTTGAGCGGTGCGAGGTTTTCTTCGGACGGGTCGGGTCCGGTGCCGTCAAACAGCACGTCCCGGTTGGTGCGAATGCTGATGGCGGCGATGCCGCCGTCGGCCAGAATTTTGTCCAGCCAGCCCGCGCCGCAGCCGTGCAGCGCGTCGAAAGCGAAATTGCCTTTCGCTTTTTTCAGCACGTTGAACCGGACCATTTTGCGGAGCTGTTCGAAATAGGGCGCCCGCGTATCGATCGCCTCAAAGTTACTTTCGATTTCGTGGTGGGCCTCTGGCTCATCCTGGATCGCAGCGGCGCGTTTCTCAATGTCCCTGGTGACTTCGGGCAAAGCCGGGCCGCCTTCGGGCCCTGAGAATTTCAGGCCGTTGTAGCTGGCGGGATTATGGCTGGCGGTGATGTTCACGCCGCCATCGAGCTTGTTGTAGGTGATGGCGTGGGCGATGGCCGGCGTGGGCGTGGCGCCGTGGCAAAGCAGAACGCGGCATCCGTAGGAACGCAGCACGGAGGCCGATGTGCGGGCAAACTCTTCGGAGAAGAAGCGGGTATCGTAGCCCACAAGCAACGTGGGATTTTTCTTTTGCGCCAGCACGTGGGCAGCGATTGCGACGGAGGCGCGCCGCACACCGCCGAACGTAAAATCGTCGGCGATGATTCCGCGCCAGCCCGAAGTTCCGAAATGGATGGTTTCAGTCGCCATGAAGCATTGTATCTTGTCGCGCGCGACGCCCTTAAGCAAGAATCGAATGCAATCGGTTGTTCCCAAGAGTAAATTTGAGCGATAACGAAGCCATAACGGAGCCACAACAGCAAATGTCGACGGGCAAATTCGTAGTGCTGGTCACATGCGATTCGGTCCAGGAGGGCAGGAAGATCGGCCGCGCGCTCGTCGAGGCGCGCCTGGCGGCCTGCGTGAACGTCCTGCAGACGCCCATCGAGTCGATTTATCGCTGGAAGGGAAGCGTGGACACCGCGAAGGAGTTCCTGCTCATCATCAAGACTTCGCGCGCCCGCCTGAAAGCACTGGAAGCCGCTGTGAAGCGCCTGCACAGCTACGACGTGCCAGAAATCATCGCCCTGCCCATCGAAAGAGGCTCGCGGGATTACCTGGCATGGCTATCGGAATCCGTCAGCCCTGCCAGGAAGTAACGACCTTCCCAGTCGTGCTAGGGCGGTCCGCCAATGGATTTCCGCATGGTGAAGGCGTCCCGCTTGCCTGGATAGTAGTTTTTCCGGACGCCCTGTTTGCGATATCCGTGCCTCTGCCAGAAGGCAATTGCGGCGTCATTGTCGGTCGCCGTTTCCAGCCATACCTCGGTCACGTCCCGGGCGGCGAGGCGCTGCTCCACGGCTTCCAGAAGAGCCGAGGCAATCCCATGCCGCCGGTATTCGCCGAGAACGTCCATGGTGATCACGTAGCCCTGAGCATCTTCGCTCGCGGCCAGGCAGAAGCCCACCAGCTTGCCTTCCACTTCGGCAACCATGCATTCCAGCCCCGGAAAGCGCATGTACTGGCGCAATTCGCGCCGTGAATAGGCGATCTCCGGCTCATAACACGCCTGGTCGATTTCGTAGAGAATCTCGAAATCGCCGGGCTCATACGTGCGCAGCTTGAATATCACAGGAAGGAATCGGCGGAAGTGAAAGCCGTATTACACGGCGTCACACTTCCAGAATGACCGGCAGGATCAACGGCCGCTTGGAGGTCTGCTTGTTGAGATAGCGCTTAAGCTCCACGCGGATTTTTTCCTTAATCACGCCCCAGTCCATTTTCTCCTCGGGAGTGGACTGCTCGATGGTTCGCAGAATCACCTCGCGCGCCTTGGCGAGAATCTGCTGTCCGTCTTCGCTCGGCAGAAAGCCGCGCGTAACAATTTCGGGGGGCGTTTCGATCAGCCCGGTGTGCTTGTCGATGGCCACGATAGGGACCACCACGCCGTCTTCGCTCAGATGGCGGCGGTCACGGATCACCACGTCCTCGATTTCCTCAAGCGACCCCGAATCCACGCAAACGCGGCCGGCGGCCACGGGCTCTCGCCGATAGGCGCTCCCGTCCGCGGTGAATTCCACCGGATGGCCGCTCTCCAGCAGGAAAATCTCGCCGGAAACGGCGCCCACCTGCTCGGCAAGCGCGGCATGGCGGAACAGATGGCGGTACTCTCCGTGCAGCGGAACGAAATACTTCGGACGCACCAGCTGCAGCAGGATTTTCATTTCCTCCTGGCTGGCGTGCCCCGAAACGTGGATCGGCGCCGAACGTCCGCCTTCGTAATACACGAGGACGCGCCGCCGGAAGAAGTGGTCGATCATGCGGAAGATGGCCTTCTCGTTTCCAGGAATCAGCCGCGAGGACAGAATCACGGTGTCGTTTTCCGCGATGCTCATGAGGCGATGGTTATCGACCGAGACGCGCGAAAGCGCTGACATCGGCTCCGCCTGCGTTCCGCTGGCCAGCACCACAAGCTTTCTGCGGTCGAAGCCGCGGATATCCTGTGGGCGCACCATGCTGCCGTCGGGAATGCGCAGCTTGCCCAGGCCATGCGCGATTTCGATATTGTCGACCATGCTTCGGCCGACGATGCCGATTTTGCGTCCGACCACGCGCGCTACATCGATCACCTGCTGGATGCGGTGAATCGAGCTGGAAAAGCACGAGACCACCACGCGTTCCGGGGCGGCGCGGAAAAGCTCTTCGAGCCGCACCACCACCGCGCGCTCGGAGGGAGTAAATCCGGGGCGCTCCACGTTCGTACTGTCGCTGAAAAGCGCCAGGACCCCTTCCGCTCCGTAGCGTGCGAAAGCGTGTAGGTCGAACGGCTTGCCATCAACCGGGGTGGGGTCGATTTTGAAGTCCCCGGTGTGAATGATCACGCCCACGGGGGTTCGCACCGCCAGCGCGACGCAGTCGATGGTGCTGTGCGTAACTCGCAGATATTCGATCTGGAAGGGGCCCAGAGTGGTGGTATCGCCGGGCGAGACCTCGTGCAGCTTGGCCGAATCGAGAAGCCCGTGCTCTTCGATCTTCTTGCGGACCAGCGCCATCGTAAACTGCGTGCCGTAAATGGGCACGTTCAGGTCGCCTAGAATGTAGGGGATCGCGCCGATGTGGTCCTCGTGCGCGTGCGTCAGGACGATCGCGCGCACCATGCGCTTGTTCTGCTTCAGGTAGGTAATGTCGGGGATCACGATATCCACGCCGAGCAGCTCCTGCTCGGGGAACATCAGGCCCGCATCGATCACGATAATGTCGTCGCCCGTGCGCAGGGCGAGCATGTTCATCCCGAACTCGCCCAATCCGCCGAGCGGAATGGCCCACAAAGAAGATGTGCTCAAATGTTTTTTCTCGGTTTCTCGCTGAGCCTGCGCAAAGAACGGTCGACGATTCTAACGAGGCCAGGGTAAAGGGGCACGCGCCGTGCGATGTGCCGTCGCGTCATGGTACCACACCTGACCGGCGGCATTTGCGGGGGCGGCTTTCGACCGGCCCCGCATAGTGGCTTTTGGGAAATCGGAGTGCCTACAGCCAGACGTCGCCGTGCTATCGGGGAATCCCTGTATTGCCCTAAGTCTACAATTAAGGTTTTCTGTGTAACCAAGTCGGCTGTTTTCTGTGATGCTGAATTAGGGCGCTTCGGCAATGGCACAGGGGATTGCGGGCAGCCATGAGAGTTGAATCCTCGCAGTAGCTTGAGGAGCATCGTTAGCCTCCGGAGAAGTCGCCCGGGGAATGGAAGAACGAAATGGATACCCAACGGCAGCCCGAACTCCGAGGATCTTCTGTTCCCCGATCTACGCCAGCCGGCCGCGTTGTTGACAGTGCTTTGTTCCTCACGCTCACCTCGCGTGAGGAAAATGGCGTGAATCTGGACGGGGATCCCGCTCCTGCCCGCGAGAGAACCCTCAGAGTTTTGATCGCCGACGATCACGAAGCGGTGCGGCGCGGGCTGCGTTCGGCCGTATGGGGCGCCGGGTGGGAAGTTTGCGGCGAGGCCACCAACGGCAGGGAAGCCATCGACAAGGTGCAGGAACTGGATCCGGACGTCGTCATCCTCGACGTCAGCATGCCGGTGATGGGCGGGCTGGAAGCCGCGCCTGAAATTCTGAAGACGTCGCCGAAAATTCGGGTGGTGGCGTTCACGATGCACGAATCCCAGCAGATTCGCAACGAAATGGCCAAGATCGGGGTTCACGGGCTCGCTGTCAAATCGGCGCCGCTGGCGAACCTGCTCGACACCATCAAATCCGTGCTGCCGAAGGAGCGAAAGGATTGACATGAGCAACATACTGGAAGCGCAATCCGATGTACGGAATTCAAACCACAGGAGGCTCGGAATGAGTGTGTTGCGGATCGTAGTGGCAGATGACCATGCTTTGATGCGCCGCGGCCTCAAGACCATGCTCGAATCGCATCCGGGATGGGAAATCTGCGGGGAGGCGCACACCGGTACCGAGGCGGTAGCCAAGGTGCGGGAGTTGCAGCCGAACGTCGCGATTCTCGATATCGGCATGCCCGAGATGGACGGCCTCGAGGCCGCCCGGCAGATTCGCCAGACCTCGCCCAAGACCGAGATTCTCGTCCTGTCGATGCACTACTCCGACCAGCTCATCCGCGAGATTCTCGAAGCCGGTATCCGCGGCTATGTGGTGAAAAGCGATTCGGACCGCGATCTGGTGCTCGCCGTGGAAGCGCTTGCGAACCACAAGCCATTTTTCACGCCGCATGCCACCGAACTCATGCTTACGAACCTGGGCACGTCCCCCACCGCCTTCGCCGGCGGCGGCCAAACCCTGAAGGATCGCCTCACCACGCGCGAGCGCGAGATTATTCGCCTGATCTCCGAGGGCAACAGCAGCAAGGAAGTCGCCACCACCCTGGGAATCAGCGTTAAGACAGCTGATACTCACCGCGCCAACATCATGCGCAAACTCCAGGTGCACACGGTAAGCGACTTGGTGCGCTACGCCCTGCGCAACCAGATCATCGAGCCCTAACGGCCGCGCATCTACTCCTCAGACAAATTGCCGGACGGAGCCAGACGACTCCGCCCGGCAACCCCGCGGTTAGCTCTTCCTCCTCTCGTTGCAATCCCTTTTAGCCTTTGCCGTCGCATTTCCGCTGTCATCCTGAGGAGCGAAGCGACGAGGGATCTCTCCCCGCGCCACAATTCCAGCAAGGTCATAGCAATCGGGCAACGCCTTTTAGGGGACGAATACGAAGCCCAGCCGACTTCCTAAGCCTTAGGTGCCGACCCGCCGTTCAGCAGCGAGCCAATCACTCTTTCCAGTTCGCTGAAATGCGCCGTCTTGGCGAGGTAGGCATCGGCGCCGGCCTGCACAGCCTCCTCCGCGATGCGCGGAGAATCGTGCATGGAGAAGATCACAATCTTGGTAGCGGGGGCTTTTTTGCGGATTTCTCGGGCGGCTTCAATTCCGTTCATCACCGGCATGCTGAGGTCCAGAACCACCATGTCCGGCTTCAGCTCCATCACTTTCTCGACGGCCTGCTTCCCATTCTCCGCCTCGCCGCATACGACCCAGGGGTGATGCGCGTCGAGGAGGCTCTTCATGCCGCTGCGGACAATTTCGTGGTCGTCCGCCAAAAGAATTCTGGATGTCATTGACAGCTACCCATTGCGGAATATGAACGCATTAGCCCCAGTATATACCAGCCGCATGCAGGCGCTACTTGCACTTGCGCAATAATCCCGCGGCGTGCCCAAAATTGTATCCGGACGCAAACATCCTTTGCCCCGGCTCTTTATGGATTCCTAAGGCCTGCTGCCGGCGAACAGTCTCGCGATGGCCACCAGAAGCACCGCGCCCACCGTGGCCGCGGCCAGGCTCCCCCAGAACCCCATCGCTACAATTCCGAGGCGCGTGAAAATCCATCCGCCCACCACAGCGCCAATCAATCCGAGGACCACATCGACCACGCAGCCGAAGCCGCGCCCCCGCGTGAGATGGCCTGCAATCCAGCCCGCCAGCAACCCGATCACGATCCAGGAAATAAAGCCCGGCGTGCTGACGTGGACGTAGACGTCCCGCTCCTCCAGAACGGATAGTACAAAAGCTTGAGTCATCACCGATACCTCGTCGATTTTATTTCTTGCAGAAAATGTATCCCAGCGTCTTGTACACCAGCTTGGCGGCAAGAAAATCCGAAGCGTGATCGCCCGGCTGCGGCAGCAACTCCACGAAATCCATTCCCACAATTTTCTTGTGAGTCGCCACGGCGCGAATCAGCGATGTTACTTGATGCCAGTTGAGGCCGCCGGGTTCGGGCGTTCCCGTCGCCGGTATGATGGAGGGATCGAAGCCGTCGAGGTCCACCGTCAGGTACACGTGATGGCTCAGATCGGCGAGCACCTTCGCAATCCATCCCTCGACGGGCGCGTGAACGATTTCCCTCGCCCAGTAGATTTTGGTCCTCAGCCGCGGAATATCGTTGGCCTCTTCCACCGAAAGCGAGCGAATCCCCACCTGCACGGCCGGGCAAATCTCCACAACGCGGCGCATCGCGCAGGCGTGGCTGTTGGCGTTTCCCTGATAGGCCTCGCGCAAATCCGCATGCGCGTCGATCTGCAGCACGCTCAGGTCCTTGTATTTTTTCGCCACCGCCTTCACCAGCGGAGGCGTGAGCGAATGCTCGCCTCCCAGCGCCACCGGCAGCTTTCCATCGTCGATAAACCCGCATTGCGCGCTGAAAATTTCCGCGATCACCTCTTCGAGCGAGCCATCCATGGTGTCGATGGCCGGAACGGTCGCGATGCCCACTTCCTTGTAAATTTCCGCGTCGAGTTCGTCGTCGTAAAGCTCCATGTTGCGGCTGGCCGCCAAAATCGCCGCAGGACCGTTGCTCGTTCCGTGTTCGTAGGACGTAGTGCGCTCGAGCGGCACCGGGAAAATCACGGCGCGGGCCTTCTCATACAGCGAGTCTTCCTCGGCAAGCCCGCCGAAATTATCGGGGGGCACGGGGGTGTATCGGGTCATCGTCGGTTCAGGCTTTCGGGGAAATTTGAAATACCGCTTTCGTTTCTTCGGCTTCTGTAATATCAATAGTTCGCACACGCGCAACACGTGTGTTTGCGCTGGCCGAGTGAATTACATTACCTGCGAGGACGCGGAATGGCAAAGAAGAAAAAGGGTGTGACCGGAAGAATCCTCCACGACCCGATTGAAGATCGTCTCACTCCCATTTTTCCGCTCGATCTTTCGCGTGTCCACACGATCGACGATCTGGTCCGCTCGATGGGCCAGACCGCCTTCACCGCCCGGCAGATCGGCGACGCCGCGGACGTGCTCGAAGCCATGGCTCGGGACAAAGACTGTCTCGTGGTGATGACGCTTTCCGGTGCCATGACCGTCGGCAAAATGGGCCTGGTTTTTTGCGACCTCGTCGAGGCCGGCATCGTCAAGGCCATCGTTTCCACCGGAGCCCTGATGGCCCACGGCCTGGTGGAAGCCACCGGCCGCTCGCACTTCCGCTACAACGCAGCCATGAACGATCGCGAGCTTTTCGAGGCGGGTTACAACCGCGTCTACGATTCGCTCGAGCCGGAAGTGAATCTCGACGCCGTCGAAGAAGTGATGCAGCACATCCTGAACGGCTGGGATGCGGAGGACGTTGTCTGCAGCTGGAAAATCAACCGCCGCATTGGCGAGTATTTGATCCGCCACGCGAAAGGCCGCGGCATTTTGAAAACGTGCGCCGAGAAAAACGTGCCGGTGTTCGTGCCGGCCTTCACCGATTCCGAATTGGGCATCGATTTCGCGCTGCACAAGCGCCTGCGCAAGAAGCAGGGAAGGCCGCTCCTGCGCTTCGATCCCTACGAGGATTTCGAGCATTATGCCGCGACGATGCTCAACACCAATCGCATGGGAATTTTTACGATCGGCGGCGGCGTCCCACGAAACTGGGCGCAGCAATTCGGCGTCTACGCCGAACTTCTGGCCCGGCGCGGATACGAAAAGGTCCCTCTGAAGCGCTACAGCTACGGAGTCCGCATCTGCCCGGAGCCGGTAAACTGGGGCGGTCTGTCCGGCAGCACGTATACGGAAGCTGTTTCGTGGGGAAAATTCATTCCGGAAGAAGAGGGCGGCCGCTTCGCCGAAGTTCTCGACGACGCCACGGTGGCGCTTCCGCTAGTAGTGGGCGCGGTTCTGGAGCGCCTGGGCCATTTCAAGAAGTCCGGTGCCGCAAAAACAAAAAAGAGCTGAAGACCACGTTCGGGGTCTTGCCTTACGAAGCCACGCGGCTGATCTCATCGGACTCGGCCACGGAAGCGTCGCCGGACGTCCCATCCCAAGCCTCAGCCACTTTTCTGTGCTCCCGGAGCAGCGCAGCAGAAACGCGAATCTGCCCGCGAACAAAGCGTTCGTGGTTCTCCTCCAGCTCCGCGGGCACGTACCGGTAATTGACCGTCACTCCGAACGAAGCCTCCAGCCCATACGGCCGCACGTTCCCGGCAGGAATGATCCGTTCCAGGCGTGCGCCGTTCGAGAGATGAAACGTGGCCACCGGATCGTAAAGCTTTCCGTCTTTGCGCGCCTTGGTGAGATACGCGAGGGCCACGCGCTGCAGCGGCGCGGAAAGAACCTCGCGGTAGGACAAGGGCTTTTCCAGCAGAAAAAAGAATGCTTCCACGGGATCGCGGCGCTTGGCGGCTGCCGTAAGGTCGGGCGCGTATTCGGCCAACAGGCGCGACAGGCGTTCGCGCGTGAAACCCTGCGGGCTCTCCGTATCGCGCAAAGCCTGCGAGAACCGCGGGAGCGGTGAAAGCGTGCTGTAAGTTTTGATATTCGGAAATTCGGCGGCCAGTTCCGCCACCACCTGCTTGATCAGGAAATTGCCGAAAGGAACGTTCCGCAAACCTTTCAGGCAGTTGTTGATGGAATAAAAAATGGCGGTGTCGGCTTTGTCGGATTCGAGGACGGGCGCGTGGATATCGAGCAGCGGTTCGAGTTCGCCGGTTAGCCCCTGCGAGAGCGCTACCTCCACAAAAATGATCGGTTCGCTGGCGAGAGCCGGATGGAAAAACGCGAAGCATCTGCGGTCGGCTTCGAGCCTCCGGCGCAGGTCCGCCCAGCCGTTGATTTCATGTACCGATTCGTAGCGGATGAGCTTTTCGAGGATCAGCGCGGATGTCTGCCAGCTGATGCGCTCGAGGCGCAGAAAGCCGCGGTTGAACCAGGAACGGAACAGATGCCGCAGGTCCACGTCCAGCGCTTCGAAGTTTTTCCCGTTTTCTGACGCGTCGAGCAGATGCTCGCGCATCGTCACGAGTGTTTCCGTGCCGCCCGGCGCGGTGTTGATGCGGCGGATGAGCTCCTGCCGCGGCGCTTCCACCGCGGCCGAAAGGGCTGCCAGTGTTTTCGTTCCGGGATTCCTCTCGTACGCGGCGGCGGCGCGGAGCACGGTCGCCTCGTCCGGCGAAAATTCACGGCACAGCATCTCGAAGAAGCTCACGCGCTGCGCCGGGTTCATTTTCGTGTACGTATTGATGATTTCCTGCGCGAGGGCGGTTTGCGAGGCTTCGCCGCGTTCGGAGAGCAGGTGGCGGCACAGGTAGCGCATGTCCGTGCCACGGCGGTCGCGCAGCGATTGCAGCAGGCTGGTCAGAAATCCCGGCATCGTGATTCCATTATAGCGCAGACATATTTACAGCCCGTGAATGAGACGTAAAAGAGTGCCCTGAAGGGCAAGATGCAAGGGAAAGGCGCCAGGGCAAGGTGCGGAGCGGGCGCAGTTGGGATGCCCCTCCGGGGAGCGCCATTCTCCCGAATGGCGCTCTTTGCCCCGGGAACGCCAATCTCCCGATTGGCGGCGTTGCAGTGATTCTCGGCAGAAGCCTAAATGCTAACGGCGGTCGCCACCGTGGTCGTGATCACCACCGTGATGTTCCTCGACGGGACGCCGTCCTTCGCGTTCCGCGGATCGCTCATGCTCGGAGCGTTGCTCGAGCTCATGCCGCTCCGGCACCCGCTGCGCTGGCGCGTAACGGTGAACATCCGGATAGGGATGAACGTATCCTCCCCGGTTGTACCAGTTGCGTCCCCAAGGAGCGTTGTTCACGACCACCACGTGCCGGCCCCAGTCAAACCGTCCGTAACCCCATCCCCACGGCCGGAAGAATCCGCCGATCGTGACTCCGAAGCCGAATCGAATGCCGCCCCCGACGAAAAAGCCGGGCCGGGGCGGAAAATACACGATCCGAGGATCGTAGTAAGGCACCACCACATACCCGGGATTCACCGGATCGATCGTGATATAAGGCCCGCCTCCCACAACGATCTGCTCATTGCTTCGCAGATACCCGAAATCCCGGGCCTTGCGACGCTCCCGTTGCACGGCGTCCATCACGTCCTGCTGCTGCGCCAGAAACGCGTTGCCCAGATCGGTGGTCCAGTTCATGTCGGAGTTCATCATCTCCAGCACCGACGGGAAGGGCAGCAGCGCCTGCACGCTGGGATCCCACGGAAGCTGGTCACCCTGGATTGCGTCCGCGAGCGCCTGCCCGGTGAGGTAGTGATGCTGATCGGCCCAGCGGGCTGCATCGGGAATCTGGTCCGGGAAAGTGGCGGCTGCCAGAACCTGCGTAAGTAGGGAATCGGGATACAGCGCGACGCGCGATACCAGTTGGTCCAGTTGCTCGGGCGGGAAAGAAGGCGGGGGCGGCGCCTGTCCCGGCCCTTGGGCAAACATGGGAACAGCAATTAAAATTGCCAGCATTAACAACAAAACTCGACCTTTCATTCGGTTCTCCTCACGATTGCGATGAAGTGTTACTGCGAATTATTCCCGAGCCCGGCAAGCGGGCATGAGACAGAATTTACCTTAGCACCCACCGATTTCCGAAGTCTATCGGCCTGATTCCCGCCATGTACCTCCGGCATCCGATTACCGCTGTCAGCCTCTGTTATCCTGATCGTGCATGGATATCACTCCTCAGCAAGCGGCCCAGCTTCAACGGCTAATGAACCGCGGCTTTCAAATCGTGGCGTTCCCCATGTATGAAAGCTACGTCGGCGTACGAAAAGGGAACTGCGCCGCGCTGCTGTCGCCGCAGGCTTCCGGCGGACTGGCACTCTTTGGCCAGCCGGCGTACCTGGTCGCGGGCAATTTCGGCGTGAAAATGATCCAGCACGACGGCCACTACTTCGTATCCAAGAAAGAAAAACTGCCCGCCACCCCGGAACGCGAAAAAGAACTCGAGGAATTCGCCGCCGAGCTCTCCGATGCGCTCTTGCCCGCCGCTTGACCTCCACTGCCGAACCTTCGCTGCTTGCGCATAGCACCAGCCCGCTTTTTCTCGCTCTCAAATCCGTTGTGCGTGGGCCGCGATTAGTCGTACTATGTGCCGGACCAAAAGCTCAAAACGGAGATGCCGCTGCAGGGCAGACCCCATGGAAAAGCTTCGCAATTTGCAATAAAGTATCTTTCCAAACCGTATACTGAATCGCAATTGAGGGAGGCAGGGAAGTTATGTCCAAAAGAATTCTCTATGCAGGGTTGATGGTTGGAGCTATCGCCTTCTGTGCGGCGCTGTTGCCCCGGACAAGTTCTGGCCGCCGCGCCAGCGAAACCGTCACCGTCGACAAGGACAATATCGGAGGCGTGGTCACCAGCTCCAAAGGCCCCGAAGCGGGCGTCTGGGTAGTCGCCGAGACCACCGACCTGCCCACCAAGTACGCCAAGATCGTGGTAACCGACGATCAGGGCCGCTACCTGCTGCCCGAGCTGCCCGCGGCGAATTACCAGGTGTTTGTACGCGGCTACGGACTCGTCGATTCGCCGCGCGTAACGGCGAAGCCCGGCCAGCAGCTCGATCTCACCGCCGTAATCGCGCCTGACGGAAAGACCGCCGCGCAATACTATCCCGCCAGCTACTGGCTGAGCCTCGCGAAGATTCCCGAGGGCCGCATTCCGGTGAACGACGTCGCCGGAAGAATCAAGATCTGCCTCGACTGCCACCAGATCGGCGACAAAGCCACCCGTGAGGTAACTGCCGTCACGCAAAAGTTCGGTCCCTTCAAGACGACTCTCGACGCCTGGGACCGCCGCACCGCCTCCGGCCCGATGGGCGCCAGCATGAACGCCCAATTCCTGGGCCTGGGCGACCAGCGCACCATGTTCGCCGATTGGACCGACCGCATAGCCAAGGGAGCCTACCCGGAAGCCCCTCCGCGCCCGGCAGGTGTCGAGCGTAACGTGGTGCTCACCCTGTGGGACTGGGGAAAGCCAAGCGATTACATGCACGACGAAGCCGCCAGCGACCTTCGCAATCCGTCGATCAACCCCGACGGCCCCGTCTACGGCGTCGTATCGCAGGGCAATGACGACATGGTCTGGCTCGACCCACGCACGAACACGGCCTACTCTGCGAAGGTTCCCTCGCAGGCCGAGGCGACGATCACCATGAACATGCCCTCGCCTTACTGGGGCAACCAGAACATCTGGCTATCGTCCTCCAAGCCCCGCAGTTCGGCGATCGATTCGCTCGGCCGGGTCTGGTATTCGGCTCGTAATCGTGGCACGGCGTCTGACGGAGGCAACCAGCCCGCCTTCTGCAAGGCCGGCTCCAGCAACAAATTTGCCAAGTACTTTCCCATGCAGGACAGCATGAAGCAGGTCGGCATGTACGATCCGGAGAAGAAGTCGTTCAGCGAGATCGATACCTGTTTCACCACCGACCACAACGAGTTCGGCCCCGACGGCAGCCTCTTCTTCGGCCAGCCCGGCTACATCGGCTGGGTAGACACCGCCGCGTGGGATCGCACGCATGATCCCGAGGCGTCGCAGGGCTGGCTACCTGCGGTTCTCGACACCAACGGCGACGGCAAGATCACCAAGCCCTGGACCGAGCCCAGCGAGCCGATCGATCCCAAGAGGGACCACCGCATCGACTTCGGCTGCTACGCCATTTCGGTCAGCCCGGTCGACGGCAGCGCCTGGTGTTCCGGCACGGGCCTGAACCGCAACGAACTCGTGCGCATCATGCGAGGCTCCAATCCGCCCTACACGAGCTACGCCGAGGTCTACGCGCCGCCTAAGGGTCAGGATCCCCCGGTATTCAGTTCGGGCGGCGTTTCCGTCGATAGCGAAGGCGTGGCCTGGCAGAACTGGCGCGGCAGCGATCACATCACCTCGTTTGACCGCCGCAAGTGCAAGGTCCTGCGCGGGCCCACCGCCACCGGACAGCACTGCCCCGAGGGTTGGACGACCTATCGCAAGGCAGGTCCGACGTTCCAGGGCATAGCCATCAATACCAACCTGACCTATCTGATCTTCGCGGACCGCCACGGCATTCTAGGCCTGGGCAAGGACGTGCCCATGACGGGAGCAGTCAATTCCGACGCCATCCTCGCGCTGGTCCCGAAAACAGGCGAATTCGTGACGATCCGCATCCCCTACCCGATGGGCTATTTCGCCCGCTCGATGCAGGGCCGCATCGACAACGCCAAAGCCGGCTGGAAAGGCCGCGCCTTCTGGACCAGCTACAATCCCTACACAGCGTGGCACCTCGAAGGCGGCCAGGGAACCAAGGACAAGGTAGTCAAAGTCCAAATGCGCCCGGACCCGCTAGCGAGGTAAACGGCAGGTAAAACTCAAATCGCAGGGCTTCGGCGAAGCCAAAGTGCCGCATGGCGCAGCAAGATGTCGCCGAAGCCGCCCCCTGGGAACGCCAATCTCCCGATTGGCGGGTCTTATGTTCTTGCCTGAATGCCGCTCTGCCTTAACGCCGGGCGAGCAACCACAAAAACGCAGTCATTCTGAGCGCCGTTTCTGCGCGAAGAATCTCTCGTAATCCTTCGCCTTTAGTTGCTTTAAGCCTTGTGTCTTTCGCTGTTCGATGCGTCTGCCCGTCGTCGTTTGAAGCCTTAGCCTTTCGCTGTCATCCTGTCTATAACAACGCCGGCTAAGTCAAGACACACGGATACGTGCCCTCGCGAGGAGGGTT
>Ga0302324_100003345_pt1 | contig 36282 bp, 32 predicted proteins | sample Palsa_T0_1_FD_201949 | JGI IMG/M metagenome (GOLD analysis project Ga0302324, IMG submission 201949) | Peat permafrost microbial communities from Stordalen Mire near Abisko, Sweden - Palsa_T0_1 | ecosystem: Environmental > Terrestrial > Soil > Palsa > Peat permafrost | place: Sweden: Abisko... | reverse complement strand
GGTCAGGCGCGTGCCGAGCTCTGGGGTCAGGATCGCGGCCATCCATGGCATCGTGCCGGACCTGCCGCGCGAGGCCGCCCACAATACCGCCGGCCGGGCCCTGATGGCCATGCAGGAGGCGCTGGGTCTGGATTTCGGTTTCGAACTCGAACTCGATAAGGGCATTCCGCTCGCCTCGGGACTCGGGGGCTCGGCGGCCTCGGCGGTTGCTGCTGTGGTGGCTGCCAACGCGTTGTTGACCGAACCGCGCACGGCGCTGGAACTGCTCAAATTCGCCATGCACGGCGAGGCCGTCGCCAGCGGCTCGATGCACGTCGACAATATCGCACCCTCGCTGTTCGGCGGGCTGGTGCTGACGGTGGGCATCGATCACCCGCGCATCAAGCAAATTCCGGTACCACCTGCGATCCGTGCGGTGATCGTGCATCCGCACATGTTCATCTCGACCCGCGAAGCCCGAGCCATTCTCAAGCACACGGTCAAAATGGCCGATTTCGTCTGGCAGACGGCCAATCTGGCGGGATTCATTTCCGGCTGCTATACCAATGACCTCGACATGGTGCGCGAATCCTTCGAGGACGTCGTGATCGAGCCGCAGCGCGCGGCAATGATTCCCGGCTTCGCCGACGTGCGGCGTTCGGCACTCTAGGCCGGCGCGCTGGGCTGCTCGATTTCCGGGGCGGGACCTACGACTTTCGCCTGGTGTCTGGACAGTCACGCACACGCCGTGTGCGAGGCCATGGTGCAGGAGTTTTCCCACCATGGCCTCAAGTCCGATCACTGGATCACCCCGATCGCGCCGACCGGCGCACGCGTCGTGGGCTGATGCAGTTCGCCAGTAGCCGCAATGCGCAGGCGCGCATCGGCTTCAGTCAGGCGCTGGCGCAAGGGCTGGCCCAAGACGGCGGTCTGTACGTGCCGGGCCAATGGCCAAGCTACGAGCGCGCAAGACTTGAAACGCCCGCGTGCCAGGCAGATCTGGCCGAGCTGGGGCAACAGCTGATGAAGCCGTTCGTCGCCGGTGATGCACTCGAGAGCGAGCTGGGTGCGATCACGCGCGAGGCGTTCAATTTTCCGGCGCCGCAATTCTGGCTCGACCCACAGCAACGTCTGGGCGTGCTGGAGCTGTTTCACGGTCCCACCGCGGCCTTCAAGGATTTCGGCGCGCGTTTCCTGGCCGCGGCATTCACGCGCATGCGGCGCGACGACAGCCGGCCGCTGCAGGTGCTCGTGGCTACCTCTGGAGACACCGGGGGTGCCGTGGCGGCGGCGTTTCACGGTCAGCGCGGTATCGAAGTGTCGGTGCTGTATCCCAAGGGGCTGGTCTCGCCCACGCAGGAGCAGCAGCTGACCTGCTGGGACGGCAATGTGCGCAGTTTTGCAGTACGCGGTCGCTTCGACGATTGCCAGCGACTGGTCAAGGAAGCGTTTGCGGATGCTGCGCTGCGCGCGCGTTTTGAGCTCACGTCGGCCAACAGCATCAATCTGGGCCGGCTGCTGCCGCAGACCTGTTATTACTGGGCGGCGAGTCTTCGCGTCATGCGCGAGCACGGGCAGGCAGCATCATTCGTGATCCCGAGCGGCAACCTGGGCAATGCCACCGCCTGCATCTGGGCGCGCAAGCTCGGGGCCCCGATCGCCGCGATTGTGCTGGCGCACAATGCCAACCGCGCCGTGCCCGATTATCTGAGCGAAGGCACATGGCGTCCGCGTGCCAGCGTTGCGACGCTGTCCTCGGCCATGGATGTCGGTGATCCGAGCAATCTCGAGCGCCTGAGCGCCCTGTATCCGGACGCCGCCGCGCTGCGCGCTGCGGTGAGCGCCGTTTCGATCGACGACGAGGCCACCCGCGAGCGCATCCGCACCGATTTCGCGCATTATCGACGCCTCTGGTGTCCGCACACCGCGGTAGCGGCGGAAGCCTATACGCGACTGACCCCCGAGGCGCGCTCGCGTTCGCGCTGGCTGCTGGTGGCAACCGCGCATCCGGCTAAATTTCGCGAAATCGTCGCTCCGCTCATTGGCGAAAGCGTGCCGATGCCGGAAAATCTGGCACGATTGTTCGATCGACCTTCGAGCCGCACCGAGATCGAACCCACTGTCGAGGCGCTGAGGCGCGCGTTGTAACCATGGAGCCTTTTCCACCCATCGACCTGGAACTCGCCGCGATCGTGATCGGCGCCGCGGCGCTGCTTGCCGGACTGTTTTATCTGTGGCGATGGGATCAGCGCCGGCGCATGCGCATCGTGCGCAGCTTTGCGGTGACCAGCTGCGGCTTCGAGTATCTGCGCGACGTGCTGGTGCCGGACGGACAGGGCAGTGCCCTGCATGTGGATTTCCTGCTGTTGACCGCACGCGGTGTGATCGTGATCGATCTGCGCGATATCGCCGGCAATATATTCGGCGGCGATCAAATGAGCGCCTGGACCGTGATGCACCGTGCTCAGCGCTACACGTTCATCAATCCGCAGACCGGGCTATACGACCGCATTGCCGCGGTGCGCGCCTTGGCGCAGGGCATGCCGGTGGACGGGCGCATCGTCTTTACCGGGCGCGGCCACTTCCCCAAAGGCCTGCCGCGCCACACGTTGATGCTGGACTCACTGCCCTCGGAGTTTCCGGTGTCGAATCGCGAGACCATGCGAACGTTGCTCGAGCGCTGGATGCCGGCGTGGTCTGCCATTACAAAATCGGTCGCGCCCAGTCAGTTGGCCGATCCGAAGGCCGCCATCTAAAAAAAAGGGGCGACCGAATATGGCCGCCCCTGTTTCGTGAAGCGATGCGCGTGCTAGTTATTATTGGAATTGGCTGAGAAATCGAACAGATCGAACAGATCCGCGATGGCCGGTGTGTTCAGCGGCACGTACGGGTCGTCCGGGGCAACGATCGGATTGGGGAAGTTGTCCCGGCTGCGCTCGGTGACCGGCTTCAGGCCCCAGTTTCTCTCGATGAACTTCAGGATCGAGACGTGATCGGCGTAGTTATGCGAGATATGCCCCGGGTTGGTATAGGGTGAGACCACCAGTAACGGGATGCGGGTGCCGTCGCCGAAAAAATCCAGAGGCTGCACGTAGCCCGAATCGTAGTAGCCGCCGCCCTCGTCGAAAGTGATCAGTATGGCGGTGTCCTTCCAAAGTGCCGGGTTGGCTTTGACCGCATCGACAATCTTCTTGGAGAAGCCTTCGAACAGGTCCAGCTTGGAGGAGGAGGGATGGCCGTCGACCAGGCCGCTGGGCTTCACGAAGGAGACCGCAGGCAGCGTGCCGTTGGCGATGTCGGCATAGAGATTCGCCGTATCCTGGATGTGCGCGGTGCGGACCGCCTCATTGGTCATGATCGAGGTGTCGTACTGGAACGGATTGCAGATGTTGCAGTACTCGTCGGTGGCCGCGCCGATGGCGCCGTAGTTGAGCTGATACGGATCGGGGACGTAGTTATTCCACTGATCGCCGTAGTACTTCCAGGAGATGTTATTCGCCAGCAGACTATCGCCAATGCTGCGCGTGGAGGAGGGAGGAATGGTAAACACGGTGTTGTCCGGGCTGGGATCCGTGGAGGCGTTGTTGCCGTTGCCGAAGTAGCCCGGGTTGTAGTTGTTCAACAGATAGTAGTGCCCCACTTCGCAGTGCGGATCGATCGGGCGCGGCAGGTTTTGCAGGTACCGCACGATCGTGGACACGCCAGGCTGGGTCGGATCGGCGCAGTTGCTGTAAGAGCCGCCGCCGTAGGATGCGCTGCCGTAAGAGCCACCGCCGTAACCATCTTCGGTATACCAATTGTTGGTGCCGGCGAGCGGATTGGGATTTTCGACTTCATCAACGATACCCGCGTTGGCGGTACCGGTAGCCACCTCGATGTTGTGCGGCGGCTTCAAAGGGTGCCCGGCGCCGTCGCTGAACCAGATGGCATCGCCGTGTCCGAGCATGATGTGGTTGGCGCCGGTGCCGCCGTTGACGGACTGATGAAAATTGTCGCTCATCGCGTACTGTTCCGCGAGACTTTTAAAGTAGGGCACATCGCCTTTCTGAACGTTGTAGAAGCCGAGCGCTGTGGAGCCTTCACCGGTGGTCTTTGCGGTGGTCGAATACTCGGTGCTGAAGTTGCTGGGCTGCGGTAAGCCGTTGGTGCCCGACCCCACGGTCACTTCGACCCAGGAGAATAATTGTGAGTCGCAACCGGAAGGACGCTCGCGGGTGGCATGCGCCAGGCTGCAATCCAACTGCTGCCACATCTGGTAGAAGCGATGCACCGGACTGGCGGCATAGGAGTCGTAGACAAAGCTATTACCGTTGGTCAATTGAAACGGGCCGGGCGGCAGCGAGGTGACGTCGGTGATTCGCGTGTCCGGCGTTTTCGAGGTCAGACCGGCGCCTCCTGCGATCAGAAACTGGTAGTAGTCGGAAGGCAGGCCGTTTTCCGATTGCTGGGCAAGCGTCAGGCTATTGTTCTTGATGTAAGAGGCACTCGTCGGACCTCCCACCAGCGGCGCCGGCAGTACGCCGTTGGGAAATGCGCTCTTGGGCGGATTGAGCAGGAAGGCATCGGTGGAGGGGTCCATAGCCGCCTGTTGTTCCGCTAGATTGAAATTGGGTCCGGGACTGCCATCGCTGTTGACGATGCCCTCGGACAGCAGGTTCCAGACTTGCTGGTTGCGGGGCGGCACGTAGGTGGCGAACACGTGGTCAAAACTGCGATTCTCGCCGATGATCACGATCACGTGCTTGATCGGTGTGAGCGTCAGCTGACTGGTCTGGCTTTGCGCCGCATAGGCCAGCGGGGCGCCGACCGACAGCTGCAGCAGCGCCAGCGCACCCAGGCCGAGGCGCAAGCCGTGCAGTGTGTGCGACCCAATATTCTTGAGCTTCATACATTTTTCTCCCGACTTCAGATTTCGCGCCGAATCGCGCCCCGAAGTTGTACCGCTGACGTGTTACATCGCGGTTATTCTTATGTGAATTTCGCGCTACGGTGCGGTGGGCGCCGCCGAGGCCGGCTCGACTCGAATCAGTCCCATCATGCCGCCGTCCTCGTGTTCCAGAAGGTGACAGTGATAGACGAAAGTGCCGATGGTATTGGGATCGCGAAAGTCCATGCGCAAGCGCACGCTCGGATATTGGAGTGCCTTGCCGTTGAAGTAAGGGACGTTGACCGTATCGCGTAGAAAGGGCTCGTTGACCGCGATGCCGGACCATTCCATGAGTAAAAAATGCAATTGATGAATGTGGAAAGCGTGTAATTCGGTGGAGCGGTTCTCGATGATCCAGTCCTCGACCTCGCCCTGCCTGGCGACAATGTTGGGGGTGCTGGATGCGGGATCAAACGCCGCAGGTGCCTGGCCCTCCACCGTCAGGTAGAAGCTCGTGGCGCTGTTGGGATTGCCCGGATCCTCGAGTTTCTCGGAAAAATACAGTTTCCTGACACGCGCGGGTTGCACGTCCGCGAGCCACGGCAGCGGCGCGGCAGCCTGCGGCGCGGAGGCGATCGGCAAAATCGAGCGCGGTTCCGGCGCGCCGGCCGCGCTGGTAATGGACACGAGTGCGCGGTTCGGGTCATTTTCGCCACCCTGCCCGGTATCGACCGTACGTGTCACCAGTAGTCCGGGCACTGCCTCCGGCGGAGCGGTCACGATGAATTCCACGCGTCCGCCGGGCGGCACGCCAATGTGATCGCTCCACTGAAGTGCCGATGAGGGACTGCCATTGGCGTCGATCGGCACGCCGTCGATGGCCACTATGCCCAGCTGTTGTGGCGCGCGCTTGAACAGCAACGCCAGATTCAGGTAGGTGATGGCGCAGGCATTCACCACCCGCCAGAGTTGCCGCTCCGATGGCCGCATGCGAATCGATGCCGGCGGATAATCGGGGTAGGGCACGGGAACAAAGTTGACCGACAGATCCTTCGCGGGCTCGCCAAAACCGGTGCCGTTATTGGCCGAGTCGCCATCGCGATCGATGAGCATTTTGGGCACCACAGGCTCGGATTTCGCGGGCGCAGAACCCGGGTTCAGCAGATCCTGATCGCGTATGACCAGCACGCGCTCGGGCAGCCCCGCCAGCGCGCCATTCGCGCGTTCGATGCCTTCGACGATCAGCGCCCCCGAGGCGCCGCCCAGAACCTGGGTTTTGCTGAAGCCATGAATATGGGGATGGTACCAATACAGGCCCGGCGGCTCGTTCGCGGGAATGCGCAAGCGGTATTCGAACGGCGCATCATCGGGCTGTATTGAGGTGTGCAGGACGTCGTCCTGATGGCATACGGCGGGAACACTCAGCCCGTGGAAATGCAGGTTGGTGGATGTGGCAGTCATGGCGCCGCTGGTGCATGGACCGGATGCCATTGCGGCTATGGCGTGATGGTGCGCGGCATGCGAGGCCGTCGTCGTCGCCGGTGCCGGGGCGGTCAAATCGTTCTTGAGATGCAAGATCAGCAGATCGCCGGGATGCACGCGCAAGGTCGGCGACTGAGCGCCGGAGGCGAGCAGGTAGCAATAGCGCGTCGAGCCATCCGGCTGCGTGTGATTGTGCAGGCTCAAATCCAGCTGCAACACGCCGCTGCGGCTGCGCAGATCTTCCGGTTCCGGCACCGCGCTGCCGGCCGCCGGCCGGGGACAAGGATCGGCGATCTCAGCCGCCGCGGGCATATAGGCGGGCGCCATCCAGGCGGTCAGGCACAACAGTACCGGCGCAAAAATATCCGTAGATGCGCGCTTCAACGGCTGGACTCCGCCACGGGTTCGGTCTTGGGTGCAATGCTCAGATTATTTTGAATTCGTTACGCGCGTGTGACAGAGCCATGAAACGGCGGCTGCATACCGAACAGCTCGCGCGCGCGTGCGCTGCTATGCGCGGCACAATCCTCAGTGCTCTGCGCGCGTGCCCGCGCCACAGCGGCGCCGATGTGCGGCAGATACATTGGCTCGTTGCGCCGCGATTTCGGCTTCGGATTCAGATCCCGCGGCAACAGATAGGGCGCGTCAGTCTCCAACAGCAGCCGCTGCGCCGGAATGCGTGCCACCAGTTCGGCCAGGTGCGCCCCGCGGCGCTCATCGCAGAACCAGCCGGTGATACCGATCGACAGCCCCAGCGCCAGATAATCATCCAGTTCGCCATCACTGCCGGTGAAACAATGCGCGACCGCGGCTGGCAGTTTCGGACCGAGATTGCGCAGCAGCGCCACAAAATCCGCGTGCGCGTCGCGCTGATGCAGGAACAGCGGCTTGCCGCACTCGGCGGCCAGCTGCAACTGCCATTCGAAGGCGCGCAGCTGCGCCGCGCGCGGCGAGTAGTTGCGATGATAGTCGAGGCCACATTCTCCCACCGCGAGCACCTCCGGCCGCTCCAGCAGTGTTCGCAGCACCGGCAGGTCCTTAAGTTGCAGCGTCGAGGCGTGGTGCGGATGCACGCCGGCGGTTGCGTATAGCGTGTGCGGGTGGGATTGCGCCAGCAGTGCGGCAGCGCTGCTGCTCGCAAGATCGGCGCCGGTGACCAGCATCTGCACCACACCAACCGCGTTTGCGCGCTCGATCACGGCCTCGCGATCGACGGCAAAACTCTCATGGGTCAGGTTGGCGCCAACATCGATCCACTGCATGCGGCAACTCCAATGTGAAGCGGCGATGCCTGATATGATGCCTGCACGCATGACCGACGCTGAGCACAAATTGCAGCAACTGTCGCTCTGGGACGCAGAACACAGCGAGCATAGCTGGTCGGTGCGACAGAGCGCGCGCGCACGGCGCTTGAGCGTACGGGTGTTTCGCCACGGCGGCGTCGAGATCGTGGTGCCGCCGCGTACCTCGCCGCAGCGGGTCAGCGCCTTTGTCAGCGAACATCGGGAATGGATCGAGCGCCAGCGCCGCCGTTCCGCGCCACCGTTGCATTGGCCGCTGCCGCCCACGACCCTCAGCCTGACTGCCGTCGGCGAGCACTGGCGCTGCCTCAGCGCCGGCGGATCCGGACGGGTGCGCGTGCGCGAACTCAGAGCGCAGGAACTGCAGCTGCTGGGGACGCTCGATGATCCGGTACAGCTGCGGCGTGCGCTTATGCGCTGGCTCGGGCATCGCGCCCAGCACTGTTTCGAGGCACCGCTGCGCATGCTGGGGGCGCAGATGGGCGTCGAGCCGGGCCGGCTGCAGGTGCGCTGCCAGCGCACGCGTTGGGGCAGTTGTTCGCGCCGCGGCACCATCAGTCTGAATGTCTGCCTGCTGTTTCAGAGTCCGGAGGTGTTGCGCTACCTGATGATTCATGAACTCGCGCACTTGCGGCACATGAATCATTCGGCGCGTTTCTGGGCGGACGTCGCGCGGCAGGAGCCGGACTGGAAGCGGCTCGATCGTGAGTTGCTGCAGGGCTGGCGGCGCGTGCCGTCGTGGATGTTCCGGTGAGTGGCACGGCTGCCGAGCCGCCGGCCCCGGACGTCTCCACCCAGGTCGATCTATCCGATGAGAGCGTGCATTGGGATCTCGGCAGCTCGCTCTCCTATGGCGAGTATCTGCGGCTCGACCGCCTGCTCGAGGCACAGAAGCCGCTGTCCGGCGAGCACGATGAGATGCTGTTCATCATCGTGCACCAGGTCTCGGAGCTGTGGATGCGGCTGATGCTGCACGAACTGCACGGGGTTATCGAGTGCGTGCGCCGGGATCAGCTCAGTGCGTCCTTCAAGATGCTCGAGCGCGTCGGACGCGTGCAAGCACAATTGCTGGCGGTCTGGGAAGTGCTGTCCACCATGACGCCGGCGGACTATTCCTCGTTTCGCAATCTGCTGGGACGCTCCTCGGGCTTTCAATCTCTGCAGTATCGTGAGCTTGAATTCGTCCTGGGCAACAAGCATCCGGAAATTATCGAGGTCCACCGGCGCAATGAGGCCGAATACCAGCTGCTGCGCAGGGCGCTGGCGGCACCGAGTCTGTACGATGAGGTGCTGCGACTGCTGTCGCAGCGCGGCTACGGGGTGCCGGCGGCGGCGCTGGCGCGCGATTTCACTCAGCCCTATGTGCCATCGAAGCAAGTCACTGCCGCATGGCTTGCCGTGTATCACAATGCCGAGAAGGACTGGGACCTGTATGGGCTGGCTGAGCGCCTGGTCGATCTGGACCACCGCTTTCAATTGTGGCGCTTCCAGCATATGAAAACGGTGGAGCGCATCATCGGTTATAAGCCCGGCACGGGCGGTACCGCCGGTGTGAGTTATCTGGCCAAGGCGCTGCGGCTCAGGCTTTTTCCTGAACTTTGGGAGGTCCGAACTTCGATCTAGCCCGTGTCGGGCGATAGCGCCACCACAGTCGCCAGCCCAGCAGCGCGGCGAGCAGCGATGCATACATCAGCGGCTGGGCGTATTCGTGCTTGAGCATCTTCCAGAAATGCAGCAGCGCGAGCGCTGCGACCAGCCAGATCAGCCGATGCAATGCCCGCCAGCGCCGTCCGAGCCGCCGCTGCATGCGGTCGGTCGAGGTCAGCGCCAGCGGTACCAGCAGGCATAGCGCCGCGAAGCCCATGGTGATGTACGGCCGCTTGAGAATGTCCTTGGCGATCTCGTGCCAGCTGAAGCCCTGATACGGTCCCAGATAGGTCAGGAAGTGCAGTAGCGCATAGCTGAATGCGAACAACCCGAGCATGCGCCGTAGCCGCAGCAGCTGCACATTGCCGCTGAGCTGGCGCAGCGGCGTGATCGCCAGTGTGATCAACAGCAGGTTCAGCGCAGTCTTGGCGAGCGTGTCGAGTACCAAGCGCACCGGATCGGTACCGAGGCTGAACCCCGGCACGAACGCGAGGCCGCTCGAGGCGGCGATGCCGCCGATGCAGCCCAACAGCGGCACCAGACAGGCGATGAAAACCAATGGCTGGTAAAGATACCGGTAGCGCCGGTCGAGCGGATGCTGAGCTGCGGGCATTGGAATGCCGGAGCGGCGTCAGTAGTAGCGGTGCAGATTCATGCCCTGATACAGGCGTGCGACCTGATCGGCATAACCGTTGAACATCTGGGTCTTCTGCCGCCCGTTGTTGAAGAAGCCGCCGCCGATGTGCCGCTCGGTGGCCTGGCTCCAGCGTGGATGATCGACCTCAGGATTGACGTTGCCATAGAAACCGTATTCGCTCGGCGATGCCGAGTTCCAGGTGTTGCGCGGCTGGCCTTCGGTGAAGCGGATCCTGACGATCGACTTGGCATTCTTGAAGCCGTATTTCCAGGGTGCCATGGTGCGCAGTGGCGCGCCATCCTGATTGGGCAGTGCGCGTCCATACAGTCCGACCACCATGATGGCCAGCGGATGCATGGCCTCATCGATGCGCAGCCCCTCCATGTAGGGCCACGGCAGCACACTGGAGCGCAGTCCGGGCATCTGCTTCGGATCGTACAGCGTCGTGAATTCGACGAATTTTGCCTTGGAAGTCGGATTGAAGCGCTTGAGCAGGTCGCCGAGCGGAAAACCGAGCCACGGAATGACCATCGACCAGGCCTCGACGCAGCGTAAGCGGTAGATGCGCTCTTCCAACGCATGCGGCCTGAGGATGTCCTCGAGCGTAAAGGTTCCGGTTTTTTCCGCCTCGCCGGCGATCGTGACATTCCATGGCCTGGTGCGCAGCTTCTCGGCATGTTCGGCCGGATCGGTCTTGCCGGTGCCGAATTCGAAATAATTGTTGTAGTGCGTGATCTCGTCGTAGGTGTTGGGCGTTTCAGTGAGCGAGAAGTTCGGATTGGGCTGGTATGGCAGTGTCGTTGTCGGGGCCGAGTCATCGACCGCGCCGACCACCGGGGCGGCGCTCAGCAGGCCGCCGGCCAGCGCGCCGCGCACAAAGTCACGGCGGTTCAGGTACGCCGCCTCCGATGTGATCTGCGAGGGACGGATATCCGAGGGCTTACGGATGAGCATGCCGGTTTCCGTCCTAGGCACTACCTCGTTGCGACCAATGGAGTGCCTGAATGTTCGGACTCGAAGCGAGCAGCCGCCGTGGGCCGTTGATCAGATAACCGTGCTGCACCAGTCGCAGATGCGGCAGATCCGAGCCGCTGTTGCCGTAGGCATAGACGCGGGCGGGCGCCTCGCGCGCGATCAGGGCCTGCAGACAGCGCCGCTTCTCCTCGCCCTGGCAGTTGACGCTGGCCAGCCGGCCATCGAGCCGCCCGTCGCTGCGCCATCGCACCATGCTGCAGATGCTTTGCTGAAAACCCAGTGCGCGCGCGATCAGCGGCACGTACAGATCGACGCTGGCGGACATCAGTAGCAGCCGATCGCCCTGCAGGCGATGCTGTGCGATGGCACGCAGCGCCTCGGCATACAGCCCGGCATGCAGTAAGTGCGGCACGAAACGCCCGGCGCAGCGCTCGAGATCGCTACGCGCCAGACCGCCGAGCGTGGCGCGAAGCAGTGCGCCTTTGAATCGGCCGCGATCGCGATGGGCCAGAAAGTGCAGCGACAGGGGCAGGATCAGCAGCAGCCGCGGCAGCCGCCAGGGCCGCCGCCACAGGCAGCCGAGCACGAACGGCATCAGCGTGTCGCGGCGCGTGATGGTTCCGTCAAGGTCGAACACTGCCAGGCCGCCGCCGGCCGCGCTCTCACGCGGCACGAGTCTGGCCAGCGAGCTGGCGCAAGACGTAGTGCAGTATGCCGCCGTGCCGGAAGTATTCGCGCTCCTTGGGCGTATCTATGCGCACGCGCGCCTCGAAGCGCACCGCTTTGCCGGCCGCCGGCGTCGCCAGCACCGTGGCCGGCGCACCGGCGGTATTGAAGCCGGAGATTTCGAAGCGCTCCTGGCCAGTGAGCCCGAGAGAGGCGGCATTCTGACCGTCGTTGAACTGCAGCGGCAGCACGCCCATGCCGATCAGATTCGAGCGATGAATGCGCTCGAAACTCTCGGCGAGCACGGCGCGCACGCCGAGCAGCATGGTGCCCTTGGCGGCCCAGTCGCGCGAGGAGCCGGTGCCGTATTCCTTGCCCGCAATGACGATCAGCGGCGTGCCGTCGGCCTTGTAGCGCATGGCTGCGTCATAAATGCTCATCTGCTCGCCGCTCGGAAGATGCAGCGTGATGCCGCCTTCGCTGCCGGGCAGCAACAGGTTGCGCAGACGGATGTTGGCGAAAGTGCCGCGCATCATGACCTCATGATTGCCGCGGCGCGCGCCGTACTGATTGAAATCCGCGGGCTGCACATTTTGCTCGAGTAGATAGCGTGCCGCCGGACTGCTCTTGGCGATATTGCCCGCGGGCGAGATGTGATCGGTGGTTACCGAATCCCCGAGCAGCGCCAGTACGCGTGCCTCGCGGATCGCGGCGACCGCCGCCGGCTGCATGGTCATGCCATCGAAGTAGGGCGGATTCTTGACGTAGGTTGATTTCGCGTCCCAGGCGTAGATCTTGCCGGCGGGCACGGCAATACTCTGCCAGCGCTCGTCGCCGGTGAATACGCCGCTATAGCTGCGACGAAACATCTCGGAGTTGATATTGCGCTGTACGGTATCGGCAATCTCGGCCGGCGCCGGCCAGACATCGCGCAGATACACAGGATTGCCGGCCGCGTCCGTGCCAAGCGGTTCGGTATTCAGATCCACGTCAAGCGAACCCGCGAGCGCGTAGGCGACCACCAGCGGTGGCGAGCCCAGAAAGTTCATTTTGATTTCCGGATGCACGCGTCCGTCGAAATTGCGATTGCCCGAGAGCACCGAGCAGCCGATCAGATCGGCGGCTTTGACGGCTGCGGATATCTCGGGTTTGAGCGGGCCGGAATTGCCGATGCAGGTGGTGCATCCGTAGCCGACCAGGTTGAAGCCGATGCTGGCGAGCTCATCGAGCAGCGCTGCCTTCTGCAGATAGTCGGTCACCACGCGCGAGCCGGGCGCCAGACTGGTCTTCACCCATGGCTGGGCGCGCAGGCCCAGACGATGGGCATTTCGCGCCAGCAAGCCGGCGGCCATCAGCACATACGGATTGGAGGTGTTGGTGCAGCTGGTGATCGCGGCGATCAGCACCGCGCCGTCGCGCAGCTCGAAGGATTGACCGTCGAGGCTCACCGGCGCATGGCCCAGCGCGCCGGGATTCTTGCGCGTGCGCTCCTCGGCCATGCGCACATGATTTTTTTCGTAGATGCTCTTGGCGAGCCGCAAGGGCACGCGATCCTGTGGACGGCTGGGACCCGCAAGACTGGGCTCGACCGTACTTAGATCCAGCTCGAGCACATCGGTGTATCGCGCCGGTGCAGCGCCGTTGGCGCGCCACAGGCCCTGGGCGCGAGCGTAGTCTTCGACCAGCTGGATCTGCGCAGCTGGCCGGCCGGAGAGCTTCAGATAGCGCAGCGTCTCCTCATCGATCGGGAAGATGGCACAGGTGCTGCCGAACTCGGGCGACATGTTGCCGATGGTGGCGCGGTCGGCCAGCGGCACATTGGCGAGCCCATCGCCAAAGAATTCGACAAATTTATCGACCACGCCTTTCTTACGCAGCATCTCGGTCACCGTCAGCACCAGATCGGTCGCGGTGGCGCCAGGTTTGAGGCTGCCGTTGAGCTTGAAGCCAACCACCTGCGGAATCAGCATCGTGACCGGCTGACCGAGCATGGCCGCTTCGGCCTCGATACCGCCGACACCCCAGCCCAGAACGCCCAGACCGTTGATCATGGTGGTGTGCGAATCGGTGCCGACCAGGGTATCTGGATAGGCCTGACGGCTGCTGCCGTCGCTGTGATCGAACACCACTCGGCCCAGGAACTCCAGATTCACCTGATGCACGATGCCGGTATTCGGCGGCACCACTTTGAAATTGCGGAACGCCGACTGACCCCAGCGCAAAAAAGCATAGCGCTCGCCGTTGCGTTCGAATTCGATGCGGTTGTTATCGGCCAGCGAATGCGCAGTGCCGTAGCTGTCGACCTGCACTGAGTGATCGATGACCAGTTCCGCGGGCGCCAGCGGATTGATCTCATCGGGATTGCCGCCCAATCGAATCATGGCTTCGCGCATCGCCGCCAGATCGACCACGGCCGGCACGCCGGTGAAATCCTGCATGATCACGCGCGCGGGCGTGAATGAGATTTCGTACGAGGGTTTGGCGGCCGGATCCCAATTGAGCAACGCTTCGATATCTGCGCTCGTTACGTTGGTGCCGTCCTCGAATCGCAGCAGGTTTTCGAGCAGGATCTTGAGCGAGTAGGGCAGGCGCGCGACTTTGTCGGTGCCTAGCGCGCTAAGACTTCGGATCTGGTACGACTGCGCGCCGGACTGCAGGGTGGTACGCGTGTTGAAACTATCAACCATGGATCCTCCTCAAGCCGCCGGATTATAGCGGGCTTCGCTCACCAGGCGCACACGCTCGATCGCGCCGCCGCCCAGGCATCGGCCCTGCTCGTAGATCACCGCAAACTGTCCCGGTGTCGCGGCGCGCTGCGCCTGCTCGAACTCGATGTCGGCCGAACCGTCGTCGCGCAGGTGTACGCACGCGGCTTGTTCGGGTTGGCGGTGGCGCAGCTTGACGTGCGCGCAAAAGCGACCGGTGCGTGGTGCACTGAGCCAATGCAGCGATGCCGTGCTGACCGCTCTGGCATCGAGGCGGTGCTGCTCATGCCGCTGCAGCACGATCAGGGCATTGCGCGCCCGATCCTTGTGCGCCACATACCAGGGCTCTTCGGCGCGGCCGCTGGCGCCGCCTATGGCGAGCCCGGCGCGTTGGCCGAGCGTGTAGAAGGGCAGTCCACGGTGCTGCCCGAGCACGCGCCCGTCGCTGGTTTCGATTGGCCCCGGTTCGGCCTCGATGAAGCGGCTCAGAAATTGCGCGAACGGGCGCTCGCCGATGAAACAGATGCCGGCGCTGTCGGGCTTATCATGCACTGCCAGGCCCGCGCGCCGCGCTCGCTCGCGTACCTCCCGCTTGCTCAGCTCCCCGAGCGGGAATAGCACCCGGGCCAGGCTCGGGCGTTGCACCGCATGGAGAAAATACGTCTGATCCTTGGCCGCATCGCGCGCCTGATAGAGCGCCGGGCCGTCGGCCGCATCCAGACGCCGCGCGTAGTGGCCGGTCGCGAACAAGGTGCCGCCCAGGCGCGCGGCGTAGCGCAGGCACAGGCCGAATTTGATATGACGGTTGCACAGCACGTCGGGATTGGGTGTACGGCCAGCGCGGTACTCATCGAGCAGATACTGGAACACCTGCTGGCGGTACTGCTGCGCGAAGTTCACCCGATGCAGAACGATGCCGAGCTCGCTCGCGACCGCGCGCGCATCCTGGTAGTCCTGCGCGCCGGTGCAGTAGGCGTCGTCCTCGTCCCAGTTGTTCATGAACAGGCCCTGCACCTCGAAACCCGCCTCGCGCAGCAGCAGCGCCGCGACCGCCGAATCGACTCCGCCGGACAGGCCGACAATGACGCGCACGGGTGGGGCTGCTGACATGGCGCCATTGTACCGATGGCGCCGCGCCAGCGGGTCAGCTCAGGGCATTGAGCGGCAGGCGCACGCCCCGCAGGTAGTCGTCGATACAGCTCAGCACCAGCGGTGAGCGCAGGGCTGCTGCGCGCGCGAGGATCTCATCGCGCGTAAACCAGTGGGTGGCGACTATGGGCGGATCGAGCGTGCGCCGGGCATCGAATTCGCGGATTGTGCCGTGGAAGGCAAATCGCAAGGTCGTGTGTCCGCGCGGGCTGCGCCACAGGTACACGCCCAGCAGCGACTGTGGCAGGAAGGTCCACGCGGTCTCTTCCAGCGCCTCGCGCACCACGGCCTCAAGCAGCGACTCTCCGTCCTCGAGGTGACCGGCCGGCTGATTGAACACCAGGCGGCCCCGGATTCGCTCCTCGACCAGCAGGAACCGGGCGTCGCGTTCAATCACCGCCGCGACCGTGACATCGGGCTTCCAAACCATGCTGCAGGATACCGCGCGGCGGCGCCGGGCGGGGCGGCAGATCAGCGGCGGGCGACTCGAACCTCGCGCTCTTCGGTGGCGCTGGCTTGCCAGATGGCATCGAACTCCTGCAGATACTGGCGCGCGATCGGCGGATTATTCAGGCCGGCAATGCCTTCGGCGCGATCGGCGCGCACGCGGTAGACGATCGCCCGATCGTCGGCGATGCAATAGGCGGCCGAGAGTTCGCGGTACTGCGGTGCGCGCAGCCGGATCTCAAGATAGCTGGTCAGCCGGTGTGCCATGGCGATGAAGCGATTGGCGCCGTTGCCCATCCTGGCCTGATCGCGCAGCAACACTCGGACCTTTGCGAAGCTGCGTCCGAGCACAAAGCGCTTGATGATTTCCAGGAACGCCGCCTGATCGTAGATCTCGGGTTCGAGATCCGGGGTCATGATGGAGATCAGACGCTGGCCACTGGCGGCGACGGTTTCGGTGGCGGTGCGCACTTCATCAATGCTGCTGAGCACGTGCAGAGTTTCGGCAGCCGGCAGGCGCTGCTCGAGCACAGCCTCGACCAGCGGTCCGTCTTCGAGCCCGAAGCTCGCCAGACGCGCCGAAGTAGTCGTGCGGTTTTCCCTCGATGTTGTCACGCCGTCGCCTGCGTCGCGAAATTTGCTCGCAGCACGATGGTAGAGACAGCGATCCTCGGGGCATCGCCAACCCGATCACGTTTCGGGGGAAGCTAGTGTGAGCGGACTAACGGATCTCGTGTTCGGCGGCAAATCGGTGCGCCAATTGCGCCGCCAATCCGACATAATCCTGGGGCCGCATGGCCGCGAGGCGCTCACGTTCCGGTTGCGCGAGCGGCAGCGTAGCGACGAAAGCGGCCACGCTGTCGGCGTCGATGCGCTGGCCGCGGGTGAAGCTCTTGAGCCGCTCGTAGCCGTTCGCCACCCCGGCCGCGCGCAGGACACTTTGAATGGCCTCGCCCAGCACTTCGTAGGCGCCCTCCAGATCCTGCGCCATGCGCGCAGGGTCGGGACTGAGCTTGGTGAGCCCGCGCTGCAGCGACTTCCACCCGATCAGACTGTGGCCCAGGGCGACGCCGAGATTGCGCAGCACGGTCGAGTCGGTCAGATCGCGCTGCCAGCGGGAGATGGGTAGTTTGTCGGCAAAGAAGCGCAGCATCGCGTTCGCCATGCCGAAGTTGCCTTCGGCATTCTCGAAGTCGATCGGATTGATCTTGTGCGGCATGGTCGAGGAGCCCACCTCCGACGCCATGGGCTGCTGGCGCAGATAGCCCAGGCTGATGTACCCCCACAGATCACGGCACAGATCGATCAATATCACGTTCACTGCCGCACAGGCATCGCAGAATTCAGCGATCCAGTCATGCGGCTCGATCTGAGTGCTGTAGGGGTTCCAGATCAGCTGTTGCGATTCGATGAATTCGCGGCTCAGCTGCAGCCAATCGAGGTCCGGGCGTGCGCTGCAGTGGGCATTGAAGTTTCCGACCGCACCGTTCCATTTGGCGAGAATCGCCACGCCCTCGAGCCGGCGTTGCGCGCGCACCAGGCGCGCACCGACGTTGGCCATCTCCTTGCCGAAAGTGGTTGGGCTGGCATTCTGGCCGTGCGTGCGGGCGAGCATCGGCAGCGCGGCGTGCTGTTCGGCGAGCGAGCGCAGTGCTGCGCCGATCAGCCGCAGTTCGGGCAGCAGCACAGCGCCGCGGGCGCCGCGCACCAGCCGCGCGTAGCTGAGGTTGTTGATGTCCTCGGAAGTGCAGCCAAAATGCACCAGCTCGAGCGCCGCCGCGTCGGCGCCGGCCGCGCCCAGCACGCCACGCACGAAATACTCCACGGCCTTGACGTCATGGTTGATGCGTTGGTCGATTTCCTTGACCGCGCCCGCAGCATCGGGCCCCGGTTCCTGGGCCAGCGCCGCGGCGCTGGCGCGCACTGCGGCCGCCGGCGGCGCACGCAGCAGCGGCGCCGGGGCACCGGTCAGTTGCAGGAACCAAAGTGCCTCGACGCGGATGCGCTCGCGGATCAGCGCGGCCTCGGAAAAATAATCGCGCAGCGGCGCCACGGCCGCGGCGTAGCGGCCGTCCACGGGCGAGAGCGCGGTCAGGGAGGCGGGTTGCATGCAGTCGCGGCGTGTAATCGAAATGCTAGACTAAACATCATAACGCATTGGGTGAACGCATGAACCCGCCATCGTTTCGTGTCGAGCGCGACAGCATGGGTGAACTGAACGTCCCGGCGCAGGCGCTATGGGGCGCGCAGACGCAGCGCGCAGTAGAGAATTTTCCGATCAGCGGATTGACCTTGCCGCGCGGCTTCATCCGCGCGCTGGCGCTGATCAAGCGGGCGGCGGCGGCCGCCAACGCGCAGCTGGGCCTGCTGCCGCGCGATATCGCCGCAGCCATCGAGCAGGCCGCGCAGCTGGTGGCCGGCGGCGGCTACGATGCGCAGTTTCCGATCGACGTGTTTCAGACCGGCTCGGGCACCAGCACCAATATGAACGCCAATGAGGTGATCGCGCATCTGGCGGAGCGCGCCGGTGCGGGGGTTCATCCCAACGATCACGTCAACATGGGGCAAAGCAGCAACGACGTCATTCCGACCGCGATCCACGTCAGCGCAGCGCTGCTGCTGCATGAGCAGCTGCTGCCGGCGCTGCATCATCTGGCATCAGTGATTGCGTTGCGCGAGCACGAGCTCGCCGCGGTAGTCAAGACCGGCCGCACCCATCTGATGGATGCCATGCCGGTCACTCTCGGACAGGAACTGTCGGGCTGGCGCACACAGATCGAGAACGGCAGCGCACGACTGCGCGCGGTCGAACCGCGATTGCTGCGGTTGGCGCAGGGCGGTACCGCCGTGGGCACCGGCATCAATGCGCACGCGGGATTCGCGGCCGCCTTCTGTCGCGAGATCTCGGCCATGACCGGAATCGCGTTCGAGCCTAGCCGCAACTACTTCGAGTCACTGTCGGCACAGGATGTGGCGGTCGAACTCTCGGGCCAACTCAAGGTCGTGGCCGTGAGTTTGATGAAAATCGCCAACGATCTACGTTGGATGAACAGCGGCCCGCTGGCGGGCCTGGCCGAGATCGCGCTGCCGGCGCTGCAGCCGGGCAGCAGCATCATGCCGGGTAAGGTCAACCCGGTCATCCCCGAAGCCACCGCCATGGTTGCGGCGCAGGTGATCGGTTACGACGCCAGCATCACCATCGCCGGACAGTCGGGTAACTTCCAACTCAATGTCATGCTGCCGCTCATTGCCTACAACCTGCTCGAGAGCATCCGCCTGCTCACCAACGTCTCGCGCCTGCTGGCGGACCGCGCGATCGCGGGCTTCGAGGTCAATCGCGCGCGCGTGGCCGAGGCGCTGGACCGCAATCCCATATTGGTGACTGCGCTGAACCCGGTGATCGGCTATGAAAAAGGTGCTGCCATCGCCAAGAAGGCCTACGCCGAGGGCAAGCCGATCCGCGAGGTGGCGGCACGAGAGACCGGGCTGCCGCGCGAGCAACTCGATGCGCTGCTTGACCCGGAACAGCTCACGCGCGGCGGCCTCAAGGGCGGCACGCCCGGCGGCGGAGGTTGAGTGCAGCAATGATCGCCCCGGCGCTGTCGACGCCAACCGCACTGCCCGGCGACTGGCGCGCACGCCTGCATCAGCGCCTGCTGCCGGCACCCGATCATCGCCTCGAGCACTCCCGCATCGGCACACTGCCGGCGCCGCTGCGCGCGGATGTGCCGCAGACGCTGGCGGCCGCAGCCGTGCTGGTGCCCATCGTTCTGCGTACGGAGGCCCCGGCGCTGCTGCTGACGGTGCGCGCCAGCCACTTGCGCTCGCACGCCGGTCAGATCAGTTTTCCCGGCGGCCGGGTCGAACCGGGAGATCTCGATCTGGCTGCCGCCGCAGTGCGTGAAACGCAGGAGGAAATCGGAATCCCCGCCGCTTCGATCGAGCTGGTCGGCTTTCTGTCCGATCAGATCGTGCGCACCGGCTATCGCATCACCCCGGTGGTCGCCTTGCTGCACCCCGGCTTCACGCTCCTGCCCGACAGCACCGAAGTGGCTGAAGTTTTCGAGCTGCCGCTGGCATTTGCGTTGAGTGCCGGCAACTATCGCTCGCGCCCCGGACGTGCGCGCGGCCTGGAATTCGAGATCTGGGAGCTGCCCTTCGGCGAGCGCAATATCTGGGGGGCCACCGCCGGCATCCTCGCCAACCTGCGCGAAGTGCTCGAGGACGGCACTTGAGTCGCGCGGCCGAGCAGATTGACGCGCTGCTGGCGTTGATGCGCACGCTGCGTGATCCAGACAACGGCTGCCCGTGGGATCGCGAGCAGAGCTTCGAGACGGTTGCGCCGTTCACGATCGAGGAAGCGTATGAAGTGGCCGATGCGATCGCGCGCGGCGACCTGGAGCGGCTGCGCGATGAACTCGGCGATCTGCTGTTTCAGATCGTATTCCATGCCGGCATGGCCGAGGATCTGGGTCGCTTCGATTTTGCCGATGTCGCGCAGGGCATACGCGACAAGCTGGTGCGCCGCCACCCGCACGTATTCGCCGAACCCAAGCAGCTCGATTTGCCGCAATTGCACGTGTCATGGGAGGCGCAGAAGGCGCGCGAGCGCGCCGCGCAGGGTGCGCAAGGTGCCTTGGCCGACGTGCCGCTGGCACTGCCGGGGCTGGTGCGCGCCGCCAAGCTCGGTCGCCGTGCGCGCCGGGTCGGATTCGATTGGGACAGCTCAGCGGGTGTGCGCAGCAAGATTGATGAGGAGCTGGCGGAGATCGATCAAGCCATTAAACTGGGAAGGCGCGAGCAGGTGGCCGAAGAGCTCGGGGATCTGCTGTTCACCATCGCCAATTGGGCGCGCCACCTCGAGCTCGATGCCGAACAAGCACTGCGGGCCGCGGCGCTGAAGTTTGAGCAGCGCTTCGCGTCCATGGAGGCTCAAGCCGCGGGGCAGGGCCTGGTGCTGCAGCAGCTTTCGCCGGCGCAATGGGAAGAGCTCTGGAGTGCCGCCAAGTCTTTGAATTACAAGAGTTAACGTCAGTTCAGCCTGGGTTCATCGATGTCTGGCTAATGTTCCGCGGATTAGATACGGCCAATGTGTCGGGGGCGGTGCGGGCAATGCAACTGGCGCAACAGATCCCCAGATTCGTGATGGCTTTCGGCTTGCTGCTGGGTAGCATGAGTTTCGACAGCGCCGCGGCTGAGGACGCTAGCCGCGATCATGAGCTTAGCCGCACTCAGGCCACGGCGCTGGTGCAGCGGCGCTACGCGGCGCGCGTGGTGCGCGCCTCGAGTGCCGATGAGGGCGGCCGGCATATCTATGTGTTTCGGCTGCTCTCCGAAGGCGGCAAGGTCTGGACCGTTCGCATCGATGCGCACAACGGCGCGGAAATTCCGTGAGCCGGGCATGAGAATACTGGTGGTCGAAGACGAAGCGGCGCTGCGCGAGGCGTTGCGGGCCGATCTGACGGCCGCAGGCCATACGGTCGATCTCGCCGCCGATGGCGAGGAAGGGCTTTACGCCGCCACCGAATACCCGATCGATGTCGCCATTATTGATCTGGGCCTGCCCAAGCTCTCCGGCCTCGAGCTGATTCGCCAATTGCGCGCACGCGGCAAGAGCTACGGTGTCCTGATCCTGACCGCGCGCGATCGCTGGCAGGACAAGGTGGAGGGCCTGAGCGCGGGCGCCGACGACTATGTGGTCAAGCCTTTCCACGTCGCCGAGGTGCAGGCGCGACTGGCGGCACTGCTGCGCCGGGCAGGCGGCTGGGCCAGTGCGCGGCTGGCCTGCGGTCCGGTCGAGCTCGACTCGCGGGCACAGACGGTCACGGTGCGCGGCATGGCCGTGGAACTCACCAGCTTCGAGTACCGCATTCTCGAGCATTTGATGCTGCGTGCTGGCGAGGTCATTTCGAAGAGCGAGCTGACCGAACGGCTGTATGCACAGGATTTCGATCGCGATAGTAATGTGGTCGAAGTGTTGGTCGGCAGATTGCGTCGCAAGCTCGATCCCGACGACACACTCAAGCCCATCGAGACATTGCGAGGGCGCGGTTATCGTTTGAGCCTGCCGCGCAGCGGCGCGCCGGTTGCTGTCGCGCACTGATGGCGCGCTCGCCGCCGTCGGTCAGCCGCCGACTGTTGTTCGCGGTGGCGGTGCCGCTGGTGCTGTTTTTTGCACTGACGATAGGAGTGCTCGATCGGGTATTTCGCCAGCTGGCCGATGTCTCGCTGCGCGAGCTGTTGACCGAACAGGTCGTAGGCCTGGTCACGGCCGTGGACATGAATCGCGACGGCCGCATGGAAGTGAATCTGCTGGATCCCGAATCGCGGCTCGATGTGCCGGGCTCGGGCCTTTATGCGGCCGTGCGGGATCAGAGCGGCCAGCTGCTGTGGAGTTCCCCATCGTTGAGCGGTACCGGGCTCGAACTCGGCGGTCCTCTGCCCGTAGGCGGCGTGGAGTTCCATTATCTGCGCGCCCGTGACGGCACCCAGGTTGCGGAACTCAGCCGCGGGCTGCAGTGGGTGTACGCGGCTGGTGAATCCAAGGACCTGGTGTTCACGGCCGCCGACAGTACCGAGCCGCAGCGGCGACAGTTGTGGCGCTTCCGCCAGCAGATGGCGGGCTGGTTCGGTGGACTGGTGCTGGTGCTGCTGGCTACCATGGCCTGGATGATGCGGCGTGCACTCGCGCCGGTGCGGCGCCTGGAACAGGAGATCGCCGCGGTCGAAGCCGGGGCAGCACAAGGGCTCGGCGCAGCTTATCCGCGTGAACTCGCCGGCGTCACCAAGGGACTCAATGCATTGCTGGAGTCGGAGCGCAATCGCATTGCCCGCTATCGCGACACACTCGGCAATCTGGCGCACAGTCTCAAGACCCCGCTGGCCGTGATTCGCGCCAGTCTCGGCACGCTCGAATCCGCGCACGCACAGCGCAGCGCCATGCAGCTGGAAATCGATCGTATGGCGCAGATCGTCGAGCACCAGCTCAAACGCGCCGCGGCCGGCGGCGGCGCCACGCTCGGTCAGGCCAGCGTGCCGGTGCTGCCGCTGGTGGTGGATCTGCGCGCCGCGCTGCTCAAGGTGCATGCGCACAAGGATCTGCGCATCGATGTGGACGTGCCGGCGGAGCTTGGATTTCTGGGCGACACCGGCGACATCCTCGAGCTGCTCGGTAACGTGCTCGACAACGCCTGCAAATGGTGCCGGTCGCGCATTACGGTCACTGCCAAGCTGCACGGCGCGCGCGATCTGTCGCGGCGACTGTCGATCGCGGTGGAGGATGATGGGGCCGGCATCGCCAGCAGCGATCGTGTGCGCGTGATCGAGCGCGGCGTGCGTGCCGATGAGGAGGTTCCCGGTCATGGACTAGGGCTGGCGATGGTGCGTGAGACGGTCGCGCTCTACGGCGGCCAGTTCATCATCGACGCCTCGCCCGGCCTCGGCGGCGCGCGCGTGGAATTGCAATTGCCCGGGCGCTAAGGGGCGATATCGAACTCGATACCCTGTGCCAGCGGCAATGCCGAGCTCCAATTGATGGTGTTGGTCTGACGGCGCATATAGGCCTTCCAGGCATCTGACCCGGCCTCGCGGCCGCCGCCGGTATCCTTCTCACCGCCGAAGGCGCCGCCGATTTCGGCGCCCGAGGTGCCGATGTTGATGTTCGCCAGACCGCAGTCGCTGCCGCAGTGGCTCAGATACAGCTCCGCATTGGCCAGTCGCTGCGTGAACAGGGCCGAGGACAGGCCGTATGCCGAGCGATTCTGCAACTCGATGGCTTGTTCGAGCGAGTCGGTCGGGATCAGGTACAGGATCGGAGCAAAGGTTTCGTGCTGGACGATCTCCCAGTCATTGTGGGCCAGCACGATCGCCGGCTCGACATAGTGACCCGGTCGCCTCAGCACCGATCCGCCAATCAGAATCTTGCCGCCCGCGGCGCGTGCCGCCGCGATCGCCTGCTCGAAGCTGCGCACCGCCTGCGCATCGATCAGCGGTCCGACCAGTGTCTTCGGATCGCGCGGATCGCCGACCGGCATCTGTTGGTAGGCATGCAGCAGGCGGCGCTGCAGATCATCGAGGCGCGAACGGTGCACCAGTACGCGCCGCGTGGTGGTGCAGCGCTGGCCGGCCGTGCCCAGCGCGCCAAACACGATCGCGCGCGCGGCGAGGTCGAGGTCGGCGGTGTCATCGACGATGATGCAATTGTTGCCGCCCAGCTCGAGCAGCGATCTGCCAAGCCTGGCGGCCATGGCCTGCGCTATCTTGCGGCCGACCTGGGTCGAACCGGTGAAGGACAGTAGCGCGACGCGCGCGTCGGCCACCAGATGCTGGCCGTGTTCGCTGCCGTGATCGAGCAGCAGCTGGAAAATCGGCGGCGCCTGCTGGCGTTTGAGCACTCGCTCGCATAGCTGCTGTACCGCCAGGGCGCACAGCGGAGTCTTTGGCGACGGCTTCCAGATGCAGGCATTGCCGCAAATAGCCGCGAGCAGCGCATTCCATGACCAGACCGCGACCGGAAAGTTGAAGGCGGTGATGATTGCAACCACGCCGAGCGGATGCCATTGCTCGTACATGCGATGCTGCACGCGCTCCGAGTGCATGGTGCGGCCATAGAGCATGCGCGACTGTCCGACTGCGAAGTCGGCCATGTCGATCATCTCCTGCACTTCGCCCAGCGCTTCGGCCATGATCTTGCCGTTCTCGAGCGTCACCAATGCTGCCAGCTGCTGCTTGTGGCTGCGCAGTTCGTCGGCGATATGGCGCACCAGTTGGCCGCGTGCCGGCGCGGGCACGTCGGCCCAGCTGCGTGCCGCGTCGACCGCACGGGTAACGACAGTCTCGTAGTGGCTGGCGCTGCTGGTGGCTACGCGGGCGATCAGGCTGCCATCGCCGGGACTGAAGGATTCGAGCGTCGCGGCATCGGCGCCGCCGTGCGCGGCTTTGAGCTCAAAATGCTGCAATAGCGCTGCAGTTTCCATGGCTTAAGGGGCGCTCAGGCTCGCAGGGCCCGCTGGCGGCCGGGAGCGCCGCTCAACACCACATCGCCCGAGATGTCCTTGCTGCTACCGGCGGCAAGATTTCGGCCAAAACGGTTGTTCAATATATCGGGCAGACGGAACGATTCCTGCGTGACCAGGCCACGATGGCGCTCAGGCTGGGTCAGCACCAGATCCAGTACCGCACACACACCCGATGCAGTGCTGACCTGAATCGCCGACCACAGGCGTCCGGCAATCATCTGCGGATAGATCTTGCTGACGTAGTTTTCCTCGCGCAATTCGCCGTTTTGCTGGCCGGTCACAGCGGCGTAGACGATCACCACGTCCTGCAGGGTCTGCGGCACCGCATTCTCCAGAATGCGCTTGAGCGTCGCACGATCCTGATTGAGCTTCAGATCGTTCATGAGCAGGCGCATCTGCGCGCAATGGCCCGGATAGCGAATGGTCTTGTAGTCCATGCTCTCGCAGCGCGCACCGCAGGTCTGCGCCAGCGAACCCAGGCCGCCGGAGGTGTTGAAGGCCTCATACAGCGTGCCGTCGATTTCGATCTCTTCCAGTCCTTCAAGCGGCCGGATCTCGACCAGGCGCCCGTCGGCCATGGCCTCACAGGGATTGCCGTATTCGTTGATGAGTCCTTCGGTGGACCATGTCAGGGAATACTTCAGCACATTGTGCGGATGCTGCGGCAGTGCGCCGACGCGCAGCCGCACGCTGCGCAAGCTCTCGAAATGGCGAATCAGTTCGCCTCCGGCAATGCTGATGAAGCCAGGGGCGAGTCCGCATTGGGGTACGAAAGCACGCGGCGCGTCGCGCGCCAGCGCACTGACCTGCCGCGTGACCTCCACGTCTTCGGTCAGATCGAAGTAATGCACGCTGGCCTCGCGGGCTGCGGCCCCGACCAGCGGATTGCAGTGATAGGGCAGACTCGACACCACGGCGTCGACCGGCTGGCTGTGCAGCTGCGCGCGCAGCGCCGCTGCGTCGGTCGCATCCAGCCGCACCGCCTGGACGTTGGCCAGACCATGGGCGCGCGCGACGCCGGCCGCGGCAGTCTCATCCACGTCGGCGAGCTGCACCTGATAGGCGCCCGACTCCGCCAGCAGCCCCGAGATCAGCGCGCCGATCTTGCCGGCCCCCAGAACCAGCACCTTATGCATGCAATGCCCCCGGCAAAGTGCCCATGTTAGCATTGGCCCATGCGTTCCACCGATAGCAATTCCTGGCACCCGGCGAGCTGGCAGTCGCGCAAGGCTACGCAACAGCCGGTCTATGAGGATGCGGAAGACCTGGGCAAGGTGGTCGCCGAACTGGCGCGACTGCCGCCGATCGTAGTCTCCTGGGAGGTCGAGAATCTGCGCGAACGGCTCGCCGCCGTTCAGCGAGGCGAAGGTTTCCTGCTTCAGGGCGGGGATTGCGCCGAGAGTTTCGTCGAATGCGAGTCCGACCGGATCGCCAAACAGCTCAAGGTGTTGCTGCAGATGAGCCTGGTGCTGCTGTCGGGCATGAAGAAGCCGGTGGTGCGCGTCGGCCGCATGGCGGGCCAATATGCCAAGCCGCGTTCGGCCGATATGGAGACGCGCGAGGGCGTCACGCTGCCGGCCTATCGCGGCGATCTGGTCAATCGGCCCGAGTTCAGCGCCCAGGCGCGTCGCGCCGACCCGCAACTGCTGCTGCGCGGTTACGAGCGCGCTGCCCTGACACTCAATTTCGTGCGTGCCCTGGTCGATGGCGGCTTCGCCGATCTGCATCATCCGGAATACTGGGATCTCGGCTTCGTGCGCCACGCACAGCTGCGCGAAGCCTACGAGCGCACCACGCGAGCGATCGGCGATGCGCTGGATTTTTTTGAGTCCCTGAGCGGCAAGCGCGTGCACGAGGCCACACGCGTGGATTTCTTCGCCAGCCACGAGGGTCTGCATCTGCTGTACGAGCAGGCGCAGACGCGCTACATCGCGCGCCAGAACCGCTGGTACAACCTATCCACCCATATGCCTTGGATCGGTATGCGCACGGCGCAGGTCGAAGGTGCGCACGTCGAATATTTCCGCGGCATATCCAACCCGATCGGCATCAAAATCGGCGCGGCGATGAGCGATCAATGGCTGCAGGAACTCGTGACCACACTCAATCCGCAGAATCAGCCCGGTCGCCTGACCCTGATTCACCGCTACGGCGCCAAGGATATCGAGAAGTCGCTGCCCGGGGCGATCGCGGCCGTGCAGCGCACCGGACACACGGTACTGTGGTGCTGCGATCCCATGCACGGCAATACCGAAACCAGCACCGGTGGCTTCAAGACACGCCGCTTCGAGAACATACTCAAGGAACTCGATCTCGCCTTCCGCATCCACTCCGAGCACGGCTCGTATCTGGGTGGCGCGCACATCGAACTCACCGGCGAAGACGTCACCGAGTGCACCGGCGGCGCCCGTGGACTCACCGACTCGGATCTGCAGCGAGCCTATCGCTCGCAGGTCGATCCGCGCCTGAACTACGAGCAGGCGCTGGAACTCGCGATGCTGATTTCCGAACGCAGCAAAAGGGCGACGTGAGCGGCCGGGATGGGTCCGCCGAGGCGCAAGCTGCGCACTGAGCGGCCCGCCGTGAGCGCCGCCATGAGCGAACGCGAATTCGATGCCAAAGACTATGTGGCGACGCTGCCTCAGCGTCCCGGTGTCTATCGCATGTACGCCGCCGATGGCGAACTGATCTACGTCGGCAAAGCGGCGCGGCTGCGCGATCGGGTAGGCAGCTATTTCTCGAACACGACGCGAGCACCGAAAGTCGCGGCGCTGGTGGCCCGGATCGCGCGCATCGAAGTCACCGTGGTCAACACCGAGTCCGAGGCGCTGCTGCTCGAGAGCAACCTGATCAAGGCGCACCGGCCGCGCTACAACATTCTTCTGCGCGACGACAAGTCCTTTCCCTACATCTTGTGTCAGGCGGGCCATGAGTTTCCGCGCCTGGCGTTCTATCGCGGGCCGCGACAGCACGGCAGCCGTCAGTTCGGTCCGTTTCCGAGCGCCTCGAGCGTCAAGGAGGTGCTGCAGCACCTGCAGAAGGTATTCCGCATTCGTAACTGCCGTGATTCCTTCTTCGCCAATCGCAGCCGGCCGTGCCTGCAGTTTCAGATTGGACGCTGCTCGGCACCCTGCGTCGGTCTGATCGATCGTGACAGCTACGCGCGCGATTTCGCCGGCGCGATCGGCGTGCTCGAAGGGCGCAATCTGGAAGTCGTGGCCGAGCTGCAGCGGCGCATGGAGGCGGCCGCGGCATCGCTGGAATTCGAAAATGCCGCGCGACTGCGCGATCAACTGCGCGAGCTGCAGGAGATACGTGCGCAGCAGATTGCCAACGCGCAGCGCCCGACCGATATCGATGTGGTGGCGATTGCCGGCGAGCCCGGTCAGTACGCGATCTGCGTATTGCCGGTGCGCGAGGGCCAGAATCTCGGAACGGCCAGTTACTTTCCGGGCAGCGCACTGAGCGAACCGGCTGAAACGCTGGCCGACTTCCTGATGCTTTATTACGCTCGCCAGGCGCCGCCGCCGGAAGTGCTCATCAACATGGAGCTGCCGGATCGCGAAGCGCTCATGGAGGCGCTAGCCAGCACCGTGGGCCGGCCGCTGCAGCTGCGCGTGCCGCAGCGCGGACTGGGGATCAAATGGATCGAGCAGGCACAGGAGAATGCCCACAACGCACTGCGCATGCGCCGTGCACAGTCCGACTTGGCCGCCGAGGGCATGCGGATTCTGGCGCGGGTGCTGAATTTGCTCGCACCCCCCGAACGCATCGAATGTTTCGATGTCAGTCACACCGCCGGCGAGGGGACGGTGGCCTCATGCGTGGTGTTTGGCCCGGAAGGCGCGCGTAAGCGCGACTATCGGCGCTACAACATAGAGGGCGTCACGCCCGGCGACGACTACGCCGCCATGCATCAGGCGTTGCGCCGGCATGCAGCCCGCATCGCCAGCGGTGAGCGTGCCCGGCCCGATCTGCTGCTGATCGACGGCGGCCCTGGGCAAGTCGATGCCGCGTTGCAGGCGTTGGCCGAAGCCGGTGTGGAGGGTCTGGCAGTGGTTGGTGTGGCCAAGGGCGCCGATCGACGGCCGGGACAGGAGCGGCTGCACATTCCCGGGGATCCGACGCCGATTGTGCTCGAACCCGACAGCGCCGCGCTGCATTTCATTCAGCGTGTGCGCGATGAAGCGCATCGCTTCGCGATCACCGGGCATCGGCGGCGGCGCGCGCGCCGCTATCGCGAGTCGGTGCTCGAGGCCATAGCCGGACTCGGGCCGGCACGGCGGCGCGCCATACTGACGCATTTCGGCGGCCTGCAGGGCGTCATGCGGGCCGGAGTCGCGGATCTGGAAAAAGTGGCAGGGGTCGGCGCGGCCATGGCACGTTCGATCTATGATCATCTGCATCCGGGGGCATGATGATCTGGAACTGGCCGAACATTCTGACTTGGCTGCGCATTCTGGCGATTCCGCTGATCATGGGGCTGTTCCTGTTCGGCGGCCACTCGCCCAAGGGCTGGGCGGAACCCGTGGCCGGATTGTTGTTCGCGGCCGCGGCGATCACCGATTCACTCGACGGCTATCTGGCGCGCCGGCTCGGGCAGACCACGCCGCTGGGCGCTTTTCTGGATCCGGTGGCCGACAAACTCATCGTCGCGGTCGCATTGGTGCTGATCGTCAGCCGCGATCCGCGCGCGGTCATGGTGCTGACCGCCGCCGTGATCATCGGCCGCGAGATCGCCATCTCGGCGCTGCGCGAATGGATGGCGGGCATAGGTCAGCGCACGGCGGTGGCGGTCTCGCGCATAGGCAAATACAAGACTATTTTGCAGATGGTCGGACTGACCATGCTGTTGTTTCGGCATGCATTGCTGGGGCTGCCCATCTACATGCTCGGGCAATGGCTCACGGTGCTGGCGGCGGCGCTCACGCTGATCTCGATGGCGCTGTACCTGCGGGCCGCGTGGCCGCATCTGTCCGCGCAGCCCTAGTGAGATCCGATCTGTTCAGCCTTGCAGGCAAGGTGGCATTGGTCACCGGCGCGACGCGCGGCATCGGTCTGGCGATTGCAATCGAGATGGCCCACGCCGGCGCGCGAGTGGTGCTTTCGAGCAATGAGGCGAAGGTCTGCGAGCAGGTGGCTGCGGCGCTGCGCGCCCAGGGATTGGACGTCATCGGCGTCGGCTGCGATGTCGCCCAGCGCGAGCAGCTGCAGCGGCTGGTGGCCACGGCGCTGGCGCAGCGCGAGCGCATCGACGTGCTGGTGTGCAATGCCGGCGTTGCACCGCACTTCGGGCCCCTGGCCGAGGCCAGCGATCTGGACTGGGATCGGACCATGACCGTGAACCTGCGCAGCGTGCTGTGGTTGACCAGCCTGGTGATTCCGGACATGGCGCAGCGGCGTGACGGCGCGGTCATCCTGACTGCGAGCCTTTCGAGCCTGCGCGGAAACAAATCCATTGGACTGTACGGCTTGTCCAAGGCCGGCATTGCGCAGCTGGCGCGCAACCTGGCGGTCGAGTGGGGACCGTCAAACGTGCGCGTGAACGCCATTTCTCCCGGAGTCATTGCCACCGAATTCGCCCGACCGCTCACCGACAACGCCCCGGCACTGGCCCGTCGCCTGGAGCAGACGCCGCTGCGCCGCATTGGCGAGCCGCGCGAGATCGCCGGTGTGGCGCTGATGCTGGCCGCACGCGCCGGCGCCTTCATCACCGGGCAGAACCTGATCGTCGACGGCGGTACGCTCATCAGCGACGGCAACTGATGTTCAGCGATGCCGTCACGGGCGAGCGGGAAGCGGCGGCCGTGCAGCGCACGGCGCTGCAATTGGTGCGCGCGCAGCGCGCGGCGCTCGCGCACCGATGGATCGATCGCTTCCTGCAGGAATACGGCATTCAAAGCGCCGAAGGCCTGGCGTTGCTGACGCTGGCGGAAGCCTACCTGCGGGTCCCGGACGCGGCCACCGCGGCGCAGCTGATCGCCGAGAAATTCAAAGATGGCGATTGGCGCTCGCACCGCGGCGCCTCGCCGTCATGGCGCGTAAACGCTTTGACGCGCTGTCTGATACTCGCGCGCTGGTTGCTCGAGCAGCCCGGCGCGAGCGTAGTGGCGCGCCTGTTGCGCCCCTGGGTCGCCTCGTCCATGCAGATCCTGGGACGCCAGTTCGTTTTCGGCCGCGACATTCAGCAGGCACTGCGCCGCGCTAGCGGCCGCACACTGCGCCCGTTTGCTTTCTCCTATGACATGCTCGGGGAATCGGCACGCACCGGGGCCGACGCACAACGCTACCTGGCCGCCTACCGTGATGCCATTGCGGCGGTGGGTCGACAGGCCGATACAGGCGTGGACAGCAGCTGCAATGACGGCATATCGGTCAAGCTGTCAGCGCTGAACTGTCGCTACGAGCCGCTGCAGCGCGAACACGCACTGGCCGATCTGATCGCAAGCGTGAGCGCACTGGCGCGAGCCGCGCGCGCGCGCAATATCGGACTGACCATCGATGCCGAAGAGAATGAGCGGCTGGAGATGTCCATGGCCGTCATCGCCGCCGTGGCAGCCGATCCGCACCTCAAAGGTTGGGATGGATTCGGCTTCGCCGTGCAGGCGTATCAGCGGCGAGCCCCGGGCATCATCGACTGGGCTGAGCAACTGGCGGCCCGTTGTGATCTGCGCCTGACCGTGCGGCTGGTCAAAGGCGCCTATTGGGATGTCGAGATTCAGCGCGCCCAGCAAATGAGTCTGCCGCAGTTTCCGGTGTATACGCGCAAATGCGCGACCGATGTGAGCTACCTCGCCTGTGCCCGCCGGTTGCTGGCCGCCAAAGGCTTGTTTCCTGCCTTTGCTACCCATAACGCGCACACCGTGGCCACGGTGCTGCAGTGGGCGGGCGGCCGCGGCAAGTTTGAGTTTCAACGTCTGCACGGAATGGGCGCGGGACTGTATGAGGACTTGATCCGCGACAGCGACGTCCGATGCCGCATTTACGCACCGGTCGGAGGGTACGCGGAGCTGCTTCCGTACCTGGTGCGGCGCATTCTGGAGAACAGCGCCAACGCCGGCTTTGTCTATCAACTGGCCACCGCGAGTATCAGCGATGAAAGCCTGCTGCTCGATCCGGTGACATTACTGCAACGCGCGCCCGCGTTGGAAAATGAGGCAATCGTGGCACCCAAGGCACTGTATCCCGAGCGCAGCAATTCCTCGGGCATCGATTTCTCCGACCCGGCGGAAACCCGCGCATTGCTGGCGCGCATGAGCGAGTGCTGGGCGCGCGAACAGCATGCGGCGCCGTTGGTTGGCGGCAGGCCCGTGCCGGGCAACGCGGTCGCACTGCGCGATCCGGCGCGCGTGGAACGGCTGGCCGGCATGGTGGTTGCGGCCGCTGCAGCCGATCTGGCGCCGGCCTTCGAGCTGGCGCTGCGCGCGCAACCGAAATGGGCGGCGATGAGCGTGGATCTGCGTGCGCAGTGTCTGCTGCGCACGGCCGATCTACTCGAGCGTGAACGCGCGCTGCTGATGGCCCTGGCGGTGCGTGAGGCGGGCAAGAGCATCGCCGACGCGCTGGCCGAAGTGCGCGAAGCAGTGGACTTCTGCCGCTATTACGCCGTGCAGGCGCGGCACCTGATGCAACCGCTGTCGCTGCCCGGGCCAACCGGCGAACTCAACGAATTGCGCTGGGCTGCTCGCGGCATATTCGCCTGCATCAGCCCGTGGAATTTCCCGCTGGCCATATTCCTGGGCCAGGTTACCGCGGCGCTGGTCACCGGCAACGCCGTGATCGCCAAACCCGCTCCGCAGACACCTCTGATCGCGGCCGCCGCCGTGCGCCTGCTGTTCGAGGCCGGCGTGCCGCCGGAGGTCTTGGCGTTCCTGCCCGGAGATGACTCCGTGGGCGCAGCCTTGATCGCCGACAGCAGGCTCGCCGGCGTCGTGTTCACGGGCTCCAACGGCACGGCACGGCGCATCGCCCGGACACTGCTGGCCGACGAGCGGCGGCCGATCGTGCCGCTGATTGCCGAAACCGGCGGCCTGAACGCAATGCTGGTGGATTCCACGGCACTGCTGGAGCGAGCGGTCGAAGATGTCATGACTTCTGCGTTCCAAAGTGCCGGACAACGCTGCTCGGCGCTGCGACTGCTGTGTCTGCAGGAGGACATCGCCGCCGCGACGCTGCACATGCTGATGGGCGCCATGGCCACGCTGCGTATCGGCGATCCCAGCAACCTCGACACCGATGTCGGTCCGGTCATCGATGCCGGCGCAAAGCAGGCGCTGGAGGACTATGTGGCCTCACTGGCGCCGCAACAGATCCTGTATCGCTGCGCGTTGCCGGCGTCCTTGGCCGCAGGATATTTTGTCGCCCCGACACTGGTGCGTCTGGAGAAGATCGAGGATCTGCGCCAGGAGGTGTTCGGTCCCGTGCTGCATGTCGTGACCTGGCGCGCCGGTGAGCTCGAGCATACTATCGATCGCATCAACGCCAGCGGCTACGGGCTGACCATGGGTCTGCAGACTCGTCTGACGCAGCACATCGAGCAGACGCGCCGGCGCGCCCGGGTCGGCAATCTGTACGTGAACCGCTCCATGATCGGCGCGGTGGTCGGTTCGCAGCCCTTCGGCGGTGAAGGTCTGTCCGGCACCGGGCCGAAAGCCGGTGGTCCGCAGTATCTGACCCGCTTCATGACCGAGCGGGCAGTGAGCATCGATACCACGGCTGCGGGCGGCAACGTGCAGCTCATGCGCGAGGCGAATTAGCCCGCTGCGGCGGCGCTGCTAGCCGAATATCCGGGCGCGCGCACTGTTCCGAGGCCGATTCTGTGACACGTCACTCACTGTGTGGAAAGCCCGGCGCCCACGGTTAAGTCCCGGAACAGATGCGCCGATACCCCATAACGAGCGGCGCCGCCCCTGATGGGCAGACAGCCGGCTGCGACCTACACATCACTGGAGCGGGCTGCATGTCCAAGAGAATTCTCGCGGTTGATGACTCGGCCTCTATGCGACACATGGTCGGTGTCACCCTGCGCGCAGCCGGCTATGAGGTGATTGAAGCCTCGGACGGGCATGAAGCGTTGGAATATGCGCGCCTGCATACCGTCGATCTGGTGCTGGCCGACGTCAACATGCCACGTATGGATGGCATCACACTGGTGGCGCAGCTGCGTGCGCTGCCCAGCTATCACCTGACCCCGCTGCTGCTGCTGACCACCGAATCGAGCCCGCAGAGCAAACTGCAGGGCAAGCAGGCCGGCGCCACCGGCTGGATGGTCAAGCCGTTCCACCCCGAACAGCTGCTGGCGACGCTCGAACGCGTGCTGAGCGGTCCTGTGCGCGCGGCAGCTCGAGGTAATTGAGCATGAGTTCGGTGAGCAACGATGTCGCCGGCGCGCGGGAACCCCGCGATCCACTGGTCAGCGCCATGACCGTGGTTCGTGGGCTGCACCAATTCTTGAATCTGGGCGTGGCGCAACTGGATGCGTCGGTGCGCGAGAGTGATGCCCAGGTCGACAAGATCGCGCAGTGTCTGGCGGCGATCTCGAGCGATCTACAGCAGCTCGAGGCGCGTGCGCGGGCGGAGCCGGCGGCGAAATGCCAGGATCTTGCCGCATCCATCCGTGGTTCGGTGCAAGGGGCGGTCAAGGCGCTGCAGTTCTACGACAAGCTGATTCAGCGTCTGCAGCACGTGCGCGCGGGCCTGGCCATTCCAGCCGACGCCACGCCGGATCCGGCAGCGACGGCGGCGGTCGATTGGAACGGGATCCTCGATCAGGTGCGCGCCCGCTACAGCATGGTGGAGGAGCGCGTGCTGTTCGATTTCATGATGCGCGGCCTGCGTGCCGAGCAGATGCTCAAGGCCTTACAGAGCCTGCGCGAGGCCTCGGCGCCGGGCGAGCTGGAACTGTTCTAAAGGCGCAGCCCGAGCGCTGCGCTACATACCCAATCCGGACAGCATGGCGTCGACGTCCTGCTGGCCATTGACGACTTGGCCGTGCTCGACGCCGGGGACCACCGGCCCATGAGCCTGCATCTGTACGGAAGCGCCAGCCAGATCGCCGATGGGTTCGAACTCGCCGATTCGTACCATATCGCCCAGTGCGACTTCCAGCTCGTCCACCAGTTTCATGACGCCGCGGATGATCTGACCGCTCAGATCCTGATAGCCCTGCGCCAGCAACACGTCGGCGAGCCTGGCACGAACCGTTTTCATGTGTGTCAGCGTCTGCGTCAGGAAGCGCTCGAATTCACTGCGCAAGCCCTCATCGGCTGCGAGCGGGCGCTTGAGCAGCAACTGCAGCTTTTCGGCTTCGCGCGCGATCGTATCCACGAGCGGACAGGACTGGTCCACCAGATCCATCGTGTGGTGCGCGGCGTCGTCGGTCAGTTTCAGCACATGCGCCAGCCGCAGGCGCGCATCGGGCACCTGGCGCTCGGCCAGGTCCACCAGCCGCGAATCACAGCGAAAGCGCTCGAGTGCCGCCTGCAGGTCGCCGGTGACTTTGCGCACGCTGGTCATGACCGTTGAATTCTGCACGCTATTGAAGCCGGCCAATGCGGCGCTGAATGCCTGGGGATCGTGCGAGCTCAGGGCAGAGTGCATGGCTTCGACCCATACGCGGTATTCAGCCGCGTGCTGTATAGGCTCGTCCATTATCGACATCAAGCCGCTGCCGAAGGCTTGACGCCGAATATCTTGTCGATCTTTTCCTTGAGGGTTGCAGCCGTAAACGGCTTGATCACGTAGCCGCTGACACCCGCCTGGGCGGCTTCGACTATCTGCTCGCGCTTGGCCTCGGCGGTCAGCATCAATACCGGCAGTTTTTTCAGGCGCTCATCGGCACGCACCTGGCGCAGCAACTCCACGCCCTGCATGCCGGGCATGTTCCAATCGGTGATCAGCAGGTCGAAATTGCCCGCCTTGAGCAGTGGCAGAGCGGTCAAGCCATCGTCGGCCTCGGTGATGTTGGCAAAACCCAGATCCTGGAGCAGACCCTTGATGATGCGTCGCATGGTCGAGAAATCGTCGACCACCAGAATACTCATGCCCGGTTGTGCGCTCACACTTGCCTCCACTTGACCTCGCGGAACATCCGATGTGCTGAGCAGCTATCGGCCCCCGCAGTGTGTTGCTTGAGCCTCGGGGCCGCCAGATGCAACTGCTGCGGTTGATAGCGGCATCACAAAATGGCCACCGGAGGGACACCCCGGCTTTGTGCCAGCGCAGCATACCTGGCTCCGCGACCGGCCCCGGGCGGCTGCGCCCAATAGCCAGAGTGTGAACGAGGTCCCTTCAAGTATTCCCCCTGCACAGCCGTAACAGCCTTATGGAATCTCGACCCGACGATAATGCGCTCGCCGAGCCCCGCGGCCGCGTGGTATTGGGCGGCAGCTGCACCATCCATGAGGCGGCG
>Ga0302324_100003343_pt1 | contig 36292 bp, 30 predicted proteins | sample Palsa_T0_1_FD_201949 | JGI IMG/M metagenome (GOLD analysis project Ga0302324, IMG submission 201949) | Peat permafrost microbial communities from Stordalen Mire near Abisko, Sweden - Palsa_T0_1 | ecosystem: Environmental > Terrestrial > Soil > Palsa > Peat permafrost | place: Sweden: Abisko... | reverse complement strand
GCCACCGAATACATGCTGGAGCTGCTAAACAAATGAAACCCCTCGTGGCGCAGGCACTCCTGCCTGCCGCGCTGACACTCTTGGCAGCGCAGGCGAGCGCAGCTCGCCCGTCTTCCCTCGCCGACAGCTTCCGCGAACAATACGCGCAAACTCAGCCGGCCTGGGTAGGCTACACCGTGCCCACCGTCGCCGGCCACGAACAGACCTGCAACTATGGCGATGGCTATAGCCACGGCGTCCGCCCGCCAGGTCCGGTGCACCTGGAGCCGCCCGAGCAGGCGCAAATCATGTTCCGGATCCAGGGCAACCATATAGGCAAAATCCGCATCATTTCGGGGGATTGCCAACTGGATGCCGACGGCGTGCCGCTGCGCTGGATTCGCGACGTACGCCCGGCCGAAAGCATATCCTTCCTGTCGACCTTCGTCACTTTGGACAGCGACCACATCCGCGACGGCGCAGTGGCAGCCATCGCAATGCATGCGGATGCCACGGCGGATGAAGCGCTGGAACGGTTCGCGGCCGCCGGCCAGCCCGAATCGTTGCGCGAAAAAGCCGTCTTCTGGATGGGAGAGGCGCGCGGCAGGCGCGGCTACGAGAACCTGCGCCGCATCGTCAGCGAAGACGCCAGCGATCATGTCCGCGAAAAGGCGATCTTCGCGCTTTCCATCAGCAAGGAGCCGCAAGCGGTGGATACCATGATCGCGGTGGCGCACAACGACGCCAGTTCGCACGTGCGCGGGCAGGCGCTTTTCTGGCTCGCGCAGAAGGCCGGCAAGAAAGCCGTCGGCGCGATTTCGGGGGCCATCGATAACGATCCGGATACCGAAGTGAAAAGGAAGGCCGTGTTCGCCCTGCAGCAGCTTCCCGACGGCGAGGGTGTTCCCATGCTCATCCAGGTGGCCCGCAACAACCGCAATCCAGCCGTGCGCAAACAGGCTATGTTCTGGCTGGGCCAGTCGAGCGACCCGCGCGCCCTGGCGTTTTTCGAAGAATTGCTGAAGCCCTAAGCTAGGAGGGCGGGCAATTTTGCCCGCAGCCGGCTTTCAGCCGGCTCTATCGCCCTGGACAAACCGTTCAATGGTTTCAAGTTGCTCGTATGACAGACCCCCCGCAACCATATAGCGTACCGCGGCAGCATGCGTTTCCCCGACGTCGACGATGTTTCCATCGGGGTCGTACACCCTGAATGTCCGCTGTCCCCAGTGAAGCTCGCGCAGCGGATGCGCGAATCGCGACTCTGCTGCGATAGCGCGTTCGTACATGGCATCGACGTCCTGCACTTCAAACGCGTTTTCCCACACCGGACGATTCGATTGACGCGCGTCCGGTGCCGGCGATCCGAAGATGGCTGAGAACGCGTCGCAGGCATCCCATATGGAGAGCCCCGCCGTGTATGCGACGGCGATCGGTTTTCCGTCGCGTTCCATGGCGCGCGCGACCTTCAGGCCGAGCACGTCCTCGTAGAAGCGGCGGGAGCGGTCCAGGTCTCGCACATACGCCGCCGGCCCTTTGAACTGAATCGTTTGTATCCTCACTAAAGTGTTGGCAAATTGAAGCGGGGACAAGGCGTACGCTGCTTTTGCGATATAATAGGCGTGTGAGGAAGAGTAAGAAGAGATCGCGCACGTTTGTGATCCATTCAAGTAACATATACGCAGCGGCGGCAGCGATGGGGATTGCGGTGGCTCGCAATGAGTCAAGCGGCCGCTACTTCGATCCGATGTCGGGACCGATTGCCGGCGTTCAGTCGGACCCGTTAGCGCAGCAGGCGACTACCTTATGTGCCTTGGCTATAACCGATCCCATGATTAAGGTGGACTTTAGAGCCGATTGGGCCGAATTCCTTCAGAAGGAAATGACGGCCTACGGCTTAGCATTTAGTCAGTCGCGCACGCTTGAGGACAACACGGACAGGTACCTCAACGCCAAGAGGCGAATCCCTCGCCAGACAGCGAGGAAAATACATGAGTCCAAGGAGCTGCGCATCCCACCGCAGTGTGCCAACGATTATTCTGCGTTAACGAACCTCATCCGCGAAGGCGGGGACTTGAAGCCCTATTTGAGTCGCGACATCGACAAAAAGAAATCCCCGGACAAGAACGATCCACTTCTCAACAGGTGGGGAATTCAGCACCTTCACTTTCGGCGTCGCGGTCCCGGCGATGTGTTGTTTGTAAAGATCACTGATACAGACGTATTTGTTATTCAAACGTTTCGGCATGACGATCCACACGTATGGGTGAATACCTCGCTGCTCCAGATTTTGCACGACAATTGGCCGGAGACAGCCGAAGGCAGAGTCTCGGGGATTCCCGGTGAAGCTCTGCTGTCCAGCGAACGACTCGCGCTTCAATATCGGAATCGGAATTTCGCGACGACGATGTCAGATGGCACGGTTTATCTGTCCCCTGGTGGAGGAGTTTTGGAATCCGGGCAGTGTTTCGACGACAAAGTCACCAGCGACAGGATTTTCGGCTATTTTAGCCCATGGCAAAAGGTCGTCGAAGACAATGGCGTGAATTTTCGCACCGCCCTTAATAGTCCTTTGCCCGAAGAGCTTTCGATCAAGCTGAATTTCGAAAATGACGACTGGTGGCGGGCGGCGCCAATTCTGTATGCGCCGCTCAAGCAGACGAGGCTGTCGCTCACGTTTCAACGATAAGGCTGGCCTTGGAGGTGACGCTTTGGCGCAACGCTGACGAACCTCGCTCGGCTTTGAAAAGGGTCTGAACAGCGGCTTTCTCCGCGACACCCGGAATTTGCCCCGAAAGGAGTTCTACGCGCACAACGGCAGGTAGGACCAAAGAGAAGATGATGTCCCCGGAAGGACCGAGACTAAGGTTCCTGCATTCCAAAGATCTGCTGGTCCCACTGAAGCTTGAAGTATTCCGCCGTCTATCGATCAAAGTGACTCGAATCCTCGCTACACCGCGGCCAGCCAGGTTCGCTAAAAGTGCGAACGGATGGAACGGTCCTCGACGGTCACCACCGGCTATCGATCCTTATCGAGCGCGGCGTGGACATCGATCGGCTTCCGCGGGAGATAATGGAAAAAGAATCATGAAGCCCGACCTCTTTTGGATACCGGGCCCATGGCGCGGGCGGCTGGCGGTCGCCACTCGTCCCAGGGGCGGAGACTGGCTGGAGGACGAGGCGGCCGGCTGGCGGCGGGCCGGCATCGACGTCGTCGTGTCTCTGCTCGAAGAGCATGAAGCGGGCCAACTGGACTTGCATGGCGAGGCTCAAGCCATGGGGGGCAAATGGTATTCGCTTCATCTCATTCCCCATCCCGGATCGTGGAGTGCCGGTTTCCACGCCCGCGGCCGCCTCGCTCATAACCGCTATTTCGGACGCACTGGAAACAGGGGACCACGTCGCGGTACACTGCCGTCAAGGCCTTGGCCGCTCGGGTCTGATTGCAGCGGGAGTTCTCGCCAGCGCGGGCGTCGACCCCGAGCGTGCAATTGAGATTGTCAGTTCGGCGCGCGGCGAGCTCGTTCCCGAGACGCCCGGCCAGCGTTCGTGGGTCCGCGGACAGACCGGGAGGCCCGTCCCACTGCGCTAAAATCAACCCATGCGCGCATTCCCCATCGTCCTGCTGGCCCTCGCAGGCGCGGCCCTGCTGCCTGCCGCCAAGAATCTGGAAATTTATTTTATCGACGTCGAAGGCGGACAATCCACGCTGTTCGTGGCACCCTCCGGCGAATCCATGCTGGTCGATACCGGCTGGTCCGGCAACAACAGCCGCGACGCCAACCGCATCGCCGCCGCCGCCAAGCACGCCGGTGTGAAGGCCATCGATTACCTCCTGATCACCCACTTCCACGAAGATCATGTCGGCGGCGTACCGCAACTCGCCCGCAAGCTGCCCATCCATAACTTCATCGATCACGGCGAGAGCGTCGAGCACGATCAGCGCGCCAATGAGCTTTACGCCGCGTACATCGAATACCGCGCGAAAGGCAACCACATCCTGGCCAAGCCCGGCGTCACCATTCCTATTAAAAGCCTCGACGTGAAGGTGTTGACCGCCGACGGCGACGAGATCGAAAGCCCCCTGCCAGGCGCCGGGCAGCCAAATCCGCTGTGCGCGGCGGACAGGCTCCAGGCCCCCGATGCCACCGAAAACGCCCGCTCGGTAGGCGCCATGATCGCGTTCGGAAACTTCCGCGCACTCGACATGGGCGACCTTACCTGGAACAAAGAGCACGAACTGGTCTGCCCGAACAACAAGGTAGGCACGGTCGATCTCTATATCGTCTCGCACCACGGTTCGGACCTGTCCGGCTCGCCCGCTTTCGTGCAAGGCATTCATCCGCGCGTGGCCATCATGGATAATGGAGCGCGCAAGGGCGGTTCGCCGTCCGTCTGGCAAACCATCCACGGTTCGCCCGGGCTGGAGGACATCTGGCAATTGCACTTTGCCATCGCCGGCGGCAAGGACAACAACGCCGCGGACACCTTCATCGCCAACACGGATGAACTGGGCGACCAGGGGAATTGGATCCACGTAACCGTGCATCCCGATGGCAGCTTCGCAGTGACAAACACGCGCAACAAATACTCGAAGACCTACGGCCCCAGGGGCTAGCGGCCGCATGTCCAAGCGTCCCGATTACGGCATTGATGCGCCCGGCGTCCTGATCGCCCTCTTGCTCATTGGAGTGCTCGGTCAGATGCTCGGCCTTTTCGCGCCGCCGTTCACCATTGGCCCCGTCACCTTTGTTTTCGGCTTTTCCATGCAAATCGCCGGCGGGATCTTTTTGCTGGAAGGCCTGCTGATGTTCAACTACGTCAAGCGGGGCAAGTTCCGGCACCGCGATCGCATACTGGCGCAAATTCCGTGGACCGGCAACGAAAGAGTGCTGGACGTGGGCACCGGCCGTGGGCTGCTGCTGATCGGTGCGGCAAAGCGTCTGACTGCCGGCCATGCGGTGGGCATCGATATCTGGAGCACGAAAGACTTATCCGGCAATGCCATCGAGCGCACCCAGGCCAACATCGAGATGGAAGGCGTGAGCGGTAAGGTTGAACTGCGCACCGAAGACGCCAGCCAGATGACCTTTCCGGATGGTTCGTTCGACGTGGTGGTTTCGAACCTGTGCATCCATAACATCCCAAAACAAGCGGGCCGCGACCAAGCCTGCCGCGAGTTCGCGCGGGTTTTGCGGCCCGGCGGAATGGCCGTGATCTCCGACTATCGGCTGACTAAGAAATACGCGGCGGTGTTCGCCGGCCTCAGCTTTACGGTCGAATGGCGCGGGCCTTTCTGGCGCGACACTTTTCCGCCATTGAAGATCTTCGTGGCGCGGAAACCAACATGAAAATCGCGGTCATTGGCCTGGGCTTCATGGGCAGCACACATGTGCATGCATGGCGGCAAATCCCCGGCGCGGAGTTGGCTGCGGTTGCGAGCCGCGACCGGCAGCGGCTCTCCGGCGACTTCACCGGCGTACAGGGCAACATTACCAAGCCGGGCGGCCAAGGCCAGAAGCTGGATTTCTCAGCAGTAGCCAAGTACACCAGCGCGGAAGAGGCAGTACTCGATCCAACGGTCGAGGCCGTCGACATCTGCCTGCCTACAAATCTTCACGAACGCATCGCCGTGCTGGCGATCGCCGAGGGCAAACATGTGCTGGTCGAAAAGCCCATGGCGCTGGATGGCGCAGCCGCCGATCGCATGATCGCCGCCGCCGAGCGTCACGGCCGCGTCCTGATGGCCGCGCAAGTGGTGCGCTTCATCCCGCCGTATCGCGCCGCGGCCGATATCCTGCGCTCCGGACGGCTGGGGCCGGTGCGTGCAGCTATTTTTCGCCGGCGTTGCGCCGCGCCCGCCTGGAGCGCCTGGCTCTCAGACCCCGCGCAAAGCGGCGGCGGAGTCTTCGACCTACTGATCCACGACATCGATTTCTGCCTGCATGTGTTCGGCAAGCCGGAAGCCGTAACGGCATCCGGATACGAAGATCTGCCGCGCGGCGTGGATTGGATCCTGGCGCAATTCTGGTACCCATCGATAGGCGCGGTGGCGATATCTGGCGGCTGGCACCATCCGGCGGCTTATCCATTTTCGATGGAGTTCACCATCGTTGCCGGCAACGGCACACTGGAGTTCGATTCCGCCGGCAGACCGCTCGTCGAATACGGCGCCGATGGCTGCGAACACGTATTGGATGTGCCGCCCACGGACGGCTACCGCGCCGAACTCGAATATTTCCTGGACTGCGTCAAGCACGGCGAAAAACCGCTGGCGTGCCCGCCCGAAGAATCCGCCGCAGCGGTTAAGTTGGCGCATTTCATGCTGGAATCCCGCAACAGAAATGGAGAAAAGATGGCATGCAACCTTTGAGCGACACGGAAATCGGCGTCATGTTTTGGGCCGGGAGCGATCCGTATGAAACCATACGGGACCTGAAATCGTGGGGCGTGCGATGCGGCCAGATGGGCGTCCCCGGAGACATGCCGCTGCAAGGCGCGGCGGCGCGCTGGCAGCAGGCGCTGGCGGATGAAAACTTTACCGTGGTTACGGTGTTTGCAGCATATATAGGCGAGAGTTACGCGGACATTCCCACAGTGCAGCGGACCGTAGGTTTTGTGCCGCAGGCCACACGCGCCGAACGCGAGGTGCGCACATTCGCCGTTGGCGATTTCGCCGCCGAACTCGGCGTGCCGGGCATAGCGACGCATATCGGCTTCGTTCCAGAAGATCCGGCTTCCGAGGACTATGTAGCCGTGCTCGAAATGGTGCGGCGCGTGTGCGACCATGCCGCCGGGCACGGCCAGACGTTCGCGCTCGAAACCGGGCAGGAATCGGCTCCCGCACTGCTTGAGTTCCTATTGGCCGCCGACCGCGCCAATCTGGGCATCAACTTCGACCCGGCCAATATGATCCTCTACGGGACCGGCGATCCGATCGCCGCGCTGGACACCCTCGCGCAGCACGTGCTTACGGTACACTGCAAGGACGGCGACTGGCCGCCCCGGGCGATCCAGGGCGCGCTGGGGACCGAACAGCCGCTAGGCCAAGGTTCTGTAGGGATGGAGCGGTTCATTGCGAAGTTGAAGGAGATAGGTTACAAAGGCCCGCTCACTATTGAACGCGAGGCGAGCGACCCTGTGCGGCGGCAGCGCGATATCGCGATGGGAGTGGAACTGCTACGGCGGCTGACAGTGTAGTGTTCCTGTGGGGCGGGCCTCCAGGCCTGCGCGGGTCCTCCAGGACCCGCTGTCAGTAGTTTTCGCAACGTGCCCCAATGCTCCGCCGTCTAAGTAGTTGACTGTCAACGCATGCCCGGACTATCTTCCAGCCAGGAAATGGAACTCGAATATCTGACCTGGGACGCGCCAGAGTTGCCGCCGGTCGCTTTTCGCCGGCGTGCGATGCAAGGCATCCACCTGGAAGTCAGCGAAGCTTTCACTGCCGCGCCACACCGCGGCGCAGAGACCGGCGGGATTCTGCTCGGCCGGCGCGAGGAGCATCGCATCGTAGTGGAGGACTTCGAGCCGGTGCCCTCGGAGCACCGCTTCGGGCCTTCTTACCGCCTTTCGGAGACCGACTGCGAACTGCTGCGGGAGACTTTGGAGTGGTTTCGCGGAGGCGTGCAACCGGGCGTGTCGGTGCTGGGTTTCTATCGCAGTCATACGGCGCCGGCGGTCGAGCTTTGTCAGGAAGACGAGGACCTCGTGCGGGCTTATTTTGGCCCGGCCGAGGATCTGGTGTTGCTGGTCAAACCCAATTTAATGGGAACCAGCGAGGGGGATTTTTTTATACGGCGCTGTGGGCGCCCGGCGCAGCCGCCCGCTATGGACCAGCCGCCGGCCCCGGATCCGCCACCCTTGACGACCTGGCCGCCGCCGCGTCCGCGCCTGGAACCCGAACCTGAGCCTACCGCCATCGGAGGCCGGCGCCGGCGATGGCTCTGGTACACCGCGGCGCTGCTGCTCGGGTTAGCGGGTGGCGCGCTCGGCTATCTGTGGTGGCATCCTTATGCGGGTGTGGATCGAATCGCCGCGGCCACTGCCCCGCCCGCCCCGCCGCCGGACCCACGGCCTATAGTGGAGGGCACACCGGCCCCCCCCGAGCCGGATACCGCAGGCATTCACGAACTGCTGGATCGCTGGGCGGGCGCACTGAAGGGCGGCGACGTTGAGGCGGCCGCGCAATGCTATGCGCCGGTGGTGAACACCTATTTCTCCCGGCACGATGTGTCGCGCGAGGCCGTGCGCCAGAGCATTCGGCAGGGCCGTGCGCGTTACGGCCGTCTGGACGTTTATCGCATTTCCGGCCTCGACATTACGCCGGTCAGCGACAGCCGCGCGGTGGCCACTTTCCGCAAGCATTGGCGCACCTCGGGACGTGCGCGGTCGGCTGGCGAAGAGGAGGAGCGCATGACGCTCTTGCGCACCGATGGAATCTGGCAGATCTCGTCGGAACAAGCCACGCGCTGAGGCCCTCGTGGCGCACGCACTCCTGCGTGCCGCGTCCCGACTCATCGGGACGCCCCAACTTTTCCTTCCTGATAGATCGTCACTCCGCGCTTCACAGTCCGGTTCACCAGGTTGACTCCGAAGTGATACGGAATCTCGCGGTAATCCGAGGCGTTCAGCACGATCAGATCGGCGGGCTTGCCCACTTCGAGCGACCCGGCCGCCTGCCCGGATCCGATGGCGCAGGCCGCATTGAATGTCGCTGCACAGATGGCTTCCGCCGGGCTCATGCTCAGGTGCGCGCACGCCAGCGCGACGATGGTGGGCATGCTGCACGTCGAACTGGCGGCGGGATTGAAGTTCGAGCCCAGCGCCACGGCCACGCCTCCGTCGATGAGCTGGCGGGCCGGCGCGCAGCGCCCGGCGCCATGCTGAAAGCCATGCTGGGAGAAGTGCTGAAAGGCTGCCCCGGGCAGCAACACGGCCATGGTGTTCGAGCGCGCCAGTAAGTCCACTTCCGCCGGACCGGCATCGTGCAGGCAATCCACGCTGGCGGCTCCCACTTCCACACCCAGGCGCACGGCGTCGTTCGCCGGGTATTGGCCGGCGTGGATCTTGAGTTGAAATCCGAGCGCGCGCGCCGCATCCAAATAGCGGCGGCTCTGCTCCAAATCGAAGACCTCCCCGCCGCAGCGGAGGCCCGCGAAACGTGCGAACCTTCTACGGCTGATCGCCGGCAGCATCTCGGAGCACATCCACGAAATGTAGCCGTCGGGGTCGCCCGCATGCGCGGCGGGAAGGGACCGCGGGGTCAGGAACGTGGACACGATATCCAGCGCCGCGCCGTTCAACATGGCCTGCACGCGCAGGAACTTCAATTCGCCTCTCGTGTCGAGGCCGTAGCCCGACTTGGCCTCCAGAGTGGTGGTCCCATGCCGGACCATGGCGTTGACGAATTGGCGCGCGCGATATTCCAGGCGCTTAGCGGAAGCGTTGTGCAGCGCCTGAAGAGCGGGTGCAGACGCGTGGGCCGGCTCTTGGGCAGCGCCGGCAATACTCGCTTCGTAATCGTCCAGCCGCGGAACGTCCCAAGCGAAGTGCATGTGGCAATCCACAAAACCGGGCATGACCACATGCCCGGTGGCGTCGATTTCCTGGGATCTGTGTACCAACCCGAGATTCTCGACGCGCCTGCTGAGGCCCACTTCGACGATGCGCCCGTCCTCAATGAGGACCGCGCCATCGCGAATGATGCCGAGTTCCTTCAGAGCGGCCCCGCGCCTGGGTTCCGCAGAGCCGCGCAACGTAATCAGTTGCCGCGCCCCCCTCACCAGAAGAGTTCCAGACATTCGGAGGACCTTGTTTTAATATAGCAAGATGGCCGCGTTGCGCCGGTTGAAGACGCTGGAGAGAGTGCTTTCCAAAGCCGGACTGGGCTCGCGCACCGAAGCGCGAAGCTGGATTGGCGCGGGCCGCGTGCGCGTGAACGGCGTAGTGGTCCGGACTTCCGATCGTTGGGTCGATATGGAGCGCGACCGCGTCACGCTGGATGGACATCCCGTGCGCGGCGCCCGGAAGGTCTACCTGTTGCTCTACAAGCCCAAGGGCTACCTGACGACTTATACCGATCCGCAAGGCAGGCCCACCGTATACGATCTGGTGCGGGACGCGGGCGTGTGGGTGGTCCCGGTCGGCCGCCTGGACCTGGACACCACTGGGCTACTGATCATGACCAACGACACGGAGTTCGCCGAGCGCCTGACCAATCCCGAGTATAAAGTTCCGAAGACATATCGGGCGAAGTGCGCCGACCGATTGACAGACGAGCAGATCGCGCGTCTGCGTGACGGCGTGGAGTTGAGCGACGGTCCCACGCGCTCAGCGCGGGTGGAGCGCTTGCGCGATTCCGGCAAGTACACGCACATCGAGCTGACCATCGGCGAAGGCCGCAACCGGCAAGTGCGCCGCATGGTGGAAGCTATTGGCAGCAAGGCGCTCAAGTTGACGCGCGTGGCCATTGGTCCGATACGCATCGGCGATCTGCAGATCGGGAAATGGCGGCATCTGGCCGCAGCCGAAATGCGCGCGCTGCTTTGATCGAATGCTGTGGGGCAGGATGGCATCCTGCGCGCCGATTGGCAATCGCCAAACTTCTGGACGGCCGCCAACTGTCACCAACCTGCACCGAGCCGATTAACAATCGGCCTGCAGGTTACCAACCTTCCCCACAAGCCCGCTACTCGTGAGACTTGCGCCAGTCTTCCTCCAAAACCACGGCAATCGGCGCGAGCTTCTTAGCCTGCAATCCCTTATTGAGATCCGGCAATTGCCGATTTGTAAGATCCGTGAACTCGTGGATCACATCTTCAAGCTCGTGGCCCAACACGTCCCCGCGCGCGGCCTGCGAATCCGTAGGCCGGCCTTCATAAGAGTTCACATCCCCGTACAATTCGGCGAGAAACTCGCGCAGACGCTCTTCGCCCGTGATCATGCCGCCTTCCTTCGTAGCGACAATCTTGGAGCGGACCGCGTCGGCGGACTCAGCCAGCGCCACCAGCTTGGCCCGCAACGGATCGCTCTCCGGCAGCTTCGCGGCGCTCTTTTGAGCGCTGTCGCGAACAGCGACGGTATCATCCACCACCCAAGTCATGTGATTCAATAAGCCACCCAGCTTGGTCACCAGATCGAACTGCGCCTTGCGGTCCGCCACCGTGAACTTGGCCCGCGGGTCCAACACTACGTGGACTTCAGCGTTGTAAACCTTGTCGCCTTTGGTCATCTTCACCGTGTAAACGCCCGGAAGGACGCGCGGCCCGATCGCAGCGCCAAAAGCTCCGGTCGCCGCCGGCGGCACTTGAGGCGGCTTCATGTGCATGGACCAATCGGACCGGTTAATTCCCCGATGGCCGCTGGTGGGCAGCGTGTCCACCAGCTTTCCCTGCGAATCGAAAACCTCGATCTTCATATCGCCATAGATGTGGCGGCTTCTCTGGTAATAGGGGATCGCCGCGTCAGTCGAATGGTTGGGACCCACGAATGTCGCGTCGCCCTCGGGCCAGCCGCCGGACGTCTCCATCCACTGCACCGCGGGCGGAATCGGGAGAAACGCGGCGTATTCGGACATCATGGCCGGCGTGAGCGCGCGCAATGGGGAGATATCGTCGACGATCCAAATCCCCCTGCCATGCGTGGCCAGAATCAGGTCCGACGTGCGCGGATGAATGAAGATGTCGCGCACCGCCACCGCGGGGAAATTGGCTCCCTTGTACTGCGCCCAGCGCTGTCCGCCATCGACGCTGACCCATAAACCGAATTCGGTTCCAAGGAACAGCAAGTTAGGGTTGACGTTGTCTTCCTTGATCACGTGCGCGTAGCCGCGGATGCCGTTCTGTTGCACGGGCAGCGGCGTCCAGGTCTGGCCGTAGTCGGTGGTCTTGAACAGGTACGGCCGCATGTCGCCGTACATATGGCGGTCGAACGTGGCGTAGGCCGTCCCTTCGGCATACCGGCTGGCCTCCACCCACGACACCCAGGGCGCTTTCCCGACCCCCGGGACGTTAGCGGCGACGTTGGTCCAATGCTGGCCGCCATCGCGCGTGATCTGGACGTTGCCATCGTCGGTTCCGGCCCAGATGAGCTGGCCATTCTTAGGCGACTCGGAAATTGAATATACCGTCGTGTGCATCTCGGCCACGGAGTTATCGACCGTGACGCCGCCGGATTCTTCCTGCTTTTGCTTCTCTGGATCGTTGGTAGTCAGGTCGGGCGAGATGCGCTCCCAGGACTGGCCTTGGTCGCGGGAGCGAAACACGAACTGCGCGCCAATATAGATGGTGCCCTTTTCATTCGGGCTGATCTGCAGCGGCGCGTTCCAGTTGAAGCGCAGCTTCTTCTCGCCGTACAGCGCGTAAGGCTTGATGCCGCGCGACTCGTGCGTCACACGGTTGACCCGCTCGACTTCCCCGCCCTGCGTTTCCACGTAGATGTAAGCTGCGTCGGTGGGATCTTCCCACATCCAGAAGCCGTCGCCGAAGCACATGTTTTCCCAGCGCGCATTGCTCACGCCGCCGGGATAGGACGAATCGCCCACCCAGCAACTGTTGTCCTGCAAGCCGCCGTACACGCGATACGGCTCGGCGTTGTCGGCGCTGACATGGTAAAACTGCGAGACCGGCAGGTTCATCAGATGTTCCCAGCGCGTGCCGCCGTCCTGGCTGCGCCACAGGCCGCCATCGTCGCCGGTGAACGTCATGTTGGGGTTTCCCGGGTCGATCCAGATGTCGTGAAAATCACCGTGTCCGCTGGCGGCCACCGAACTGAAGCTGCGCCCGCCATTCACGCTGAGCAATAATGGTCCGTCGACCTTGAACACTTTGTTCTCGTCCTTGGGATCGACGATGAGGTTGGCGAAATAGAACGGGCGCCACACTTGGTATTGGCTGGCATCCAGACGCGTCCAGGTCTGGCCGCCGTCGGCTGATCGGTACAGTGCGCCGCTCTTGGACTCGATGGTGGCGTAGACCACCTGCGGCTTGGAGGGCGCCACCGCCAGCGCGATGCGGCCGTAAGGCTTATCGGGCAGGCCTTTGGCATTCGCGGGCGTAAGTTCGGTCCAGTGTTCGCCGCCATCGGTGGACTTGAACAGGCCGCTGCCGGGACCGCCCGAACGGAAGGTCCATGCCTGCCGCCGGAAATCCCACATGGATGCGTAGATGGTCTTGGGATCCTGCGCGGCCATCGACAGCATGCCGCAGCCGGTCGAACCATTCGCTCCGGCGAGCACTTTCCGCCAGGTCTGGCCGCCATCGCTGGTCTTGTAAACGCCGCGTTCGTCGTTATCGTTCCACAGGTGCCCGGCGGCGCAGGCGTACACGATGTTGCCGTCCTTGGGATCGATCAGAATCTTGGCGATGTGTTCGGAATCCTTGAGGCCGGCGTTTTTCCAGTTCTCGCCGCCATCGACGGACTTGTAGACGCCGTCGCCAATGGAGACACTGTTGCGCATCCAGCTTTCGCCGGTGCCCGCCCAAACGATCCTCGCGTTGGTGGGATCGATGGCCACTGCGCCGATAGACTGCACATCGGGGAGGTCGAACACGGATTTGAAAGTGGTCCCGCCGTTGACCGACTTCCAGACACCGCCGCTGGCCGAAGCGGCAAAGACGGTGAGCCGTCCGCTATCGTTGACGGCGGCGACCGCGGCGATACGGCCGCTCATTTCCGCGGAACCGATATTGCGCGCCGGCAGGCCCGATATGGTGCCCGAATCGTATCGGACGGGCGCTTGGGCAAGCAGCGCGGGACTCAGCAGCAGAGCCAGATAACACAGCCGCGAATGAAAGATCATAGTCACAACTCCTTCTTCGCCGGCGCGGACGAGGCGGACGGCGCGGCAGCCGGCATCTTGAATTCGGCGGGATCGATCGGGACATTGGCCTCGATGTTGTCAATGGTAAATTTGCTGGTCTCGCCCGGATTGCGCGGATTGCCCTGCTCCAGTGCGAATGGGAAGTAGATGCCGTTGACCAGCTTGTAAGATCCCATCTCGGCGAACGATTCCTTTACCGACCCGTGGATGAATTGCACCAACTCCGTGCGGATCTCGAGGAACGTTTCGGGATCCAGGTAGTAATACACGATGTCGCCGTTCTTAAGCGTCACCTTTAGGCGGTAGGCGTCGTCGCCATCCACCGTGTCGTGGCCCAGGTACTCGATGGTGTTGCCCTTCTCCTTGTAATCGACCAGGTGGCCGTAGAAATCGGATTCGTCCTGCAAGGCGCGCAAGTCGTCTTCCCCGAGCATCTCCGGATCCTTGCGGCCGCCGAACGGCATGATGCGCCAGCCGGTCGTCCCGTCGTAGGCCGATATCCCGGTCATGCTCATGATGGTGAACGTCTGCCGGACCAGGTCGGGCGCCACGGTGTCGAGGCCGATCTGCACCGAGAAACTGCCCTGCTGCATTTTGCCGGTCATCCGCAGCGAGTGGATTTCCTTGAGTTTCTCGACGCCGCCGTGGGCCGTCAGGTTCTTGTTCACCAGTTCCTCGGCGGTCTGCGCCGAAAGCAGCCCGGCGAAGGCCAGTCCGACCGCGACCCTTGTAACGTAACCCATCTTGGTTCACTCCTTTGTGTGTGAAGAGTATGGTAGCAGGCAAACACATGATTCGCTTTGGGTGCCTCGGGGAGTAAAATGGGAGGCAACGTCATGCAGATCCACCGATTGTTTTCTCTCCTGCTTCTGCCTGGCGCAGTCGCCATGGCGCAACAGGCTGCCCCCCAAAGCCAGCCCGCCTCCGAAATGGAGACCAAAGAAGCGCCCGCAAAATTCACGTCGCGGGTGAACCTGGTGCCCGTGACCGTAGTCGTGCGCGACCGCAACGGCCACGCCGTGGGCAACCTGACCAAGGAAGACTTCCGGCTCCTGGACAATGGAAAGCCGCAAGTGATCGCCAGATTCTCCGTCGAGAAGCCGGGCACTCCAGTGGTACTGGAAAAAGAGGCGGATTTCGAACCACAGCCGGAGACCAAACCACCGGAAGCGGGCGCGGCCGCTGCGGCGCCTACGGTCCTCGCCGACCACTTTGTGGCCTACCTGTTCGACGATCTGCACGCCACGTTCGAGGATCTGGCGCGCTCACGCGATGCCGCAACGCGCGTGATCGCAGCCTCCATGCAGCCGGCCGATCGCGCAGCGGTCTACACCACGTCCGGCCAGATCGTGCTGGAGTTCACCAGCGATAAGGAGAAATTGCAGGCGACCCTGGCGCGGCTGCGGCCGGCGCCCGCAACCGGCAGTATCGGCCATGGTCTGGACTGCCCGGACATCAGTTACTACATGGCGGACCGCATCGTGAACGTGAACGATCCCCAGGCGATCCAGGTAGCTCTCATCAACTATCAGGCGTGCAGTATGAATCCTCATGCCACCGCGAACATGATGATGGGGTTTGCCGAAACCGCGTTGCATCAGGGCGAGCACCAAACCAGGTTGGCGGCAAGCGTCCTGGTGCAGGTGGTCCGGCGGATGTCGGCGATGCCGGGACAGCGCAGCATTGTGCTGGCCTCTCCGGGATTCCTGGTGCCTTCCGCCGACCAACCGGACATCACCGACATCATCAACCGCGCCATCCGGGCCAATGTGATTATCAGCAGCTTGGATGTGCGCGGGCTTTGGACGCTCCCGGGATTCGACGCCACCAGACCGGCCCCGGCTGGGGGGCCTCAGGTGCTTACGATGGTGAGTCAGTACCTGCAGGAGGAAGCGCTGGCCGAGGAGTTTGTCCTGGAAGACCTGGCGCATGCCACGGGCGGCGACTGGTTCCATGCCAATAACGACCTCGGCGACGGATTCCGGCGTCTGGCCGCCGCGCCGGAATTCATCTACGTGCTGGCCTTTACGCCGGAGAACCTGAAGTCGGACGGCAAGTATCACAAGCTCCAAGTCACATTGCGGGACCCCAAAGGCGTGACTTTGCAGGTGCGCAAGGGCTACTACGCGCCCCGGCGCGAAACCGGCGCGGTGGACCAGGCCAAGCAGGATATCGAGGATGCGGTCTTCTCCCGCGAGGTTATCAAAGATATTCCGCTGGCCGTGCACACGCAGTTTTTTAGATCCGGCGACGTGGATGCGAGTCTTTCGGTCGTCGCGCAACTGGACATCAAGAGCCTGCACTATCGGAAGGCGGCTGGGCGAAACCACGATGACCTGACCATCGTATCCGCGCTTTTCGACCTCAACGGAAACTATATAACCGGCGAACAGAAAACGCTGACTTTGCGGCTGAAAGACGAGACAATCGAAAAGAGGCTGGATTCCGGGATCAAAATCAAGACAAGCTTTAGCGTCAATACCGGAAGTTACGTGGTGCGTGTGGTAGTGCGAGACAGTGAAGGCCAGATGATGGCGTCCGAGAACACGGCCGTGGATATTCAGTGAGTGGGGTATCCGGAATGGAAGCGTTCGATGTTTGAGCTCTTCCGGTCATTTCTGCCTCTGCACAATCCGATCGGCTTCGGCGCGAGCGATTTCATCGAGCTGGAGCTGGCACTGCTGCTCGTCTTGCTGGTCGCGGCCCACGCGGGCCTGGGCGGCTGGGCGCGGAGGCTGGCGGCGCACACCCGATGGTGCATGCTGGCGCTGGCGATCCTGCCCATCGCGCTGCGGCTGGCGATGCTCGCGCAGAGTCCGGTGCCCACGCCTAACGGCTCCGACGAGTTTTCGCACCTGCTGGCCGCCGATACCTTGCGCCACTTCCGCCTGGCAAACCCGACGCATCCGCTGCACCAATTTTTCGAAACCATCTTCGTGTTGCAGGAGCCCACTTACAGCTCTATCTTTCCGATAGGGCAGGGCATGGCGCTGGCGCTCGGACTCATGATTTTCGGCCAGCCATGGGCCGGCGTGCTGCTTTCGGCGGCGGCGCTTTCCGCTCTGTGCTACTGGATGTTGCGGGCCTGGACTACGCCCGGTTGGGCGCTGGCGGGCGGATTGCTCACTGTCATCGAGTTCGGGCCGCTCAGGTATTGGATGAATACTTATTGGGGCGGCGCGGTCTCGGCAGTTGCGGGTTGCCTGGTGTTTGGTGCGCTGCCCCGGTTGCGGGCGGGCTGGCGCACACGGGATGCGGTCTTCCTGGGACTGGGGATCGGCCTGCAGTTACTCACGCGGCCGTTCGAATGCGTCCTGCTGGTGGCGGCCGTCGTCTTGTTCTTTTTGCCGGCGTTGCGCGGGCCACAACAGTGGGGCAAACTCGCGCGAGTGACAGCGGCGGTGACTTTCGCTGTCTTGCCGGCCGCCGGACTGACCCTGTTACAGGACAAACAAGTCACTGGCAGTTGGACCACGCTTCCATATATGCTGAGCCGCTACCAGTATGGGGTGCCCACCACCTTCACGGTGCAGCCCAATCCCGTGCCGCACAGGGAACTCACTCCCAGCCAGCAGCTCGATTATGAGGAGCAAACCGCTACGCACGGGCGCGACGTCCGGGGCTATGTGGAGCGGCTGGCCGCCCGCGCGCGGTTCTACCGCTTCTTTTTCCTGCCTCCGCTGTACCTGGCTCTGCCGTTCTTTTTGCCATCGCTGCGGCAGTGGCGGTTCGTGTGGGTGGTCCTGGCACTGGCGGCGTTCAGCCTGGGCACGAACTTCTACCCGTACTTCTATCCGCATTACATCGCGGCTGCGACGTGCCTGTTCGTGCTGGTGAGCGTGATCGGGCTGGAGAGGCTCAGCCGAGTGACCATCCGCGGAACGGCAGCGGGCCGCGAAGCCGCCCAACTCCTGGTGCTACTATGCGCCGCGCAATTTCTCTTCTGGTATGGCTTCCACCTGTTCGCGAATACGAACGCTTCCGCGGCCATGCTGCAATACGACGCTTGGGACGACGTGAATCATGGCGATCCTGAAGGGCGGATCGCGGTGCACGACCTTCTTGCGCAGGCCGCCGGCAAACAACTGGTATTCGTACGCTATTGGCCTCAACGCCGGTTGAAGGAGTGGATCCAAAACGCCGCCGATATCGACAATGCGCCGGTGGTTTGGGCGCTCGACCGCGGCGCAGCGGAGAGCGAAAAGCTACGGCATTACTATCCGGATCGCACGGTTTGGTTGTTGGAACCGGACGCGCGCCCGCCGAAGATGTCTCCCTACCAACAGGAGCGGCAGCCGGAACAGCAGCCGGCGCCCGAACTGCCTAAGGAGAAGCGGGAGAAACCCAGCCCGGAACAGAACGGCATCCAACTGCTGCCGGTGCCATAATGATGGGTTCTCATTTCGCCGCGGGCACGTTCATGTTGTGCCTCGCAACGATGCCCAGCATGGCGGCGGCGGCCAGATTCGCGGATGCGAACAACGGCGTTTTATCGGCAGCCTGGCGCAGGATGTAGTGCTGCGCGGCCATGCCCGCGGTCAACGCGCCCATCTTGATCGCCAGCGAACCGTAGCTGAAAGTCTGTCCGGCCCGCACCAGCGGGTTAGCTTCATTCTTTCCCCAGGAGCTGGCGGCATCGGTGGCATCTGCCCCGGCCAGCATCGCCTGGCTCACGTGCCAGACGGCGCGCCAGCGGGACGCCCGGTCGGCGCCGGATGCGGCCGGCACAATAAGAATGGTAGACAAAATCAGAATCGCAGCGGTACGTTGCACAATAACCCCCGATGAAGTATTCGGCGGTTTTGGCAAAGAGAAATAGGAGACAGGAAACAGAAGCCGGCATTCTGAGTTCTTGCTACGATATCCGTATGCGCGGCCTGGCGCCCCTCCCGTGACTCACACCCTCGACTTCGTTGTGCGGCACGGGTATGCGCTCCTTTTCTTCTGGATACTGGCCGAGCAAGCCGCTCTGCCGCTGCCCTCGGCGCCTTTGCTGCTGGCCTGCGGCGCCCTCGCCAAAGACGGGCGCTTGACTCCTCACTGGATCGTTTTGATTGGCGTGGCGGCTTGTCTGATCCCGGACAACGTGTGGTACATGCTCGGGCGGCGCCGCGGCGCGAAAGTGCTGCGCTTCATCTGCCGTTTGGCGCTGGAACCGGACTCGTGCGTGCGCCAGACGGAGACCGCTTACCAGCGCTACGGCATCCGGTCCTTACTGGTGGCCAAGTTCGTGCCCGGACTGAATGCGGTCTCCGCGCCGCTGGCCGCCATATCCGGCGTAAGCTTTGGCCGGTTCGTCGTGTTCGATACTCTGGGCGCCCTGCTCTGGATCGGCACATTTACGGGCCTGGGCTACATCTTCAGCGGCGAACTCGACAAGGTGGGCGACTTCGCGGCGCGCATGGGTTCCGGGGTGGTGGTGCTGGCGGTGGCACTGCTGGCCGCCTGGATCGGTTGGAAATTCTTGCAGCGTCGGCGCTTTCTGAAAAAGCTCGCGGTGGCGCGCATCACTCCCGAGGAACTCAGACAGATGCTGGAAGCCGACGAAGAGATCGTGGTAGTGGACGTGCGGTCCACTCTCGAGACCGAGGTGGACTCCGTGCCGGGAGCCTTGCGCATTCCCCTCGAAGATCTGGAGACGCGCAATGGCGAAATCCCGCGCGATCGCGATATCGTCCTGTTCTGCAGTTGACCAAACGAAGCCTCCAGCGCCCGTGCGGCGCTGCTGTTGCGGAAACGGGGGGTGGTGCGCGTGCGGCCGCTGTCCGGCGGTGTGGATGCCTGGCGCGCGCTCCACTGGCCGGTCAGCCTCGACCCGTAGCGCCGCTATCCAGTTACTATGCCAGATACACCTGGGAAGTTCCGCGAGGCGGGCCGCGAACAGGAGAGCCTCTTCGCGGCTTCGTGTCCATGTTCCTGGCTGCTCGACCGTCGTTGATTGGACGTGGCGAGGTTGACGCAAGGTACCTCTAGATTCGTCTGTACCCGCGGGGGATTTGAGCGACCGACAGTTATTGGCACGCGCCGCACCACGGTTGAGGCGCCGGCGTTGCGTTTCCAATCTGGCGTTGCCGATTTGGCCTCAACCCGCCAGATTCGCTGAGACTGGGACAAATGCGTCAGAGTCTGCTGGGTGATGCTGTACTTCTGCCGTTCCGTCTCGTCCAATTCGTAAAACAATCGGGAGGAGGTCCGCTTTTCCATGTGCTTCTTGTGTGCGACGAAACCGACGGCAATTTGGCTCCTGTTTCACCGCCTGGACGCTTTCGGCCTCCGCAAGCGGAGCGCACTGCAGTTCGGCAATAGCTCATCGGCCTCTTTGCGAGTAGTATAGCTCGGGCGCCTGCGTAGGCGCCATGTTCGGCAACTGATCTCCAAAGAAGCGTTAGCCCTTTTGGTAGCTCCGGCAGGTCGTGCGACCACTCTTGAACCCAGGATGGCGGTGTACACCAATCACGCCAGATCGATCACAAACATCGTGCCTTTGCCCGACTCGCTACGCACTCCGATCTTCCCTCCGTGATCGCTGATCACCGATTGCACGATCGCCAGCCCTAATCCGGCGCCGTGCGTCTTAGTCGTGTAATACGGGGTGAAGAGGCGGTCGCATTCCTCCTGCGTGAGACCTTGCCCGGTGTCGGAGAGTTCCAGGCGCGCCCCGTCTTCATGCACGGCGGTGCGAATGGTCAGCGTGCCTCCAGAGGGCATCGCGTCGATGGCGTTCAATACCAGGTTTTGCAGGGCACGGCCGAGTTGGCCCGGGTCCGCCTGGATGGCCCGCAGGTCCGCCGCGACATCCAGGCGGAGGGTCACGCCGGCCGCCTGCATTTGCGCCTCGAACAGCTTCAGGCTGTCGCGCACCAAGCCGTTCAGGTCCACGGTTTCCAGTTGCGGCTGCGGCATCTTGGCGAAGTCGCTGAAGCGGCCGACGATGCCGCGCAGCTTGCCCAATTCGGCCAGCAGCGTGGCAGTGCTCTCGCGGAAGACTTCATCGAACTCGGCGGGATGGGCGGCGCGCGCGCGCTGCAGGTTCTCGACGGTGATCTGCAGCGGGAACAACGGATTCTTCAGCTCGTGCGCGAGGCGCCGTGCCAGCTCGCGCCAGGCGGCCACGCGCTCGGCCTGCACCAGGCGGTCGCGCTGCTCCAGCAACTCGCCGGTCATCTGGTTGAAGGCGGCGGCCAGCGCGCCGATCTCGCCGCCGACGTGCACGTCCACCTGTGTGCGCCAGTCGCCGGCCGCCACCGCGCGGGCCCCGGCGGCCAGCGCTTCCACGGGACGTGTGATGCGCGCGGTGGTCCAGAAAGCCACCAGCAACGCCAGCAGGATGCCGCCCATGGCCACTAGGATTTCGACCCGGAGCATGAAGCGCCCCATCTCCACCTGCGCAGCGCGCGAGCTGCCTACCAGAAAAGCGCCCATCAACTCGGCGCCTGCGGGATCTGTGGCAGGGCCGATGAGCGGGATGGCGTGAAAAGTCTCGGCGCTGGCCGCGTCGGCGGTCCATTGGACGGTGCGCGTCACCTCGGCGCGCTGTTTGCGCAGGGCGTCGATCAGCGGCGCGAGCGCGGCGGTCTGCGGCAGCGGCCCGGAAGCGCCGACGATGGATTGCGGCGCGCGATAGAGTAGCGCGCGCATGCCGGCGGGCAGCACGAAGGACGACAGGAAATCACGATCGAGGGCTTCGCCCCCGATGACGTACAATTTACTATCTCCCATACTCGCGACGCGCACACAGATCAACGCCAGAGCGGTATCCGTGGGTAGTTCCTCGCGTTTCAGGAAAGGCTCTTGCGAGTTCCAGTCGTCACGCTGCTTGACCCAGTCTTCGTGGTAGAGAAATCGCGCCGGCCACTGCGCGGACGAAACAATGCTCCCGGTGGCAGAGACCAGCTCCAGAAAATCCAGATTGTGGGCGGCGGCCGGCGGTTGCGCGGCATCCACATAGATTGATGGGTCGGCATCCGGACGGCTAAGCGCGATCACCATGTCGCGGGTGCTGTCGGCGTCGGCGATATCTTTGACCTGCCGGGCGATTTCGCGCTGGCGGCTGAGGAACTCCTGGTGAAATTGCGCGGCCAGGGCGGAAACGCGCTGCTCGTCGAGCCGCTCGAAGGCACGCCGGGTGGTGGTGGAGACGATGGCGCCGACGAACGCCACGGCGATCGCCACGGTGAGCGCGAACGCGATCAACAGGCGCGTGCGAAAGGTCATGGCGCGGCCCCGGAGAGCCAGACATTGTCGAAGCGCCAATCGCCCAGGCGAGTGATGGGCGGCGCATACACGCGGACGCGGCTGGCCGCGCCGTAGAGAATGGGAAGCTGAAAGAGCGGAATCGCGCGGAAGCTTTCGAGCAGCTTGCGCTCGGATTCGTAGAGCGCCGCGGGGGATGCGGCGGATTCATCATGGCTGGGCGCCGGCATACCGAGGGCGGCGGCGAGTCCAGCCAAGGCTTGCACCGGGTCGAGCGAGATCAGGCGGACTTCGACCAAGCGCAAATCGGCACGCGAATTCCGCGGCGAAACCTGCACGGTGAGGCCGGCATCGCGCGCGTTGACGGCGATGCGTTCGGCGAGAGACTGGGCGGCGCGCATCCCGGGATCGTAAGTGAGCGTGAGTGTGCGGGCCGCGGGCGGCAGGGCGTTGGCCAGCGCGCGGGCGCGCGGTAGGTCGGGCGCAGCGGGGAAGGCGAACGCGTAACCGGAGATCCATTGCGGCAGCAGCGCGGCGGTGACCTCTCCCTGCTTTTGCAGGAGCACGGTTTGCATGGTTGCGCGGTCGATGGAGAGGGCCAGAGCTTCGCGCAAACGGGCGGCATCGTCACGGCCCGGCGCTGGCGCGAACAAGATGGCGATCAGGCTCATGGCGGCGGAAGACCATACCGTCCGCCCGTGGTCGGAGGCGCGACGCAGGTCGGTGGGGGCTACTTCCACGATGTCGGCCTTGCCGATCTCGAGGTCCGCCAGTTGATCGCGCAGGCCGCGGCCGAGTTGGACGTCAATCGCGTCCAAAAACGGGCGGCCGCCCCAGTAATCTTCGTTAGCGGCAAACGTGGCGTGGTGGCCTGGTTCGAAAGCAGTTGGGCGAAAGGGGCCCGTAGCCAGCCAACCGTCGTGCGCCAAGTCGAGCAGCAGATCGGGTAAGGGGCGGTTCGCGTGGATGGTGATGACGGCATCGCCGGTTGCGGCGATGGTCAGTCCGGGCAGCGCCCCTTCCATGGAAGCCGCCACGGCGGGAGCCGTCAGCGGAGAGCCATCGTGGAACTTGACTCCCGGCCGGAGGTTGAACTGCCACTGTTTCGCGGCGGCGTCGTGCTGCCAGGATATAGCCAGGCAGGGCTGCGCCGTGCCCGCGTCATCGAGCCGCACCAGGGTTTCGAAGACCAGCGAGGCCAGCGGGGCGGCATCCGCCGCAGCCGGATCGAGGGCGTCCGGTGCGGCGTGCATCTCGACGCGCAGAGTTCCGCCGTAGCGCGGGCGCGTGGCGGCGCCGCACACCGCCAGCGCGCTAAGAACCGCAAGTGGGAGCCAGGCTGAAAGCCGCATAGCGTCCGGTTTGGAGATCGCGCGAAACCGCCGTGGCGGAGTTGCCGGCGGACCATAGAGCGGTAATGGGCCCGGAGAATTCGAGCGCCGGACCGGTGGGATTGGGCGCGGTGCGCGAGACGTCGTAGGGTTGGATGGCGTCCGGTTCGCCGAGGCTCGTGGGACGGGTGGCCAGAACGCGCGCCCCACAAGGTGTTTGGATGGCTGCGATATCGCTGCCCCACTGGTCTACCGTGCCGGCCGACTCCCATGATTGGCTATATGAATGGGTGTACGCGTGTGCGCGGCCGTCGGCGGCGGCAAAGATCCAGGCGTCGCCCGCGGGCGCGGCCGCATAGAACGGCGGAAGGTCGCGCGCGCCTCCCGGTTCGATATCGATGTGCCCTTGGAAGAGGTTGCGATCCGGCGCGAAGACGGCGATGGCGCCCGGCGCGAGGAGCCAGGGATCTTGCGAGTCATGGCATTCGAGCGAAAGCTGCGGCTGGGTGCTGCCCCGGCAAATGGCTCCCGGCAGATACGCGGTGAACGTGGAGTTAGCGGTCGAAACCCGGCCGCGCATGTCACGGGGCCATGGGTGAGTGGCCGGAATCGGCGCGGATTGCCGGTCGGCGCCGCGGACCAGCAGCACGCGGGTGGCGTCCAGCACCAGCATGGCGTCGCCGGTTTGCGCCACATCCAGGATGGGCAGATCCTGCTCCCACAGCAGCTTCTTTTCGAGCGTCACGCGCGCGGGTTTGTCCGTCGCGGCGGCGGTAGAAGCCTCTGGCGTGCGCGGCCAGGACTCCAGGAGCACTTGGCGCTCGCCACCGCGATGAATCTCGGCCACCAGGACGAATTGCGTCAGGTTTTCGGAGATGGTGAGTTGGACCTCCACCGCCGGCTGCCCCGCCGTCTTCAATTCGGACTCGAACACGCGGCGGATTTCCACAGTTTCGGCGGCGGAAAGCGCGGACAGATTCTTGACGGTTATGGCCACCGGTGCATATGCTACGGCGGCCGCCACGGCGCGGGCGAGCTCGCCGGCGGCGCCGCCCATATCACCGCTCAAATAGGGGGCCAACAGTACAAGAATGAGAGGGCTCAAGCCATCATGATCGCACGGGGCGCACGGCGCTGCCCTGAAGCCACCAGCGGGGTACCAGTACCGGACTGCGCGTCCGGCCCAAATATACAGTGTTTAAGGTATCTATATCTGCTATACTGCTATCTAGATTCGGAGGAGATTCCATTGCTGGAACTAGCCAAAACCGTTCACCGATTCGGCCTGCCCTACATGCTGCGTCTGCAGAAAACCTACCGCACGGGATGGGACGAAATGATTCGCGGCTATCTTGAGACCACCACCATGCACGCGCTGCTCAACGTCGGGCTGATAGACGAAATGCAGGAGAAGCCCAGCGTGGATATCGACGAATTCGCGGCGCGGACGAACCTGGAGCCGGCCGTGCTCCAGCCGCTGTGCGAAGCCTTCTACTGCCTGGGCATGTTCGAGCGGAATGGCGCGGGCTATTCGCTGTCCGAAAAAGGGCGCAGCATCGTCGAAGTAATGCGCGGGTGGCTGGAAGTCTGCTACGGATATAGCGAAGTTTTCCATTCGTTGGAGCCGCTGCTGCGGAAAGAAAAGGTCTACGGCCGGGACTTGTACCGCCGGGCGAATTTCGTGGCGCGCGGCAGCGGCGAAATGGAGAATCTGCTGTTTTTTCCCATGGTGAACGACATCAATTATCGCCAACGGCTACAAGCGCGTGCTCGATTTGGGGTGCGGCGACGGGACGTTCCTGCGCATGCTCTGCGGATTGAATCCCGAGGTCCGGTGTTTTGGCATCGACCTCGCGCCGGCGGCCGTCGAGGAGGGTAACCGTCAACTCCGGGAGGCGGGCCTGCAGGACCGGGTTACTTTGTCCGCTTGTGACATCTCCAAGATCGACCAGGCCGGCCTGCCCGCCATCGACGCAGCCACTGTGTTCTTTGTGCTCCACGAGTTGCTATATTTCGGAGAAGACGTGCTGTTGAATTTCCTGAAGGACTACCGCCGCCTGTTTCCGGGCGCGCCGTTGATCGCCTTCGAAGCCGTACGGCCTCCCGCCGAGGATCTGCGGCGGCATCCGGGCATCTCCGTCTACTACTTCCTTTACCACGACCTCACGCAGCAAAAGCCCGTCGACGCGGACACCTGGAAGCATCTGTTCCGGAAGGCCGGTTTCGAATCCATTGAAGAACGCCCGTTGGATTTCGCAAAGGCCGCGATTTACATTCTGAAATGGCATGCCGCGGCTGCTCTTTACGGTCTGGCCCTACCCGACGCACCTGCATCCTTTCATCGCGCTGGCGCGGGAAACCCGTGCGCTGGGTCACGACGTCGCTTTCTACACTGGCGGCGGGGCGTTGCCGACCTTGGCGCGCGAAGGCTTCCCCTGTTTTCCATTTCGCGAAGTGGATTGGGCCCGCGTAGCGCGCACCGTCGACGATCTCATCGCCGGACGCAAGCGCCCGTCTCGGATGCGGCGCCTGTGGCCCAGGTTCCTGGTGGAAACCGTGCCCGCACAGCTTCGCGACCTGGAGGCGGTGCTGGAGGGTTGGCCGGCCGATGCGCTGGTCTGCGACATCGCCATGTGGGCCCCTATTTTGATTCTGCGGGAACGCCTCGGTATCCCGGTCATCGCCCTATCGCACGTAGCCCACTGCATTCTGCCGGGACCGGACGGCCCCATTCAGGGGATTGCATTGCCGCGCCACCGCAGCGGCTGGACAGCGCTCTACGGCGGGCTGGCCGCACGCGCTGCGAACCTGATCACCGCGCGCACGCGCAGGAAGGCGAATGCACTGCGCCGCCAATTCGGTCTGGCGCCGCTGGCCATGAGCGTCAACGCTCTCACGGGCGATTTGCCGCTTTATCTGGTGCCCGGCGCGCCTGAGTTCGACAATCGCCGGAGCGATCTTCCGCCCGGGGTACGCTACGTGGGGGCGTGCCTGTGGGACAAGCACCCGGACGAGCCGCCGCCTGCTTGGCTAGCACAAACGTTCGGACAGATCCCCCGGCATCGTCCCGTCGTGCTGGTGGATGAGGGCGCGCTGTTCACACACGAGCCGCTTGTGCTGCGGTTGGCCGCCCGCGGACTGGCAGGCCTTCCGCTGACGGTTGTTCTGCTAGCCGGAGAGGGCCGGGATCCGGCCGGCCTCGATCTCGGGCCGCTGTCGTCCAACGTCATGCTGCGGCCGCATACGCCCCTAAGCGATGTCCTGCCCGTGGCGGATGCGCTGGTCTCGAACGGCAACTCCGAGTCCGTGCTGGCCGCTCTCCAGGCGGGCCTTCCCGTGGTGGTGTTGCCTTCCATTTGGGATCAGGCCGAAATGGCCTGGCGCGTCGCGGAGACGGGAGCGGGATTGCGCATCTCGCCCTGGCGGGCGACACCTGCGGGGTTGCGGCGGGCCGTGCTCCGCGTGCTTGACGAGCCATCCTTTCGCGGCAACGCCGCTAAAATGGGCGCCGCATTAGCGCGTTGCGGAGGTCCCCCGCGCGCCGCCGCGTTGATTGACGATGTGGTTTGCCGTGCGTTGCGCGCAAACGCGCTATAGCGAGGCTCCCAAGGCGCGCTCCTCGTTCGATGAGACCGGAGGGAGACTGCCAGGGGGCGGCGGTGATTTCAGAAATTGTTGGATGTGCTTGGTCAATAGCTCGGGCTGCTCCAGCGGGCCGAAATGCTCGCCGCCCGGCAACAGCACCGCCTTGCAGTTGGGCAGCGCTTTGTGCAGGAACTCATAAGAGCTGATGAAGTGCGAATCGCGGCCGTAGACTAGCAGCGTGGGCGTTTGGATGGTGCGCACCGCATCCAAGGTCATGGCGCCCACCACTTCGTAGTCCTTCAACAGCGTGGTATTGCGGATCAGGTGCAACAACGGCTCGCGATTGCGCGGCAGTCCGCGCGCCGGGCCGTAAAACTTGGGGGTTTCCAGGCTGAGTTGCAACAGGTATTCGGCGTCGGTGCGCTTATCTTCGGGAACATGGATGCCCACTTCTTCCAGCTTGGCCACCCAGGCCGCCCAGCCGATCCAGTCCTTGTCGTTGCGCAGGTGTACCAGGGCCGCCAGCCCGGGCTCGAGCGCCACCAGTTTGGCTACGCGCTCGGGATAGAGCAGACTGAAGTACATGGCGATGTCGGCGCCAAAACTATGGCCCACCAGGATGGGGCGCTCGATCCCCATTGCATCCAGGAAGCAACGCAGATCCTCGGCCATATCGGCGGTAGTGTAGCCCGTAGGAGTTACGTCGCTGTAGCCATGGCCGCGCAGATCATAGGTAGTTACACGATGTTCCCGGCGCAGGATAGGCGCCATATAAAGGTGCCAGACCGCCAGATTGCCCAGGAAGCCGTGCAGCATGACAACATCGGGGCCCATGCCAACGGTGATGTAGTGCAGGTCTACTCCATTAGCTTTTATCTTCGGCATAGCGTAAAGGTTCCCATGTCACTGTAGAACAATGGTACATCACAATAGAGGACACTAACAACAGTACGGAAGAGCACCACACCGGTACTTTGGCAGCATTGATTCGCTAGGTCCTAATAGAAACTATTGACTCTGAAGGCCGCGGAACTGGTGAGAAGGGTAGTACTTTTGCTAAACTCGAAGCAGAGCAGCGCCCCAGCATGGCCCGCAAGAAGCAGACTTTCGACATGAAAAACGAGGTGCGCAAGCTGGCGCGCGAGCGTGTCGGCACGGTTCCGTCGTCCAAGCCGATCCTGCCGAAGCCGCAGCGCAGGAAGCCGAAACATAAGAAGCCGATCGCTGGCGAAGAAGACACACCCACCTAGAAAGCGCGACTAAGAAGCGCGACCAGGGGGGTCGCGCGCGGACGAGGGCGTCCGCCCCACCGTGGGTCACATGAAGTAGTCTTTGACCTTGCCTAGCAGGCTTTTTTCGGAGGGCTGATTTTCCGCCGGAAGCGTGTCGCGCAACTGTTCGAAAAGCCGGCGCTGTTCGCGGGTCAGCTTCGACGGCACCTGCACCTCGATGTGCACGTGGATGTCGCCGCGCCCGCCGCCATTCACCGACGGCACGCCCCGATGCCGCAAGCGGAACTGCGCGCCGTTTTGGGTGCTTTCCGGGATCTTCAGGCGATACGGCTCCTCCAGCGTGGGGATTTCGATTTCGGCGCCCAGTGCGGCTTGTCCGACGTTGACCGGGATGGTGCAGTGCAGGTCGGTGCCCTGGCGCTCGAAGAAGGCGTGCTCCTTAACCTTCAGGACCACGTACAGATCGCCCGAAGGGCCGCCGTTTGCGCCGGGCTGACCTTCCTGGGAGAGCCGGAGACGGTTGCCGTCGTCGACCCCCGCCGGGATGTTGACCTTGAGTTTGCGAACCACCTGGCGATAACCCTGGCCATGGCATTGACGGCAAGGATTGCGCACGATTTGGCCATTGCCGTTGCAGGTGTGGCAGGTGCGCCGCACGGACAGAAAACTCTGCTGATACAGGATCTGGCCCTTGCCATTGCAGGTGGGGCAAGTGGTGGACCCGCTGCCCGGTTCGGCGCCCGTGGCGCGGCAGCGGTCGCATGCTTCCATGCGCGGCGCCTGAATCTCCGCGGTCATGCCGAAGACCGCGTCTTCAAAGCCGATTTCAAGATCGTAACGCAGATCCTCGCCACGCTGCGCCCGGTTGCGCCGGTTGCGGCCCCCGCCGCCGAAGAGATCGCCGAAACCGAAGAAATCGCCCAGTATATCGCCGAAATCGGAAAATGTGTTGGGGTCGAAGCCCTGCGCGGCCGCGCCCGGCACGCCCGCATGGCCGAAGCGATCGTAGGCTGCCCGCTTTTGTGGATCGCTCAGCACGCTATAGGCTTCGGCGGCTTCCTTGAACCTCTCTTCGGCGTCCGGATTGTCGGGGTTGCGGTCCGGGTGATGCTGCAGCGCCAGCTTCCGGTAGGCAGATTTCACCTGGCCGTCGCCGGAATCCCGGCCGATGCCGAGGATTTCGTAATAGTCTCTTTTGGCCACGGGGAATTACGGAACCGTCAAGGCTTCACGGCGACCTTCACCATGGCCGGCCGCATAAGCTTTCCTTTGAAATTATATCCGCTTTGATATTCTTCGAGCACCGTCTGGTCCGGCAATTCTTCGGACTGCACGCGGTCGACCGCCTGATGCAGATTCGGATCGAACTGCTTGCCGGCAGCCTCGATGGGCTCCAGCCCGGCTTTCTTGAGGGTCTCAAAGAGCCGCTGCGCGATCAGTTCGATGCCTTTGGCGTACTCTTTGTCGGCGGTCTCGACCTTCAGAGCGCGCCGGAAATCGTCCAGGATGGGGATGAGGTCGCGGACCATTTCCATGGCCGCGAACTGCACGTACTCGGAACGGTCGCGCTCCGCCCGGCGGCGGAAGTTGTCGAAGTCCGCGAGCGCACGCAACAGGCGGTCCTTCATATCCGCCTTTTCCGCCGCAAGCTGGTCGCGCTCGGCGGTCAGAGCCGCGATTTGGGCCTCGGGAGTCACGACCGGCAAGTTATCCTCCACGCTGGACGCCTTCTGGTTCTGGTTATCGTCTGCCACCATCTATTAGATTAACAGACCGAAGCGCAAGCTTCAGGTGGGGATGGCGGTTTCGCGCAATGTCAACTATTTTCCAGATCCCGGAACTCCGCATCAATTGTGGGGCGGGCAATACTGCCCGCAGCCGGCTTTCAGCCGGCTCTGGCCGCCCAAGAAAGGGCGGCTACGGCCAAGATTGGCCGCCCCACCGGGACCTACACGCACGTGATCCGGCTGCAGAACGCCGCTTGCACGCTTGAGAGCCAAGTACTGCTCTTCAGTGAGCTTCGAGATTGGGTTCGACGCCATCAGTTCGTAGCCGGTGAGATGCTAACCCGACGGTAAGTCCGCTGCATCCGGATCGCGACCCCAATGGAATCGATCTTCAGTTCTTTGTCCGGACCTTGGTAGTCATGCAAGGTCCATGGGCCATCCGGCTGGCGCGTGAAATGCTCGACCCGGACTTGTTCCTGATTGAACAATACATGATCTTTGAGCGAATCGGGAATCGGAACCAAAAGGCTCGCAGGTGCCGTCCTCCAACGCAAAACCGAGTTCCACAATCAGATTCCGCTGGATGCGTCCGTGGCGGTTTGTCCCGCCGGACATGGCGAACATCTCGCCATCCACGAATTCCCTGCGGAACTCCGCCGCGCGCTCGATGGCCAAATTCTGCTCTTCAGTGAGTTTCAAAACCGGCTTCGACGCCACAACGGACCTCTCCGCCGTTTACCACCAGCTTCCCCCGCCCAAAGTGACAGATCTGTCACACCCAGACGCGACGGGGTGCCAACCCTGTCACCGCCCATCTGCTCCGGCCAACCAATATCGCCTGTTCTTTCAATATGTTAACTCGCGCCAGACGAAATGGCTCCCGATGTGCAAAGCGTAAGCCGACTGGAGACAAACATGTCTTTCGATTTGCCCATCGCCGAACGAAAACTGAGAAACACCGAGCGGTTGGTTCACCAGGGTATGTGGCTGCTGTTCCTGATTGCCGCAGGTCTGATGATGATCGTGCGCCGCAGCGCTCCCGCGCGCACCGGATCGGTCTGGATCCTCGGTTGCGCCGTTCTGGCTTTCATGCTTTCGTTCGCCCTGCGCGATGTGGTGCGGAAACTCGTGCGCCGGAACACCGAAGATAAGATCGTGAAGGATGTTAAGACCTTCCTCGAGAAACAGCCGGTGATCCCGGTCGAGCGGCCCGTGGCGGCGAAAGTCGCGGTCAGCCAAACAGCCAGCCCCGAGCACGCGGTACCTTCAAAATCGGCCGGCTTCGTTATACTGAAAGACGCTGCGGCCTTCCGCACGCCAATCGGCAATCCGGTTGTATTCGAGGCGTTTCCATCACACGAGTCCACATCCGTCAGGATGGCCATCGATGCCGTGCTGATGCCGGTGCTGCACAACTGCTAAAGCGCCGGACGGCAGTCAGGCGCGCGGCTTCTTCCCCGCTGCCTTCCCGGCGGGTTTGCAACCGGTCGAGTTGGTGAAACTCCAGTTGCATGGCCGCCTACCGGTTCCGTATGGCCCAGGCCGGGACTGGTCTTTCGCGGCGGCGCAGGAAGTGTGCCGGAAAGTCTCGTGGGATCAATGAAATACGCGCGGAACTGGTCTTTCGCGGAGCGGATCATTAGTGCTCCCATAACCCCAATAAAATCAGCGCCTTGGGTTCCGAACTGGTCTTTCGCGATCTCCCAGGAAAGTTGGTTCAAGGCGCGGCGGCAAAAGCATTTTCTAATCGAATAATGATCCTGAAATCCGGGAATCCGCAGGTGCCCTTTCTGCCGTCCCAAAGGACGGCGATTTGTCCGTAAACAACCAAGATCAACCAAGCCGGGCTGACCGATACGGCCATACCCACCAAAACCAACCAAGCGCGTGATCTGCGGCATCGACTTGCCCGTCAGTTTGGCCAGGTACGCCGCACCACACCCCGCCCCTTCTTTCCCTGGGCGGCGTATTCTTGCTCCACCAGCACCTTCTCCGCCCAAGCGTAGATCTCTGCTTTCCCCTCCCCGACGAACCGCACCTCCTGGCTCGTCGCCACCAGCGCCTCCATCTGCGCCAAGCTCAACCTTTCGGCATTCTCCATTCGGATGACCATTTACCCGCAGTATCCGCCGTTTTCAGGGGAATCGGCTTTTAGAATTGTCCAATACAAGATGATCCTGAACGGCGGATCTATTTCTAATACAGGACGATATGTTAAAATAGCCTCGCAAGCCGTCGTTACTTGGTTCAGGAGCGCGCGGCAAAGCCGAGAACACCGTGCAAAAAGGGCAGATTTTTCGAACCGGCGGAAGCTGGTATCTGCGATTCTACCCGGGGGCAAGGATCTCATTGGCGAGGGGAAGAACGTCTTTCCCGGATCGGTGGTCGTCGGAATAGTATGCGGGCCTTTTGCAGACGCGGCGACAGACCGGTCGTCCGTCCTTGATGTCGTCCCGGTCAACAGCGCCGACGCGCAGCCCGAAGGTTCGCCGTCGTCCGGTCCGAAACTGCGAAGGCAATGAAGAAACTCGAACGTGCAGTGGGCAAAGAATGGGCAAAGATCAAAGAACGCAAGACGCCTTAAGTATAGTATAATCAACAACACGCCACCCTAGCTCAGTTGGTAGAGCGGCTGATTCGTAATCAGCAGGTCTCCGGTTCAAGCCCGGAGGGTGGCTCCATTTTTCAACCCGATCTAGTCCTCAGATTTGTCTCACGCAAGCTGACTTCTTCCGGTTCGGTCCTGGCTGGGTCCGAATCCTAAACCGGTGCCCCCAGCCCATGGGTACGGTCTCAATAGCCATCCTTTCATGCGCAGAATTGAGTGCATGAAGAAGACGTTTAACGTCGTCGACGAACTTTTCAAAGAGGCGAAGGCCGCTTGCGGTGCGACAACGGATACGGCGACCGTACGTTTGGGCCTTGAAGCGTTGCGCCACGCGGCCTACGAACGCCTTCGGACTCTGCGCGGCACGGAGCCTCACGCAGCGACGTGCCCAGGCGTCGGGAAAGGCCGTCGTCCAAACGAAGGGTTTGCTGATGGTCCTGGTGGACACTCCGTGTGGATTCGGTTCCTTGTCGGGCCGGGCGCCGTGAAGTGACGGGGCACCGAGTTGGTCTATGGAGAACTCCTCATTGGCGACCGGGGAGGCCGCCGGAAGCTCCTGGCCGCATATGAGCGGATGCATCAAGCGGCCACGGTTCCTCGCCGCGACATTCGTCGTGTTTGTTCGCGATCGCGACTTGCATGGTCGCGGCGTGGGTTGGATCGACGTTCACCTCCTGGCATCCGTGGTTGTGCGATTGCAGTTATGGACCGTCGACCCATGTTTCCCGGCGGTGGCTAACCAGTTTGGTGCCGCTTTACGAGGCGCCAACCTCGACGCTGGGGGAACTGTCTTGACGCCATGGATTACAGCTTGAGGCCTATGTCGCGCTAAGTCCCGGGAACTACGCACAGCCGCTGTCACGCTGCAGCCCGGCGCGCGAACCGCCCCCCATCCGCCTGTTACACTGAAAATGCATCCTATGGAAAACTTTCACGTCAACCTGGAAGAGTTCAAAGTCCTCGGCAAAGAACTGGTCGACAAGGTCCAGGAGTTGATCCACGAGGGCAACATCCGCCGCATCATCATCCGGGACGAACACGGCCACACCTTCATCGAAATCCCGCTCACCGTGGCCGCGATCGGCGCTGTGGTTGCCCCGATACTGGCGGCCGTGGGCGCGATCGCCGCACATCTGGCGCACTTCACCATCGTCGTAGAGCGAGTCGAGCACGTCCCGCCGCAGCCCCCGGCCGAAACTCCCGCGCCGCCTCCACCCACCGAAACCAAAGTCTGAAGGCAAAGGTCTGAACCGTGGCAGGCTACGATCAGGATCTCAGCCGCATCGTCGAGGAGTTGAACCGCGCCACGCCTGGTTCACGCACCGCCGACAAGCCGTCTCCGGCGCGCCCTCCGCAAAACGCCGGCTCGCTCGATCAATTGCTGGCCTTCGCCGGACGCCAAAATGCTTCCGACCTTCTGTTGATCGCCGGTACCCCCGTCGCCCTGCGCGTCAACGGCGCGCTAGCGCCGGCCGATGGACCGCCGCTTTCGCCCGAGGATGTGCGCAACTTCGTGCTGCCCCTGCTGGATTCCAGCCAGTACAACGATCTGCAAAAGAAAAAATCCGTGGATTTCTGCTTCGTGCGCGATCCCGTTGGCCGCTTCCGCGCCAACATCCACCACCAGCGCGGCACCCTGGCCGCCAGCATCCGCCTCCTGCCGGCCCGCATTCCGACGCTTGAATCGCTGCACCTGCCCGCCGCTCTCGCGCGCATCGCCGACCGCCGCCAGGGCCTGGTGCTCGTCACAGGGGCCACCGGTTCCGGCAAAAGCTCCACGCTGGCGGCCATGATCGATCTCATCAACACCCGCCGCCGCACCCACATCGTCACCATCGAAGACCCTATCGAATATCAGCACGCGAACCGCAGCTCGATCGTCGAGCAAATCGAGGTCGGACACGATACGCCCGACTTCGTCAACTCGCTGCGCAGCATTCTGCGGCAAACTCCCGACGTCATCCTGGTGGGAGAAATGCGGGACACCGAAACCATGGCCACCGTGCTCACCGCCGCGGAGACCGGCCACCTGGTATTTTCCACGCTGCATACCAACGACGCGGCGCAGTCCGTCTCTCGCATCCTGGATTCGTTTCCCGCGGCGCACCAGGGGCAGATGCGGCAGCAAGTGTCGCTGGCGCTGCTGGCCGTTGTGGCGCAGCAACTGGTTCCCGCGGTGGACGGCATCAACCGCTATCCCGCGCTCGAAATCATGATGGCCACCGACGCCGTGCGCAACCTCATCCGCAAGGGCGACGACCACCAGCTTCGCAGACAGATCGGCATCGGCCGCGCCGAAGGCATGATGACCATGGAACAATCTCTCGCCGAACTGGTGCGCGCCGGCCGCATCCTGCGCGAAACCGCGTTTGCGCATTGCTTCCGGCCGGAGGAACTACGGCGGGTGCTGGAAGGGTAGCAGGGGACGAGACCCCAATTACTCATAAGCGCTAACTTAAGCGGGTTGGGCTCGAAGTCGACCCTCCCGGCGGGTTTCCAGATGTAGACGGTAACTTCCGAGTGGCCGACCACTCGGGATCTATCCGGCAAATCCCTTTCCAATGATCGGGTTGCCTGCGATTCCCGTTACTTGCCGGTGGGGGACTTTGCGGCGGAGTTCGTCGAAGAAGTTCAGCAGGAACGTCACGTGGGCCGCGCCGTTGTCCTCGGCGGGCGTCTCGGGCGGCGGGAACATCGCGACGTGTTTGCCGTCCGGAGCGAGGGCGTACATTAAACGGCCCCCCGCCGACCTGATCGGCCGGTCCGTCCACACGCGAGGTTTGTTCGGAGAGAACGAGCCGCTCCCTGATGCTGTATACTCCACGACCATGATGCCGGGAGCGGCGAGGTTCCGGTAGAATAGTTCGCGGCCGTTGGGCGACCACTGCGAGTACATGCCGCCGCCGGTTGAAATCTGCCATTTCCCCGGCCCTGGTTTGCCATCCGGCCCAGGAGCGGGCCGCACGTAAGCCTCATACTTTCCGGACTCATTCGAGAAGTAGGCAACATAGCGGCCGTCGGGCGAGAAGACCGTGCCCGCTGCGAAACCTTCTAAAAACAGGCTAGGCTTGCCGGGTTTAGGGTGCTCCGGATCGCTGGTGTCGAGTGGCAGGATCCAAGTAGAGCCTGAGTCATTATAGGCCAGCCGGTGGCCGTCGGGGGAGAATCCGGTTGGCCTAACAGCGTTCTTGCTTTCCGTCTCCAGCAGTACCTGCACTTCGCCCGAGCCATCCGCGCGGATCCAATTCAGATAGGATACTGCCTCGCTTGTTGAGGAAAACACCAGGTGTTCACCGTCTCGCGACCAAACGGGGGAAGTCCCTCCGGCGAGGCGGGTCAGGGCGTCCCTCTGCCGGTCATAGACAAATATCTCCTTCCCCTTGCCGGTGTCCACCCCTAGCGCAAGGCGCTTGCCATCGGGAGAAAAATGAGGATCGAAGGCATTGCCCGGAGTGGTCACCAGCGGCTCGGTCTTGCCCGAGCTGTCCATCAAAACGACGAGCCATTTCTGTTCGGTTGCGGCTCCTGGCTGATAGACAAAGATTCCGTTCCGCGAGACGTCGAATGTCGCGTCGTAAGGGGCTGTTGTGTTGCCGCTACCGGCCACATCCCCCAGTATTTGCTCGGGGCTCCCCCGGACCTCCAGGCGCACGGGATCGAAGGCCACTGCGTTCAACACACCCCGACCCAGATACACCAGGTGGCCAGCCGATACGTTCGATCCATTGGTTTGCAGGTACCGGCCAAAGTAACCACCCTTCAGCAACGTCTTCACTGCCCCGGTCATCGATACCACTTCGATGGACGCGTCAGCCAGCGTG
>Ga0302324_100003341_pt1 | contig 36296 bp, 34 predicted proteins | sample Palsa_T0_1_FD_201949 | JGI IMG/M metagenome (GOLD analysis project Ga0302324, IMG submission 201949) | Peat permafrost microbial communities from Stordalen Mire near Abisko, Sweden - Palsa_T0_1 | ecosystem: Environmental > Terrestrial > Soil > Palsa > Peat permafrost | place: Sweden: Abisko... | reverse complement strand
TGAAAAAAATTGCAGCCCCTCTTGCAAGGTTTGCCGGTTTTTCTAAGTGGAATTTTGCCGGGCGCCAGATTGGGCCCGGCAAATCCAGGGGGCGCCGGACGGCGTCCGACGCTCCTTCGTACCCATTTTGCTATTTGGAGGACTTGGTTATGAGGACTTTTGACTTCTCGCCCCTGTGGCGCTCCACGATCGGCTTCGACCATCTGGCCGACCTGCTTGATGCCAGCCTGAGGCAACCGACCGAGGACAACTATCCCCCGTATAACGTCGAGCGCTCCGGCGATGATGCTTATCGGATTTCGCTCGCGGTCGCGGGATTCGGCGTGGATGACGTCACGGTAACCGCTGAACAGAACACGCTGATCATCGAAGGCCGGAAACCCGAGGTGCCGGCGCGGGAATATCTCTATCATGGTATCGCCGCACGACCGTTCCGGCGCGTCTTCAACCTGGCGGACCACGTCAAGGTGAAGCAGGCGTCGTTCGCGAATGGCCTGCTGATCGTCGATCTTGCACGCGAGGTGCCGGAATCGATGAAGCCGCGGCGTATCCCGATCGCAAGCCCCGCACCCTCTCACCAGATCGAACAGAAGAAGGCGGCTTAAACCGCTGACCGTTCGGCGACGCTTGCGCGGATCCCCGATCCGCGTGGCTCGTCCTGTGCACAAGGAGGATAAATATGGCTTTTCGTGATCTCATCCCGTGGTCGAAAAATCAGGTGCTCACGCCGATGCGTGAGAACCTGGATCCGTTCACGACCTTTCACCGGGAGATGAACCGGCTCTTCGACGACGTATTCCGCGGGTTTGGCTTGCCGGGACGGACGGGCGGCGCCCTGATGGAGGGCCGCTTCGGCTGGCCCAACATCGAACTGAGCGAAACCGACAAAGCGCTTGTGGTCTCGGCCGAATTGCCCGGCCTGACGGAAAGGGATGTCCAGGTGGAAATCGCCAACGGCGTGTTGACGCTTCGGGGCGAGAAACGGGCAGAACGGAGCGAGTCCGGAAAGTATTTTTCGGAGCGCTTCTACGGTTCGTTTGAGCGCCAGATTACGCGCGATGGCGTGCTTGAGGACAAGGCGGAAGCGACGTTCCGGGACGGTGTGTTGACCATTACCATCCCGAAATCCGACGAAGCCCGCTCGGACATCAAGCGTATCCCGATCAACAGGCAATGACGCGTGGAGGCGAAGCGCGAGCCTCGCCTCCATCAACCCTTCGTCTCTACCGGAAAGGAGCATTAAGGAGACGCATCCATGACTGATATCGGCACAACTACAGCAATCGATCTTCCCATTTTCCATCCGGCGGCTGGTTACAGCTCACCGGATGATGTTCTAAACGACCGGGCGCTTTCCGTTGGAGAGAAACGGATCATCCTGTCATCCTGGGCCTCGGACATGTACGCGGTGGAGTCCTGCCCCGCGTTGCGCGAGGTTCCCGGCATCGGCCACCGCATTCGCCTGGTCGATATTCTCTCCGCCTTGCGTCAACTCGACAGCGAAGACGATCCGCCGCCGCGCGGCGGCGCAATGCGCTTGCGGCGGCCATACAGGGCCGCCGCCCTTTTCGGAGGGCTTTCGTCATGGTGACCCCCGTCATACTGACGCTCGCCCTCGCCGGCCAGGTGTCCGCGATGTGGGTGGTGCCGTGGTTTGCTTGGCAGGCTGAGTTGTTCACGGCGGAACCTCGCACCCCGCATGAGCCCACCTAGCGACGGGGAAATACCGATGAACCGGATCCCTTCGATGGTGTGTGGCGCCATACTGGCGACGCTTTTCCTGACGACGTCGGCGGGTGGTCAAATCCCGAATCTGAAAACGGGCAACACGGTGCCGACCCTGGCACCGCTCGTGCGTGAAGTAACACCCTCTGTCGTGAACATCTCCGTGCACGGACGGATCAGGGAAGACAATCCGCTCTATCGCGATCCGATTTTTCGCGAGTATTTCGACGTACCCAAACAGCTGGAGAAGGAGATCAACGCAACCGGCTCTGGTGTCATCGTCGATGCGGTCAAAGGCTACGTACTGACCAACAATCATGTTGTCGAACAGGTTTCGACCGTTCAAATCACCACCAAGGACGGTCGCCAGCTTGCGGCCAAGATAATGGGTCGTGACCCCGCAACCGACATCGCCGTACTGCAAATCAACTCTCCCAATAGCCTTAAAGCCATGCAGTTCGGCGACAGTGATGCACTAGAAGTTGGGGATTTCGTGATCGCGATTGGAAATCCCTTCGGTCTGGGCCAGACCGTCACTTCCGGCCTTGTCAGTGCGCTCAGCCGGACCGGGCTTGGCAAACAGGGCTATGAGGACTTCATCCAGACAGATGCCGCGATCAATCCGGGAAATTCCGGCGGCGCCTTGGTCAACCTCAAAGGCGAACTTATCGGTATCAACTCGGCCATCATTTCCCCCGGCGGCGGCAATGTCGGAATTGGCTTTGCAATACCCATCAACATGGCACGGCGCGTGATGGAGCAGATCGTCGAGAACGGAAGGGTGGAGCGCGGGCGTATCGGCGTATCGCTGCAAGACATGCATCCGGCCGCAGATGGAGGGCGAGGCGACGGGGTAAGAATAGCGGACATCACCCCCGGATCGCCTGCGGAAACAGCTGGCTTGCGAAAGGGCGACATTATTATAAAGGCCGACGATCGCCCGATTAGAAGCGCGGCCCAGCTTAGAAATCGGATCGGACTCGCGCGCATTGGTGAACAAGTGAAACTGACGGTCGATCGTGCCGGCTTCAGCCAATTCGCGAATGTCACCGTGGGTCCAGCGACCGACGCGCCTTTGGCAACAACCAAGAAACGATAGAAATAAGCCAGAGTTTAGGTACCCAAAGCCCAAACGGCAGCTTTGCGCCAGAAGTGGTCATTTGCGCGATTGTGCGGAGATTCGGTTTGCTGGAAGCGCGCAACGCCGTAATGCAAAGCAAGCCTCCGCCTATGGCCTCGGCACCGGCCGCTGGCGGTAATCATGGGCACAGCGCACCTTTCAGTTGCTTTTTTATCCGCGCGAACTGATCGAAAATACGCGACTCGCCAGGACATCCGACGCTTCCAGCGACATAATGTCCTCGGCGGTCAGCACACGATCGAGATCGGCGACGAGTCGGTTGGCCTGGCGCAGCCGCATACGATCAAGCGCGTTGCGGATCGAGCGGGCATTGGAGAAGAGCGGCTGGGTCTTGCGCAGGCTGATATATTGTACGAAAGCGGCTCGTGCGTCGGGGGTAAACTTGTAATTCAGGTCCCGCAGCATCAGTTCGGCGATGGCGAGCAACTCCGCGTCGGCATAATCAGGAAAATCGATATGGTGCGCGATACGAGACCGAAAGCCGGGGTTACTGGCAAAGAACTTGTCCATGCGGTCACCGTAGCCGGCGAGAATCACCACCAAATCTTCGCGCTGTGATTCCATCACCTGCAGCAGAATTTCGATCGCTTCCTGGCCGTAGTCGCGCTCGTTGTCCGGTCGGTGCAGATAGTACGCTTCATCGATAAATAACACACCGCCCATCGCCTTCTTGAGGATCTCCTTGGTCTTCGGCGCGGTGTGCCCGATATATTGTCCCACCAGTTCATCCCGGGTGACGGATACAACCTGCCCGCGCCGGACAAAGCCGAGTTTATGTAGGATGCTGGCAATCCGCAGTGCCACTGTAGTCTTTCCTGTACCGGGATTTCCAGTGAACGACATGTGCAACGTCGGCACGTCCGAGGTCAGGCTCATCCGCTTGCGGATACGCTCGATCAGCAACAAGGATGCGATCTCGCGAATTCGCGTCTTGACCGGCTTGAGACCGATCAGTTCTCGATCCAGCTGATCGAGCACCTCACCTATTCCCACCTCATTGAATTCGCGGCGCAGATCGACCTGCTCCATCGGTTGCGCCTCGCCTTCACCGAAAGGCGTGATCACCGCGTTTACCGGCAAATTCATTTGCCACCGTAACGCGAGCCCTCGGGACGATCGACGGCATAGGATTTCGTAGTGTAGCGGATGTTGCGGCCATCGGCTTCATGGCGCTCGAGCCGGAAGCCGGGCTCATCCTTGGGGCGGTTGACAATGAAGGATAGTCGTAGCGACTCCCAGCCGTGGCTGGAATCGAACGCCGACATCCGGATATAATGATCGCCGTATACTTTCCGGCATTCATTAAGCTCCATTAGCACGCCCGCTGCATCCCGCAGATCGAACATCGGCAGACCCCACATCTCCCAGAAGCTATTGCGGGGATGCGGATCGTCGGTGAATTCGATATTCACCGCCCACCCCTTGCCGAGGCAATACTGGATCTGCCGGGTGATCTGCTCGTCGGTAAGATCGGGCAAAAATGAAAAGCATCCCTGGGTAACGCGCATTATCCTACTCCTTATAGTGAGACGCTGGCAGTGGGGGCGTAGTCCGGCATGTCTGTGGATTCATAATTGAAGGTCACGTCCTTCCAGACTTCCAGCGCAGCTTTAAGCGGCGTACATGTCGCCGCCGCCTTGGCAAGAATTTCCGGTCCTTCATGCAGATAGTCGCGGCCTTCGTTGCGGGCGAGAATCATCGCTTCCAGCGCGACCCGGTTTGCCGTCGCGCCGGCTTGAATTCCCATCGGGTGCCCGATGGTACCGCCGCCGAATTGCAGGATCACGTCTTCACCGAGATGATCGAGCAATTGATGCATCTGGCCGGCATGAATGCCGCCCGACGCCACCGGCATCAGCTTGTTAAGGCTGGCCCAGTTCTGATCGAAGAACACCCCGTGTTCGAGCTTCACCGGATTGAAGTCTTCCCGGCAGATGTCGTAATAGCCGCGCGTCGTCGCCGGATCGCCTTCCAGTTTTCCGACAACCGTTCCGGCGTGGATATGATCGACGCCGGCGAGCCGCATCCATTTGGCGATCACGCGGAAAGACACGCCATGGCTGCGTTGCCGCGTATAGGTCGAATGCCCCGCGCGGTGCAGATGCAGGATCATGTCGTTGCGCCGGGCCCATTTCGCCATTGACTGGATCGCGGTGTAGCCGATCACTAAGTCGATCATGATGATGACCGAGCCGAGTTGCTTGGCGAACTCTGCACGCTCGTACATCTCTTCCATGGTGCCGGCTGTGACGTTGAGATAGGTACCCTTGATCTCACCGGATGCCGCCTGCGCCTTGTTGACGGCCTCCATGCAATAGAGAAATCGCTCGCGCCAGTGCATGAACGGTTGCGAGTTGATGTTCTCGTCGTCTTTGGTGAAATCGAGTCCGCCCTTTAGCGCCTCATAGACGACGCGCCCGTAATTGCGGCCGGACAATCCCAGCTTCGGTTTTACCGTTGCACCGAGCAGCGGCCGGCCAAATTTGTCCATGCGTTCACGCTCGACCACAATCCCGGTTGCCGGCCCTTGGAATGTCTTCACGTAAGCCACTGGCAGTCGCATGTCCTCGAGCCGCAGCGCCTTCAACGGCTTGAAACCGAACACATTACCGATGATCGAAGCCGCCAAATTGGCGATTGATCCGTTCTCGAACAGATCAAGGTCGTAGGCGATGTAAGCAAAATACTGCCCCGGCGAGTTCGGAACGGGATCGACGCGAAAGCATTTGGCACGATATTTCTCCGCCGCCGTAAGACGATCGGTCCACACCACCGTCCAGGTCGCGGTCGAGGATTCGCCCGCCACCGCCGCCGAAGCCTCGATCGGATCGACGCCATCCTGCGGCGTGACCCGAAACAGCGCGATGATGTCGGTTACCTTCGGCTCGTAATCGGGCTCCCAATAGCCCATCTTCTTGTATTCCATGACGCCGGATTTGTAGCGATCCTTGCCGCGGATGGTCATCGATTGGTCGTTCATGGATTTCTCCTCAGGGGTGCCGGTGATTTGATGCAGGTTATTCTGCGGCGGAAGCGATGTTTCCTATCCGGGGATCAAGCGCGCCCGATCGATAGCGCCTGGCCATTTCCGACAGCGGCATGACCCTGATATCGCCGGCATGGCCCGCCGTGCCGAACTGCACGAAGCGCTCGCGGCAGAGGTCGCGCATCGCCTCCATGGCCGGCTTGAGGAACTTGCGCGGATCGAATTCGCTTTTGGTCTGCGAAGCCACTTTCCGGAACGCCGCCGTCATGGCCAGACGGCAGTCGGTGTCGATGTTCACCTTGCGGACACCGTGCCTGATGCCGCGAACGATCTCCTCGACCGGCACGCCCCAGGTCTGCGGCATCTCGCCGCCGAACCGATTGAATTCGTCCTGCAGGACCTGCGGCACCGAGGAGGAGCCATGCATCACCAGATGCGTGTTCGGAAGGCGTCGATGTATTTCCTCGACGACCTTCATCGCGAGGATATCGCCGTCCGGTTTGCGCGAAAATTTGTAGGCTCCATGCGAGGTTCCCATCGCAATCGCCAGCGCATCGACCTTGGTGGCACGAACGAAATCAACCGCCTGATCCGGATCGGTCAGCAGTTGGTCGTGACTGACCTTGCCTTCTACGCCGTGGCCGTCTTCCTGTTCGCCACCACCACGCTCCAGCGAGCCAAGCACACCCAACTCGCCTTCCACTGAAGCGCCGATCCAGTGCGCCATCTCGACCACACGGCGGGTGATATCGACATTGTATTCATACTCTGCCGCGGTCTTGGCATCGGCTTTCAACGAGCCGTCCATCATGACCGATGTGAAACCGTGCTTGATTGCAGTGGCGCAGGTTGCCTCTTCGTTGCCGTGATCCTGATGCATGCAGAGCGGAATCTGCGGATACATCTCGTCCAATGCGTCGATCATCTTGGACAGCATGATGTCGTTGGCATAGGAGCGCGCGCCGCGCGAGGCCTGGATGATGACGGGCGCATCGACGGCCGCCGCCGCGTCCATGATCGCGAGCCCCTGCTCCATATTATTGATATTGAACGCCGGCACGCCGTAGCCATGCTCGGCGGCATGGTCCAGCAATTGCCTCAGGGTAATTCGAGCCATCGCAGTTCCTCTCAATTCCCGGGGGATGTCATGGATGGATGACCGCTACCTTCGATCGCGCCAGGCAACGCATCGCGGCCTCCGCAACAGCCTCGGCTGTGATGCCGAATTCGCGGTAGAGCACTTCAGCCGGAGCGGAGGCGCCGAAGCCGTTCATGCCGACGAACTCGCCGGCGTCGCCAAGCCAGCGTGCCCAGTCACCCTCGACGGCGGCCTCGACACCGATTCTTGGCGCTCTTCCAAGCACTTTGGCCCGATATTCGCGCGACTGCTGGCGAAACAGATCGAAGCAAGGCGCCGAGACTACCGCGGCGCGGACGTTGTCGCCGGCGAGCAGCTTGGCCGCCTCGAGCGCGATCGAGACTTCCGAGCCCGTGGCGATCAGCGTGACGTCGCGGCCATCCTGCGGCTCGACGATCACGTACGCCCCCAGCGCTACCAGATTGGTGATACCCCTATTTGCGCAAAATGTGGGCAGCGCCTGCCGCGACAGACAAAGCACTGAAGGGCTTGTATGCGCCCGTAGGGCGCAATCCCAGGCTTCAGCGGTCTCGACAGCGTCGCCAGGCCGGAACACCAGCAAATTGGGAATAGCTCGCAGCGACGCTAGATGCTCAACGGGCTGATGGGTGGGGCCATCTTCGCCCAAGCCGATGGAATCATGCGTCATTACATGGATGACGCGGATGCCCATCAGCGCTGCCAGCCTGAGTGCGGGCCGGCTATAATCGGCGAAGGTGAGAAACGTACCGCCGTATGGAATGAAACCACCGTGCAGCGCGATGCCGTTCATCGCCGCCGCCATCGCGTGCTCGCGGACGCCATAGTGAACATAGCTGCCGTCAAAAGCGCTGGTACGTACAGGCCGATGCGTTTTGGCGCGCGTTAGATTGGAGTGCGTGAGGTCGGCGGAGCCACCGAGCAAATTCGGCAATGCTTCGGCGATCGCATCGATTACCAGCTGCGATGCCTGCCGCGTCGCAATATTGGGCTTCTCAGCCGTGAAGCGATCGCGGATATCGGTGATCGCCTCCGCATATCCGAAGGGCAAGTTTCGGTTTAGTGCATCATGGAACGGGGAGCGTTCGAACGGATTAATTCGTTTGGTCCGCTCGATCCAGCTTCGGCGGGCGCCACGCCCGCGCTCACCTGTTTTACGCCACCGCTTCAGGACGGATTCAGGAATCTCGAACGGCTCGTGAGGCCAATCCAGTGCCGCGCGGGTCTTCGTTACTTCCTCAGCGCCGAGCGGTGCGCCGTGGGCCTTTTCGGTACCCTGCCGGTTGGGCGCCCCGAAGCCGATGACGGTGCGGCATGCGATTAATGACGGACGGTCGTTATTGCGCGCGCGTTCGATGGCCGCTGCGATAGCCTCCGGATCGTGGCCGTCGATCCGGCTCGCCGACCACCCTGAGGCCCTGAACCGCGCTAACTGGTCGTCGGAGCATGATAGCGACGTCGCGCCATCGATTGAAATTTCGTTGTCGTCGAACAGCACAATCAACCGGTTGAGCCGCAAATGCCCGGCCAGCGAAATCGCCTCGTGGCTAAGGCCCTCCATCAGGCAGCCGTCGCCGGCAATCACGTAAGTATGGTGATCGACGAAATCGTTGCCGAAGCGCGCATTCAATAGACGCTCGGCCAGCGCCATCCCGACCGCCGTGGCAATGCCCTGCCCCAGCGGTCCGGTGGTGGTTTCGACGCCCGGCGTGTGGCCATATTCAGGGTGACCCGGAGTTTTCGATCTCCATTGCCGGAACGCCTTGAGTTCGCCCAACGTCACGCTCTCGTATCCGGTCAGGTACAGCAGCGCATATAGCAGCATCGAACCGTGACCGGCGGACAAGACGAAACGATCGCGATCCGGCCAGGCGGGATCGGCGGGGTCGAAATTGAGAAAGCGCGAAAATAGCACCGTGGCGGCGTCAGCCATGCCCATCGGCATGCCGGGATGGCCCGACTTGGCCTTCTCGACAGCGTCGATGGCCAGGAAGCGAATAGCATTGGCCATCTCCGCATGTGAAACATCCGGACGGCCGGCAACAGAAGTGAGCGTATGAACCGTCATACCGTGCGCCTCTTGCGTTCCATCAGTTGCAGGATCAGCGGGGTGAGAATGAGCTGCATCGCGAGATCAAGCTTCGATCCGTGAATCACGATCGAATTGGCCCGCGACATAAAGCTGTTCGGAATCATCGACAGCAGATAGGGAAAATCGATACCGCGAGGATTTTTGAGACGGATCACCACCATCGATTCGTCCGGCGTCGGGATCCACCGCGCGATGAACGGGTTCGATGTGTCGACGGTCGGCACGCGCTGGAAATTGATGTCGGTCTCGGCGAATTGCGGACAGATATAATTCACATAATCCGGCATTCGCCGCAGAATCGTGTCGGTCACCGCCTCCGCGGAATAGCCGCGGTCGCTGCGGTCACGATGCAACTTCTGGATCCACTCCAGATTGATGACGGGAACAACACCGATCTTGAGATCGGCATATTGCGCGATATTGACCTTGTCGGTCACCACCGCGCCATGCAGGCCCTCATAAAACAGCAGATCGGAGCTCTCAGGCAGCGCGCCCCATTCGGTAAAGGTGCCGGGTGCACCGCCATACAGCTTAGCCTCTTCGTCGTCGTGGACGTAGTGGCGCGTTGTTCCGGTGCCGGATTCGGCATAATCGCGAAATAACCTCTCCAACTCCTCGAAGAGATTGGTTTCGGGACTGAAATGGCTGAAATGCTTGTTGCCGCGCTCGCCCTCTTCAGACATTTTCGTCCGCATTTCGACGCGGTTGAAACGATGAAACGCGTCGCCTTCGACATAGGCCGCCGAGACCTTTTCGCGGCGAAAGATATTCTCGAAGGTTTTCTTCACCGACGTTGTCCCGGCGCCCGATGAACCCGTGATCGATATGATGGGATGGCTACGCGACATGTTCGACCCGTTCAACGAAACAGGCCGCGACGCGCGAACAACGGCGCGTCGCTATTGTCGAACATCGGCTCGATCCCCTCATGTATAGCCGCAACATCGCGAACGCCACGCACCGAGCCCATGATCAACGGGACCCGCTGGTGCGGTGATCTAGCGCCTAACTCCAGAATGCGCCGGCGTCCCGTGGTCGCAGCGCCGCCTGCCCACTCCATCACCAGAGCCATCGGATGGGCTTCGTACAGCAGGCGAATCCTGCCTTCGCGATACCCCGGACGAGCATCGGCCGGATAAAGAAACACGCCGCCACGCACCAGGATTCGAAGGGACTCCGCGACCAGCGATCCGATCCACCGCATGTTGAAATCCGTCGCGCGGTCCCCGTTGGTGCCGGCAAGGCATTCGTCGATGTAGGCCCGGACAGGTCCGTGCCAGTGACGCCGGTTGGACGCATTGATCGCGAATTCCGGTGTGTCGGGTGCCACCTGAACACCTTGCCGGATCAGCAGAAATTGCCGCCTGCGCCGATCGAGAATGAAGATATCGACGCTCGCATTCAGCGCCAGCACGAGCGTGGTTTGAGGCCCGTAGACTATGAACCCGGCGGCGCATTGCGCCGTACCAGGCTCGAATAAGGTCGAGATAATGTCGTAGCCGCGCGGGCGAATCGAAAAGATGGTGCCGACGGAGATATTGTTTTCAAGATTAGCCGATCCGTCGAGCGGATCGATCGCGACGCAAAGCGGAGCCTCGGGATCGAGAGTTTCAGGCAAGGCTGATTCCTCTGAAAGGACGGCTGCGACCGGCGCCCCGCGCAGCGCCCGGCGCATCATGTCGTCGGCGGCGACGTCGATATCCTTTTGCTGATCGCCATCGTGATTGATCGCGCCGTTCTGTCCGGTAATGCCCGCGAGCGGCCCATCCGCGATGAGGGAGGCAAGCTCAATAGCAGCGCCCGAGATGGCGTCGATCACGTCACCGATGGCAGCGCCATGTAGCAACTGCGACGCGGTCCGATCGAGATGCGAACGCAAGGTCACGCGCTCGTTCATGGCCGTCTCCCCCGCGTCCTCTTCGGGACGCTGCAACTGCATCTTGCCGGTCGGCAATCCGCCTCAGAAGGGAAGCTCAGTTTGCCGAATTAGTGAAATTTTGTTATCTTTGGTACGAGGAAAGTATTTCTTATAAGGTATCGTCATGGCAGGACGCTTTTCGCGAGAATTGACGCTGCGCCAGCTGCGCGCGCTGGCGGCCGTGCACCAGCACCGGTCTGTGACCGCGGCCGCCAAGCAATTGCATCTCACGCAGCCTGCCGTCACGCTTCAGATCCGCAACCTTCAAGCGCTGGCGGGACTGCCTTTGATCCAGCGCACCAGCGACGGCATGTTGCTGACGGACGCCGGTCGCGAGGTGCTGGCCCTCACTCGACAGATCGAAGCCGCCATTGCATCCAGCGAGACCGCGCTCGATATGATCGCCGGAAAAACGGCCGGGCGTATTTCCATTGGCGCCGTGAGCACGGCAAAATATTTCGTCCCGTTTGCGATCTCCGGGTTCTCCCGACTGTATCCGAATGTCGAAATCGCACTCTCGATCGGGAATCGGCAGGAAATCGGAACCGCGTTGCGCGGCTATGATCTCGATATCGCGATCATGGGCCGTCCGCCGGTCGATATTTCCATGGATACGCATTTGATCGGCGATCACCCCCACGTCATTATCGCGCAGACCGGACACCGCCTGGCGCGCAAGGCACGGTTGAAGCTGTTGGACCTGCGGGAGGAAACCTTCCTGACCCGCGAACCCGGGTCTGGAACCCGCGGCCTGATGGAACAGCTGTTCGAATCCGGCGGCGTGGTGCCGAAAATCGGCATGGCCATGAGCAGCAATGAAACCATCAAGCAGGCAGTGATCGCCGGGCTCGGAATCGCGTTCATTTCCGCGCACACCGTGGCTACCGAACTTGATGAGCGACGGCTGGTGACGCTTGATGTCGATGGCCTTCCCGTGATCCGACAATGGTTCGTGCTCGCCCGCAAAGACAAGGTGCTGCTACCGCCGGCGCAAGCAATGTTCGACTTCCTCAGCGCCAAAGGCGCGCAATTCCTGCCGCGAACCAGCGGCAGGCTTCGCCTTACCCGGGCGTCGGTTCGTGCCAAGCACAGATGAAGATCCGTGCGGCTTTCGGTTACGCCGCTTTCGCCAAACCCACCTCCGCCCAGATCTCCGCCAACGCCTGCACCAGATGCTCGATATCGGCGTCGGTGTGATGCGGTGAAGGCGTGATACGCAGCCGCTCGGTGCCACGGGGCACCGTGGGATAGTTGATCGGCTGAACATAAATGCCGTAGCGATCGATCAGCAGGTCACTGATCTGCTTGCACAGCACCGGATCGCAGACCATCACGGGCACGATATGGCTGGGATTATCCAGATGCGCGACACCTGCCTGATCAAGTCGCCGGCGCAGCCGCGCCACACGGTCCTGATGCCGCTCACGCTCCTGCGCACTCGATTTCAGATGACGAATGCTGGTCAGAGCGCCTGCGGCCACCGCCGGTGGCAGTGACGTCGTGAAGATAAAGCCGGAAGCGAAGCTGCGGATGAAATCGCAGATCGTGGCTGATGCTGCCACATAGCCGCCGATGACGCCGAAAGCCTTTGCCAGCGTACCCTCGATCACGGTCAGACGATGGCTCAAACCCTCGCGGTCCGCGATCCCGCCGCCCTTCGGTCCATAGAGACCAACACCGTGAACTTCGTCCAGGTAGGTCATGGCATTATAGGCGTCCGCGACATCGCATAATTCCGCGATCGGCGCGATATCGCCATCCATCGAATAAACCGATTCAAACGCGACCAGCTTCGGCGCGTGCGGATCGAGATCGGACAGCTTGCGTTCGAGATCCCGCGGGTCGTTGTGTGCGAATATCCGCGTTTCGCTGCGGCTGTGGCGAATACCCTCGATCATCGAAGCGTGATTAAGTTCGTCCGAAAGGATAGTACAACCCGGCATCCGCGACGCCAGCGTGCTGAGCGAGGCCATGTTCGAGACATAACCGGAGGTAAACAGCAGCGCGGCTTCCTTGCCGTGCAGATCGGCCAATTCGCGCTCCAGCAGCACATGATAGTGGTTGGTGCCGGCAATGTTGCGCGTACCGCCTGCGCCGGCGCCGCAACTGTCGAGCGCCTCGTGCATGGCCGCCAGGACCGCGGGATGCTGACCCATTCCGAGATAGTCGTTGGAGCACCAGACCGTCACCTCACCGGCACCACCCGGATGATGATGCTTGGCGCGGGGGAAGGCTCCGGCCTTGCGTTCCAGATCGGCAAATACGCGATAGCGTCCCTCACGATGAAGGCCTTCAAGTTGCCGGCGGAAATAAGCTTCGTAGTTCATGACGTCCTCCCATTAACCGTCGCCGCCGGCTCAGTACCGATGCTGAGAGCCGTCGCCAGATCTTCCCGTGCGTGTTGCTCGATGAATCTTTGTCGAAACTGGTCTTCAAGGCGCTGTCGCGCGCAATGCGATTGAGATTTCGCGGGCGCCGCATCCGGCCGAACGCTCGACAATACAACGAGATTGGAGGGGCCGTTGGCAGCGTTATTAATGGCCTTGGGGTCTGAACCGTGTTCCATGGTGATGTTCTCCGGCGGCAAACCTGAACGCAAGCCCCAACCCCACAGCGTAACTGCAGGGAGCGGCAGCAGCATGAACCAATGCTCGACAACGCCGAGCGCAAACAGTGTGGAGACCAGCGTCAGGCTGACCACATCGAATGGCGTCACCGCAACTTCGACGATCCGCTGGATCATGATGACGAGAGCAGCGGTCGCCAGGGTCACGGACAGTGGAAAGAAGGCGCCGACTGATTTGCAGGCGAAGTAGGTTTTCAAGAACTGTACCGCGTCCGGCATTAATTCGTCATTGGTGACGGGGACACCGAGGAAGAGATTGATCTTTGCGCTTTGCCTGAGCACCCAAAGCGCTGTGAAGGTCCAGAGGCCGACCTGGTTCGAACCGTTCCAGGTCAACGCGAAGATGACGGCGCCACACGCCAGCAGCGTGAGTTCATGATAGAGAATTGCCTGCAATGCGAAGCCAAGGCGTCTCCAGCCTTTAACGCCGGCCGGGCAACGCTGCGGTAGCGGACCCGTTACCCATCCCGCGAGAAACGCGATCTCCTGCGCCCCCCATAACAGGATGGTGCAGGTAAAGGCCGCATAGGCCCCGTTCACGCCGGTATCGTTGGCGGTCAGTGCAAGACCGAGAAGCGATATCACTACAAGGCCGGCTGCGCTGACGCCCCGCAGATAGTCACGGCGTCCCGAACGTCCAACCAGCAACAGCACGGCGCCGGTGCTGAACCACCAGACGAAGGCTGCATAGACTGGAGGAACGATGTAGGAGGCCATGAACCCGTTCTCTCACCACGCCGGCTGCAGGCAAATTTCACGCGGCAATACGTTCGGCTTTGCCGGCAACAGGAACAGCCGCGCAAATGTCAGCGCCGCCGCGGCAGCCAGCCCCGCCCGTCTCACTCTTGAGAAAATACCGCCTTGAGCCCGGGCATCGGCAATTTTCTCTGAAATAATCCTCAGCCGCTCTAGGCCTGCCAAAAACCTGGAATCATCGATATCCAGCACGACGGGAAATACCTGCCTGGATATTTCCGAGGTAATCCGAAACACCTGCATGTCGTAATCGGTCGGATGCATGCCGAGCGCTTCGTGGAATGCCGGGCGCATATGATCGCGCACATACATCGTGGCGAACACGGCGAGCAGGAAGAACCTGATCCATAGCTTGTTGAGCCCGCGCAGCAGCGAGGGATCGGCGCGCATCAGCAGCGCAAAAGCCTCGCCATGGCGGAACTCGTCATTGCACCACAGCTCGAACCAGCGAAAGATCGGGTGGAACTGACGCTCGGGATGCCGTTCCATCTGTCGAAAGATCGTAATGTAGCGAGCGTAGCCGATCTTCTCCGAGAGATACGTCGCGTAGAAGATAAATTTTGGACGGAAGTAAGTGTACTTCTTTACGCGCGTCAGAAAGCTGAGATCGACGCCGATCCCGTGATCTTTCAGAATTTCGTTGATGAAGCCGGCATGGCGCGCCTCATCACGGCTCATATAGCTGAACAGCTCCTGGATATCCTTGTTCTTGATCCGCTTCTTGATCTCCGCATAGAGAACACAACCCGAAAATTCGGCGGTGAGCGAGCTCACGAGGAAATCCTTGAATTCCTTGCGCAGCTCCGGCGGCAGACTTTCGAGATCGTTCTTGAACTCGTCGGTTTTGACAAAGTGCGACTTGTTGTGATCGGCGCGCAATTCCCTGATCACCGCATTCCATTCGGATCGCACCAGTCCTACGTCAAGGCGATCCATTGCCTCGAAATCGGTGGTGTAGAAGCGCGGGCTGAGGATGGTATCCTCACGGGCGAGTTCGGTGCTTTCGGCATTGCCTTTCACACCGGTGCGCGGACTCGCTTTGAGTTGTCCTTGGGTGCCGCCTTCCATAGGGATCATGATGCCCTCCCGTCCGAGAAACTGACTTCATAGAGTTCGGTCAATTCGAGATAACCCTCGACCCGGGCGCGCAGCCGGTCCAGCGCACGGCCGCGAAACACCGTTGCGGTTCGACGGACGACGATCCGTTCGCCAAACTCAACCCGCGTCGGTGCGTTATGGACCATCACCTCGTCTCCCGGTTGAATCTGGATGTCACCGTCAAGCACGACATGTGCATGCAGCGTTTCCGAGGTTTGCTCGATCTCCACGGTGCATGGCACGTCGAAGGACTTGCGGGTTCCCAGCCAAACCATGCTCATTTTACGCTCCGCAAATTCATCAGGCTTGCAAATGCTTCGGTATTGGTCGATCCGAAAGCGCCGAGATCGATCTGCTTGCCGCTCGACATATCCGTCAGCGTGATCTCGCCTCCGGCATATCGCGTAAGGCGGAACGGCGGCTGTGCGCCAATGTCGCCCAGTTTGCGCTCACGGGCGAGGCCGCGCATCACCACGCGGATAAAACCGTTGCTGCCTGGCGCGAGCGTATCCACCAATTGCTGATCATTCGCGTCGAACACCAGCACCGCGCCGTGCTGCCCATCCTCGAAACGAAGATCGCGGCTTTCGATTGCGGCCGGCAGCGTCATGTGGGTGCCACCGACACCGGTCAGCCGCACCGTAGTGACAGCCGCCAACGCGAACAGGATGAGAGCTGCCCCAGCAAGTACGCCGCCCTTCGGTACGACCGGCTCGTGAATGGCTTCGCTCATGATTCTTCTCCGTTCAGGCTGCAACGGTGGTGGAGAATTGGCGATTGCATTGGATGAGGAACTGACCTCGTCGAAATTCACCAGCGAAATCGCCGACGGGCCGGGTTTTCCGGTCAGCGCTTCGGCCAGCTTGGCGGCGACTTTCGCCGCATCGGGAATCGAGTTCAGCATCGGCTCGGTGACCCGTAGCCGCCAAGGACGGACATGCGGCCAGAGCAGCAGATACGAGACGCGCCCCTCATCATTGAGTCTTAACGGGATATCGCCGCTGCCGTCGCGATAGGTTTTCAGGGCCGCATTGGCGATCTTGCCGAGAGGAATGTTCATGGTCATCGGCAGCGCGACGCCGAACTGGAACAATATCCGCTTGCTGGTAATGGTGTAGCAGGCCGCGCGCTGGAACAGCCACGCCAGGCCGGCGAGAACCCCGATGCCGCTGATCGCTGGCACGATCAGCCACAACGCGGACGTGAACGCCTCCCCTGCCGACACACCATGTGACCAGTTCGACGACAGCCTCCAGATCAGAAGCAGCCCGAAATAGATCGCGACTTCCCTGATGTGAAACGATCGCAACGCCAGCGCTTTGAACGATGGTTTGCCCTGCCAGATCACGCGTTCGCCGGCCGGCAGCGGTGCGGGAAGCTCCTTGAATTGACTGAAATCCTGTTTCACAGCATCGGCTCCTGTCGCGAGGGTGTGGCGTAAAGCGTGCCGGCACCGTAATAACCAACGATCTTGTCTTCCTCGAGCTTGGTCACCTGATCGAGGCTCTTGGTAACGGGCACATTGGCGAACTGGCTGCCGAGGATCGCGTTTACCGTCACACGACCGCGCTTGTGATTGACCAACGCGAACGGCATCGGCAGCAGCACACGCTTCACGCCCGTGGGTGCTGTGACCTCGACTTCGATGTAGCGGATCAGGGCCTCGGCGCGATCGACCCAGACGTCGGTCACCACCCCGCCGATTTCGTTGTCGGCTCCGATGACATTCATCCCGCGCGGATCGGGATCGCGTGGCTCGAGGTAAGTTCCTTCGGCCAGCCGCAGCGGCACTATGCATGGCACGTTATCGATATTGAGTTCGGGAACATCCTCGCGATCAGCCCAGGACCCCGGCCCCACGCCATCAAGCATCGGATTGCCGGTCGGCTCCATCGGTGCTCCCGGCCACACCGCAATCGGGGCCACCGCAACGTCGCGACGATCGTTCTTGTGGTTGGGAAGCGTCGCAACGTGGCCGTCACGCAGCAGGTAATTCTTCGGATCCGGCATGCGCGGGAAGCCGTGAACGACACCGCCTCCGCTTGCCGTGGAATCGAGCGGATAGCCTTCGCGCTTGTCCTCGCGGCGAAGATAGAAAATCAGACAAGCGAAGAAGATCCAGAAAACGTAAAGCGTGACCTGTGCTATGTCCAAATATGCGCCTTCTTGCATGGGACGATCTCCCCTTTTGTTGACTAACCTGGAAATTCGGCTAAGCCGAATTTGGATGATGGCCGCGCATAACCCGTTCGAGCCGTACGCACGAGCGGGCCGATCGCAACCAACGTGGCGAACAGCAGAGCAATTTCGATGTGGTAGACGACGCTGTATCCCGTTGACGGAGCCGTGAGGGCACGGCCGAGCAGGCCGTTGGACGCAAGCGACGACACCGCATCGCGAATGCCGCCACCAAGTGCGATCCCGCCGCCGGCTGCGGATGCCTGTACCGCCCCCCAGGTGCCGAGCGCCAATCCGCTCTCACCGTCCCTCGCGATAGCCATCGCGGCGGTCAGCGTTCCCGCGGCGAACAGTCCGCCGCCGAACCCGATCAGCGCGGTACCGATCCGGAACAGCAATACCGAATCCAGCGGCGCCGAAAAAATCACCGCCGAGAATGCGAACACGCCGGCGACCGCGCCGAAGCCCGCGATGCGATAGGGATCCGCGTCACGTCCCAGCGTGCGTGCAGCTATTCCGAAGCCGGCCATGGTGCCCAAGGCGAAGAAAGCGGTTAGCGCCGTGGTCTGGCCGACGGTGAGTTTGAGGATCTCGGCGCCATAGGGCTCCAGCAGAATGTCCTGCATCGAGAATGCCGAGGTACCGAGCGCCAGCGCAACGAGGACACGAACCGAGCCGCCGGACTGACGGAACTTGGCCCATGAGTGCTGAAATTCTGGCCGCTCGCGCGTCGCCGACGTTAGCGAAGGATTCCGAGCTTCCTGTTTCCATAGCGCGCAAATGTTGAGCAGCAACTGGGTCACGGCGACGCCCTGGATCACCTGGATCAGGCGTATCTCGTTGAAGTTTCGCAATAGCTCGCTGAAAATCAGTGCGCTGCCGGCCATGCCGAACAACAACATCACATAAAGAAACGCGACCACGCGTGGGCGCGACTCCGGGGGGGCCAAATCGGTTGCAAGAGCCAGACCAGCGGTCTGCGTCGTGTGCATCCCCGCACCGACCAGGAGGAAGGCCAGTGCCGCACCAAACTGCCCGTAAACCGCGGGAAATTCACCGGTACCAGAGAGAACTAGGAGCGCAAAGGGCAGGATCGCAAAGCCGCCGAATTGCACCAGCGTGCCCATCCAGATGTAGGGCACACGCCGCCAGCCGAGTACTGACCGATGATTGTCGGACTTGAAACCGATCAGGACACGAAACGGCGCAAACACCAGCGGCAACGAGACCATCAACGAAACAAGCAGCGTTGAAACGCCGAGTTCGACGATCATCACGCGATTCAGCGTACCATTCAGGAGCACGATGGAGATGCCGGTCGAAACCTGAAACAACGACAATCGCAGCAAACGACCGAGTGGAAGTTCCTGGGTGGCGGCATCCGCGAACGGAAGGAAACGCGTCCCCAACCGCATCCATCCCTTGGCCAATGTCGAGGAAATCCGGCTCATCGCGGAATCATCTCCAATGCCTGCGATTTGTAGAAGCCGCTGGCGACCCGATGGGTGCGGCCCAGCGTCCAGCGCTCAAGGCCGTCATCGGACATCAGCAACCGCCGCAGCTTCTGCTCGGCTACCGGCTCGATCGCAGGCGCGCGCTCGCCGCGTGGGAATAAGCGGCCCACCGCGTGCATCAGCGCCAGCGCCGGCGTCTTCGGTGCGAACGTCACCAGCAACGCCGTATTGGTACGCGCGGCGAGTCCGGACATGATCCGGCAGGTATCAGCGGGGCGATAATGGATCAGCGAATCCATTGCGACGACAAAGTCGAACCGGCCGAGCTTCGGATCGAGCATATCACCGGATCGGAACTCGATTGCAGATGAACCGAGATCAGCGGGAATTCGCTCGCGGGCCACCGACACCAGCGTCGGCGACAGATCTATCGCAACAACGCGAGCGCCACGGCGCGCCGCCTCGATCGATAGTGCGCCAGTACCGCATCCGGCGTCGAGTAGCCGCGCGCCGTTCATATTCGCCGGTAGCCACGACAGCAGCGTGTTGCGCATCTCGTCGCGACCGGCCCGCACGGTGGCACGTATTCGCCCCACTGGCGCATCGGAGGTCAGCTTCGCCCAGGCATCGACCGCCGTGCGATCGAAGTAGGTTTTCAGCTCGCCGCGCCGTTCGAGATAGGTGGCAACAGACATCGTCAAAACCCCAAATCAATCGAATCCCAGGAGATCAAAGATATCGCGATCCTTTAGCGACTTGCCCGGCAAGGGAGCAGTCTTGCCTTCCCACAATTCAGTCGCGAGCCGCATGTATTCGTCCGTGACCGCCTTCAATTCCGGCGTCTCGTCCATTTCAAACAGCGTCGATTTTTTGAGCCGGCTCTTGCGGATGATGTCGAGGTCCGGAAAATGTGCGACGCGCTTCAGGCCGGCCTGTTCATTGTATTTGTCGATTTGGTCGGTCGCAGCGCTTCGGTTCGCGATCACGCCACCGAGGCGCACCCCGTAATTCTTCGATTTTGCCTCGATCGCCGCGACGATTCTGTTCATGGCGAAGATCGAGTCGAAATCATTGGCCGCGACGATCAGTGCCCGATCCGAATGCTGCAAGGGAGCGGCGAAACCGCCGCACACGACGTCACCGAGCACGTCGAAGATAACGACATCAGTATCTTCAAGCAGATGATGCTCTTTCAGTAACTTCACGGTCTGACCGACGACATAGCCGCCGCAGCCGGTACCTGCCGGCGGACCTCCCGCCTCCAGGCACATCACCCCGTTATAGCCTTCGAACACGAAGTCTTCCGGCCGCAATTCCTCTGCGTGAAAGTTCACCGACTCCAACACATCGATCACGGTCGGTACCAAGCGCTTGGTCAACGTAAAGGTCGAATCGTGCTTGGGATCACAACCGATCTGCAATACGCGCTTGCCCAGCTTCGAAAACGCCACCGACAGGTTGGACGATGTCGTGCTCTTGCCGATGCCGCCCTTGCCGTAGACCGAGAACACCTTCGCGGTTCCGATCTTCAACTTGGGATCGAGCTGGACCTGGACGCTGCCCTCGCCGTCCCCGCAACATGACGGGCTCTTGAGAGACGCCGGTTTGGTCTGGATGTTCATGCCGCAACTCCAACGCCCTCAAGGCGATCTTCGAGCTCTTCGCCTGCCCTGCGCAGGACATCGAGCATTTCAGGATCGGGTGACCAGTATTTGCGCTCGTGGGCTTCGATCAGCCGGTTCGCCACCTTCGCGGACGCCACAGGATTGAGCGACGCCAGCCGTTCGCGCATTTCAGGGTCAAGCACGAAGGTTTCGGTGAGCTGGCGATACACCCAGGGCGCCACATCGCCCGTGGTGGCCGACCAACCCATCGTATTGGTGACGTGCTCTTCGATCTGGCGCACGCCCTCGTAGCCGTGCTTGAGCATGCCCTCGTACCATTTCGGATTGAGCATTCGCGTACGGGTCTCAAGCGCGACCTGCTCCGACAGCGTCCGAACCGTGCCGGTGCCGCGGGTCTGATCGCCGATATAGACGGGAGCTGATTCGCCGCCCTTAGCGCGACGCACCGCGCGGCTGATGCCTCCAAGTGTATCGAAGTAATGATCGACAGTGGTGACACCAAGTTCGACCGAATCGAGATTTTGGTAAGCCAGGTCGACCGTTGCGAGCGCGTCTTTGAGAAGCGCGGTCTGCTGCACCGGCTGACCCTTGAGGCCATAGGCAAAGCTCTTGCGGCGTGTGTAGGTCTCCGCGAGTTCGTCCTCGTCGTCCCAGCGGCCATTCTCGACCAGATGATTGACATTCGAGCCATATGCTCCGTCGGCATTGCCGAACACACGCAGCGATGCAGTTTCCAGATCGCAATTATTGGCCGCCTGATAGGCCAGCGCATGCTTGCGAACGTGGTTCTGTTCGACCGGCTCATCCGCGGATGCGGCAAGGAAGCAGGCCTCGGCCAGCAATTTGATCTGCAGGGGCAGCAGATCGCGGAATATTCCGGACATCGTGATGATGACGTCGATACGAGGCCGGTTGAGCTGGTCGAGCGGTATCAGCTCTGCGCCGGTCAGACGGCCATAACCGTCGAAGCGCGGCCTCGCGCCGAGCAGCGCCAACGCCTGACCAATCGGTGCGCCTTCATTCTTGAGATTGTCAGTACCCCACAGCACGATCGCGACGGACTCCGGGAATCCGTGTCCATCGGAAACGTGCTTATCGATCAGCCGTTGCGCCTGCTGTGCGCCGTCTTGAACCGCGAAGGCGCTCGGAATGCGGAACGGATCGAAGCCGTGGAGATTGCGCCCTGTCGGCAGGATTGCCGGCGTGCGCAACAGGTCGCCGCCAGGCGCCGGTCGCACGAACTTGCCGTCCAGCGCGTGAAGAATGGCAGGAATCTCGTAATCTCGCGCCAGCAAGACATCGATCGCCGCAAGTTCTTTGTAAAGCGTTAGCGTCGCGGCGTCCGCCGCAGGCAGCGACTCCGCGGCGGAGCCATGCACGATAGCTTCCAGCGCGGCCTTATCGGGACGCGCGCCGTGCGAGGCATCGGCCACCGCCTGCAGCATTTCCACCCTCTGCTCGGCCGAGGGTGCTTCGCCTACTACGTGGAGGCCATGCGGGATCAGGGTGTATTCCAGCTCAAGTACGGATTCGGAGAGCTGTCCGATCGACTTCGCCGGATCTGCCCACGCCGGCTCGGCTACTGCCAGCTCCAGCGTATTCGCCTGTGCCTGAATCAATGCTGCCAACCCGGCGAGCTCTGCCTGATCACCTGGCGGCAGACCCCGCCAACGTTCGATCGAGGCTTTTAGCTCCACGAGACCTTTATAAAGCCCGGCATGCGCGACCGGTGGCGTCAGATAGCTGATCAGCGTCGCCGCCGAACGACGTTTGGCGATGGTGCCTTCGGAGGGATTGTTCGAGGCATAAAGATAGATATTCGGCAGATCACCAATCATGCGGTCCGGCCAGCATGCGCCGGAAAGACCGGCCTGCTTGCCGGGCATGAATTCGAGTGCTCCATGGGTGCCGAAATGCAGCACCGCACTGGCGCCGAAATCCTCGCGCAGCCAGCGATAGAACGCCGAGAATGCGTGGGTCGGGACGAACCCCTTCTCGAACAGCAGCCGCATCGGATCGCCCTCGTATCCGAACGCGGGTTGAATACCGACGAAGACGTTTCCGAAGCGCTCACCGAGCACGAAGATCGAGCTACCGTCGCTTTGCTGCTTGCCTGGCGCCGGCCCCCATTGCGCCTCGATCTGGCGAAGCCAAGTCTCGCGTCGAACATGATCCCCGGCCGGAATTCGTGTGTGCACATTGGCATCAGCGCCAAAACGCGCGGCATTTCCGGTGACGATACGTTCACGCAGCGCATCGACGCTGACGGGAACATCGACCTGATAGCCTTCGCCCTTCATCGCGCTCAGGGTTCGGTACAGAGACTCGAACACCGAAAGAAACGCTGCGGTACCGGTATTGCCGGCATTTGGTGGGAAATTAAACAGGACGATCGCGACCTTGCGGTCACTCCGCGCGGCGCGGCGCATCGCCACCAGCCGAGCCGTCCGAGACGCCAGCATATCGGCACGTTCGCTGCAGACATGCATCTCGCCGCCGATTGCGGAACGCGAGAACGTGCATGCGCGGTCACAGCCGGTGCATGGCACGCCTGCCCCATCGGAGCGGCCGCCATAGACCATCGGCCCCGCCGCCCCATCGAGTTCGGGGATCGCGACCATGATGGTGCTCTCCACCGGCATCAACCCGCGATCCGATGCGCCCCACTGCTCCAGCGTTTGAAATTCAACGGGATGCGCCGAGAGATACGGCACGTCCAGCTTTGCCAGGATGTCCTCTGCCGCCTTCGAGTCGTTGTAAGCGGGACCGCCAACCAGCGAGAAGCCGGTGAGCGAAACCACGGCATCGACAGTGCTGCGGCCGTCCCGCATGAAAAAGCGCTCGATCGCCGGTCGTTGGTCGAGCCCGCTCGCAAATGCGGGAACAACGCGCAGGCCCTTTGCTTCAAAAGCCGCAATGACTCCGTCATAGTGGCCGGAATTGCCGGCAAGCAAATAGGAGCGCAACAGAAGCACGCCAACCGTACCGCGTTCGCCGCCGATCGTCGGCAGCTTGTCAGCCGCGTCCGAAATCCGACCCTTCATGCGCGGGTGATAGACACCGATATCGGCGTATTCTATCGGCGCCGCAGCCTTGGCAATGCCACGCAGGCTGCGCCTCGGCCCATCTGCATAGCGGTCTACCAGCAGGCGCACCATATTGGCGATGTTCTGCTCGGAACCGGCGAGCCAATATTGCAATGTCAGAAAATAGGCACGCATATCCTGCGCCGTGCCGGGGATGAAGCGAAGCAGCTTTGGCAACCGCCGCAGCATCTTCATCTCGCCTTTTCCGGGGCTGGAGTTTTTGCGATTGCCGCGCAGCCGCTTTAGCCACCCAATGGCTCCAAGCGCTTCGCCGCTCATGTCGAATTTGCCGACCCGCGTCAGTTTAACGACTTCAGCGGCCGACATGCAGCAGATCATCGCGTCGCAATCGTCACGGCGCGCAGCCAGCGCCGGCATCACGGCGCGGACGTGATCGTCGAGAAACAGCATGGTCGCGATAACGATGTCGCTGCGCGCGATATCGACCTTGCAGCGCGCGAGCGCGGCGTCATCGGTACCCCATTCGTCGGCAGCGTGAACCAAAAGTTCCAGCCCCGGGAAATCGCGCCTCAGCAGATCACGAGCCCGCGCCGCGGCGCCGGACAGATGGCTGTCCATCGTCACGACGGCGACACGCACAGGTGTCATGTCAGCGGGCGTAATGCGCTTTGGCATCGTAAAGCGTCTCGATGGTTATGGTTGCGAGGCCGTTTTCATTGGCGAAGCGTTCAGTGTTGCGGCGGGCTTTGCCGCGGACGAAGAATGGAATTTTGTGCAGCTCTTTTTCGGCATCGGCGGCCCATACGACGGCGATCTCCGACGCGGTGATCGAGGACTGAACCGATGCAGCCGTCGCAACCGGCACTTCCACCGTGGGCGCGGCATGGCCGGCACCGAGATGCGACGGCACAGCGCCGTCCTTGAATTCAAAATCGTCCTTGAACATCGCCAGCAGATGCTCCTCAAGCCCCATCATCAACGGATGGACCCAGGTATCGAAGATCACATTGGCGCCTTCGAAACCCATCTGAGGGGCGTAACGTGCCGGAAAATCCTGCACATGCACCGGCGCCGAGATTACGGCGCAGGGAACGCCAAGGCGTTTGGCGATGTGACGCTCCATCTGTGTGCCCAGGACAAGCTCCGGCTGCAGTTCCGCGACCCTGGCCTCAACTTCGAGATAATCTTCCGTGATCAAGGGCTCGACATCGTAAAGTTTCGCGGCTTCGCGAATCTCACGGCCAAATTCGCGGCTGTAGGTGCCGATCCCAACCACCTTGAAGCCGAGTTCATCCGACGCGATACGCGCAGCCGCGACGGCGTGGGTCGCGTCGCCAAAAATAAAGACGCGTTTGCCGGTGAGATACGTTGAATCGACCGAGCGTGAATACCAGGGCAGCCGCGTGTTGGATTCGGCGAGCACCGCGGCCCCATCGACGCCGGCCATTTTTGCGACTTCTTTGACGAACTCTCGCGTCGCAGAAACACCGATCGGAATTGTCTTGTTGAACGGCTGACCGAAGGTTCGCTGCAGCCAGGACGCCGCCTGCCCGGCAATCTCCGGATAAAGCACCACATTGAAATCAGCTTCGCCGAGCCGCGCCAGATCTGCCGGCGTTGCCGCCATCGGAGCAGTGACATTGATGTCAATTCCGAGTTTGGCAAGCAAGCCGGTAATTTCGGTGACATCGTCGCGATGACGGAAGCCCAGCGCGGTCGCTCCCAGCAGATTGCAGCGGGGCCGCACCCCGGCTGCACGTTCGGGCCGCTTGGTACCGGGCGCCGGCGCCGATGGTCCTGTCAAAGCGCGCACCAGTTGATAGAAAGTCTCGGCTGCGCCCCAGTTCTCCTTGCGCTGATAGGCTGGCAGATCGACAGTGACTACCGGGATCGGCAAATCTAACGCGCGCGCAAGACCGCCCGGGTCGTCCTGGATCAGTGAGCCGGTGCAGGACGCTCCGACAATCATGGCCTGCGGCCGGAAGCGATCATAGGCATTGCGCGCAGCCGTTTTGAACAGTTCCGCGGTGTCGCCGCCGAGGTCTCGCGCCGAGAATGTCGTATAGGTCACCGGTGGGCGGCGATCACGACGCTCGATCATCGTGAACAACAGGTCCGCATAGGTATCGCCCTGCGGGGCATGCAGCACATAATGCAGGCCTTGCATTCCCGTCGCGACGCGCATCGCGCCGACGTGGGGAGGTCCTTCATATGTCCACACCGTGAGCTGCATCGTCATGCCACCAGTTTTGCGCGACGCACGAGCGGGCGTGCAAACAGTTCGGCCAGGTCAGCGGCCTGCTCGTAACCCTGGATCGGCGTAAACACGAGTTCGATCGACCATTTCGTGGTCATGCCCTCGGCTTCCAGTGGATTGGCGAGGCCGAGCCCACACACCACAAGATCAGGCCTCGCCGCACGACAGCGATCGAGCTGCAGATCGACATCCTGCCCTTCGGTGAGCGCCACATCGATCGGTAGCAGCTTGAGTTCCTCGGCCAGATGATCGCGATGTAGATAGGGCGTCCCGACCTCCACCAACTGCATCGACAGTTCGCGTGACAGAAACCGCGCGAGCGGAATTTCGAGCTGTGAATCCGGAAACAGGAAGATGCTGCGGCCGGCAAGCTGATCTCGATAACGTACGAGTGCCCGCTCGGCGCGCACCCGATTGGGTTCGGTCACCTTCTCGAACTTCAATTTGTTGATGCCAAAGGCATCCGCCGCCGCCCACAGCCACGCGGTCGTGCCTTCCACACCCAGCGGGAACGGCGCGGCCAGACGTGTGGCGCCGCGATCTTCCAGAGCGCGAGCGGTGTCGGCGAGGAATGGCTGGGCCAGCAAAAATTTGGTGTTTGGTCCCACCGCGGGAAGCGCCGTCGAATTGCGCGGCGGCAGGAAGCGGACCGGTCCGATGCCCAGTGCATCGAACATCCGGACGAACTGGTCCTCAACGACATCGGCCAGCGAGCCGACGACGAGAAGTTGGTCCTCGCCCGTTCCCGACAGGGGTGTCGCAGGAACGAGCGAGGCGAGACAAGCATCCTCGCCTTGCGTGAACGTCGTCTCGATTCCACTGCCAGAGTAGTTGAGAATGCGCACCGTCGGCGAAAATGTCTGTGACAGCCGTAGCGCTGCGCGCGACAGATCGAGCTTGATCACTTCGGACGGGCATGAGCCGACCAGGAACAACAGCCGGATATCCGGCCGCCGCGCTATTAACTGCGTCACGATCCGGTCGAGCTCATCGTTGGCGTCGGTGAGTCCGGCGAGATCCTTTTCTTCCATGATCGCGGTTGCGAAGCGCGGTTCCGCGAAAATCATCACCCCGGCGGCGGACTGAATGAGGTGCGCACAGGTCCGCGATCCCACCACAAGAAAGAATGCGTCCTGGATTTTCCGATGCAGCCAAACGATGCCGGTCAACCCGCAGAACACCTCGTGCTGACCGCTCTCGCGCCGAACCGGTTCAGGCGCGACCTCTTCTGCGGCGCTGGCCGTGCAGCCCTGCACATGCGCGTTCATGCTTGCCCTCCGGAAATGGAGGCAAGCGACGACGACGCGCTCCGCTCGTCGCGTCGGGCCGCGCGAAGCTTGAGAATGAACTGCGCGGCATTGACGAAATACGCTGCGTAAGCCGCCAGCGCGAGTACCATCTGCTCTCGGGGATCGCCGATGCCAGCAAACAACGCGACCAGGTAGGCCGTATGCAGTGCTAGTACGAGGAAGCTGAATACGTCTTCCCAAAAGAAAGCCGGTGCAAACAGATAGCAGCCAAAAACCTCCCGCTCCCAGATCGAGCCGGTGATCATGATCGCGTAAAGCAAAAGCGTCTTGATGACGATCGACGCCGCCGCGACGCCAAAACCGTCTCCTGATGTCAGATACCGGACAACCAAACCCAGGCTGATCAGAAAGACCGCGAATTGAACCGGCGCCAAAATTCCTTGGACCAAGGTCCATTTTGTTGCGTCGCGGCGAATGCGCTCTTCAGGGGTGTACAGCGTCTTAAGTCGTTGCGGAGTCGGCGATACCTGGAATGTAGCGCCGCACTCCGCTGAAATCCCATTCGCAGCTGCAGCGACGGATTCACTGGCCTGACTGTAAAGATTGTTTGACAGCCAATCGTCACGATGGTGCGATGGCGGCCGGGGATGACGAGGAGCTTCCGGCGATTGACCGCCGTATTCGGTAAAATCCGGGTTCTGAGCTGCTCGAATATGCACCGCGCCACTCCCTGACAACAGGAAGGCTAAACTCCGTTCTAGAAACTGTCAACTAAACCATACGTACATTAAACTTGACGGTCGAAAAGACCGAGGACCTAATGTGCGGGGGAGTGAAAAATGACTGACGCGAACCAGCAATCCTTCTCAAGCGGCACCGCTGCGGAAAGCATCGCGGCACGTCATTCGAAAACACTAAGGCAGCGAATCCCGGCTCCGCTCTGGAGATTTCGCCCAACACTGCCGCCGGTCAGCGTCGTCAAAACCATCAAGACTCAGATCATCCCCAAGATCGTCCTTGCGCTTCGCAAGACGCCGAAAGCCGCAGAATCAAAAGACCAGGCGAGTTTGACCGCCGTCGAGCAGTTCGCGAATTTCGCGCTGGGCCACGACGACAGCGTCCCCTTCGCCCATGTCGAGAGCCTGATCGCCCAGGGCGTATCGGTGGAGGCTATCTTCCTCGATCTGTTGGCGCCGACCGCACGGCACCTCGGCACCCTCTGGGAATCAGATGATACCGATTTTGCCACTGTGACGCTGGCCGTGAGCCGCCTGCAGCGAATCATGCGGAGGCTGGGCGAAAGATTTTCAGATGAGGGCAGTCATGGCGGTGGCGAATCGATTCTCCTGACCATCATCCCTGGCGAGCAGCACAGTTTCGGACTCTCGATGGTGGCCGAATTCTTCCGGCGCGCCGGGTGGAATCTTTGCACCGGTCCTTTTTCGTCGCACCAGGAGCTGACATCTCTTGTGCATAACCATTGGTTCGACGTGGTCGGCTTTTCCGTCAGTAGCGACCGCAGGCTCGATGAACTGAAAAAGGACATTCACGACATCCGACACGACTCACGCAACAGAAATGTCGGCATCATGCTGGGCGGACCGATGGTCGTGGCGCAGCCGGACCTTGTGGCGTTGATGGGAGCAGATATGATGTCGGTGGACGCAACCATCGCACCGCAACAGGCGCGGGGCCTGATTGAGCAGATGAAAATCCGGACCTAATCGGTTTGGGTATGCGGGTACAACAAAAGGCAACGCGGTGAGGGATGCTGTCAAAGGTGGTCCAGGAGTGGAAAGCAAAGCGGGCGGCAATGGCGGACACCCCTCTGCCCGCCAGCCTCGTTACCGCGCTTTATCTTCGAACCAAAGCTCTTCATGTTGAAGCGGAACGGACCGGTATCATTCGCAATCTCCTGCGCGGAGACGCCAGCCGCGAAGGTTACGTCCTGCTGCTGCGGAACCTGCTTCCAGCCTACCGGGAGATGGAACAAGGCCTGGAGCGCCATCGCAACTCGCCAATTTTCGCTGCCTTGGCTAATTACCGGCTTGATCGCGCGCCCGCCATTGAATCAGATCTCGTAGCGCTATGCGGCAGAGGCTGGAAGCGCGCAATACCGGTGCTGGATGCTGCTGAGGCTTATGCGCAACGGATCGCGAAGGCTGTGGAAGGCAATGGCACACGACTGATCGCACATGCCTATACGCGGTATCTCGGCGACCTTAGCGGCGGCCAGATTCTGCAGCGGCTGCTGGAACGATCGCTCGAACTTCGCCCTTCTGAGCTGTCCTTCTACGATTTCCCGCGTTTTATCGATCTGGCGGCGCTAAAGGCCGACTATCGAAAAGCGCTCGACGAGGCCGGGGCGCTCGCGCCCGATCCGCAGGCCGTTATTGAGGAAGGCGCAATCGCCTTTTCCCTCAATATTGATTTGTCGTGCGCCGTCCAATCGATGGCGTCGCCCGGAACTACGGAAGCTTCGGCGGCGGAATAAGCTATCGCCATAGCCGGCCCCGACTATTTATCTGTCTTGTCGCCGCCGGATGTTCGCGACGAATGCCAGATCAAATGCTCCAGCACCTCTGCGGTTCGCAGCGTTGAGTTGCGAACGCTTTCGAGCATTTCGGCGATACGTCCGGTTTCCACGCCGTAGGTTATTTCGAGGGCCGCCAATTGCGCGTTCTCGACCACCGCCGACAAAAGATTCTGATAAACAAGATCTGTCTTGGAATCGAGACGAACGCTATTGATCCGATTGCTCTGAATGATGCCTTCCTGAAAGCGGCTGCGCGCCGTCTCCGCAGCCTTCCGATCGGTGATATCCGAGAAGATCAGCACGAAACCCAGCACCCGGTCCCGTGAGGGCTGAACCGGATCGGCCCTTATCATCAGCGGCTTTTCCCTGTTGCCTTCACTGCGCAACAACAGCTCTCCGCGCCACGCGCGATGGTGTCTGAGCAGTTCACCAACATTATCAAGGAAGCGGTCCGATTGCTGAAAAGCCGCGGCCAGCTCATCGAGACGGCACGCCGCAACCTGGCCTTTTGGCAACAACGTCTTGAACGCTTCGTTCATCAGGAGAATCTTGCCGTCGATATCAGCAATGATCACTGGTTGTTCGGAAACGCGGACGTGGCGGCTGAATTGCTCGAGCTGGTCTTGGGCGATAAGCGTACGAACCGCTCTGAATTGCAGCACAATGTCTGCGACCGCCTGACCGATCAGGCGCACCGTTGCGATATCGGCTGACGTCCAGGGCTCGGACGTCCCCTCCACCAGTTGATGCCATTGGGCGAACGAGCGGCGCGGCGACAGGTCCGAAGGATCGTCGCCAATCACAAACGGCTTCAGCGGATCTCCACCCCAAGTCACCGTGCGTATCCGCTCCGGCCTAAACCAGATCAGATATTCGCCGGGATTGTTGGAGATCGGCGCGACTGCGATTCCGCTGGCAACCTTGATGATCCCGGCGAATTGTGGAAATTCGAGGCCGAGCGATGCCGTCGCGAATACAGACGTCGCGCGTCGCTCATCCAACCAGGTGCCAATCTCGCGGATTTCCTGGGTTCCGGGAACCTCGCCGGTCGAGACGATCTGCCCCTCATAGATGAGCGCGCCACCACTTGCCCCCAAAGGCTGGAGTATCGATTGCGAGCTATCGAATATCGCGGCGCGCCAGTCGCCCTCCCGCGATACTGCCTCGATCATTCGTTGTTCAAGCCGCTGAACAAAGATTTCCGACTGGCTCTCGGCAAAACTTTCGAGCGCCGCAATACGAGTTGCGATCGCCTCGGCAAGCAGCTCGCAGACAGCCCTAAGCTCAAAATGAATGAAACGCGGCTCGTAGTGGTGACAAGCCACAAGGCCCCAGAGCTTGCCGCCCACCACCAGCGAGACCACCAGGGTGGCGCCGACCCCCATGTTTTTCAGATATTGCAGATGGATCGGCGACATGCTGCGCAGGAAGCAGAGCGACATGTCGAGGTCGCGCCCGGTTATCGGCGAAATCCGCGGCTGCAGCGGCACAGGCTCATAGCCGACATCGACCAGCACGCGAACCCGAGTGCGCTCATACAGGCGGCGCGCCATCTGCGGAATGTCGGATGCGGGATAGCGGTTACCTAGATAGGCCTCGAGATCAGATTTGCGCCGTTCGGAGAATACCTCGCCGTGGCCTTCTTCATCGAAGCGATAGACCATCACCCGGTCATAGCCGGTGCGATCCTGGAACAAAGTCGCGGTTTCGTCGCACAACGCCCGAAGCGACGACGCGGTGCGAATTTTCTCCAACGCACTGGCGATTTGCTTGGAGAGATCGACCGAGGGCCCGGCGCGTTCGAGCTCAATGATCAGCCCGCCAGCGGGCGGTCGATGCAGAAGACCATCGAATTCCGCGCTGGGAGTACCGATGCGGCATCTGACGGCAATCGGCAAGCCTTGGGATGTCGGACCGAGATGAGGAAGGATGCGAAACAACAGATCGCCATCGAGATCGGCGAGCGGCATCCCGATGACTTGCTTGATATTGAGGAATTCGGCCGCGTTTGCGCTGGCCTGAATAACGATGTGATCAGGTTCGCTGACGACCAAAAGTGCGCCATGCGGCTGAATAGAGCCGGCGAGATGAATCTCTTCCCGTTCGCAATTCGAAAGATCGGCTTTTCCGAACGCTGGGGTGGCGAGGGAATGCAGCGCCAACTCAATCCTCTGGGGTTTCCTCGGTGTCCGACCCCTTATCGTCAAGGCCGTAACGATTGAGCTTTGCATAAAGGCTCTGGCGGCTCAATCCCAGAAGCTCAGCGGTGGCTGTCCGATTGCCACCCGCAAGTTCCAGCGCTTCCTTGACATAATGCTGCTCAACGATGCCGACCGTATTTTTGACGAGCTTACGGAGGGACGACTTTCCAATCTGCTCGCTCATAGATCCCAGTGCGGTCCGCAGGAAGTCGCTTTCTCCGCTGGACGGAAGCCGGCGGGCGACATTGCGAAGCAACACGCCGATTTGGTTCTGCTCACCCTCGCCGCTACCGGCCGAAATCTCGATTTCTGTATCGGTGCCGAGTTCGCCGCGAATGGTGGTCGTGAAAAGCCGTACGGTTTTGTGCCGCTGGATATTGGCGAGCAACGCATTCAAATCCGCGCCAGGCTGCCAGAGCCAGCGCCCCAGCGACTCGCCTATCGCGGAGCCCTTGGAACCGATCTGCACCAAGTCGAGAAAAGCCTGATTGGCGTGGCGAATGATACCAGTCGGGTCGAGCGCCACGAAACCATCGGGCAAATAGTCGACCAGATCTTCCACGGTTGAACGTTCGCTGGGCGGCGCCTGAGCCGATAAGTCGGTTGCCGGGGTAAACTGCAGCAGGAACACATGTCCTGGCTCTGCCGTAATGAGCGATCCGCGCAACATCCAGGGGTTCGCTTCGGCACCCAGATGTACGAGGATGCTCAATGCCTTGCCGCGCTCACGGATGCGCGCCAGCATCTCCCGGACGGCTTCGCGGTCTTCCGCAGCGACGTCGTGCAGCAACTCGCGGCCGGCAAGATCTTCGTTACGGCGGCGCGGCGAACTCACCGCTTCGATCGCAGTGCGGTTGGCTTCTATAATGCGCAAGTTAGCCGCGGACACGATCATGACGGCTTCGTTTGAAGCGTCAAACACGAGGCGGTAACGGGTTTCGATTTCCCGGAGCTTCCAGTAGTCGCGTTCCATGGTCTGCTGCGCCGCGATCAACCGCGACTGCAACTCGGCGACCGCTTGCAAATTCTTTCCGATCGCAAGCATCCCGGCGCGGCCACCCAGCAACACCGTCGTAAATTCCATCGGAATTTCGAGACCGCTCGGAAAACGCTGGTTGATCTGGCGGAAAGCAGAAATCCCGCTGACACGCGCATCGTCCACCATGCGCTTGACCTTGTCGCCGCCCATATCCCCGGCGATTTCAACCCACGGCCGGCCGAGCCAGCCATCGACGCTCTCGCCGCTCATTGCCGGGGACAATGTCGCCTCGCGGATCACGCCTTCCATATCCAGAAGCAACGTGATGTCAGGCTGTACGGTTGGTAGCGCGGCCATTCTTTTTATCTGCCGATCATTTTCTCTCGGAGAACTTTCTCAGAGAAACTGTCCAAACAACGACAGCCAATTCGATGCACGCAATGTGCCAATGCTGCCTGACACTCAGCGCGGGTAACAGCCGCGCGATCATATAGGATTGCGCAGAATCCCACCCCTAAGTCAAGAAACACCTTTGTTTAGAGGCTTTTAGTTGTCACATATACTTTACAACTGCTCGGAACCCGCATGCTGGTTTGCGGTTAATCCGTCCGGAGCGGGGCTGTTAGTAACCTGAGAAGCTGATTTCTGCACAAAAACTCGCCAAACTCGACAAGAATGTTTGATATTCTTAACTGTCAACGTATCTTAACAGTCGAATCCTTTGATTATCGAAAGTGCAAGCCAGGGAGAGAAATGTGGTCACCAAACTCGCAGTTTTAGCTTTTACGGTAGTAGTCACGGCTCTTCCGAACGGCGTCGCCATTGCTCAGGATGCTGACAAAGGCGAACAGATTTTCAAGCAGTGCATGACCTGCCACCGCATCGGCCCGGACGCCAAGAACCTTATCGGCCCAGTACTGACCGGTGTCATTGGCCGCCAATCGGGCACGGCACCGGGTTTTGCCTATTCCGCGCTCAACAAGTCCGCAGGCGAGAACGGCCTGGTCTGGTCGGACGATCTCATCATGCAATACCTGCCCGACCCTAATGCCTTCCTGAAGAAATTCCTGACCGACAAGGGCAAGCCGGAGCTCGCGACAGGCTCAACCAAGATGACGTTTCATCTGACTGATGAGCAACAGCGCAAGGACGTGATCGCCTACATCAATAAATTTTCCGACAAGGCCGACAAGAAGTAGCTCCTGCCGGCGCTACTTGCGCCACCGGCGATATACGTCGGTGAGGTGCGCTACGCCTGCGGCCGCGAGGCAGCCGCAGGCGAGCATCCAACCGCCGCCCGCGAGTGTCACGCGCAGTGCCAATAAAAGAAATGCACCGGCGCACAGATTTGGTAATAAATCGAAGGGTGCGATACCTCTTCCGGATCGGCGCCACATCATCAAAAGAAACGCCGCCTCCAGGATCACGATGATCAGGATGACATCGATGAGGCGTCCGCTTGCGAATAATTCAGCCATGGCTGAAGATCACATGACGATGCTGCTGAGGCAACATGATCCTTTCCGCTCACGAGAACGGCGCATTCAGTCGGACCACCGTCAAATTGAGAAAAGCGGCAAAAGACACCCATAAAATATAGGGCAACAAATAGAGACTGGCAGGTTTCGCAAACCGCCAGAAAACAATTATCGGCAGCAGGATCGAGAGCCAGAGAAACACCACCTCAATCAGGGCCCAGTCCGGCCGTTTCATGGCAAAGAACAGCGTGCTCCAGAGCACATTGAAAAATACATTGAGTGCAAACAGCCCGACGACCCACTCACGTTCCACGCGATTGCTCGCGCGGCGCCAGGCATAAACCGCTGAAGCCGTTGCCAACGCGAAAATCAATGTCCATGCCGGACCAAACAGCCAGTCGGGCGGCTGCCATGGCGGCTTATGCAGGCTTTGATACCAGGGCCCGGTATCGGTCAGCGTGCCCCCGAGAACGCCGATGAAGATCGCGACCGCGGCCGCAATGACAACGGGCCTCCAAAAACTTCGGCGGGCGATCATTACGCGGAGGCCAGCCCAGCCATATGGGCAAGATTTTTGAAGAAAATCCGCACATGAGCGATCGGCTTGGCGAGCACCAGTTCCTTGTTCATATAAGCATCCCAGGTCAGTCTCTGGACATCGCGGTCGCGGCAAATTGTGACGAAGCGTTCGCGGCGCCGATCATTCGAATACCAGTACCACTGCATGACACCCAGAATCCAGAACACGAGGCCGTGCATTCTCATGAAACGCTTGCGCGCGGTTCGCAACGCCTTTGCGTCGCCGGTCTCAAGAAACAGGTCCACGGCTTCAGCCGATAGCCGTCCGCTGATCATCGCATAGTAAATCCCCTCGCCTGATGCCGGAGCAACGACACCCGCGGCATCACCCGCGAGCAGGACGCCTTGGCCGTCATCCCACCTCGGCAGCGGATGTAGCGGAATTGGTGCGCCTTCGCGCCGGATGGTCTCCGCCGATCCAAGCCCTGCGGCATCGCGCAAACCACCGACCGAGTTGCGCAGGGAAAATCCCTTGTGGGCCGATCCGGTGCCAACGCTGACGGTATCGCCATGCGGAAACACCCAACCGTAAAAATCCGGCGAAACCGAGCCGCGATAATAAACATCGCAGCGCGTCCCGTCGAAATCGGGGTCCAAACGCGGCGAACGGACGATCTCATGATAGGCGAACACATAAGGTAAGCGATCCGCGCCAGGCAGGCATTGGCGCGCAACGGCCGACAAGGCTCCGTCGGCACCGATGAGTGCACGGGCGCGAACGGTTTTCTCCGTTACCGCGCCATCCGCATCGCGCGCCTCGTAATGTACGATGGTCCTGCCGGCATCATCGCGCTTGAATCGCCTGAACACTCCGGTTCGTCGCTTTGCACCGGCTTGTGCGGCGCGTTCCCTCAGCCACTCGTCGAAAACATCGCGATCGACCATGCCTACGAATCCGCCGTCGATCGGCATATCGACCTGTTGATCCAGCGGTGACACCATACGCGCTGAGTTGACCTTGGCGACCAGCAGATGATCTGGAATATCGAAGTCACGGATCAGCCGCGGAGGAATGGCGCCTCCGCAGGGCTTGATCCGGCCAGCGCGGTCGAGCAACAGAACGCTTCGCCCGGATCTTGCCAAATCGTTCGCCGCGGTGGCTCCGGAAGGACCGCCGCCAACGACAACTACGTCGAATATTTCGGAGACTGCGAGCATATCATCCTCCTGCGACTGCGACGGTCCTCAGATCACTTTGTCGCAAAGCATCTTTTGCCGGCGCGCGATGAACCCAGACCGCCATCATTGCTGCA
>Ga0302324_100003338_pt1 | contig 36302 bp, 32 predicted proteins | sample Palsa_T0_1_FD_201949 | JGI IMG/M metagenome (GOLD analysis project Ga0302324, IMG submission 201949) | Peat permafrost microbial communities from Stordalen Mire near Abisko, Sweden - Palsa_T0_1 | ecosystem: Environmental > Terrestrial > Soil > Palsa > Peat permafrost | place: Sweden: Abisko... | reverse complement strand
TTCTGCAGGTCGATGATGTAAATACCGTTGCGTTCGCCGAAGATATATTCCTTCATCTTCGGGTTCCAGCGCTTCGTCTGATGCCCGAAGTGAACACCAGCTTCGAGCAGCTCCTTCATTGTGATCGTGGCCAAACAGCCTCCTCATGATTTGCATCTCTCGCCGGTTCGTAACGGCTTGAGATTTATCCCCGCAGGATCTCTCCGCGGGGAGAGTATTTACCGCTTGCTGAACTGGAAGCGTGCACGTGCACCCTTCTGTCCATACTTCTTGCGTTCCTTGATCCGTGAATCGCGCGTCACCATGCCCTCGGCCTTCAGCCCCTTGCGGAGCTCACCGTTGAACACCATCAATGCGCGAGTAATGCCAAGCTTCACTGCATCGGCCTGCGCCGTTACGCCGCCGCCCTTGACCGTAATCAACACGTCAAAGTTCGCGGAGGTCTCGGTCAGCACCAGCGGCTTCTTCGCCGCCACACGCTGGGCCTGGGTAACAAAATATTCGTCAAAGGCGCGGCCGTTGATCTTGAACTCACCGCTGCCGGGACGCAAAAACACGCGGGCAATGCTCGATTTCCGCCGACCCGTGCCGTAATACTGGACTAATTCTGCCATCGTCGTCTCTCAGTTCCTTCCGATTACTGTTGCGCCAGCACTTCAGGCGTCTGCGCCTGGTGCGGATGCTGTTCGCCGCGATATACCTTCAACTTCGTGCCCATCTGCCGGCCCATCTTGTTCTTCGGCAGCATACCCTTCACCGCCAGTTCGATGATCTGCTCTGGCCGGCGATCGCGCCGCTTGGTGAACGTCTCAGACCGCAACCCGCCAGGAAAGCCAGTGTAGTGGTGATAGATCTTCTTGTCCGCCTTCAGCCCGGTCATCTTCACCTTTTCGGCGTTGATCACGATGACGTGGTCGCCGGTGTCAATGTACGGGGTGTACTTCGGATTGTTCTTGCCAGCCAGCATCCGTGCAGCCCGGGTCGCAAGGCGCCCCAGCGTCTGCCCGTTGGCGTCCAGCACGTACCACTTGCGCTCAAAACCCTGCGCGGTAGGAACAAATGTCGACATCACGCTTCCTCAATTCGAACTTGAAACTCGTGCTCTAAAACAGCCAGCCAATGGTGCGCTGGAACAAACTTTTGCCCAAGCAGAATCCAATTGCACGCCGCGGATACACATCGCAGGCCAGATGGAAGAACTGCACCGGTTGCTTGCAAGAAATCGCCGGACTCGCTAAGGCTCCGGCAGCCACTTCGTCTCACCCGCCCGGCGTAGAAAACTCAACACCCGGCGCAAGACTGTGCAAGACCTAAAGAATAGCCGAATTCGGCTTCCAGAGTCAATTGCAACCTGATCAGGCAGCCCCAAAGCTCGGTAGGGGAGGGTGGTCTGACCATGCCAACCCAGATAAGATCGCTCGCACCGATTTCGGCGAAAGTCCTACGCGCTTCCGACAGACTCAGCTGGTTGCTTGGACCCCCACGCACCAGATCTGCAGGTCTGACGTCCTGCCCATCGTCCTGCCAACAACAAACGGGACATATTTCGAATCCGAGATTTCCTTCCAATGTGCGGAAGCCGCAGCAGCGACAGGGAATCATGCTGCCATATTCTCAGGCAATCGGACGAATGCGCAAATTGATTCCGCGCTACAGAATCCGTCCTCAACAAAAATGCCCGCGGCATTTCCAAACCGCGGGCACGAATCAATTCCCGCTCAGTACTTCATGTTGTCCATGTCAGCGATGAGTCCGGGCCCAGTCGGCTTCCACCCCAGCCGCTTCTGCGTCAGCGCACTCGAAGCCGGCATGTCGAGACCGGTGAACATCGCCAGCCAGCCAAAGTGTTCGGCGGCTTTCTCTGGCGGCATGCTCACCACCGGAATCGTCAGCCCGCGACCAATCGCCTCAGCGATCTCGCGAGCCGACACGCCCTCTTCACCGACCGCGTTGTAGCGCGCTCCCGGCGCGGCTTTCTCCAGTGCCAGCCGATAAAGACGCGCCGTATCGAGCACATGTGCAGCCGGCCAGCGATTCTTTCCGTCGCCGACATAAGCGGAGACGCCCTTGTCCCGCGACACCTGGATCACATACGTCACCAGCCCCTGCTTCACCGTGTCATGCACCTGCGGCAGCCGCACCACCGACACATTCACACCACGCTCCAGCACCGCAATTCCCGCGACCTCCGTCTTACGCGGCGTCGGATGGTTGGGATCGTAATTATCTTCCGTCGCAAGCTGCCCCGGCACCGTGCTACCAACTCCCGTTCCAGACGTAATAATCAGCGGCCGGTCCGACCCTTCCAACACTGAGCCGAGAGCCTCGATCGCCTTCTGGTCAATCGCGCTGACTTCTGCGAACCGCGAAAAATCATGGATAAATCCCAGATGGATCACGCCGTCAGCCTTCGCCGCCCCGGACTTCAGGCTCTCCAAATCTTCAAGGTCGCCGCGATGCACCTCCGCACCCGCAGCCTTCAGCTGCTTCTCGCCCGCATCCGAGCGCGACAGCCCGATCACCTGATGGCCCGCGTTGATCAGCTCGGGCACAACCGCCGAACCGATAAATCCTGTAGCACCCGTCACAAAAACACGCATCCCAATTCTCCTTTTCAACCTATGAACTTTCTGCAAACGAAAGCATCCTGCACATACCTAGATTCGTCAGATAGCGATACGATTTAGCCTGGAAGTCTGTAATTCTGGCTCGATCGTCCGGAGGTCGCATGGATCCGCTCTCAGATGTGCTGTCCCTGCTCAAGCCCCGTAGCTGCATGTCGGGCGGCTTCGCCGTGTCCGACGACATGGCCGTTCAATTCCCCAGGCATCAAGGCATCAAATGCTACGCCATCGTCGCCGGCCAATGCTGGTTATCGGTAGAAGGCGTTGCGGACCCGGTGCTCCTCACCGCCGGCGACTGTTTTCTTCTCCCTCGCGGGCTGCCCTTCCGTCTCGCCACCGACTTGTCGTTGCCGCCGGTCGACTTCCACACTCTCCTCGCAACGCATAAGTCGAACGACGCAGCTCCCTCGCCTGAAAGCGGCGAGCGCTACATCGTCGGCGGTTACTTCCTCCTCGCCGGCAGCCATGCTGACATTCTGCTGCGGTCACTGCCCCCCATCGTCCACATCCGCAAGGAGTCGGATAAGGCCGCAATGCGCTGGTCGCTCGAACGGATGAAAGAAGAGCTGCGCGATCCGCAGCCCGGCGGTTCATTGATCGCACAACAACTCGCCTACATGATGCTGGTCCAGGCCATCCGTCTGCATCTGGCCGATCAGGCAAATGCACCAGGCGGCCACGCCGGCTGGCTCTTCGCACTCGCTGACAAACAAATGAGCGTCGCCATAACTCGCATGCACGAAGAACCCGGCCATCCATGGACGCTGCAATCGCTGGCCGAGCGCGTCGGCATGTCGCGCTCTGTCTTCGCACTCCGATTTAAGGAAACAGTCGGCGAGACGCCGATGGACTACCTGACTCGCTGGCGCATGCTGCTGGCTGGCGACCGTCTCACCACCTCCGACGATTCCATCTCCATAATTGCGCAGTCGCTCGGTTACGAATCCGAAAGCGCCTTCGGCAAAGCCTTCAAACGCATCATGGGCTGTTCGCCCCGTCAATACAGTCGCGGGGGGCTGGGAGGAACTTTAGCGGCCCCGTCAGAATCGTCAGAGGACCTCGAACTCGTCGCCAGCTAATCCGGCGCAATCTCATCCGAGCGCGGCGCACACATCCACAGAGCTGCTACCAGCACCAACGCGGACAACGCCGTCGCAATCGGATACTCTCGCACCAGCAACAATGTCCCCACCCGCCCCGCGATCGCAAACCCCGGATGGGTGATGACGAAATGTTGCACATGCAGTTGCAAATTCCAGAATGCAACAGGCGTCAGGAAGACAAAAGCCGCAACCCCCCACCGCAGCCGATGCACTAGCAACCACGCCACCGCCGGGACACACAAAGCCAGCAGCGGTAGGTTGTAATAAAAGCTGTACACCGGCAGCAGAGCCAGCGCCGCCGCTCCAGCGATCGCGAGAACGTCTCGCGCTGGTGACCAACTCGACCGCCAGACACCTGCCAGCCACCACAATCCCACTGGCAGCACAAAGGCATACGCCGCCAGGTTGTAAGCGCGCGCGCTGGCAAAGAAAAGTGACGTCACCGCCTGCAGATTGGTGAACGTCGGTACGGTCGGGTTCGACTCTTCCGGATTCGCACTCCCTCCGGTAGCGAGCGACTTCGCGATATTCGTTTTTAACTCCGCCGACCAATTTGCAGTCGCAGGCGAATGATGCATCCATCCCACGCACGCCAGCGATATCACCACCCAGATCAGCAGCGACAAGCCCGCGATTTTGCGATAGCGGCGTGTCAGCAGCAGGTACAGCAGAAACGGCAGCGTCAGCTGCGCCTTCAACAGTACGGCCAACGAAAACGCAATTACAGCGAATGCCGCGGGCCACGCACGCATTGTCGCGACGACTGCAAAAAACAAAAGTGCCAACGTCAAAGCCGCCGGCTGCCCCATTCCAAGCACCAGAGTCGTCGTCGGATACCAGACCACCAGCGCCGCCAACACTACCGCCAACGCCCGCCAACGCAACTCGACAAGCAGTGGCAACAAACCAATTCCGCCAAACAGCAGGCACAGGTTCATCCAAAACCAAATCCCCGAAGCGGTCGCATAATTCATCCTGGCAAACGGCACGCCAAACAAGAGCGCCGACGGCGGATACAGCGGCAACTCCCACTTCCACGGCGGCAAATGCTCGCGCAATCCGCCACCCTCCAAATATTTCGCCTCGAGACACTTCGTGTCATACGGACTCTGTTGCGCCAGCGCACACCGCGCCCCCGCATACAACTGGACAAAATCCCGCCGCGGCGCAAACGGCATGTCCCACTGCCATGCGCGATACGTCGAATGCGCCACGCACAGCCCGAACACGACCCACGCAGCCAGCAACAAATAATTTCGCGCCCGCGACGAACTCTCCCGCTGCATACCTGTCACCTTAGCAAGGCTCACTGATTTTCGTCCGCATCATCAGGCTCAGTGTCGCCCTCGGTCCTCCCCGGCTTCCACTTCACATTTTCGAGTGGCACCAGCCGCCACAGTCGCAGCACTCGCCGGTCAGGATCATCCATCGCCGGCCAGCTGGCAACCTGGCGCACCGTGTAGAACTCGTCCAGAGACTGCAGCGTCCCCTCATCGATGTCATCCCACGACGCATACCAGCCGGGATTGTAACGGTGAATGCGCACGTCGAGATCGTCAGTGCCGAAGTCGTCGCAGACACTCCACAGCCCCGTCATCAGCGTAATATTGCTGCCGCTGATGCTCATCAGGAGACGGTTCGGCTGCGGATCCTGCCGCACCGTCGCCGCCAGCGCTCGCGCCGCGTCGACATAGGTATAGTCCGGATGCCGCATCCAGCCAAAAGTTTGCCCGGCATTGTGCGCCGTCGTCATCACCAGCACGATCAGCAATGCCGTCGTCAAAATCCGCTGCCGGCTCCGCACCCCATACTCCAGCGCCTGTGAAACCAAAATGATCATGGCCGGAAGGATCGGCAGGTAGTACCGCGGCTGCAGATTGCAATGCCACGCGATGAACACCATGTAACTCGCAATCCAGATCACGCACGCGCCGAACAGCGGATTCCGCCAAAGCTTGCGCGCCGTAAGCAGCGACAGCACCACTACGCCAATCACCGCCGGATACATCCATGGATCCGCCCACTTCCCATCCACTACCGTGCCCCACACCGCGTCCCAGCGGCTGTGCAACGTCAGCGCCGGCCGCGCGTTCGCGCTGAACAGATACCAGAAGTCCTCTTTGTAATGCGGCGCGACAAGTCCAAAGTAGTAGCCACTCCCGAGCAGCGCCGCGATTCCGGCAATGACAACGCAGCATCGCCCAAACGGTCCGCGCAGGCGATGATTCGCGCGCCACATCAGGTAGACGGCCGCCGGCAGCGAACACACTCCGGTAGTTTTCGTCAGCACAATCAGCGGCACCAGCACGCCGCAAGCCGTCAGCCAACCCCACCGCCGCCATCGCCCGCGCGAAGCCGCCACCAGCAGCAACAATGTAAACAAAATCAGCGGAGGCTCCAGAATTCCCATCCGCAAAAACGCATAATTGAAGCCGCTCAGCGCCAGCAGACTGATCACGAGACACGCCGCCCATGCACTCTGAAATTTCCGCACCAGGAAAAACGTCGCGATCAGCCCAAGAATGAAGAATGTAACCGCAAGCGCGCGGACGGCTTCCAAACTCACTCCCGTGAAATGAAAGACTCCAGCTTCCACCAGAGGCAACACCGGAAGTGCAACCCCAGGATTGAAATCGCCAGCGACAAACCAATGTCCGCGGACAAAGTGCCGGATGGCCGCGTCGCCGTACCAACCCTCATCCGTGAACTTCGACCAATCAACCCAAGGCGAGTAATTCGGAAAATCAGCCGCCAGGTGCCGGTAATAAAACCCCAGCAGGACCGCGATCGAAATCAGCCAGAGGACTCTCCACGCCCGCTTCAAAGTGGTCTATCTGCCTCCGGCTGGTGAAGTTGGAGTGACGAGTATAACCGCGCCTGCACCGTGTTCAGGCTATTCGTAAGCCAGCGCGTCGATGGGATCCTTGCGCGCCGCCTTCCACGCCGGATACATTGCCCCAAGCAACGCGCCGATAAACGCCAGGCACAACGCCCGCACCATCCACACCGGTGTCAATATCACCAGCAAGCTGGGGAACCATAAACTCAGCGCCCACTTCGCGACAAACGAAAGCGCGAGGCCTACCGCAACTCCCGCCACCGCCAGCAACGCCGTTTCACGCAGCACCACGTTGACGATCGTCCACTGCGTCGCGCCCAGCGATTTCAGTATGCCGATATCACGCGTTCGCTCCAGCACCGCCGTATACATTGACTGAAAAATCACGATGAAGCCAATGATCATCGCAATTCCAATCACCACGTTAATACCGGTCGTAAACACCGTCGGCAAATTCTGCTGCGTGATCGTCGATAGCATCTCCGCCAGCGTCTGCACCTGGTACTGCCCCATCCCGGGCTGCGCCAGAATTTCCTGCCGGACGAGATCCTCGTCCTTCTCGTCATCCGTCCTCAGATAAAACAGCGACGCTTTGCCCTCAGCACCGGTCAACTGTCCCATCGTCGTCAGCGGAATAAATTTCCGGCTGCCCTTGCCGTGCTGGACAATGCCGCGGATCATGAAGTCATGATTCAGCACCTGCACCACGTCGCCGACCTTGTGCCCCTTCCCCGTCCGTGAGGCGATGTCGTCGAAAATAATGTCGTAGGGCTGCTGAAACGGTCCGCCTTGGACAAAGACAAACGGCTTCAGCGCGTTGAAACTCGCGTAGTCAATCCCGTAAATATTTTCAAACGAACTGCCGGAAGTCAGCTGAATCGCCACTGGCGACGCCACCTTCACATGCGGCAGCCGGTCGAGAATGTCGGCGACTTTCACCGACAGCGGCGCCCCGCTGACGCCCCGTACAAAGCTGCCCGACGACGGCGTCACAATCATGTCCGCGCCGATACCGCTCGTCCGGCTCTTGGTATCCGCCAACGATCCAATCATGATCCCGGTAATCACTAGCATCAGGATCACTTCGAGAGCAATTGCTAGCACGGAAATACTCGACCGCAGCGGCCGATGCACGAGATTGCCTACCACCAGTTTGTTCATGAGCTTGTCTTCAGTCTACGCAATTCGGCTGCAGCTCGGAACTTCGCGTCGCCGTGAATCTTGTCGCGCTTTCCATCCCGCGCCACAACACGAGACCAACCGCGACCGCCATGTACGCAATCAATTCGCCAAAAACTCGTATCTCCACAATCACGCCAACCCAGATCATGACCGCGATCCAGATGGGAACGATAATCCCCGCCCGGCGAAACCAGACTGGCTCAATCCGCCTCCACCCCAGCAGCCAGAGCACCCATAGGAAGCCGAAATTAGCCGCCAGTGCGGGCCATTGCAGCGGATGAATTAACAGTCGCAGATTCGACGCCAGATGATGGACATGCTCCACCGGAATGCCGCGCAGATAAATTCTGACGCCAACATAAATCGATCCCCAGATCGCGATCTGCGCCAGCAATTCTGCTGCGAGTATTCCGCGTCGCTCTCGCCGGTGCCAATAAGCAATCACAAACAGTACGCTGAGAAAGCAAGCCGTCTCGCGATTGCAACAAGCCAGGGCAAAGACGGGATAAAACAGCCAGCGCCTGTCGAGCACGATCGCCGCCATACCGACCGCAAAAAATCCCAGGCTCGGAATATCGTACGGCAGCAGATAGTTTTCCCCAATCGGCAGGATGAAGTTGAAATACCCCATCAGCGGAAACAGAAATGCCGCCACGCAGCTGTAAAGTGGAGCGCGTGTGAACTTCTCCAGCGAAAGGCGCGTCGCGAACGTCCCCAGCACTATCGATGGAAATACAAATACGCCAACCGCAAGCATCCACGGATCGCGCAAACCAGGCGGCACATTCTCCGGCAGCGGCAGCTTTGCTATGGTGGGCTCGACCCAGCGCATCATCAGCCCCATCAGATAGCGGTACTGATACGGGCCGCGCTCATGCCCATAAGCAAATTTGTCGGAATACAAAAACGGCTTTTCCAGGGAGAGATAATTCAGCGTGAAATGCGCCCCCACCAAGACAAGCACGATCCAGAACACGCACCGCAATTTCGCGGACAACTTCCCCGCGGCGTCTGGCGCAATCTGCGAGTGTTCCATCTAAGCTCTTGCAGCCGCCAGATCCGCTCTCGCGTCTTGATCAACAAAATACATAACGGTCTCGAGATTTAATTGGTTCAGCCGGGGAAATCGCATCGAGTAAGAGTCGCTGGCAGCGAAGACCCGCCGGCCAGCTTCGAAGATAGAGTAGCAGGTAGGTCAGCGCAAACGATTTAGAGCCTGACCCCCTGTTGCCACGAAACAACTCCCTCTTGTGCGTGCGCTGTCGCGCGAGCCCTCCGACCGTTTCATCGCCGCAATTCCAGACCGCGTGTTCTAATGACGGCAAGCATTTATAGTTTTCCGCAAAACTATGGCCACCTTCGGCGAAGACCTGAAAAATGAGCGCGCAAACCGCGGAATTTCGCTGGAACAGATCGCGCAACACACCAAGGTCAGCATGCGTCACCTTCGCGCCTTGGAGGAAAATCGCTTCGAACAACTGCCGGGCGGCGTCTTCAACCGCGGCATCATGCGCAGCTATCTTCAGTTTCTCAACCTCGACGAAGACCTCTGGATGCCCCGCTTTCTAGAAGACTCGCACAGCGCTCCCGCCCTGCAGAACAGTGAAGCCGACTGGCTCAACTATGCCCAGAGCGTCACCGGGAGCAAACCTTCCGTCGCTGGAAAAGAAGATGTCCGTTACCGCTGGCTCGGCGTTCTGCTCCTGTTTCTCGTCCTCAGCGTTCTCGGATGGTTTCTCTGGCGTTATCTCCATAATCGCTGGCACCCTCCAGTCTCCTCAACGTCATCCGCTGCCTGCCGCGGGGAGCAATGGACCGCACCATTGCGCTCCGCATGAAAACGCAAGCATTGACGAATGTGCCCGCCCGTTATATTCCCTCGCTGGACGGATGGCGTGCACTTGCGATTTTGGCGGTCATGGCGCTGCACGACCGCCTTCATCAGATCGGCAGGCTGAACGACTCGTGGCCGAATGCCCACGGTGTTCTTGGCTGTCGCGTTTTCTCGAACTCGCACCCCTCCGCTGGATTGGCCGCATCTCCTACAGCCTTTATCTCTGGCAGCAGATTTTCCTCACGCAGCACTTCGCCCCGTCGGAAACAATTACCTGGGCCTACCACTACCACCTCGACTGGCCGCTCACTTTCCTGTGCGCAACTCTTAGCTACTATCTGCTCGAGCGACCTCTCATCCGCCTCGGCCACAAATTCACCCGTCACCCCATCCCCGGGCGTCCGGGAGATTTCGATCCGCCCTCTCTGCCCCGTTCCCCCTCCGCCGCTGCCTAGCCAATTTACGGCTGCCGGTCCACGTATTGCTTCGCTGCGGATTTGCGGATCGAATACTTTATAGTCGTCTTTCCATCGGCCACATCATGAACACCTTGCTGCCCACCTACATTCGAACCCTCGACGGATGGCGAGCAATTGCAGTCCTTTCGGTAATGGCGTTCCACGATCAGCAGCACGGCATCGGCATTTTAAACGACCACTGGCTGCATGAACACGGCACCCTCGGGGTCAGCGTATTTTTTGCCATCAGCGGCATCCTGATCTGCAGCCGTCTTCTCGATGAAGAAACGCGCTATGGCAGGATCAGCCTCCGCGCCTTTTATATCCGCCGCGGCTTCCGCATCCTGCCTCCGGCCCTTCTCTTTCTCGCGGTCGCCGCCGTTCTCATCGCAACCGGGGTTGCCGACGCAACCTGGCCTCGCTGGCTGTCAGCACTTTTCTTCTGCCGTAACTTTTTCCCGCTGCTTGATCCCAACGGACAGAGCTGGATCATTGCCCATTACTGGTCACTCTCGCTCGAGGAGCAGTTCTACTTCGTTTTCCCGGCGATTCTCATCTTTGCCGGCAAGCGGCGCGTCCAGACGATGGTCGCAATCATCTCCGCTTCATTCGCCTGGTCCGCTTACGCTGCGTATCACTTGCCTGCCCTGCCGCCATTCCGTCCCGACATCGCACTAAATGTCCTTTTCATTCCAGCGTTGGCCGCGATATTGCTTCACCGCAGAAAGTACGGCAAGCTGATTTCTTCCATCTCGCGTCCGTGGCCCGTCTATCTACTGTTGATTTTTCTTTTCCACTCCCCGCAGCTGTCTCTTCGCGCAGGCCTCAGCTATCACGAACACCTCTATTTGCAACTGACGCCATTGCTAATGACAGGACTGGTCCTCTCGACCGCGCTTCACCCAGGCATCTGGTTGTCTCGTTTTCTCGAACTCGCGCCACTCCGCTGGATTGGCCGCATCTCCTACAGCCTCTACCTCTGGCAGCAGCTTTTTCTCACCCAGCACTTCGCCCCGTCACAAACAATCAACTGGGCCTACCACTATCACCTCGACTGGGCGCTCACCTTCCTCTGCGCCACCCTCAGCTACTACCTGCTCGAAAGGCCGCTCATACGCCTCGGCCATAAATTCACCCGCCATCCCATCCCCGGACGTCCGGGCGATTTCGACCCGCCATCACAGCCCGCGCAACCCGCCGCGGCGTAGCCAAATTTCGCCGCGCCATTCCCTGCGCTATTTCACCCTCCACTGCCGCATAAACACCATTCGTTGCATGCCTTTGAACCCGCTCTCACGCTCTGTTACCGTCATATAAATAGGTTTCCTGGCCGGCCCAGCTCGCGCGCACTGTTCCATCGCGAGCAAGCTCCACTCCCGGACCATCGCAACCCGCTCAAGGAGTTCCTCACTTGCCGAACCGCAAATTTCTCTTCACCTCGGAGTCAGTGACCGAAGGCCACCCCGACAAAATCGCCGACCAGGTTTCCGACGCCATTCTCGACGCCTGCCTCACCGAAGACCCCTACAGCCGCGTCGCCTGCGAGACTCTCACCGCCACCGGACTCGTCGTCATCGCCGGCGAAATCACCACCAAGGCTTATGTTGACTTCCAGTCGCTGGTCCGCGGCGTCATCACTTCCATCGGTTATGACAACGCCCTCTACGGCTTCGACTCCAACACCTGCGCCGTCATCTCCACCATCAACAAGCAGTCCGGCGACATCGCCATGGGTGTCGACACCGGCGGCGCCGGCGACCAGGGCATGATGTTCGGCTATGCCTCGAACGAAACGCCGGAGTTGATGCCGCTGCCCATTTCGCTCGCCCACCAGCTCACCCGCAAGCTGTCGCAGGTTCGCAAGGACGGCACGCTCTCCTATCTGCGCCCCGACGGCAAGAGCCAGGTCACGGTCGAGTATGACCAGAACCACAAGCCCGTTCGCGTCGATGCCGTCGTCATCTCCAGCCAGCACGCGGAGAATGTTCCGACCGAGAAAATCCGCGAGGACATTCTTAAGCACGTCATCCAGGCCGTTATCCCCGCCAAGCTGCTCGACGAGGACACGAAATACCACATCAACCCGACCGGCCGCTTTGTTATCGGCGGCCCGATGGGCGACAGCGGCCTGACCGGTCGCAAGATCATCGTCGACACTTACGGCGGTATGGGCCGTCACGGCGGCGGCGCCTTCTCCGGCAAGGACCCGACAAAGGTCGACCGCTCAGCTGCCTATATGGCGCGTTATGTTGCGAAAAACATCGTCGCTGCCGGACTCGCCGAGCGCTGCGAAGTTCAGCTCGCCTACGCCATCGGCGTTGTCGAGCCGGTCAGCGTTCTGGTCGACACTTTCGGCACCGGCAAAGTTGACGAGACCCGTCTCGAAGAGCTGGTCCGGGAAAACTTCAAGCTGACGCCGCGAGGCATCATCGAAAGCCTCAACCTCCGCCGCCCCATCTACCGCAAGACCGCGTCCTACGGACACTTTGGCCGCACCGAGCCCGAGTTCACGTGGGAAGCCACGGACAAGGCCGCTGCCCTCAAGGAGCAGGCCGCGTCGCATGTTGCTGTAGCTCGCTAGTCGTTTCGTATTAATTGGATTTCAGATCGAACACCAATACCCGCTTGGCAGGAAATCCCTGCTCAGCGGGTATTTTTATTGCCGCCACAGGCGCGGAGCAAAACACGCTCTGCAGATGAGGAGCCGTCGGCCCAGCCTGCATCGGTTCCACCGCCACGGTGCATCCCGCCGGAACAAAAATCGCTGGCACGAACCCCGGTGCTGCACCCTCCCACTCCGTCGTCACGTAATAACGCACGCCGCGCCCGCGCAAGGCACTCGCCAGATCCTGCTGCGAGCGAATCGTCTCCACCCACGCCCGATCTTCCACCAGTCCCTCGGTCTGAAACAGGGGCTGCGACGACGACCACGCCACCATCCCTGATCGATCTCCCATCGCATATGTTCCGGGATGTGTCGTCGCAAATTCCCGCAGCTGCTCCGCTGCGTCTCCGATCTGCGCCATCTCCGGATCCGTCTTCCAATGATTCGTCGCCGTCAACGCCCCGCCAAGTAGCAGCGCGCCGACACCAGCCATCTGCGACCATCTCGGATAGCTCTCACTGTGATTCCACCAGAACGCCAGCAGCACAAACAGCGCCAGCAGCGCCGGTGTGAACGCGTAGTGATACCAGCCCCACATCTGCCAATCACTTAGAATGCAAAAGACGCCGATCTGCACGAGCGGCAGCAGAATCGCCGCCAGCAAAACGGCGCGCCACTCCGGCCGCAACCGCCGCCATAAAAGAAACCATCCCGCGAGCGCCACCACAGCCATCGCCAGCAGCAGCTTGCCCTTGCCAAACCACGCGCTGTGCAACGCCATCCGGCTCGGCATGTGTGAGAAGCGCAACTGCTTCGCCATCCCGCTGACCGGCATCCACGTCCCAAACCAAACGTGATTGCTCGCGAGATACGACAGCAGCGGCACTCCCGCCGCAATCGCAAACGCCGTGACCGCGCGCCCCGTCAGTTTCGCTCGCAGCCCCGGCTCTGCGAGGACCGCGATAAGCAGCAGCAGAACCAGCAACGCCGAATCCAGCCGCGACAGCACCATCAACACCGCGACCAGCCCCGCCCATCCTGCTCGCGACGTGCTGACTTTCTCCTCTGAAAGCATTGCCACGAACAGCCAGAGCAGCGCCATCGCCAGCGGAATCGTAAGCGTCACTTCCATGCACTGAAAAAACATCCGAACCGGCAGCCACAGCGCCAGTAACCCAAGTCCGTTCGCCAGCAGTGGCTCGCACCGCACAGCGCGAAAAATTCTGCGCGCAAAAGCAAATGTGATAGTCGCTGCGGCCACCGCCAGCAACCATAACTCCACCAGGAACGACGTCAGCCCACTCTTCACCCAAGCTGCGGGAAGCAGCACCAAAAGATAGAGCGGATGGTAGCCATTCGTCGGCGTCGTTCCGTCAAACGTCGAGCCCCGTCCGGCCACAATGTTGGTCGCAACCTTTGCGTAGTAAAAAAAATCGTCTTCGAGATACCGCATCACCGTCGGACGATGCCGCAACGCCGCAGAAAACAGCCATGCCGACACCACCACCACAAATATCAGCGTCAGCCAGTCGATCAGCCGCTCGCGACGCGTCCATTTCCCCGGGTCATCCGTCAGTTCTGCCATGCAATATCCGCATTCTAGTCTGGCTGCTTCGCAATTTTGTCCGTCGCCAGCAGCATGCGACAATATGCGCACACAGCGACAACCTGCGACGCTATTCGCGCCGGCACAAGCCGCGAGTTGAACAGTCTTTTTCTCCTCAGACGTAAAAATTGCTCTCCGGGGGTCACAGGGTTGCTGAAAAGAATTCTGCAGTCGCTGGGTTTCGCGATCCTGCTGCTGCTCAGTTCCTTTACTGAATTACTCGGAAACCTGAAGAGTTCCGTCTTCCATAGTTCGCTCGCGGCCCCGTCCGTCCTGATTGCGAGTTGGTTGAACATCGTTCTCGTAACCGCGCTCTTTTTTGCGCTCATCAGCTATCTTGAACGCCGAACGCCATGGGCCCGCAGTCACGTGTTTCTGATCATCTTCGTCCCAATCGTCCTCGTCTGCTTCAACCGCCTGCTCATCGTCGCCGTCTGGAACCGCATCTTCCGCCAGATTCACGAAATGCGTTACAAGCAGTCCATCGCGCCGATCCTCGGCGAACCTGCGTCTTTGCGCGTGATTTTCTGCTGCGCCTTGGTCTGGATCGCTCTCATTCTCATCATCTGGAAATTCGCGCCGCGGCTTTTTCACTTCATCCTTGCCGCAGCAAAAATCGCATCTCTCAGTGCCGCCGTTCTCGGCATTGTTCTCCTCGCGGACCTGACGATCGCGGGCGTTCGCCGTTCAGGAGACACCCGCTTCGCGCCGATGTTTGCCCAGACAGCAGCCGAGCACACGACCCATCCCAGGATCGTCTGGCTTGTCCTCGACGAGCTAAGTTATAAGCAGGCCTTCGAGACCCGCATTCCCGATCTCAATCTGCCCAACTTCGATCACCTGCGCGCGGAAAGCAATCTCTACACAAACGCGCGTCCCATAGGTTTGTATACCGATCTCGCGGTTCCTGGCATGCTGCTGGGTGAGCAGTTGGATTGGCTGCGTTACGCGCTCCCCAACCGGCTTTCCTATATTTATGACAGCGACAAGAAGACGCACCTCTGGGACCCGAACAACACCGTGCTCGGTGATGCGGAGCGTGCTCGCTGGAATGTCGGGCTCGTCGGTTGGTGGAACCCCTACTGCACCATGTTCTCCGGAGTTCTGCAGCAGTGCTTCTGGACCTTTGGCACGCCCTACAATCCCATGCGCCCCTGGTTCAGCGTCGGCCACAATATGTCGCTCGCCTATACAGATCGCTTTCGACGCTACCCTGGTCCACCACTTCTGCAGCTGCGTCAGGACGAAAATTCCGTGTTGCTGGAAAAGGGAAAAGTCGCACTCGCTGACGATCGGTTGGATTTCGTCATGGTGCATCTCGGTATGCCGCACCATCCTTATGTCTTCGATCGCCATACTGGCAAGTTCACCACTGAAGCTGGTCACTCGTATCAGGACGGCCTCGCCATGACCGATCGGGCGCTCGGTGAGATGCTGCCTATCATCGAATCAAATCCGCGGTGGGCCAACACAACCCTCATCGTCCAGGGCGATCATTCCTGGCGTACGGAAATCTGGACTGTCGAACCTGGCTGGACCCCCGAAGACGAGAAGACTTCGAACGGCCGCAAGTTTGATGACCGTCCCCTGCTTCTCGTTCACGCTCCCGGCCAATCCACGCCCGGCACGGTTACCGAATCGACGTCTCTGCTGAAGGTTCACGCCCTGCTGGAATCCGCCATTCACTCCGTCGCTCCCAGCCGCTGACGCCGCCCTCAAGCCAGCTGTTTTCGTCTGTGCGTACCCAGATGCTGCAACGCTCGATCAGCCGCAGCCTCGGCCGTGATGCCGTATCGCGCCCGCAACTTGTCCACGTTGCCATGCTCGATGAACTGGTCCGGCCAGCCAATCCGCTCAACCGGAACTTCCAACCCCATGTCGCTCAGTGCCTCCAGCACCGCGCTGCCGAAGCCGCCCATCAGAACATGATCTTCCAGAGTTACAAATAGGCAAGCACGCTTCGCGTAACGCGCCAGCAAATCCCGATCCAACGGCTTTACGAATCGCGGATTAATCACCGCAGCCGAATACCCGGCCTGCCGCACCTTCGCCGCAGCCGTCACTGCCATCGGCAGCAACGCGCCCAACCCGAGAAACACCACGTCCGCTCCATCTTCAATGACTTCCGCTTTGCCGATCGGCAGCATCTCCGGCTCGGCCTTCACGACAGCGCCAGGCCCAATCCCACGCGGATAGCGAATCGCCGATGGCCCAGCATGCAGCGCCGCCGTATACAGCATGTCCGCCAGCTCGTCCTCATCCTTCGGCACCATATGGACAATATTCGGAATGCCTCGGAGATAGCTGATGTCGAACAATCCGTGATGCGTCGGCCCGTCATCGCCGGAAAGCCCTCCCCGGTCCATGCAGAAAACTACCGGCAGATTCTGCAGGCAGACGTCATGCACAATCGGATCAAACGCGCGCTGCAGAAAAGTGGAGTAGATCGCGCAAAATGGCTTATATCCCTGCGTCGCCATTCCGGCGGCAAAAATTACTGCGTGCTCTTCCGCAATGCCAACGTCAAAATACCGCTTTGGATGATGCGGCGCGAACGAATCCAGCGCCGTGCCATTCGGCATCGCCGCCGTGATCGCGACAATCTTGTCGTCCGAATCAGCCAACTTGACAAGCGTCGCAGCAAATACCTCGGAGTATGTCTTCTGCCCCGCCGCCTTCGTCTCGCCGGTTTCAGGATCGTACGGCCCAAGCCCGTGAAACTTTTTCTGCTTGTCCATCGCCGGCTGAAAACCGCGCCCCTTCTGCGTAATCACATGCAGCAACACCGGCCGGTTCTGCGTTTTCAAAAATTTGAACGTCTCGATCAGCAGCCCGACATTGTGTCCATCTAGTGGCCCGTAATAGGTCAGCCCGAACTCTTCAAAGATCATCGAAGGCCACAACATCCCCTTCGCCGCTTCTTCCGCGCGATGCACAACTTTGCGTACGGCCTTGCCGCCAAACTTCTCCAGCAACCGCCCCGCGCGATCATGCAAGTGGATATATTTGTCGTTCGTGATGATGCGGTGCAGGTACCGCGCGATCGCGCCAACGTTGCGGTCAATCGACCACTCGTTGTCATTCAGCACCACGATCATCCGTTTCGTATGCCCCGAAATATTATTCAGCGCTTCGAACGAAATGCCGTTGGTAAACGCCGCGTCTCCCGCGACGGCCACCACATGTTCGCTGCCGCCGGAAAGATCGCGTGCCACCGCAATCCCCAGAGCTGCCGACAGAGCCGTCCCCGCATGCCCCGCGCCGTATACATCGTGCTCGCTCTCAGTGCGCAGCGCGAACCCGTTCAGCCCCCCGGGCTGCCGCATCGTCTCAAACCGCGCCCTCCGACCCGTCAGCAATTTGTGAATGTAAGCCTGGTGGCTGACGTCGAACAGAAAATGGTCTGTCGGGGTGTCGAAGACGTAGTGCATCGCAAGCGTCAGCTCGACCACGCCAAGGTTCGGTCCAAGGTGCCCGCCCGTCCGCGACAGTGACACAATCATGAACTCGCGAATTTCCTCCGCCAGCTGCTCCAGCTGTGGGATAGTCAGCCTTTTTACATCGGCCGGGGAATGGATCGTTTCCAGGATGCTCATAGGGATAACTTCGCCCGCTGCCACGCCTTACCGAAACAATCACCCCGATCTCCCAGGGGCGGATACAATTCGCGTCGCGGCCGCAGGTGCCTGTTCTCAGTATATTCGTTTCGTTTTCTCACAGCGTCCAACAGCGTCCCCGTGCCGACTCGGCTTGTGCGACGTCAAACACAGCGGCTGACCCTCACTTACACTTGAGCCATCATGCGTCTCTTCCTCCATCGCGCCGCCATTTTCGTTGGACTGCTTCTCACCGCCGCATCTTTGCCAGCGCATGCGCAACTGCAAGTTCCTCCCGTGTCCGCCGCTCCCACCAACACTGCCTCTGCGATCACCGATCCAACGTTCCGCGCCGACGTTCAGATTTTGCTCGACGCCGACAAACGCTTCGCCGCGGAAGTTCTGAAAGGCGGCGGTGCCGTCTTCGCCTCTTGGTTCGCAGACGACGCCATCACTTTCAATAACAAGAAACCTGTGGCGCAGGGAAAGAGTGCGATCGCTGCCCAGACCATCTGGAAGCCCAGCGACTATCAGTTGATCTGGTCACCTGATGGCGCCCGACTGGGCACGCATGGCGAGATGGGCATCACTTGGGGACATTACGAGGGTCGCTCGCATGATAACCAAGGTAACCCCATAGTAACTTCGGGGCGCTATCTAACTGTCTGGGAAAAAGATAACTCCGGCCACTGGAAAGTGTTAGCCGACGCTAGCAACGACGGCCCGCCCGAGTCCGACTCATGCTGTTCTATTCATTAGAGAAAACCAGCGATCTGATGCTGTTTCTGATGACTCGAAAATCGCCTCTGCATTTGCCAAAATAGCCCCTCCGAGCTATCTGCAACCTCCATAGTTGCAACTTAACTCCTTCGCAAAACAACAATAACGATGGTACCAACGCATATTTCGCGATTACCCTCTTAGTTGGGGGGGCTATCAGCCCTTAGAACAGTCATGCCTTTTTCCACCCAATCGGAGGAAAGGGCCGGGCTCCATGCGCCGCAGCCGCAGCAGGATCTTCTGCGCGCGCCGCTGGACCCTGCCTTGGAAGACATTGTCCGCATCGCCCGCAATGTTTGCGGCGCGGGCAGCAGTCTTCTGCTCGTCCAGGAAGGTGATCGCGCTGTCGTCTACACTCACGCCGGATTCAATCCCGCGGAACTTCCCCCCGAACTTCCCAGCTCTACATTTGTAACCAATCATGACGAAATGGTGGTGGTCGACGACATCACCACCGATTCCCGCTCCAACTTCTACCCCATCCTGAACGCATTTCACGGCATGCGCTTTTACGCTGCCGCCCCGTTAGTCGCCGCCGACGGCAGTGTCATCGGCCTGCTCTGCGTCATGGACCACGAGCCGCGCCACATCCAGCCCACGCAACGCGAGACGCTCCGCCTCCTCGGCCTGCAGGCTGCATCGCGCCTCGAGCAAAATGCGCGCATCAACATGCTGGAACGCGACGCCCGTGCCAAGGTCCGCGCTGAGCAAGCTCTCATGGTCGAGCGCAATTTTGTCAACGCCGCGCTCAACACCGTCGGCTCCCTCGTTCTCGTTCTCGACACCGCAGGCCGCATCATGCGCTTCAATCGCAGCTGCGAGTTGATCTCCGGCTACTCCTTTGCAGAACTCGTCGGCCGTCCCTTCTGGGAGCGCCTGGTCCCGGCGGAGGAAATCCCGCAAGTCATCCAGCGCTTCGAATCGATCCGTTACGGCGCCTTCCCCCAGACCTTCGAACATTCCTGGCGCACCCGCTCCGGTCACCAGCGCCTCATCTCCTGGTCCGCCACCGCGCTGCAGGACGTGCAAGGCGCCGTCAGCTTCATCATCACCACCGGCATGGACATCACCGACCGCCGCCATGCCGAAGCTGTCCTCCGCGAGAGTGAGGCGCGCTACCGTCAGCTCATCGAAAGCAGCCTCGGCATCGTCTGCACCCATGACATGCACGGAACATTGCTGTCGATAAATCGACACGCCGCCCGCAACCTCGGCTACCAGCCGGAAGAAGTCATCGGCAAGCCGCTCGTCAGCCTCATGCCCGCGCAGTACGCAAAATTTTTTCAGGACTACATGGAAGCTGTCGTCCGCGAAGGCGAAGAAGAGGGCCTCTTCCACCTGCGCCATCGCAATGGCGAAGTCCGTACCATCGCGTATCGCAACCGCCTCATTCATGTTGAAGGCCGCGAACCATTCGTCCTCAGCCACGGCGTCGACATCACCACGCAAATCCGCACCGAGCGCCAGCTGCAGGTTCTCAGCCGCCAAAGCCAATCAATTCTCGAGAGCGTCGGGGACGGCATCTACGGCCTCGACACCTCCGGCCGCTGCACCGTCGTCAATCCCGCCGCTGCCGCCATGCTCGGCTACACACAGCAGGAAATGCTCGGCCGCTCTGTGCATGAGCTCATCCACCACACCCTCCCCGATGGCCGTCCCAACCCGGCAGCGTCTTGCTGCATCCTGCAATGTCTACAGACGCTGCAGCCCATCCGCGTCAACAATGAAGTCTTCTGGCGTAAGGACGGCACCAGCTTCCCCGTCGAGTACGTCGCCAATCCTCAGCTGGATAACGGCGTCCCGGTCGGAATCGTTGTCGCCTTCCAGGATGTCACCGAGCGCCACGCCCTCGATCGCATGAAAGACGAATTCGTCTCCACCGTCAGCCATGAACTTCGCACCCCTCTCACCTCCCTGCGCGCAGCTCTTGGACTGGTCGTCAGCGGCGCCCTCAAAGATCGGCAGCAGGAACAGAAAAAGATGCTCGACATCGCCGTCGCGAACTCCGAGCGCCTTACCCAGTTGGTGAATGACATCCTCGACCTGGAACGCATCGAGAGCGGCCAGATGCTGCTGCGCTGTTCGCAATGTGAGATCGGCTCGCTCCTCCTTCGCGCAGCGGACCTGATGAGTTCCGCTGGCATGCGTGCCGGTATCCGCGTCGAAACCACGCCCTCAGATCTCAACGTCTGGGCGGATCCCGATCGAATCGTCCAAGCACTGACGAATCTGATCGGCAATGCGATGAAGTTTTCTCCACGCGGCAGCGTCGTCCGTATGTTCGCTGAACCTGGCGAAGAGGGTTTCGTGCGTGTCACCGTTTGCGACGAAGGCCGCGGCGTCCCCCCTGACAAGACCGAGGCCATCTTCGAGCGCTTCCAGCAGGTTGACGCCTCCGACTCGCGCACCATGGGCGGCACCGGATTAGGCTTAGCAATCTGCCGCAGCATCATCACTCAGCACGGTGGCCGCATCTGGGTCGAAAGCCATCAACCCAAAGGCAGTTGCTTCAACTTCACCCTGCCCATCTAGAGATTTAGCTCAGTGGTGTTTGCGCCGTGGAGCACTCGCAGCAATTTTTTCGTGATGAACTGGCCGAGCCGCATGCGGCCCAACTGAATGTGCTCCGGCAGCCCCCTCCGGCAACACTCGCTTCACCACCGGCCCATCCATCCGAAACTCTTCACCCGCCGTCTGTGTCGGTTTAGCTATTCCAGTCGCCGGATCAATCGTCGCATCCTCAGTCGGCGAAATTCGCAGCGTGAATGTCGCCGCAGTTCCATCCGGAAATGGCTTATTGGCAACCACCACCGGCAGATATCCCCAACTGCCATGCTGCCGGAATGAGGTCTCATAGCGATGGTTCCGCAAGCTCCAGCCAAACACCCGCGCCTGGTTGTAGTCATACGGCAGCCCGTCTTTATAAGGCGCAAGCAGTGCCAGATAGACCGGCACCTTATTCCCCGGCAGGCTCGATTGCGGATCTGTAACCGTAGTCAGCACATATGTCGCGACAAAGCGCTGGTTCTCCGCATAGCCGGAAATTCCATCCGGAACATCAACGTCAAACCGCCGGCCCAGCACCCAGCCAACCCGTCCCAGCGCATCGCGCGCCAGCCACCAATCCTCCATCGGCACCGCAGGCGCTCCGGGAATCGCCGCCGGCCCGGCATGCTTGCCCTTCACCGCCGCGGTTGCGCCTTTGCGCGGCGGAAGCGTCAACGCCGGAGCCGGCGTCGCATTTTTCAGCGGCATCGCCTGCGCCGGCATCGGTTTCAGGGTCGACGCCCGCTGCAACAGCTGCAGCTTGTCACCTTCTTTCAATAGATAAAGATGATCCGTCTCGCGCCCCGGCGTGACATGCATCGCGACATCGTCACGGACCGTCGCCGTCGTCACCGCCGCGACGTTGGCCTCCTGCTTGCGCAGCTTTTCAAAATTGTCGAATACCGCCTGCGAAACCGTGTACCGCTCCTCAATCCAGCCGGTCTCCCCACGCGCATCCGTTACGCGAATAAACCGGCGCCCACGCTCCAGCACAGTCAGCCGCTCGCCATTCGTCACATGCCCCGTGCGATTTGAAACCGCAGCCACGTGATCCCGCAGCACGGCATCCTTCTGCACGACGTAGACGTATTCCGGCGGCGGCCCGGGATGAATCCGTCCGCAGCCCGCAGCCGCCAGCGTGAGCACCAGCAGCGCTCCAGCCGCAAGACCGCGCAAACCGCCGCGGCATTTTCTAAATTGTGTCTGAGGAAAGTTCAAATGCTTCGCAAGCCTATTCTCTATTCTCCGTCATCGGATGCAACAGTCCGATGCAACAGGTCACAGGCGCGAATCTTATTCGTCAGCTTCCCGATCCAGTCACCGCGAGCGCAATCGGGTAATACGATCCCGAACTGGTCGTCCCCGTCGAAGTCGCCGTCAACGCCCCACCCGTTCCAATCGAGAATGCCTGCAAGTTCGGGCCACTCTGACTATTAATCGTCAGCAGATAGGTGCTCGAGCTATCGATGACCATCCCAATCGTCCCCTGCGAGGCCGAACTCGGTGAATATGGCGATCCACTCAGCGCCGTCAACGCGGTTGACGAATAGCTGAATCCGTATATGTTGCCCGTCGTCCTGTCCGACACATAGACATAGTTCCCGGAAGCCGCCGACGGCACCGCCACCGCATAGAACGAATCGATCGGGCTCTGCGTCGAGCCGACCTTCTGTGCGGTGCTGATGTTGTACTCCGACAACCCACCCGCGCTTCCCGATGAGGCGACGAAAAGATAGGTTGATGTTGGATCGACCGCCACACTGTTGTAACTTGTCGTCGAGCTCGAGACTATTGGTGTCGAAACAGAGGTCGCGATCCCGCTGGAAGTATCAAATGTATAAGCGAGTACGCCCTGGGTGCCGATGGACATGAAAATGTACTTGCCATTCGGAGAAATCGCGATGCCGGTCGGGGGCACTGCAGTGCTGCCACAGATCGTGGAGAGAAGCGTGCCCGGAGTAGTCGACAAAGCTCCGCCGTCGCTGATCTGAAATATCGAGAGTTGATACGGCACATCTCCCGTAGAGCAATTCGTTCCGGTCCCGTTTACATCCAGGCTGGCGGTGATCAGCCAGTCCCCGGTCGGATCCACTGTCATCGCATACGGACCGGTCGCATCCGATGCCGTCGTTACCGTGCCCAACGCCCCGCCCGTCTCAATCGGAAACAAGAGGATGCCGCCACTCACCGAGCCGACATACACATACGGATCGGTAGGACTTACCGCTACCGACGACGGCACAGCACCCACCGACACGTTCGTCCCCGACACCACTGTCAGCGTTTTCCCCACCGCAAACTGTGAGACATCCTCGGTTCCGGAGTTGGCGATGTAAACGCAATCCGTACACGTCGCCCCGCCCCCGCCATTCTGCGGAATGAAAAATTGCCCGCAACTGGTGAGCAGGAAAAGGGAGCTGAACGAAACCGCAAGCAGGCCGAGGCGAATCTTCTTATGATCTGGCATCTTCTCTAAGTGTTTCTAAGGAGGCATCTACACTGAATCATAGTGGAGACGCACCACTCCCCGCCGAAGTTCGGGAAAATCTGCTCTTCGCACCAAGTTATCAGTTAGGTTTATCGTCCGCGCCAGGTGTCCCGGCCTTCGGAGTTCGCGACGGTCCCCGCCGAAACCGGTCATCCAGGGGAGCGCGCCCCGTAAATCCGGCATCCTGCGCATGCCAATGCTCAATGTCGGTCTCGCCCAGCTTCCAGCACAGCAGCACTACTTCATCTTCCAGCTGAAACGGGAAATCCAACAGCCCGGTATCCATATCTTTTACCTGGACGCCGATCGCCTCGATCTCTGCCAGCGCATCTTTCGCCCGCTGAATGCCATGCTGCCGCACTGCGCGCTGCCGCGCCGCCTTCCGCACATCCACCAGGATCCCACCCGCCAGTTGGATCCGCTGGTTCAGCGCCGCCAGCCCTGCATCGGCCTCTTCCGCTTCCTGCTTGGCCGCAATCGCGCCGCGCAACAGCGACTCCAGCACCGGCAACAGCGTCCGCGCCTCTTCCAGCGTAAATATCTTCAAAGCTTCACCCGCCAACTTCCATCTGGATAGTGGCCGCTGCCTGCTTGTTCGTCCCAATCTGCAGCATCCGGTCCAGCGCCACGCGTGCCCAGTGCTTTACATCTTTGCGGACTTGAATGCGGTTGACAACTCTTCCCTCGACAAGATTTTCCAGCGCCCACGCAAGATGCTGCGGTGTAATCCGGTACATCGTCGTGCACAGGCAGCCGTTTTCCTCCAGCGACATCACCCGCTTGCCTTCGGCCGCAAAGCGATTCGCCATGCGATTGACGAGATGAATCTCCGTCCCCACCGCAAATGTAGTTCCGTGGGGCGCCTTCTCGATCATCGCAATCAAGCTCTCGGTCGACCCAATCCCATCCGCCTTCTGGCAAACTTCCCAGCGGCATTCGGGATGCACAATCACCTGAATCCCCGGGTACGCCGCGCGGACATGATCCACATGCTCGGGCAAAAACCGCTGATGCACCGAGCAGTGTCCCTTCCACAAAATAATCTTCGCCGCTCGCAGCCGCTCCGGCGTCAGCCCGCCGTTAATCATGTAAGGATCCCAGACAACGCACTCCTCCAGCGCAATCCCCATGGCCCACGCAGTGTTCCGCCCCAGGTGCTGGTCGGGAAGAAATAGGAGCTTTTCCGCCCGCTCAAATCCCCACGCAAACGCATTCGCGGCATTCGACGACGTGCAAACCAACCCGCCATTCTCCCCGCAGAACGCCTTGATCGCCGCCGTCGAGTTCATGTACGTGATCGGCACAATGCTTTTCACGCCCGACCGAACCAGCTGCTCCCAGCAGCTTTCGACTTGGCCAATCTCCGCCATGTCCGCCATCGAGCAGCCGGCATTCAAGTCCGGCAGGATGACTTGCTGACCTGGTTTTCCGAGGACGTCCGCGCTCTCCGCCATAAAATGCACGCCACAGAAGACGAGATATCGCGCCTCTGTCTCAGCCGCAATCTTCGATAATTTGTAGGAGTCGCCCGTATAGTCGGCGAAGCGGATCACTTCGTCCCGCTGGTAGTGATGCCCCAACAGAACCGCCTTCGAGCCCAGCTTTTTCCGCGCCGATGCAATCCGCGCGTCCATGCTGGTGTCCGGTAACGACAAATAGTTCTCGAGCGAGCAGGAATCGCCCGCACTCACTTCCACCGCAAACTGCGGCTCTGCAAAAAGAACACTCATCTTCTTCCGCCTTCAGTTCGCCTCCGGCTTTCGCCATGGGCAAACGGGGATGTTGAAAGCATTTCCAGGCTGCAGCGGGCTCACTATGCCGAAACTCCAGCACCCAGTCCGCGGGGATGTTGCAACCTTCACTTCATTGGATGGCGTCCCGGCTGGGACGACGCATCCTTATTTTCAAAGTGTAACGCAACCGTAGGATGCAGTCAGCCTTCCCGGCACACCCGCATCTATACGCTCAACGTTGCCCAATTCGCCATCCCAATCGCTCTCCCCAGCGTTCCCTATCTTGTGGAGCGCTTTCTACTTGCGCCGCCCGCGCGTTCAACTGAAAGCCGTCATCTGAGTATCATTAGGAACTGAACCATGAGTCTGCCCGATACCATCTTTATCCTGCTCGCAGCCCTCGTCCTTTTTGGGCCGAAAAAGCTGCCCGAAATCGCCCGCCAGGCCGGCAAACTCCTCGCCGAACTCCGCCGCGCCAGCAACGAGTTCAAATTTCAGATGGAAGAAGAGCTACGCCAATCCGACGAAGCCGAGCGCCGCGCCAAAGCTGAAGCCGCGGCAGTCGCCGCCCCTGCCACGACAGAGAGTTCACCGATAGTCTCGACGCTGATCATCCAGCCGCCGGCAACCGGCGCTCCCATCGTCAACCGCATCAGCCCGCGCGCCGAATCCGAGCCGGTCCCCGAAACGGCCGACCGACATGAGCCGCAATCGGAAACCGAGGCCGCCCCACATGCCTGACACCGCCGCCGAAACTGAGGGATTACTCGACCGCGCCCGCACCGCCGTCACCGATCGCGCCGAGCTCCCCGGCATGAGCCTCATGGAGCATCTCGAGGAGCTCCGCAAGCGCCTCATCCACTCCTTCATCTACATCGGCATCGGCTTCGGTATCGCGTATTTCTTCCACCAGCGCATCGTCCGCTTCATGGTCGAGCCCATCACCAAGGCCCTCGGCGCGAACGGCATGGACACCCGCCTCGTCTACCTCAATCCCATCGAGCCGCTCAACTTCTATCTCAAAATCGCCTTCTTCGGCGGCGTCATCCTCGCCTCGCCCTTCGTCCTCTACCAGGTCTGGCTCTTCATCTCGCCCGGTTTGTATAAGCACGAACGCCGTTACGTATTCCCCTTCATGGCCGCCACGGTCACACTGTTTTTCTCCGGCGCCTTCATGGGCTATTACTACGTCTACCCGCACGCGCTCACCTTCCTCATCCACTTCGGCGACCAGTTCAAGCCCATGGTCACCATCAACGAATACATGGGCCTCTTCCTCACCGTCGTCCTCGGCCTCGGCGTCGTATTCGAAATGCCGATCCTCATCTTCTTCCTCGCCCTCTTCGGCATCGTTAATTCCCGCTTCCTGTGGAAGAACGCCCGCTATGCCATCCTCATCATCTTCATCATCGCCGGCATCCTCGCCCCCACGCCCGACCCGCTCAGCATGGTCGTCTTCTCCACCCCCATGCTCATCCTGTACGCAATCAGCATCGGCGTCGCCCATCTCGTCCACCCCGACCGCCGCCGCGCCAAGGCTGCCAAAGCCGCGAGCAAGTCCTAGCTCACGTAGAACGTCACAAATTGCAATAAGGAACGGAATTATGTCCCGACGCTTTCTCTCTCTCGCCGCCGCCGCACTGCTCCTCACCACCGCGCCGATCATCTTCGCGCAGACTCCGCACTCCGCCGCGCCTGCAAAACCCGTGCCTGTCGTCTCCCGCGCGGAATCGTTCGACGGCGCGAGGGCCCTCAAGTACGCCGCGGACTTTGTCGCCATTGGCCCCCGATGGCCCACCGGTCCCGGTCACCTGAAGGCTGAAGCCTTCCTGCAAAAACAATTCGCCGCCGAAGCCGCCAAAGGCCAGCTCGAAGCCGACCACTTCACGCCCAACACGCCCATCGGCCCCGTCCCGATGACTAACTACATCGTCCGCTTCCCGGGCAAAAAAGACGGCGTCATCGTCCTCGCCTCGCATTACGAAACGAATTACCCGCTGCGCAACATCGGCTTCGTCGGGGCCAACGATGGCGGCTCCACCGTCGGCACCCTCATCGAACTCGCCAACCACTTCCGCGGCAAAACGCTGGACGGTTACAGCGTCTGGATCGTCTTCTTCGACGGCGAAGAAGCCTTCCAGCAATGGTCCGCGTCTGACTCTGATTACGGCAGCCGCCACCTCGCAGCCAAGTGGCAGAGCGACGGCACGCTCAAGAAGCTGAAGGCATTTATCCTGCTCGACATGATTGGCGATAAAGACCTAGACGTCATCCGCGATATGAACTCGACGCCGTGGCTGCTCGACACCGTCAAGCAGGCCGCCGACAAATTCGGCTACCAGAAATATTTCTACGTCGGCGAAAACGCGATTGAAGACGACCAACTCCCCTTCAAAGCCCGCGGCGTACCCGTGGACGACATCATCGACTTCAACTACGGTCCGCACAACGCCTCGCATCCCGACGGTTACCACCACACGGCCGAAGATACGATGGACAAACTCAGCGCGAAAAGCCTGACCATCATCGGCACAACTGTCCTCGAGACCATCCGCCTGCTCAACCAATTTCACTAATGACGACCTTCACCGTGCCGCTCTCCTGGTGGATTGGCTTCCACCTGGTAGCCGGCGCGCTCCTGCTGATAGATCTCAGCGGCCTCCGCCATAACCCCTGCACCTCGCTCCGCAAATCGCTCATCTGGGCCGTCGCCTGGGTGTCATTCGCCGCCGCCCTCGCGCTGCTGCTGCTGCATTACTTCGGCCGCGACCTCGCCGCACAATTCACCAGCGCTTACCTGCTCGAGCAGACGCTCAGCGTCGACAATCTCTTCCTCTTCTTCATCATCTTCCGCAGCTTCCGCGTCCCCCCAGACCACCAGCACCGCGTCCTCACCTGGGGCGTGCTCGGCGCCATCGTCATGCGCGCCGCCTTCCTCTTTGGCGGCCTCAAGCTCCTCGCGCATTTTCACTTTGTCAGTTACGTATTCGGAGCCATCGTTCTCGTCTCCGGCATCGCCCTGCTCCGCGCCCATCACGACGACGGTTCCATGCCGCGATGGCTCAGCTGGCTGCTCCGTCATCTCCCAGTAACGCAGACTCCAGACTCCGACCGCTTCTTCGTCAGGACTTCAGCCGGTCTGCGCCTTGCCCCGCTCTTCATCGTCCTCATCGCCATCGAGCTCATCGACGTTGCCTTCGCCCTCGACTCCATCCCCGCTGTACTCTCCATCTCGCAGCACGCCTTCGTCGTCTACACCTCGAACATCCTCGCCGTCCTCAGCCTGCGCTCGCTCTTCCCCGCGGTCGTCTCGGCACTCCGCCGCTTCCACCTCCTGCACTACGGCGTCTCGATCATCCTCATCTTTGTCGGATTGAAAATGCTGCTCTCCAGCCGAATCGAAATTTCCCCGATGCTGTCGCTAGCCGTCATCGCAGGAATTCTCATCATCAGCGTCGTGCTGTCATTGCTGATCCCGCGACCGCCCGAACGCGCTTTAGCGACCAACTGATTGCCGCGTCGGCTCAGCAATCGTCTCCGCCCAGCGCACATTCTCGCCCTCCAGAATCGAATGCTTCCGATATTGCGCGTCATTGCGCTGCGGATAATCCAGCCGGAAGTGCGCCCCACGGCTCTCATCGCGAGCCAGCGCACTCCGCACAATCAACTCCGCCACGCCATGCAGATTTCGCGCGCTCACCGCCGCCGCCGTCCCCGGCTTGCCAGCAGGAGCGAGATCCGGCCGCACATTCTCCAAAATCCGCACCGCCCGCTGCAATCCTTCCGCATCACGCAACAACCCAACATCCAGCCACATCTCGGCGCGCAACTTCGCCCCAGCATCTTCCATCGCAGGAGAAGAATCGCTCGTGCGAAATTCTTCCGGCGCACCCGAAAGCCGAACGCCCTGCGCATCTTCGCGCATCGCTTCACCAGCCCGCGCGCCAAACACCAGCCCTTCCAACAGAGAATTACTAGCCAACCGATTCGCCCCATGCACGCCCGTACAAGCGACCTCGCCCGCCGCATACAATCCACGCAAAGAGGTCCGCGCCTGAAGATCCGTCCGCACGCCGCCCATCAAGTAATGCGCAGCTGGACGCACCGGCACCAGGTCCCGCGACAAATCCAATCCATACCCGCGCAAAAATGCGGAGATCCCAGGAAATCGCGCCGCCAAATCCTGCTGCACATGCCGCATGTCGAGATACACCGGCAGCGCCTCACCGTCCGCACCAATTCCCTCCCGAGCAATCGCCCGCGCCACCACATCGCGCGGCGCCAGCTCCGCCATCTCGTGCACAGCAGGCATGAACCGCTCGAGTTTTGCATTGAGAAGAAGGGCACCTTCGCCTCGCAGCGCCTCCGACAACAAAAATCGCGGTGCCCCCGGCAAACTCAACGCCGTCGGATGAAACTGAAAAAACTCCATGTCCGCAACTTCCGCCCCAGCACGAAACGCCGCCGCAATTCCATCTCCAGTAGCCACCGCAGGATTCGTCGTGTCGCTATAAACCTGCCCCGCTCCACCACTCGCCAGCAACACTGCGTCAGCATGAACAACTTCCAGGCCTTCACCAGTCAGCAAAAGTGCCCCGACCACACGCGAATCTTCCACGAGCAGCTCAACCAGCGAAGTCCACTCCAGCAAATGAATTTTGGCATTCGCCCGTGCCTGCCGCAGCAGAGACCGACCAATCTCCCGGCCCGTCGCATCCCCATTGGCATGCAGAATGCGCGGCAAGCTGTGCGCGCCTTCGCGGGTCAGCAGCAACTCACCTTCCGTGCGATCAAACTTGGTGCCCCAGGCCAGTAGCTCTTCCACGCGCCGCGGCCCTTCTTCCACCAGAACCCGAGCCGCCTCGCGATCCACTAGCCCATCGCCCGCCCGCACCGTGTCTTCCAAATGCAGCACGACGTCTTCGTCGCCGCTCATCGCCACCGCGATCCCACCCTGCGCGTACTGCGTGTTCGACTCCGCCAGCTGTTCCTTCGTAATGACGAGCACCTCGCCCGCGCGCGCCAGCTCCAACGCTGCGCGCAGCCCGGCAATCCCCGCGCCCACCACAAGAAAGCGAACCTGCTCCGGCATCGGCATGAATTTTGAGACTAGCACGCAGCAACACCTCGAAGCTGCCCTCACAACCTGCACTCCGATACCATAAAAGTGTGCCCGTCCTCCGCATCCGCAGCTCGCAAGGCGTCTACCCCGTCACCCTCGGCGCAAATCTGCTGTCGTCCATCGGCAAACATCGCCTCATGGCAAGCCGCCCCTGCTTCCTCATCACCACACCGCGCGTCTTCGGCCTCCACGGCGAGGCATTGCTCCGCAGTTTTCCTCGAAGCAAGCGACCTGTAGTCCTGCTGGTCCCCGAAGGCGAGCAGCACAAGCGCCTCCGCATAATCGAACGCCTCGCATCTGAACTCGCCGAACTCGGCGCCCACCGCGACGCCTTGCTGCTCGCACTCGGCGGCGGCGTCATCGGCGACATGACCGGTTTCCTCGCAGCCATCTACCAACGCGGCGTCGACTGCATACAGTTACCCACCACCCTCCTCGCCCAGGTAGACGCCTCCATCGGCGGCAAGACCGGCGTCAATCTCCCCGAGGGAAAAAATTTAGTCGGCAGCTTCCATCCACCCATCGCCGTCTTCGCCGACACCACCACCCTCGCCACACTTTCGGACCGCGAATTCCGCGCCGGCCTCTTCGAATGCATCAAGTCGGGAATCATCCGCGACCCCGCACTTTTCCGCCTCCTCGAATCACAGCGCGAAAAAATCCTCGCACGCGATCCGAAAGTCCTCGAACGAGTCGTCTCCGCCACCGTCCGCGTCAAAGCCAAAATCGTCGAGCGCGACGAGCACGAATCCGGCGAACGCATGCTCCTCAACTTCGGCCACACCATCGGCCACGCCCTCGAATCCGCGCTGCACTACAAAACACTGCTCCACGGAGAAGCCGTCGCCTGGGGCATGCTCGCCGCCCTGAATCTCAGCGTCCTCACCAAGCATCTCTCTCAAGCCGATGCCGGCCGCGCCAGCAGCGTCATCCGCGCCTACGGCCCGCTGCCAAAATTTTCTCTGGCAGCCGACGAAGTCCTCGCCGCCTCAGGCCGCGACAAAAAACACTCTGCCGCAGCCAGCCGTTATATCCTCGCAACAAAAATCGGCGACGCCAAAGTAGTCAGCAACATGCCGCAGTCGGAAGTCCGCCAAGCCATCCGCACTCTCTTGCAAGAAGCGAAGCGATGACAACTCCCGGCTCCCGTCCCGAAGGCACCACCAGCGAAGCCGCCGCCGCCCAAGCCGTCCAGCAGATGTTCAACGCCATCGCCCCGCGCTATGACTTGCTCAACCGCATCCTCTCCGCCAACGTCGCGCAGCTCTGGTGGAACCGCACCGCCCGCACCTACCGCGAAATTCTGCAGCAGCCCGAAGCCTGCATCGTCGACCTCTGCTGCGGCACCGGCAGCCTCACCCTCGCCCTCGAACAGCAACGGCCACCCAACTCAGCCCCAATCCTCGCACTCGATTTTTCCCACGCGATGCTGACCCGCGGGCGCGAACGATTCTCTCCGAACGCGATCGCCATCGAAGCCAACGGCATGGAACTCCCCCTCGCCGACAACTCCGTCGATCTCATCGCCATCGCATTCGGCTTCCGCAATCTACCCAACTACGACGCAGCTTTGCGTGAAATTCATCGCGTCCTCCGTCCCGGCGCCACGCTCGGCGTCCTCGAGGCCAACGAACCGCAAGGGATGCTCAGCGTCGCCTACCGCCTCTACTTCCACCACATCCTTCCGCGCATCGGCGCACTTCTCTCCAACGGCAACGCCTATGCGTATCTGCCTTCATCAGTCAGCAAATTTCCGCAGCCTCCTGAACTTCTTCAGCGCATCCGCGCCGCCGGTTTCTCTCATGCCAGTTGGACCGCTTACACTTTCGGTATCACCGGGCTGTACTCCTGCCAGAAATAAGGCGACACTAGTTGGACACAAGCCCATGGCATCGCCATCGCACTCCACAACGCCGCAATCAGAAAAGCGTTCGGTAGCCTTTTTCTCCCTGCTAGCTGCGGCGGGCATGACCGGGCTAAAACTCATCGTCGGCATCTTCACCGGGTCCCTCGGCATGTTGTCCGAAGCCGCCCACTCCGGCTTGGACTGCGTTGCCGCGCTCCTCACCCTCATCTCCGTCCGCGTCGCCGACAAGCCGGCAGACGACGACCACCCCTACGGCCACGGCAAAATTGAAAATGTCTCTGCGGTGTTACAAACCACCCTCATGGTCGTCTCCGCCATCTGGATTTCCATCGAAGCCATCAAGCGCCTCATCCATCACGAGGACGATCTCCGCCTCTCCATCTGGCCCTTCCTCGTTCTGCTGCTCTCTATCGCCGTTGACATCTCGCGCGCCTCCCGTCTCAAGCGAACCGCAAAGAAATACGCCAGCCAGGCGCTCGCCGCCGACGCCGTCCACTTCAGCACCGACGTCCTTAGCAGCCTCGCCGTCCTCCTCGGCCTCGCCTGCGTCTGGCTCGCGCCCGTCCTGCAAATTCAGTGGCTCTCTTATGGAGACAGCGTCGCCGCCCTCGTCGTCGCCATCATCATCCTCGGCATCGCATGGCAACTCGCGCGCCCCAGCGTCGATCAGCTCCTTGACGTCGTCCCCGAGCCCGAGCGCCTCCGCATCATCCGCGAGCTCGAGCGCGTCCCCGGCGTCCTCGGCGTCGATCGCGTCCGCCTCCGCCGCTCCGGCGCCCGCTTTTACGCCGACATTTCACTCGGCATGGCTCGCACCCTCACCTTCCAGCGCACCGAGCAACTCGTCAGCGAAGCCACCGAAGCCGTCAACCGAGTCTTGCCCGACACCGACGTCGTCGTTCACACACTCCCCCGCGCCAGCCGCGGTGAAAGTATCTTTGACCGCATCCGCGCCGTCGCCTCTCGCCACAACGTTTCCGTCCACGACGTCAGCGTCCAGGACTTTCAGGGCAGCCTCCACGCCGAACAGCATCTCGAAGTCGGCGAGACCATGCAGCTCCGCGACGCCCATGACTTCGTTACCCGCGTCGAAGCCGAAATCATGCGCGAGTGTCCCGAGCTGGCCTCCGTCCTCACCCACATCGAAAGTGAGCCCGCACAAATTGAGCATCCCGTAACCATCGAACGCGATGACCATCTCGAAGCTCGACTCCGGCACTCTGCCAAACACGAACCCAACATCCTCGACGTTCACGACGTCACCGTCCGCAAAGTCGGCGAGCACATTTACGTCTCCTGCCACTGCACCCTGCGCGACGATCTCCCCATGGTCCAGGTCCACAACGTCATCACGTCACTCGAGGGCCGCTTCAAACTCGCCGCGCCAGAAGTCGCCCGCCTCTTCATCCACCCTGAGCCGCTGACCGACAACCGCCGATGAAAATCCGCATCAAGTGGAAGCCGCCCTCGGCCGTCAAATCGCGCACCCAGCGCGTCGCACAGCGCGTTGTCTTTTGTCTCTACCTCGTCACCCTCGCTCTGCTCACCGCCGCGCTCACCATGCGCTTCGCCGTCCACGGCACCGAGGTCCAAGTCCCCGACGTCGTTGGCCTGCCCGTCGCGGACGCCGTGCGCCACACCGCTGGCCAACATCTAAAAGCAACTGTTGCCGATCATTTTTATAGTCAGACCATCTCCGCCGGCAGCATCCTCTCGCAATCTCCCGCGGCGGGAGAAACCGTCCGCCGCGACTGGATCGTTCGCCTCGTCGTCAGCCTCGGCCCACAAAAAATTTCTATCCCCAACGTCATCGGCCTCACCCAGCGCGACGCCACGCTAGCCATTCGCGAAGCCCATCTCGACCTCGGCAACATCGCGGTGCTTGCGTACCCAGCGGCCAAACCCGGCACAGTCATTGCGCAGGATCCCCCGGGAGAAGATCACGGCGTCGATCGCCCCCGTGTCAGTTTGCTCATCGCCGCGCAGCCCGATTAGGTTTTCGTTTGAATTAGGGCCGCCGCAGCACAGCGACAAAAAATCCCTCGCAAGGATGCACGCCCGGCAGCGTCCGCAAATATTTTCCCTGCACCGCCGAGCTTTCCAACAGCTTTGCTCCGTCAGCCGTCAACCGCCCCTGCCGCGATAATTCCGCAAGCAGCCAGGCCATCGGCACAACTTCTGCCGCCGTATGCGATTTCAAAAAGCCATCAACCACGGTCTGGTTCTCTTCCGACTCCAGCGAACATGTCGAATACACCAGCACTCCACCAGGCCGCACGCGCTCCCAACACGAAGCAAGAATCGCCGACTGCCGCCGCGCCTGCTCCGCAAAATCCCCCTGCTGCAACCGCAACCGGATCTCAGGATTACGCGCAAGCGTCCCCGTCCCACTGCAAGGCACGTCGCAAAGAATAAGATCAAACGCAGGCACAAATGGCGCGCCAGCCGGAAGCTGCTCCCCATCCGCGCGCACCATCCTGATCCGCCCCGCCAGCGACTTCGGCAACAGCCGCTCCATTGTCTTCAGCCGCGTCCCGCTCACATCGCTCGCAAGAATCTCAACGTTCGGTAGCCGCTCCGCAAGAATCGCCGTCTTGCCTCCAGGCGCCGCACACGCATCCAGAACTCTCTCGGCGCCCGGCGCGGCAATAGCAGCAATCTCCGCCACCAACTGCGAGCCTTCATCCTGCACGCGCAACTCGCGCCGTCCCGCATCGTCCCCACTCTGCTGCACCCGCGCCGCCGCAGTCAGCAACGCTCCGGTTGAAGAACCCTCCGGCGCGTCTCTTCCCTCCGCAACGCGCACCACCGGAGTCGGCGCCTGCTGGTTGGCCATCGCAATCTGCTCGGCCGCATCCTGCCCATAAGTTTTCGCCCACCGCGCCATCATCCATTCCGGATGGGCCATCGCCGCAGCAACCTCAGCCCGCGGCGCTTCTGCGCGCGACAACTTTCGCAGCACCGCATTCACCAGCGCAGCCATCGCCGCGAAGTCGTGCATCTTTACGAGGTCAACACTCTCCGACAACGCCGCATGCGCCGGCACGCGATCCAGAAACCAAAGCTGATAGAGTCCGAGCCGCACCGCGATCGCAACCGGAGGCGCCAGCCGCGTCCCCGGCCGCAGCAACTGCGCAACTTCCGCGTCGAGCAAAAGCTGCCACCGCAGCGTCCCCATCACCAGCGTCGTCGCTAGCCCGCGATCCCGCGGTGTCAACCCGCGCAGCGCCTCGCCATGCAGAAGATCATCCGCATGCCGCGCCTCCACATCCACCCCAAGCAGGATGCGAAACGCCGCCAGCCGCGCCGGTGCTACCGCCATCAGGCTAATCTCTCTCCGGCCGTCAGTCTGTGTCCGCGCAAAAATTCCTCCGACGCCATCGCGCGCTTGCCCGCAGGCTGCACTTCCACCAGCTCGAGCCACCCACCCTCATCACAACAGACGAACAACTGCTTCCCATCCGCGCGCAAAGTCCCTGGCACAGCAGCCACACAAGCATCAGCTTTCCGCAATTTCACAAAAATAATCTTCTCCCCGCGAAATTCCGCAAAGGCTCCCGGCCACGGCTGAAATCCACGCCACCGGTTATAAATCTCCGCCGCACCGCGCGAAAAATCCACGCGCCCGTCTTCCCTCGTTAGTATCGGCGCCAGCGTCGCGGCGGCATCATCCTGCGCGACGGGCCGCGCACTTCCATCCGCCAGGCCACTCAGTGTCTCGATCAAAAGTTCGCCCCCGACTGCCGACAAACGCGGCAACAATTCCACCGCCGTCTCATCCTCACCGACAGAAATCTCCCGCCGCCGCAGCATCGGCCCCGTATCCAGTCCCTCGTTCAAAAGCATCGTCGTCACGCCGGTCACGCGCTCGCCATTCGCCAGCGCCCATTGAATCGGCGCCGCCCCGCGATACTTCGG
>Ga0302324_100003335_pt1 | contig 36306 bp, 31 predicted proteins | sample Palsa_T0_1_FD_201949 | JGI IMG/M metagenome (GOLD analysis project Ga0302324, IMG submission 201949) | Peat permafrost microbial communities from Stordalen Mire near Abisko, Sweden - Palsa_T0_1 | ecosystem: Environmental > Terrestrial > Soil > Palsa > Peat permafrost | place: Sweden: Abisko... | reverse complement strand
GCTCTAGGGGGGACTTGCCGTCCCCACACCATGCAGAATGAGGTCCCACAGCTCCTCGGCCTGCTCAGCCGGCTCCACCCGCATGGATGTGCCGCCGATCGTCGCCGAGAACGTGTTGAACATGATCGCCTCGAGCACCATGCCGGCGATCGTGCCGCTTCGGAGTCCGGGACGGATGACTCCTGCGGCGGCGGCCTCATCGAGCACCTCGCCGAACAAGGAGACCAACGGGGCAAAGGCTTGGGCCGCCTCGGCGGGATGCCTCGTGAGAAGTTGCTGGGCGAAGTCCACCAGCATGGGAGACGTCGGAGTCCAGTCCACCGGATCGCCCCCGGGAGCCGGCCGGCAGACGCGGTAGTACTCGACCACGAAGCGATGGAGGCGCTCGAGGGCGTCATCGTCGTCGGCGATCTTGTCCCGGAGAATCTCGGTGGTGGAGCGAACCGTCTCTTCGAACAGGGCCAGCAGCAACTCATGCTTGCCGCTGAAGTACTGGTAGAAGAGCCGAAGCGATTGGCCCGAGCGCTCGACCACCTCCTGGACGGTGAAGTCCTTGTGTAACTCCCCCTCGTTCATCAGCTCGAGGGCGGCGTCGAGGAAGCGCTGCAGGCGGCTCTCCGCTCGCGCTCGGGCGGAATCGAGGGATCGTGCCACCGCCCGCTCACGCCGGCTCACCCCGGCATCCGCCTTCGCCGGCTCGGCCTCCGCTGCTGTTTCCTTCATGATCCAGTGCCTGGGTGGAGAACTCGTATACCCATCAGTGAAAACCTCATGTCCGCGTAAACGTTACCTTGCCCCCGCCGCAACCCGAACCCATGCCGCCTATGCCGTTTCCTCGCGTGGCTTGAGGACCCGGTCCAGGTTGGCCCGCAGTTCGGGCGAGGTGAAGGACCTGTCCTCGGCGGCCAGCGCGAAATCCAGGGTGGCGACGATGGCCCGCTCGAGGTGGAGATTGAGAATGCGCTTGGTGTCCTCCACCGCCCGGCGGGGGAGCTTGGCGATGCGGTGGGCACAGGCGATCGCCTGCGCCAACACCTCGTCGTCGGCACAGACATGGTTCACCAGGCCCATTTCGGCCGCCCGCTGGGCTGGTATCCGGTCCCCGGTGAGGGCATACTCCTTGGCCAGCTGCAAGCTGGTCAAGAGGGGCCACGTCACCGGACCGCCGTCGGCGGCCACCAGGCCCATCATGACGTGCGGGTCGGCCAAGTGGGCGCTCTCGGCCATGTAGACGATGTCGGAGAGAGCGACGAGGCTGCATCCGAGTCCCACGGCCGGCCCGTTCACCGCGGCAACGATCGGAACACGGCATCCGGCCATCCCGGTGACGATCGCCTTGCCGTCCGTCAGCGTCTGGCGTCGAAGGTCCGAGTCGTGGGTCAACTCGTCGAGATAGGCAAAGTCACCGCCGGCAGAGAACGCCCGCCCGTTTCCGGTCAACACGACGGCGCGGACATCGTCATCGCCGTCGATCTGCGGGAACAACTCTGCCAACCCGCTGTGCAGGCCATGATTGGTCGCGTTGAGCTGCTCCGGGCGGTTCAGGCGGATGATCAGAATGGGCCCGTCCGCTTCGACCTGGAGCTCGGGGGTCAGGTCGTAGGTGCTCACGATGCCGCCAGGTGCAGGATGCGATCTGCGATCAGATTGCGCTGGATCTGAGACGTACCGCCCATGACGCTCTGAGCCCGTCCGTAGAGGTACACCTTGAGCCCGGTGTCGTCATCGGCGGGGTTGAGGCCGCCCACCGACAGGGCCGCGTTGCCGACCGCCTGCTCGGTCCACGTCATGAGCAACTTGTCGATAGACCCTTCGGGACCATGGGTTACGCCATCCAGACGTTCCGAGAGCCGTCGGCACACGTGCACGCGCAACATCTCCGCCTCGACGATGGCCCAGCCGAGGTCCCGAATCTGGTCCGCGTTGTACCGCGCCGGATCACTCCGCACCTGCTCCACCATGTCCTTCACCAACTTCTGGTAACGCCCGGCAAAACCGAGCTGCTGCGGTTCCCGCTCGTGACTGACAACGGTCATGGCGAGGGCCCATCCCTCCCCGGGCTGGCCGATCATGTTGGACGACGCCACCCGGGCGCCGTCGAAGAGAACTTCGCCGAACTCCTTGGTGATCCCGTTGATCATGGGTAGCGGCCGTTGCTCGATGCCCGGCTGGTCCATCGGGACTGCGAAGGCCGAGATGCCCTTGTGCTTGGCCGCGCCGGTGTCGGTCCGGGCGAGGACGAGGCACCACTCGGCGTCGTCGGAGTAGCTCGTCCAGATCTTGTGACCGGTGATGACGTACTCGTCGCCGTCGAGCTCGGCGCTGGTACGCAACGACGCCAGGTCCGAGCCGGCATCGGGCTCGCTGAAACCTTGGCACCACCGGTCCCGTCCGTTGACGATTCCGGGCAGGAACCGGCGCTTCGTCTCGTCACTCCCGTGCTCGAGTATTCCTTCGACCAGATAGCCCAGGCTCGGTCGCGGCGGGGCGCCGGCAGCGGCCAATTCCTCATCGACGATGACGTCGAACACGCTCGGGCGGCCTTGGCCGCCGATCTCCTCGGGCCACGTTGCCCCGAAGAAACCGCCGTCATAGAGCGACTGATGCCATGCCCGCTGGCCGGCCCAGTACTCGTCGTCAGTGGACGAGGCGGGCAACCGCGGGTTGTTGCTCGCCAGCCACTCCCGGAGGCGCGTGCGGAAGGCCGCCTCTTCGAGCGAGTCACCGAAGTCCATCAGTTGCTCCGATCCCGTAGTGAGCGAGAACCCGCCCCATGTTGACGCCCACGCCGCCGAGAACCTCGCTCGAAAGGAGTGCTCGACGGAGATGGACGTGCGCCAGGCATTCCCAGGTATTGCCGACGCCGCCGTGCACCTGGATCGACGTTTCGCAGACTGTGCGCGCCGCTCGGGCACAGTACGCCTTGGCCCGGGCAGCCGCGCCGAGCGCCTCTTCCGGGTCGAGAGCATCGACAGCCCACGCGGCATGCCGCGCCACGCTGCGGGAGCCCTCCATCAGCACCAACGCGTCGGCCAGGAGATGCTGGACCGCCTGGAACGAGCCGACCGACCGACCGAACTGTTGACGCGAAGAGGCGTAGCCCGTTGCCAGTTCGACCGCCCCTCGCATGATCCCGACCAGGTCGGCACAGGTCAATGCCAGCCCGAGTGCAGCGCAAGTCGCCCGGTCGTCGCTCGAGAGCGCCCGACCTTGTTGATCGATCACGGCGACGGGTGACGCCGAACCGACGACCGCGCTGGGGCGGGTCAGATCCACGCCGACCGCAACCGACGCCACCGGAACCGAGGCCAGTACGAAAGCGTCATTATTTTCTCGGGCCACGAGAACGAGGGCAGATTCCGCTCCCTGGGCGTCGATGGCGACCGATCCGTCTTGTAGCCCGCCGACGGCAACGGCGAATTCGGACAGCGATGGCGCCAGGACCACGGTCTCACCGGCTGTTGCTGCAGGTGCCGACGCCAGGCGCCGCAATTCCGCCGCCAGCGTCGGACCGAGGAACGGCGCATCGGCCAGACCATGCCCCAGTTCTTCGGCGACGATCGCCGCTTCGACACCCGAGGCGAGCGGCGCTCCGTCGACTTCGGGCACCCGCAGATCGCGCCAGCCCGAGGCGACAACGGCCGCTTCGAGCTTCTCGGCTCTCTCGAGGTCGTCGAGCTGTCGCACGGTCCGGGGCCCGAGCCGGTCGACGACGAGTGAGACCGACTCACGCAGTGCCTCTTGCACCGGGGAAAGCCGGACGTCCATCAGGTGTCTTCCCCACCGTCGGCCAGCAACGGAGTCCACTGGTCTCGAAGTGTGCGGCGCAGCACCTTGCCAGAAGGCAGGCGCGGGATCGTGTCGGCGAACACAACCCGTCGCAGGTGCTTGTACGTAGCCAGGGTACCGGCCACGAACTCTTTGAGCTCGTCTTCGGAGACCGGCTGATCGGGATGAGGCTGCACGACCGCCACGGGCCGTTCGCCTGCACGCTCGTCGACCAGGCCGAACACGGCGCAGTCCACGACCGCGGGGTGTCCGTGCAGGACTCCCTCGATCTCGGCCGGAGCAACCTGAAAGCCGTTGACCTTGATCATCTCCTTCGAGCGGTCGGTGAGGTGGACCCACCCTCGTGATTCCAACCAGCCCACGTCCCCCGTTCGATACCAGCCGTCGGAGAACGCCGCAGGGGTCTCCTCTTCGGGCAGGTAGCCCACCATCACCGAGGGGCTGAGCACTTGGATCTCGCCGATCTCGCCGGGTCCAAGGATGGCACCAGTGTCAAGGTCGGCCACGCGCAGCGTGACCCCCGCAGGGGGCAATCCGGCCGAGTCGAGCCGCCACTCCCCCGGCCGATCGACCGGGTTGGCCGCGATGACCGGGACCTCACTGGCGCCGTAGGCGGGGAGCCAGCGCACACCGGTACGCGCCGAGACGACGGTCGCCACGGCCTCACTCACGGGCGTGGCGCCCCACATGATGTAGCGCAACGAGGACAGATCGAACTCCTCGAGGCGAGGGTGGTTCGCCATTGCCAGGGCGATCGGCGCCACCGCCATCTCGAGCGTCATGTGCTCGGCCTCAATGAAGTGGAGCACCTCGTCGAGGTCGAACCGGCGGTGCAACCGGACGGTGGAGCCCGCCCACGTGGCGGCCAGCAAGTTCAGCAGACCGAGGATGTGCGATGGCGGCGTCGTTACCTGGAATCGGTCGGTTGGGCCAAGGCCGAGTGCCTGGCACCAGTGCGCGGTGGCGCAGCCCATCGAACGATGCGTGTGCCGGACCGCCTTGGGAAGCCCGGTCGTTCCCGAGCTGAACACCAACACCGCCTCGTCGGTGTCGCTCACAGCGCCGGTCGACTGGTTCCCGATCCGGCCCGCCGGCGCCGCCTCGAACGCCTGCCGGCGGTCGAGGTCCGTGACACCGCCCTCTCCGAAGAGCTCGCCCAGCAGCGCCACGGATGGACCATCCGCCACCGCGTGGGTCGGAGCCGTGAGTTCGAGCGCATGCCCGACCTCACGTGCCTTCCACGCCGGGCTGATGAGCACCGAAGCGGCGCCGATCTTGCTGATGCCGTTGACGGCGACGATGAATTCCGGGCGGTTCGACGTCATCAGCGCCACGCGGTCACCAGTGCGGACGCCGTGGGCCACGAGGTGCCGCCCGAAAGAGCTGCTGGACTCGTCGAGGTGGCGGAAGGACCAGGGCCGGTCACCGGCCCACACCGCATCGCGGTCACCGAATCGTGACGCGGCGCGCTCGAGGGCATGGTGCATCAGGGCCGCTGTCATCGGAAACATTCTTCTCGTTTGTGAGATCGACGTCAACATCTGAAGAATGTAGGATTCTCAAAATGGCTAAGCGGATAACGTAGCCCATGCTCTCCGGTCCCACCGACCCCGACGTGCGCCAAGAGATCGTCGAGACGGTCCGGCGCTTCGTGGCCAACGAGGTGGTCCCCGTCGCATCCGATCTCGAGCACGAGGACCGTTTCCCGGTCGAGATCGTCCAGCAGATGCGGGACCTCGGTCTCTTCGGTGTGACCATCCCCGAGTCATACGGGGGCTTGGGCCTCGACCTCCTGACCTACATCGGCGTCATTGAGGAGCTGGCCTATGGCTGGATGAGCCTGACCGGCATCATCAACACCCACACCATGGCGGCCACGCTGATCATGGCCCACGGAAACGAGGAGCAGAAGCAGCGCTGGCTACCCGTCCTCGCCTCCGGTGACCGGAGGGGGGCCCTGTCCCTCTCCGAACCCGACGCCGGCAGCGACACGCGCAACATTTCCTGTCGCGCCACTCGGGACGGCGACGAGTACGTCGTGAACGGCACGAAGGCGTGGGTCACGAACGGCGAACGCTCGAGCCTTGTCGCCCTGGCCGCCCGCACCGATGAGGGCATCTCGGCCTTCATCGTCGAGAAGGAGCCAGGTTCGGGGTTCGAAGGAATCTCGGTCAGCAAGCACGTCAGCAAGTTGGGTTATCGGGGCGTCGAGACCGTCGAGATGTCCTATGTGGACCACCGGATCCCTGCCGCCAACCTCATCGGCGAGGCGGGACGGGGTCTGCCCCAGATCCTGAGTGTGCTCGAGGTGGGTCGCATCAACATCGCCGCACGGGCCGTCGGCGTGGCGCGGGCCGCCTTCGACGCCGCATTGCGCTACGCCCAAGAGCGTGAGACCTTCGGTAAGCCCATCGGCGAGCATCAAGCGATCCAGCTCAAGCTGGCGGACATGGCGACCCGGCTGCAGGCGGCTCGGCTCCTGACAAAGGATGCGGCGGAGCGGAAGACCGCCGGTCTCCGTTGTGACGTGGAGGCCGGCATGGCCAAGCTCTTTGCCAGCGAGACCGCCCTCGAACTTGCGACCGAGTCCATGCGCATTCATGGCGGCGTCGGCTACACGACCGACCTGCCCGTGGAGCGCTACTACCGAGACGCCCCGCTGATGGTCATCGGTGAGGGAACCAACGAAATTCAGCGTCTGGTCATCGCCCGCGGTCTGATGGCTCGGGCGCGGGCGGTCTAACCGCTTAGCGCGGATCCGGATCGGTCCCGGACTCCGGGCTGCGCGGCGGCGGTCCGGCGGCCGATGTCGCACCCCGACGACGGTAGCCGTCGCCCCGGGACAGTTCCTCGAGGATCTCGGCCGTGTGATCCCCGAGCTGGGGTACCCCGACGGCACGTCTGGAGATCGTGTCGGAGAAGGTGACCGGCCCGTTCATGGATCGCAGCGCGCCCCCCTCGACCTCCACGAAGCCGTCGTTTGCGAGCAGCTGCGCGTCCTCGACGACCTGGGCCGGCGTCTGCACCGGCGCCCACCACACACCCTCGGCATCGAATCGCTCCGCCCACTCGGAGAGCGGCCGTTCTGCAATGGCCGCATCGAGCAGAGCAATGATCTCGACCCGACTCCTTCGGATGGCGACCGCGCTGGAGAAGCGCTCGTCGTCGAGCCATTCGGGGTGACCAAGAGCGCGGCAGACGTGTCCTATGTGCCGTGCCGCCTCCAGGCCGGTGAGGAAGAACCAGCGCCCGTCCGCGGCGCGATAGGGGTTCATCAGGGGTGACTGGTTGCGATGGCGAGGTTCGGCCCCGGAGACCTTGCCCAACGCCATCTGCAATCCCAGATCCCAGCCGAGCACATAGGCACCGGTGCGGAGTAACGACACCTCGACCACGCGACCGGTTCCAGTTTCCCGCTGCTGGAGCACGGCCCCCAGAATTCCCGCCAGGGCGGCGAGACCCGTGATGTGGTCTCCGACGCCCCCGCGTGCGTTGAGCGGGGACCCGTCATCATCCGCCATCTGACTGGAGAGACCCGAGCGGGCCCAGAACGCACCGATGTCGTAGGTGGGCCGGTTGCGGTCCTCACCGCGGAGGCCGTAGCCGCTCACACTGCAATAAACGAGGCGGGGGTGTCGGCTCACGGTCGCCTCGGGCTGCAGGTCGAGTTTGTCGAGCGCGTCGGGTCGGAGGTTGCTGATGAAGACGTCGGCCGTGGCCAGGAGATCCTCCAGATGCTGACGATCGCCGGCTTCGCCGAGATGCAACACGATGCTGCGCTTCCCTCGGTTGTCGAGAGCAAACGCGGGGTTTGGAAGGTCACCGCCGATCCCGATGGAGCCGAACACGTTGCGCATGGGATCCCCTGACGGGGCTTCGACCTTGATCACGTCGGCTCCCCAATCGGCTAGCAGCGCGGCAGCCGACGGCGCGGCGACCCACACCCCGAGCTCGACAACCCGCAGGTCGGCGAGTGACGAGAGACCGAACGACTCGTCGCCGTTCAAGCGGAAGCGCCGCACGGGCGTTGGGCCGCACGTTGTCGGAGAAGGTCCTTCACGACCTTGCCGGTCGCGTTGAGCGGCAGCTGGTCGACAAACTCCACCGCCCGGGGCACCTTGAAGTTCGCCATCTGGTCGCGGCTCCAGCCGATGATGTCCGCCTCCGTCCCGACGGAACCGGGCTTCATGACAACGAACGCCATGCCAACTTCGCCCAGACGCGCTTCGGGAATGCCGATCACGGCAACCTGGAGGATGTCGGGGTGACGGAGCAGGGCGTTCTCGATCTCGGCCGGATAGGCATTGAAGCCTCCGACGATGAACATGTCCTTCGACCGGCCGACGATGCGCAGGTAGCCGTCCGCGTCGACGATGCCCACGTCGCCGGTCCGCAGCCATCCTTCGGACGAAAGGGTTTGCGCCGTCGCCGCCGGATCGTCGAGGTAATGCGACATGATGCTCCCGCCCCGCAGGACGATCTCTCCGGCGGACCCGGGCGCCACATCGGACCCCTGGGGGTCGACGATGCGCAGCTCGAACCCGGGCCGGGCACGACCCACGGTCGTGGCAATGGTCTCCACGTCATCGCCGGGCGCGGTCGCCGCCGCCGTACCGGCTTCGGTGAGCCCGTAGCCGGTGATGACGACGGAGAAAGGCAATTCGCCGTCGACCCGCCGGATGAGTTCGACCGGTATGTCGGCTGCACCGGTCACGGCCACCCGGAGAGTCGACAGGTCGTAGTGGTCGCGCCGTGGGTGGTTGAGGATGCCCTGATAGAGCGTGGGCGGGCCCGGCAAGACCGTCACCCCCTCCTCGGCCACCACCGAGAGCACGACATCTACATCAAAGACAGCCTGCGGAATCATGGTCGCCCCGGCGCACACCGCCGCGAGTATCCCGGCCTTCAGGCCGAACATGTGGAAGTAGGGATTCACCATCAGGTACCGGTCATCGGCATGCAGCCCGGTCATCGCCACCCAATCGGTGGCCACACACAGCGTGCGGCCATGGGTCTGCACGACGCCCTTCGGGAAGCCAGTCGTACCCGAGGTGAACAGGATGTCGGAGGGGTCGTCCGGGCCCACGGCCACGCTGCGCCGATCGACCTCGGCCACCGCGGCATCGGTAGCGCCAGTGATGAAGTCATTCCAGGAATGGGTGCCCGGCACCGTAACGCCGCGCGCGATCACGATGGTGTTCAGATCCGGGAGATCGACGCCGGTGTCCGCCAGCATGGCCGCGTAGTCCGTACCGAGGAAGTCCGTCACCGTAACGAGGGCCTTGGCCCGGCTGCGCGACAGGATGTCGGCTGCTTCGGCCCCTTTGAACCGCGTGTTCACGGGGACCAGGACGGCGCCCGCCTTGAAGAGCCCGAGCGCCGCGACGACCCACTCGGCACTGTTGAAGGCCCAGATGGCGACGCGATCGCCCGGCTCGACTCCCGACAGAACCAGGGCGGCACCGAACTCACGGGCCCGCTCCACGAGCTCCGCATAGGTCCAACGGGCGTCACCGTCGATGAGTGCCGGTCTCGACCCGAATCGGTCGGCGGCGGCGTCAACCATGGAGGGGATGCTTCTCCACCCGCCGGTGCGGGCAGGCGTCATCGCCTCAATATAACGTCGTCGACCTTCATCAGGCGGGCCAGATTGCCACCCATGATCTTCTGCACCGACTCTTCGGGGAGTCCGTCCAGCTCCTTGACGTAGCTCGCCGGATCCGCCAGGCCTTCGGGATGGGGATAATCCGAGCCGAAGAGCACTTGGTCGACGCCGACGAGCTGTGCCAGCGCTCCGAGATCCTCCTCCCAGAATGGGCTGATGTAGATGTTGCGCTTGACGACATCGATGGGGTTCTCGAGGAAGTCCTGCGGCATCTTCTTGTAGACGTCAGCCATGTTCTTGAGGAGTGGCTCGACCCAGCTGCTCCCGTTCTCGATGACGGCCACCTTCAAATCGGGAAAGCGAGAAAGTGCGCCGTGACAGACGAGGGCGGCGACCGAGTCTTCGACCGGCCGCCAGGCGGACAGCATGCGGAAAGCCTGGGGCTGGAACGGCAACATCTCACTCGCGCTGCCTATCCAGTCGTTCGTGTAGCGCTCGTAGCCGCTGTCCGACGAGTGCATCGCCACCAGGATGTCGTGCTCGACCACCTTCGCCCAGAAGGGATCGAACTCCGGGAGGCCAAACGAGCGCGGCCCGCGGTAGCCGGGGACCGGGGCGGGACGTATGAGGACGACCCTCGCCCCGCGCTCCACCACCCACTCGAGCTCCTCGATGGCTCGCTCGACGATCGGCAGCGTGATGACCGGTGTGGCGAAGATCCGGCCCTCGTAGTCGAACTGCCAGGTCTCGTATATCCACTCGTTCAAAGCATGGATCACGGCGTGCATGACCTCCGGGTCGTCGCGCAGCCGTTCCTCCACCAGACTGGCGAGCGTGGGGAACATGAGCGCACGGTCGAGGCCCTGCTCGTCCATCAGTTGGATCCGGGCGGAGGGCTCCCGGAACGCCGGGATGGACCGTATGGGTTCGCCGAAGATCTGCCGGAAGCTCTTCCCGTCCGGATTGCCCTTGCGGTAATAGTCCTCCTGGGCGCCGGGCCGAGCGACGACCTCGAACGTGGGGTTCGGGATGTACTCGCTGATCTGGCCGCGGACCACGATCTTGGTCCGGCCCCGTACCTCCACGTAGTCGATCACGGAGCGATAACGGTCGGGGAGGAACTTCGTCAGAGAATCGCGGGTCTCGTAGAGGTGGTTGTCGGCATCAAAGACCGGGGTGTCGAGTGCTCGCATCGCCATGGTGCCCTCTCTCTCGCTGCTGAGAACGACATTATTTCATGTAGAGAGTACCGTTGCACGGTAAATCCGGCCGATCACTACGCCTGCGTCGATCGCCGGGGGATAGAGCGTTGCCGAGACTCGCAGCCGCCAGCCCACGTCAACTGGCGCGTCTCGTGGTGGTGTGAGAACCTTGTTCTTGTCTGAGACCATCGTTCATTTCGCCCGTCTCGAGATGGCAGCGCCGGCAAGGCGTGGGGATTCGTGATCGGGAGAACGACGCTGTTCATTGGCGGGCGGGCCGACTCCGATCATCACCGCACCGAGGAGATTGGGATGACTGCAACCGACGCGGACCTCTATTACGACCCGTACAACTTCGATATCGACTCCGATCCCTATCCCGTCTGGAGGCGCCTGCGCGAAGAGCGGCCCCTGTATTACAACGAGGACTACGACTTCTACGCGCTGAGCCGGTACGCCGACGTCGAGCGTGCCCTCATCGACTGGGAGACGTACAGCTCTGCCAAGGGAACCGTGCTCGAGCTGATCAAGAGTGACATGGAGATCCCGCCCGGATCGATGATCTTCGAGGATCCCCCCGGGCACAACATGCACCGCAGCCTGCTTTCCCGGGTTTTCACGCCACGCAAAATGAACGCCATCGAGCCCAAGGTTCGAGAGTTCTGCGCCCGCAGCCTCGACCCGCTGATGGGGTCCGGTGGGTTCGACTTCATCGCCGACCTGGGCGCGCAGATGCCCATGCGCACCATCGGCATGCTGCTCGGCATTCCCGAGCAGGACCAAGAGGCGATCCGGGACCGGATCGACGAGGGACTCCGGCTCGACGAGGGGACGATGCCCGACGTTTCCCACTTCGGCGCAGAGGATCAGACGAGCAGCTTCGATGCGTACATCGACTGGCGAGCGGAGAACCCTTCGGACGACCTGATGACCGAGCTCCTTCAAGCCGAGTTCGAGGACGAGACCGGGACGACGCGCCGGCTCAGCCGGACCGAGGTCATCAACGTCGTGAACCTCATCGCAGCGGCTGGGAACGAGACGACGACACGCCTCATCGGATGGACCGGGAAGGTGCTCGCTGAATATCCAGACGAGCGCCGCAAGCTGGTCGAGGACCGGTCTCTCGTCCCCGCCGCAATTGAGGAGCTCCTCCGCTTCGAATCTCCGTCGCCAGTCCAGTCCCGGTACGTCAGGCAGGACGTCGAGCATCACGGCCAGGTTGTGCCGGCCGGAAGCGCGATCGTGCTGCTGAACGGCTCTGGAAACCGCGATGATCGCAAGTTCGCCGATGGCGATCGCTTCGACGTCACCCGCAAGATCGATCATCACCTGGCCTTCGGTTACGGCCTGCACTTCTGCCTCGGTGCGGCACTGGCTCGCTTGGAGGGTCGGGTGGCCCTCGACGAAGTCCTCCAGCGCTTCCCCTCGTGGGAGGTCGACTGGGACAACGCCAAGCAAGCTCGCACGTCGACGGTACGGGGATGGGAGCGACTCCCGGTGTTCGTCTCCTGACGCAAACCTCGATGGTGATCGAGAGAAGGAAGGATCCGTGAGGACTGTCGTTGTTGGTGCATCGAGTGGGCTGGGCCGTTGCATTGCCATCGGCCTCGGGAAACGAGGCGCACGCGTGGCATTGCTGGCGCGCCGAGGTGCGCGCCTGGCCGACGCCGCCAAGGAAGCCGGTGCCGGTGCGTTGCCGATCACCTGCGACGTCACGGATGAGGCGTCGGTGACGGCGGCAATCGAGCAAGCGGCCGGAGAGCTGGGCGGGATCGATGCCCTGGTCTACGCAACCGGAATCGGTTCGCTCTCCCGTCTGGCGGACGTCGACGCCACGGCATGGCGACAGCTGTTCGACACCAACGTCATCGGGGCCGCGCTCGTGACGGCCGCCGCGGTGCCTCATCTCACAGCTTCGAGCGGCACGGCGGCATACCTCTCTTCGGTCAGTGCCTCGCTGACGCCACCATGGCCGGGCCTCGGCGCCTATGCCGTGAGCAAGGCCGCACTCGACAAGCTGGTGGAAGCGTGGCGAGCCGAGCACCCGCTCATCGCATTCACCAGGGTCACCGTGGGCGATTGCGCCGGGGGTGAAGGTGACTCGATGACGGAGTTCAACGCCGGCTGGGACCCCGACCTCGCCGTCGAGATGGGGACGATCTGGATGACTCGCCAATACCTGGCGGGCTCCCTTATGGAGGTCGACGAGCTCGTGAACGTCCTCGACGGCATTCTTCGTTGCGGTCCGAGCGCCAACATTCCCTTTGTGGCTGTTACCCCTCGGCTGCCCGCATGAGGTCCAGCCGGTGGGAACCGGAAGGCGTTGCCCTTTGAGGTCCTGGGCCCTCATGTGGGGCGTGCGGAGCAGCGAGAAGATGGCGTTGCACCATGACGACGAGAGAGAGGCGGCCGGTGAACGAACTCGATGAGATAGAGAAACTCAAGCAGCTCAAGGCTCGCTATTTCAGGACGATGGATACCAAAGACTGGACGGCGATGCGTGCCGTGTTTGCCGATGACGTCGTCATGGACACGACTGCATCGGGTGGGAGCCTGACTGTCGGGGCGGACGCGTTCATGGCGTATCTCGAACCGACCCTCCGTGATGCCGTAACCGTCCACCACGGTCACATGCCCGAGATCGAAGTGATCTCACCGTCCACCGCCAGCGGCGTCTGGGCTCTGCAAGACATCATCGTGTGGCCCGACGGGACCCGCATGCATGGCTACGGGCACTATCACGAGACATACGAGAAGAGCGATGGAAAGTGGCGGATCAAGACCTCCACCCTGACCCGCCTGCACATGGACTTCACCGGCGCAAAAACATGACTGATCCTGACGTTCCAACCGTGACGGCCTGCCAACCCTCGTCGCTGGAAACGATATTCTTCCGATTAAATAACGGCACTACCATCAGTCGGGACACCCCGCCAAGGAGGGACGTCGAGTGGATCACACCCTGATCGACCCGGAAACGAACATGTTGATCGACGGCAAGCTCGTCGAAGCACAGACGGGCAAGACCTTCGAGAACGTCAATCCAGCCACGGAGGAAGTGCTCGGGCGCGTTGCCGATGCGTCTGCGGGCGACATGCAGCGGGCCATCACCGCGGCACGACGCGCCTTCGACGAAACCGACTGGGCCACGAACCGTGCCTTGCGAAAGCATTGCCTCGAGCAACTGCAGGAAGCGCTCGAGGACGAGCAGGAGCAACTGCGCGAACAGCTGATACTCGAGGTGGGCTGCCCGCGGATGCTGACCAACGGGCCGCAGCTGGCCGCCCCTCTCGGCGACGCCCTCCGCTATCCGTCCAAGATGATCGATGAGTTCGAGTGGGAGACTCGATTGCCAGATGCCGCTGACTTCCGTGGCGGGAGGAACGCACGCCTGGTGGTCAAGGAGCCCGTGGGGGTCGTCGGAGCCATCACACCGTGGAACTTCCCCTTCGAGGTGACGTTGGCCAAGCTCGGCCAGGCTCTGGCCACCGGGAACACCGTCGTCCTGAAGCCGGCTCCTGACACCCCGTGGAACGCTACGTTCATCGGCCGGCTCGTCGCCCAGCGCACCGACTTCCCGGCGGGCGTCCTGAACGTCGTCACCTCCTCGGACCACCTGGTCGGAGAGGAATTGACTATCTCCCCGCTGGTCGATTTGATCTCCTTCACCGGCTCCACCGCCGTCGGAAAACGGATCATGGAGAAGGGTGCGGCCACCATGAAGCGGCTGTTCCTCGAACTGGGCGGCAAATCGGCCGCCATCGTGCTCGAAGACGCCGACTTCGACTCGGCCCTCATGGTGGGGCTCGCGGTCTGCGCGCACGCCGGACAGGGATGCGCCATCCCTACCCGCATGCTCCTGCCCCGCTCCCGCTATGCGGAAGGCGTCGAACGGCTCAAGGGGTACCTGTCGATGGTGCCCCACGGAGATCCCCAGCGCGACGACGTGATGATGGGGCCGCTCATCAGCGAGAAGCAGCGGAGTCGAGTGTTGGGCTACATCGAGTCGGGCGTGCGGGAAGGCGCGACACTGGCCCTCGGCGGGGGCCGCCCGCAAGACCAGCCCAAGGGATTCTTCGTCGAGCCCACCATGTTCACCGACGTGGACAACTCCATGACCATCGCTCAGGAGGAGATCTTCGGTCCCGTGCTCGTCGTCATCCCTTTCGAGGATGATGACGACGCCGTCCGCATCGCCAACGAGAGCTCCTACGGACTGAGCGGGGCCGTCTCCTCGGGCTCATTGGAGCGTGCACTTTCGGTGGCACGACGTGTCCGTGCCGGCACCATGGGCGTCAATGGCGGCGTCTGGTACGGCGCTGATGTCCCCTTTGGCGGATTCAAGGACAGCGGGATCGGCAGACAGAACGGGATTGCGGGATTCGACCAGTATCTCGAAGTGAAGTCGATCGCCTGGCCGAGTTCCTGAGCCGGTGGTCCCATCGATCTCGGCATGGCCGGGCCTACCCAATGGAGTTGACGAATGAGCGCAGTCATGCAGGGAGTCCGGATCCTCGAGGTGGCGGAGCACACGTTCGTGCCGGCGGCGTCGGCATTGTTGTCGGACTGGGGTGCCGAGGTCATCAAGATCGAACATGTCGAGCGCGGGGACGCCATGCGTGGGTTGGCGTCCACGGGGCTCTCTGTCGTCCCGAAAGACGTCCATGTCCTTCTCGAGCACTCCAACCGGGGTAAGAGGAGCCTGGCTCTCGACCTGACCACAGCCGACGGGATCGACATCCTCTACAGGCTCGCCGCCACGTCGGACGTCTTCCTCACCAACAAACTCCCGAGTGTCCGCCAAAAGCTCCACATCGACGTCGACGATATTCGAGCCCACAACCCCCGGATCATCTACGTGCGCGGCACCGGCCAGGGCGATCGGGGCGTCGATGCCGACAAGGGCTCGTATGATTCCCTGGCCTTCTGGGCCCGCTCGGGCGTGGCCGCCGGGGCCCAGCGGCCCGAGTACGACCTCGTGCCCGTCCCGCCCGCTCCCGGATTCGGTGACTCCATCGGCGCCATGACCATCGCGGGTGGGATCATGGGCGCGCTCTACCACCGGGAGCGCACGGGCGAGGCGTCAATCGTGGACGTGTCGCTGTTCGGGGTGGGCCTGTGGGCCATGGGTCAGGCCCTCGCCCTCTCGCTCCTGCTCGAAAAGCCGTGGGCGCCGCCTCCGGCCGACGCCATGGGGACGAACCCGCTGACACGGACGTATGAGACCAAGGACGGCCGCGTGCTCTGGTTCACCTGCCTGCAGGCGGGCAAGTACTGGCCTACTCTCTGCCGGGCGATCGGCCGCCCCGAATTGGCCAGCGACACCCGGTTCGCAGATCACGCTTCGCTCATGACCAACAACATCGCCGCCTCCGAACTCCTGCACGAGGTCTTCGCGAGTGCAACCCTGGCGGAGTGGCGCCAACGGCTGGCTTCCTTCGACGGCCAATGGGCGGTCGTCCAGGACACGATCGAGGCGGCGTCAGACCCCCAAGCCATTGCGAACGGCTACGTCCAGGAATGCCTGACCTCTTCGGGCGTGCCGTTCAAGCTGGCGACCGCACCGGTGCAGTTCGACGAGGAACCACCGGTCCCCCACCGCGCCCCGGAACTCAACGAGCACGGCGACGCCATTCTGGAAGAGCTGGGGTTCGACTGGGACGCCGTCGTGGACCTCAAGGTCCGCGGTGTCGTGGCCTGACCGGGCGGCAACATGATCAAATACCACTAGGAATCTCAAGAGAGGATGCACGTGACGTTGTTCGATGCTTTTCGTTATGACGGTAAAAGGGCGCTTGTGGTGGGTGGAGCCACCGGGATGGGAGCGGCGACGGCTGAGGTGCTTCAGTCCGCAGGCGCCGAGGTGGTGGTCATGGACTACGCCGAGATGTCCCTGCCCGGGGCCAAGGCGATCCACGTCAACCTGGCCGAGCGCGACTCGATCGATGCTGCCCTCGAGCAGCTCGGCGGACCGGTGCACGCACTGTTCTCGTGCGCCGGGGTGGCCGACGGCACCCCCGGTATCGAGAAGATCAATTTCATCGGCCATCGTCACATGATCGATCGGCTCCTGGCCGCTGACTTGATCCCCCGGGGGTCGGCCATCGGATTCATCTCGTCTGCGGCCGGGCTGGGATGGGAATCCAACCTCGCTCGGATCAAGGAATACCTCGCCACCCCCGATTTCGACAGCGCCGTGGCCTGGGTGGCGGCGAACGGCGGGGCGGACTACATGTCGACGAAGCAAGCGATATGTGCCTACGTGTCCTGCCAAGCCCTTCCCATGCTCAAGCGTGGTATCCGGATCAACGCCATCTGCCCCGGCCCAACCGACACGCCGCTGGCCCGGGCCAATGAAGAGATGTGGCTGGGCTTCGGGTCCGACTACCGCAGCGAGGTCGGCGTGGAAGCGGCGACCGCCTTGGAGCAGGCGTATCCGCTGGTCTTCCTCTGCAGCGCAGCGGCGGCATCGATCAACGGGATCACACTCATCACCGACAGCGGATATTTCGCCGCCGGCATCACCGAGGTCTTCCCGGCGGCCACTCCGGTAGCCAACTTCCTCCTCGGCCGCATGTGACGGGTCGCCACGCGGGGTTGTCCGCCGATCAGGTGGCCCGCGTATGACTGGATCGACCGCGGACCTCTGGGACGTGATGTCGACGGCCCGCACGATCCGTCGTTTCACCGACGAGCCGGTCGACGACGCCATTCTGGCCCGGTGCCTGCAGGCCGCGACCTGGGCGCCATCCGGAGCGAACGCACAGCAGTGGCGGTTCGTCGTCCTCCGCTCACCGGAGCTGCGGGCGGTCGTCGCGACGGCGGCGGCGCGGGCCCTCGAGGCGATCGAGCCCGCGTACCGGATGACACGACCCGCCGCTGACGACGACAGCCGGCGAGCACGCTCCAATCGAGCGACCTATGAACTGCACGATCGGGCTGACGCCTTCACCTCGGTGTTGTTCGCGCAACAGCGCTTTCCCCAAGCCTCGGAGCTCCTGCTCGGAGGTTCCATCTTCCCGGCGATGCAGAACTTCCTCCTGGCGGCACGCGCCCTCGGCCTCGGCGCATGCCTCACCAGCTGGGCCTCCTATGGGGGCGAGCCGTTGCTTCGTGAAGCCGTAGGGGTTCCCGACGATTGGATGCTCGCCGGGCACGTCGTGGTGGGTTGGCCTCGGGGAAAGCACGGACCAGTTCGCCGCCGCCCGCTCTCCGACGTCGTATTCCTCGACCGTTGGGACGAGCGGGCAAACGCCATCGTGGGGGACGTCGCCGAACGCCCGTCCGGCTAGTTCCGTGTGCCGGGGGGTGACCGGGGAGCCACGGCCAATCATTCGTCTGCGAGGAGGAGTCCCTCATGTCAACCAACGAACCCGCCTCAGGCCAGCCCGGTTTGCCGCCCAGGATGCCGAGCGTGAGCGAGGTCGTGGGCAGCGATAGGCCGCACCTGGGGCGCTGGCTCGAGGATCTGCCCGCTGGTTTCGTCATCGATCACGCCGTCACGCGCACCATCACCGAGTCCGACAACACGCTGTTCTCCGTCATGACGATGAACCCGCAGCCGCTGCATCTCGACGAGTCCTTCGCCGCCACCTCCGAGTTCGGGACCAGACTGGTAAACAGCCTCCTGACACTCTCGCTGCTGATCGGGCTCTCCGTCTATGAGACCACGCACGGCACGACGGTGGCCAATCTGGGCTTCGACGAGATCAGCTTTCCCACACCCGTCTTCATCGGAGACTCGATACGGGCCCAGACCCAGGTCGTTTCGAATCGTCCGTCGTCCAGCCGGCCGTCGCAGGGCATCGTCGTGTTCGAGCACCGAGCCTTCAACCAGCACGGCGCACTCGTCGCCGCCTGCCGGCGATCGGCTCTCATGCGCTGCCGACCGGAGTGAACGTGCCGTGGCGAAGCATGCTGTTCGTCCCGGGCAACAGACCGGATATGGCCGCAAAAGCGCCGCGGTCGACGCCCCACGTCGTCGTGCTCGACCTCGAAGATGCGGTTCCTCCGGCGGGAAAGCTCGGCGCCCGCCAGACGATGCGCGAAGCTGCAGCCCAACTGAGCGGGCTCGTGCCGGTATGCGTGCGCGTCAACCCGCCCGCCACGCCCTGGTTCGCGGATGATGTCGCATCGTTACCAGAGGGGTTGGCCGCCATCGTCGTCCCGAAGGTCGAAACCGCGCACCAACAGCGACAGGTGTGCCAGGCACTGGACGGACGGCCCGTCGTCGTCGGACTGGAGACCGTGCGGGGCGTGGCGGATGCCCGAGAGCTGCTCGACCCGCCCGTGGTGGCCTGTTACTTCGGGGCCGAAGACTACATAGCCGACCTCGGTGGCGTGAGGACCGCGTCGAATGACGAGGTCTCCTTCCCGAGAGCCTTGGTCGCCATGGCGGCCCGGCTGGCCGGGATAGCGGCGCTCGACATGGTCACGCTCGATTTCGGGGACGACGAGCGCTTTGTCAAAGAGGCGCGAGAGGCCCGGGCCCTCGGCTACGCCGGCAAGATGTGCATCCACCCGGCGCAGGTGCAATTGGCCAACCACGCATTCCGCCCCTCAGCCGAGGAGCTGGCGTGGGCGCACCGCCTGTTGGCGGCCTTCGAGCAATCGGCCGGCGTGACCATCGCATTCGAGGGGCTGATGGTCGACGAAGTCGTGGCCGCCCGGGCTCGGGCGATTGTCGCCGCGACGGAGGATCCGTGACTCCTGATCGGCCGCACGTGCTCTGGTCCCCACCCGACGACGTCCGCGCGTCCACCGTCGTGGGCCGGTATCTGTCGTGGCTGAGCGAGGTGCGTGGCCTCAACTTCGCGTCCTACGAAGACCTGTGGCGCTGGTCGGTAGACGATCTGAGTGGCTTCTGGTCGTCGGTATGGTCGTTCTTCGACGTCCGGAGCTCGAGACCCTACGACTTCGTCGTGTCGGAGACGACCATGCCCGGCAACATCTGGTTCCCCGGGGCTCGCCTCAATTATGCGGAACGGGCATTGGCCACGACGGGTGACGGGATCGCCGTGGTGGCCCGTTCTCAATCTCGCGAGGATCGTCAGTTCAGCTGGGACCAGCTCCGCCAGCTTGTCGGACGCTGTCGGAAGGGATTGGCCCGGTTGGGCGTCGGACGTGGTGACCGCGTAGTCGCCTACCTGCCGAATGGGCCGGAAGCCCTGGTCGCCTTTCTGGCCACCGCCAGCCTCGGTGCCGTCTGGGCATCGTGTCCACCGGAGTTCGGATCGCGGAGCGTGATCGATCGATTCGCCCAGCTGGATCCCGTCGTGCTCGTTGCGACACGGGGTTACCGCTACGGCAACAAGGTGGTCGACCGGGCCGACGAGGTGAGCGCGATCCTGCAGGCGCTTCCGACGGTGCGGGCCGTGATCGACGTCGAACACGATTGGGACGAACTCCTGGCCGAGCCGGCGGAGCCGGTATTCGAGCAGGTGCCGTTCGACCACCCCCTCTACGTGTTGTTCTCGTCGGGCACCACGGGGCCGCCGAAGGCGATCATCCACGGGCACGGGGGGATCCTGCTCGAGCATCTCAAGGCACTCGGGCTCCATCACGATCTCGGACCGCCAGACCGGTTCTTCTGGTTCTCCACCACCGGCTGGATGATGTGGAACCTGCTGGTTTCGGGCCTCTGCCTCGGCGCCACGATCGTCCTGTTCGACGGAGATCCTGGGTGGCCCGACCTCGGTGCGCTGTGGCACATGGCGGCAGAATCCGGCGTCACCGTGTTCGGCGTGAGCGCCCCGTTCCTGCTGTCGTGCCGCAGTGGTGGTATCAACCCCGGCGCCCACGGCGACCTCTCGGCGATCCGTTCGGTCGGCTCCACCGGTGCGCCCCTCCCCGTCGAGGGCTTCGAGTGGGTTTACGAGCAGCTCCCCGGGGTCTGGCTGACCTCGGTGAGCGGGGGGACCGATGTCTGCACTGCGTTCGTCGGCGGGAGCCCACTCGTACCGGTCGTAGCCGGCGAGATCAGCTGCCGCTTTCTCGGCGCCAGCGTCGAGGCATTCGATGACTCGGGTCGATCGGTCATCGGGGAACAAGGAGAGCTCGTCGTCACACGCCCACTTCCGTCCATGCCCCTCGGGTTCTGGGGTGATGACGACGGGAACCGGTACCGCGCCGCGTACTTCTCTCGCTTTCCCGACGCGTGGTGCCATGGCGACTGGATCACCATCACCGAGCGCGGCTCGTGCGTCATCACGGGCCGTTCCGATGCCACGCTGAATCGCGGCGGTGTCCGCATGGGCACGAGCGAGTTCTATGCCGTGGTCGAATCGATACCGGGCATTCGCGACAGTCTGGTCGTGCACCTCGAAGACGCGTCGGGCGGCGTCGGACGCTTGCTCCTCTTCGTCGTCGTCGGGCATGGCCCCCTCGACGACGCGCTGATCCGGCGGATCTCCACCGAACTCCGATCCACCCTCTCCCCTCGCCACGTTCCCGATGAGGTCCGGGCTGTCCCGAGTATCCCCCGCACCCACTCCGGCAAGAAGCTCGAGGTGCCGATCAAGCGGATCCTCCTGGGCGAACCACCCGACCAGGTCCTCCAAGTTGGTTCACTCGCCGACCCGACGGCACTCGACGCCTTCGTCGATGCCGCGGGCCGGCTTGCGTGAGCCCGGCCGGGTTCACCCAGCCGGAGTGAACTCGAGCTGTAGCCGCTGGAGTCCACGGAGGATGTAGGTGGGCGCGTATTCGAAGTGTCGGGCGTCAGCCGGTCCGTGGTCCGACGGCGAGATCGTGATGTCTTCCATCCGCCTGAGGAGCCGCTCGATGCTGATGCGGGCTTCGGCCCGGGCCAGCGGCCCCCCGGGGCACGAGTGGGGTCCGCGCCCGAAGGCGAGGTGCTCACGGGCGTTGGCCCGGTCCACCCGGAACTCGGACGGGTCTTCGAAGCGGCGGGGATCGCGACCGGTAGCCCCGTTGAGCACCATGAGAGTCGTGCCGGCCGGGATGTCGACCCCGCCCACAGTTGTTGCCCGCCGGGAGAGCCGGAAGTCGCCCTTGACCGGGCTCTCCATTCTGAGGCACTCCTCCACGAAGTCGGGGATGCGATCACGGTCCTCACGGAGCAGCCGCTGCAGGTCCTCGCGCTCGGCGATCATCAGGAGCGCGGCGGCGAGGAGGCGGACGGTGGTCTCCTGGCCCGCCGAGAACAAGTTGGCCGCCACCCGCACCACGTCGATCACCTCGGGCGTGGACCCATCGGGAAAGGTCGCAGTGGCCAGCCCGGTCAGCACATCGTCCCGCGGCTCGCTCCGGCGGTCCTCGACGTAGGTCGAAAAGCGGTCATAGAGGAACTCCAGGGGCGAGTGCCCGAGGGAGCCTGACCCGGTGCTGCCGAGCCCCTGATTCGGGCGATGGCCACCCTGGAGCTCTTTGCGGAACCACTCGTGGTCGGACTCCGGCACGCCGAGGAGGTCGGCGATCACGTACAGCGTGAATGGGGCGGCAAAATCCCTGATGAATTCGCACTGCCCTCTTGCGACGAACTCGTCGATCTGTCGATCGGCATGACGCCACATGAACTCCTCGTTCTCCCGGAGCCGCTTCGGCGTGAGCAGGCGCATCAACATGCCCCGATGGGCCTTGTGCTTCGGAGGGTCGAATGTCGTGATCTGGTCGCTGAAGGGCAGCTCGTCACGGTGCTGCTCAATGAGGTCGCTGACATCGTCGCCTTCGAGCGGAACGGGAAATCCGGGGAACGGACCGGTGACCGAGTTGCACGACGAGAACGTGGCCGTGTCCGTATACACCTTGAGCGCCTCGTCGTATCCGGTAACCATGACCACACCGTGATGGGGCTCTCGCTGCACGGGGCACTGCGAGCGGAGGTAGTCGAAGTAGGGGTAGGGATCGACGACAAGCTCGCTGCCTCGGAAGAAGTCGATATCTTCGAAGTCGCTCATGGGCTCTCCTCCGGCTTCCGTCTCCAAGCCCGCACGGGGCCTGCGAGAATTGTGTTCTTCGCTCAGGAGAATAGCCGAATCAGCCCCCAACCTCAACGGGACGATTCGGCCTCCTGCGCTGGTCTGCGTGCTTTAGTCGAGGACCGCGGGGTCGTGTCGAACGATCCGCCGCGCCGCGGCCGCGAACCAATTGTCAAAGTTGCCACTGGCGACGGACTTGGCGATTTGGGCACCGAATGTCTTGACCACTTTGTCGTCCATCGGTACGCCGGAGCCGAGAGCTTCCACGTGCCAGGCCTGACGGCAGCGCCACTCCACGACGGCTGCGCGGAAGTACGCCTCGTGAATGTCCCGGCCGATAATGAGCACGCCGTGGTTGACCATGAACGCCACGTCCGCGTCCCCCAAGGCGGTTACCACTTCGAGGGCGTTCACCGTCTGGTTGACCGGGCCATCGTACGTGGCGTCGATGGCGATCTTGCCGCCGTACAGCGCGCTTGTCTGATCATAAACGGGCGGTATCCGGTGGCTGTCGGCCCAGATCGTGCCCCAGCGCGGATGGTTGTGGATCACTACACCGGCGTTTTCACGGTGTTCGTGGAGCACCACATGCAGGCGTACTGCCGGAGAGATGTTCCACGGCCCCTCGATCTGGTGGCCCTGGGCGTCCATCCTTGCCACGTCGCCCGCGCAAAGTTCGTCCCAACTGAGGTCCAGCGGGTTGACCAAGAAGGTGCCATCCGGCTGGCGGTAGGTGATGTGCCCCGCCAAGTGATCGTCGTATCCCTCGGCGTGCAGTATCCGGGCCAGGAGCGCGAGTTCCTGACGCGGGGTGATGTCGAGAGCCGGGTAGCTCTTCGGCCTCGCGGGCAGCACCGACGACGTCATTGGGAACCTCTCCCGAAGAGGAACTCGTCCATCGCACGGTGGTAATTCCAGATCGTCATCTCCTGGGCCCGATTCAGGTGGTACCCGTCGAAACCCCGGGAATGCAGGCCCACGGTCACCTCGGACATGTTCGAGAAATCCTGTTCGAGAATGGCGCCCAGCGAAGCCACCCGCCAGTCGTCGTAGTGCTCCGGCTCGGCGGTCTTGATGCCCTCGGTGGGCGGAAGCCAGAGGCCCTGTACGTCGAAGATGCACCTGTCGGGATCGTCGCCGTACGGTCGGGTCCGATAGCACAGCGCGGTTCCGAAGTCCACGAGAAACACCGTGTTCGGGAACACGTGCCAGTCGTACATGCCGAGCTTGAGTTGCTCTTCGCTCAGCTCGGGGTAATCGACTCCGGCGGCCCGGGCATGCTTCTTGCGCAACTCCTGATAGATGGCATTGCCTTCGGGCCCACGCGCCTCAGGGATGGTCCGGAGCTCCGCCGCCGCTCCGAGGTCGGTCGGCAGGTACAGACTGCGCAGCTCGCGCAGGTTGTAGACGACATTGTCGTAGACGGCGTCCGGGTTGACGCCGTACTCGGGGCGCAAGCGTGTGGAATTGCCCTCGCTGCCGTAGCGGAAGACGTCGGCGTGCCGGGAGTGATAGCGGAACAGCTCGTTGAACGTCTTGCCGTATTTTTCACACTCCGCAATGGTGGGGGGTGTCGTGTGCTTGTCGGGCCTCAACAGCTGCGGGTGGGTGCCTGGGACGTGCCAGCTCTCGACGAACGCGTCAAGACCGGTCTTCCAGTTGGCGTTGACGATCACGGATTTGTACCAGGCAATTCGCATGTCCTCGAGCTTGTAGCCCTGCAAACGCGTGGGCATCGGGTCGAGGTAGTCGAGCAGTGGTTCGGCGTCTGGATCCATGTTCACGAAGACCCATCCCCCCCACGTGTCGACCTTCACCTCGGGGAGGCACAACTCCCCGCTCGGGCGGGGATCGAAGTTCTCCTCGTCGGCGATGTACTTGAGCGAGCCGTCGAGGTTCCAGCGCCAGGCGTGAAACGGGCACCGGAATTCGCCGATGCGCCCCTGCCCCTGCACGAGCCGCGTTCCGCGATGCCGGCAGGCATTGAAGTAGGCCCGCAGGCCCTGCTCGGTCCGGACCACCACGATCGACTGATCGCCGATTTGAAAATCGACGTAGTCGCCAACCCGCTCCACTTCGTCGAAGCGACAGGCATTGAGCCACGTCCTCGAGAACAAGCGCTCTAGCTCGAGCCGAAGGAACTCGGGGTCGGTGTAGCGACCCTTCGGCACGTACCCGGCCCGGAGACGCCAGGGCTCGGGCACGTCCAGGTCAAGAGGCAGTCTCCGATCCTCCGTTGTCGTCATGTAGCCCACCTCCATGTTGCGGCTCCGGGCCGAGAACGGCCCCCGTCCCCGTGGTGTGTCTTCACCATCGCCCCTACGTTCTCAGACGGTCGAAGGAACCTTCTTTACGGACGTATCAAAGCCCACGATGCCAGCGAGGGTGCCGCCCAAAATGGCCGCCCGCTCGTCGTCGGGAACCCCGACAAAGTTCTCGGCGATGCACTCTTTGCTGTGGCGGAAGGTACCTTCGGCGTGCGGGTAGTCATTGCCCCACATGATCGTCGTCAACCCGGTGATGTTGCGGGCGGCGACGGCCACGGGGTCGTCCGCGAACTGGACGTGGATCTGGCGCTGGACGTACTCGCTGGGCTTGAGGGGCAACGGCCACTTTGAATTTATATTGAAGAGCCGCCCCATCGCTGGCTGATCGTTGGGCGGGCGGCTGTCGTCCCAGAAGCCGAGCCACCAGTCCTTGTCCTGACCTGTCCCCGTCCTCCAGGCCTTGTCCATGGAGCCGAGGTACGAGACCAGCCAACCGGCGCTGAATTCGATCAGGTTGAAATGAAGATCCGGGAACCGCTCGCAGACACCTCCGCTGACGAGGTCCGCGATAATGCGCTGCGGGCTCTTCACGGCGGCGTTGCCCGCACCCATGGACCGGTTCGAGACCATCGTCTCGTCCAGCGGATTCTTCCCCATATTGACGGCTTCCATCATTCCCTTGACGGTGCTGGCTGTCCGAGATTGCCCCTCGGAGACTTTCACCCCACCCGTGGCCACATGGATGAACACCGGCGTACCGTTCGCCTGAGCCGCAGCCCACAGGCGATCGTATTCCCTGGACCAGTACGGCAGCGGCGGTACTTCGGGCAGGAGGATGGCTCCCAACCCGGCCCGGGCGATCCGCTCGACTTCGACCACCGCGTCATCGATATCGGTGAGGGGAATCGCCGCTGTCGGGCGCATCCGATCCTTGTACGCAAGATAACGCTCGACGACGTAATCGTTGTACACGCGGGCGTGCGCCATCGATAGTTCATGATCATCTGTGAACAGGACGAACAGCGACAGGTTCGGGAACATAACGGAAGCGTCGACACCGTCGAGATCCATGTCCCGCAGAATGTGCTCCGGCTCGCCGTCGGGTGTCGGGCCGCCGAGCTGCCGGTACTTGGAGACGGTCCAACCGTCGTACCCAACCGTGTGCAGCTTCTTGAATTCGGTATGCCCGCCGGGCACCAGCGGCTCATCAAGCGTGAACTCCTCTTCCCAGAGGGCCCGATCCCGGAGATGCTTCGGAAGACGGGTCTTGAACAGATCGATCGGCTCGATGATGTGGGTGTCACCCGAAACGACAAATTCTGTTGACATCTGAGGTACCTACCTTGTCCCCTTCAGAAGGCTTCCGAACTCGGAAGCCTTCCACAGCATTGCACCAATTGTACCGGTTAGTCTACTCTGAGCGGCATCCGTGTAGGCACGCGGAGTCGCCGCTGAGCGGCGAATTAGGCAGGGGACCAGATGGAATCGCTCAAGCCCGCACCCGATGACAGCTCGCGTCCGCTCGGCCCCGACGCCGACATCGACGTGCTGGTCGTGGGTGCCGGCATCACCGGTATCTACCAGCTGTATCGAGCTCGAGAAGCAGGGTTCTCGGTGCGGCTGCTGGAGGCGGGGGGCGGCGTCGGGGGCACCTGGTATTGGAACCGCTACCCCGAGGCACGGTTCGATTCCGAGAGCTACACCTACGCGTACCTGTTCTCGAAGGATCTGTTCGAAGAGTGGGAGTGGCAGGAGCACTTCTCGGCCCAGCCAGAGATCGAGCGCTACCTCAACTACGTCGTCGATCGGTTCGAGCTACGGGAACATATACAGCTCGGCGCCAAGGTCACATCGGCTGTATACAGCGAATCGTCGGCGACGTGGACGGTTCGGACGGATGACGGCACCGAAACCCGGGCCCGTTTTCTCATCGCCGCCACTGGAATCCTCTCGGTGCCGTACTTCCCCGCCGTGCCCGGGCGCGAGGACTTCTTCGGCGAGTCGCTCCACACGGCGCTATGGCCGACCACGCCGGTTTCGTTCGCCGGCAAGCGGGTCGCCGTGATCGGCACCGGATCGAGCGGTGTACAACTGATCCCCGTCGTCGCCGCTGAGGCGGCTTCGTTGACGGTGTACCAACGCACTGCCAACTGGTGCACTCCCCTCAACAACTCGCCGATCACACCGGACGAGCAGGCGCAACTAAAGGCTGGCTTCGAAGCCATGCGCGACGTTTTGAATTCGTCGCAGAGTGGGTTCCTCCACGTTGCACACGATCGAACCACGTTCGATGACACGAAGGAGGAGCGGTGGGGCTTCTTCGAAAAGATGTGGAACAGCCTCGGATTCTCCAAGCTGACGAGCAATTACACCGACATGCTGGCGAACAAGGATGCGAACGCTGAGTGGTGCGAATTCATCGCGGAAAAGATCCGGGGCATCGTCAAGGATCCCGAGGTTGCTGAGAAATTGATTCCAAACGACCACGGCTATGCCGGCAAAAGGCCGCCGTTCGTCAACGGATACTTCGAGGCGTTCAACAATCCCAACGTCTCGCTCGTCGATCTCAAAGAGACACCCATCGTGCGCGTGACCGAAACGGGGATCGAGACCGCCGCGGGATTGCGAGAGTTCGACATCATCGTATGGGCCACTGGCTTCGATTTCGGCACGGGAGCACTCGCGCGCATGGGTGTCCGAGGCAGAAACGGACGCGCGTTAGAAGAATGCTGGGCCGACGGTCCCCGGACGTTCCTGGGACTGATGGCCCACGGCTTTCCGAACTTCTTCTTTCCTGGCGGGCCACACGGCGCCACGGGAAACAATCCGCGGTATTCGGGCGACCAGTCCGACTTCATCCACGATGCACTCGTCTACATGCGCGACCACAGTTACAGCACCGTTGAGGCAACCGCGGCTGCCGAAGAAGAGTGGACGTCGATGGTCAACAACACTGCGGCCACATCCCCGTTTGCCTTCTCGCAGAGCAGCTACTTCTACGGAGCCAACATCCCCGGCAAGCCGATCCGGTATCTCCTCAACCCCAACGGCCGTCCGAAGCTACTCAAGGAGATGGCCAAAGTCGTCGCCAATGACTACGAGGGTTTTCTGGCCTGACCCGTCACGAATCCCGGCGCCAGGAATCTCCATCCGTTGGAGCATCGCGTTCTCTGCATGCTATGGAGCCTGTACCGACCAGTACAGTACACTACGCGCCGTGGACCGGGACCAGCCATTGGACGTTGCCTTCTCCGCCGACGACGTGTTCGAGATGCACCGCCGCATGCTCGTCATCCGAGGCTTCGAGGAACGAGTGTCCGTTCTCTACCGCGACGGTGAGGTGCCCGGCTTCGTCCATCTTTCGATCGGTCAAGAGGCGTCGGCCGTCGGTGCATGCTGGCCCCTTCGGCCGACCGACGTGATCACATCGACGCACCGTGGTCACGGACATTGCCTCGCCAAGGGTCTCGAGCCCCTCGGCATGTTCGCCGAGCTGATGGGCAAGGATTCGGGAACGAACCGTGGTCGAGGTGGCTCTATGCACATCGCCGACCCCAGTATCGGGATTTTCGGTGCGAACGGAATCGTCGCCGCCGGCCTGCCGATCGCCGTAGGAGCATCGACGGCGTCTCAGCTCCGAGCCGACGGTGGCGTCGCCGTCGCCTTCTTCGGTGATGGCGCTCTGGCGCAAGGCGCATTCCACGAGGCCGTCAACCTCGCTGCGGTGTGGAAACTCCCCATCGTCTTCTTTTGCGAGAACAACGGGTATGCCGAGTTCTCCCCAGCAGCAACACAGTACACAGCAACGCTTGAATGTCGAGCGGCGGGATACGGCGTCGACTACGTCGGTGTCGACGGCAACGATGTCACCGCGACGGCCGCGGTCATGCGACGCGTCGTCGAGGCGGTCCGTGACGGACGAGGACCTGCAGTCGTCGAGGCCAGCACGTACCGCTGGCACGGTCACTATGAAGGGGACCCCCAGCGGTACCGAGCACAGGCTGAGGTAGATGCCTGGAAGGACCAAGACCCGATTGTCCGGCACGCGAAGCAGCTCGAGTCGGCGGGGTTTGGTGACGCGGAGATCACGGCGCTGGAATCAGCGGTATCTCGGGAGCTCGACGAGGCCATTGAGGGAGCCCGACGGATGGCTGAACCAGACATAGCCACCATGGGCCATTTCGTGACACGCCCTCGGCCCGAGATCGCCGAGCCGCTTCCGCCGGCCGAGGATGCACCGACCTTCCGGATGATGGACGCTATCCACTCCGCCTTGGAGCTCGAGCTAGCAAGCGACGACCAGGTCTTCGTGGCCGGCATCGATGTGGCCGAAGGGGGCAACGTGTTCGGACTCATGCGAGGCCTCCACGACAAGTTCGGCGAACGTGTGCGCGACACCCCGATTTCGGAGACGGCGATCATGGGACTCGGCGTCGGTGCGGCCATGGCAGGCATGCGGCCAGTCGTCGAGGTCATGTATCTCGACTTCATCGGTGTCTGTCTGGACCAGCTGCTCAACCAGGCGGCAAAGATGCCGTTCATGACTGGCGGTGCGGCAGAGATGGGTCTCACGGTCCGAACGCAATTCGGCGCCGGGCGCTCCTCCGGGAGCCAGCACTCACAAAGCCTCGAGGTGCTGCTTGCGCACATTCCGGGCCTGACCGTCGTGATGCCGTCGACGCCAGCCGACGCCTACGGCCTCCTGAGGGCCGCCATCCAGGACCCGAACCCCGTGGTCTTCATCGAAAACCGGCTCCTGTACGGCATGAAGGGACCACAGCCACCAGCCGACTTCATGCTGCCGATAGGCAAATCGGCAGTGGTGCGTGCCGGCACCGATATCACGGTCGTGTCGGTATCCCGAATGGTGCACGAGGCCCTCGCTGCCGCTGATGCCGTCGCCGGCGATGGCATCTCGGTCGAAGTCATCGATCTCAGAACTGTGGCACCACTCGATATGGCACCAATTCTCGAATCGGTGCACAAGACGAGCAGACTCTTGATCGCACACGAAGCGGTCCTGCCGTTCGGTATCGGGGCGGAGATCGCAGCCACAGTGGCGCGAGAAGGGTTCTGGGATCTCGACGCGCCGATCGTCCGTGTTGGTGCTGCGCCGACTCCGCCCCCCTATGCGCCGAACCTCGAGAAGGCTTGGTTGCCCGATCGTGGGGACATCACGGCTGCACTCCGACAACTCGCTGCCGTCTAACCGGCCTGGCCCTGGTTCATGCGAGAGGAGCAAACGGATATGTCGGCGCCGGAGGACACCACCCGCTCAGATACTGATGGGAACGACGAGCGCGACTTTCATGTGACGATGATGTACCACCCCAGTCACCACGTCCCTGACCTCGCCGAGGCGGAGAGCTGGTTCGAGCGTGTATTCGGTCGCTCGAGCACTCGTCTCGCGCCGACGAACGCCCCGCCGCGCCCTGACTATCCGCTGGACTATTCGACATTCACGTCGATCAGCGACGTGCTGTTCGACACCATCGACCCGAAACGTTACGTACTCCTCGGCGTGCAGCGCTATGCGACGGTTGAACAGCCACACCTCAAGGCATTCGGATGGTATTTCGAGGGGATGGCCGAGGTCTATCGTGCGCTCAAGCGCCATGGGATCGGCGTCACCAGCCAACTTGACGAGCTTGCCGAGGGCGACGACCCGCCGACAGCCGCTGGCGCCCCGATGCCACTTTTCTTCTCGCTCCCCGAGGATGCGGGTCTGCGCTACGAATTCTTCCCGGCCATCCCCTTTCGGCTCGACCCCCGCATTGTGCCGAACTGGACGGTCCCGCCCGTTACAGATGACGATCCCCTCGGGATCGAACGTTGCTCGCACCACACCGTATTGACCGGCCGGCCCGAACGGGCTCTGGGACTCACCGTGGATGTGCTGGGGGGCGACATCGTTCACGAAGGTCGAGACGAGCTCCGCGGCACGACCGGTACGTTCGTCAACCTTGCCGGTTCCATTCTCGAATACGCGGTGCCGGACCCCGGTACTGGGGCCTACGCTGACTGGTCACAGGACGACCCGAACGATACGTATCATGCGATCACATGGAAGGTTGCAGATCTCGAACGTGCCGAAAGCCACCTCCTGGCGCAAGGCGTGCGGATCCAAATGCGCTCAGACGATACCGTCGTCACCGATCCGACCACGAGCCTCGGAATTCCATGGGGTTTCACGAACAAGCTGACTCCCGGAGATCCGCGCTCACGTGCATGAGCAACTCGCGGGCCTGAGAAAGGGATTGGAAATGAACGAGTACAGCTTTGACGGACGTGTCGCGGTCGTTACCGGTGCGGGTCGCGGCATCGGGCGGGCCTACGCACACCTCCTCGCTGAACGAGGCGCCAGCGTCGTGGTCAACGACCTCGGAGGCACAATGGATGGAGAGGGAACCGATCCCGAACCGGCCCGCAGCGTCGTTGCGGAGATCGTCGACGCGGGCGGCAGAGCGATACCCCAAACCAGCGATGTGTCCACAGTCGGCGGTGGTCAAGCGCTTATCGGGGCGGCTATCGAGGAATTCGGACGCATCGACATCGTCGTGAACAACGCTGGGACCATCCGTTGGGCCGGCCTCCCCGAGGCCGACGCCGACAACCTCGAGAGCCACCTCGCCGTGCACGTCCGCGGCTCATTCAACACGGTACGCGCTGCTTGGCCACACATGATCGCCCAGGAGTACGGCCGCATCGTGATGACAACCTCGACGGGAATGTTCGGCCTGGTCGACAACCTCGGCTATGCCACTGCGAAGGCAGCCGTCATCGGCATGACCAGGAGTCTCAAGGTTGCCGGTGACCCTCATGGCATCAAGATCAACCTCGTCGCACCCTGTGCAGACACGCGGATGGCAACCCACCCGTCGGACGGACTGGCGAAGGTCAGGCACCCCGCCCCCCAGCAGATGGAGCCCGAACAGGTGGCGCCCATGGTCGGATTTCTCGCCCACGATGCCTGCAGTGTCAGCGGCGAGATCTTTCTGGCCGGTGGCGGGCGTTTCGCACGCATTTTCATTGCGGCGACGCAGGGTTACCTCCCCCCGTCACGTCAGCCGCCGACGATCGAGGAGGTGGCGGAGAACTGGGACACGATCAACGACGAGACCGGTTACTACGTCCCGGCCAGCCTCATGGACTGGTCCGCGCACTACATGTCGCACCACGCGCGCCGCTGACACCACCGTCGCCGTGAACCGGTCAGGCTGTTGGACCAGCTCGCCGGCCGAGATGCCTATTTGACTGCCATCGGGGTGATCGGCGAGCCGACCGATCCCGTGACCTTGAGGCCAGGGGCGCAGAAAAGGAACTCCCACACGCCGTCCTCCTCGCAGTCCCGTGCCAACTCTTCGAAGTTGAACATTTCGCCGAGGGTCAGACCCATATCTCGAATCGTTACCTGATGGAAAGGGATGTTGGCGCCGGCAATCGGGCTCGGCCAGCGCTCACACGCCCAATTGTCGAGCGCAAGCGCGGCCACTTCTCGCTCGTACAGCCAGCGGCAGCTTTCGAGCCCCGGTCCAGGCTCGTCACCCATGAAGTGTGCCCGATCTCCCTCGAGGAACCATTGGTAGGAGCCGGTGCGTAGGAGCAGGATGTCGCCCGACTCAACCTGCACTCCCTGGCGCACCTCGGCGGCGGCCAGGTCGGCCGACGTGATCTCATACGAGTCCTCCAGCCGATCGACGCCCTTCAACCTGGCAATGTCGAGCAGGACCCCGCGCGAGATCAAGTGCCCCACCGCCTTTGCAAACGAGTTACGCGTGGCGCCCGCGACATTGTTGACCGCCCCCGCCGGCACGTTGTTGTAGAAGAGCCCGTCGTAGCCGACATGAGCCAGGCTGTCCCACTGCGTCGCGGCCTGTAACCCCATGATGACCATGTCGTCGGCAGAGATCATGCCGTCGGGAGCTTTCGCGGTGTCTGAAGGCAGGAAGGTCATCACGTGCACCGGGTTGATCCGGAACCCACCGGGCAGGAACGGCCCGTCCTTGTCGAACGGCATGCCGAGGTCGAAGCTCTTCCCCGTTTTCACGAGCTGTGCGGCCTGCACCCGCTTCTCCGGTGTGACGAGGTTGAGGGTGCCGATCTCGTCGTCGTCACCCCATCGCCCCCAGTTGCTCAACTCTCGGCCGAGCTCATGATGCGGCCACGTCGTCGGATCTTGATTCACGTTCCTCTCCCAGGTGAAATGGTGACCACGCACTGGTCTAACCCCGATGGATGTCCGACCGCGCGTTCGGAACGATACTGCAGCCCAGCTCACGGTGTCCGTTTCAGGAGTGGCTGCGAAGTTCTCGCTTCAGAACCTTCCCGGAGGGGTTCCGCGGCAGCGCATCGAGGAGAACAACCTCCTTTGGGATCTTGAACCGCGCCAGGTGCTGCCGGCAGTGCTCCAGGAGGTCCTCAGGAGTGGTCGTCGCTGCCGCATGCAAGACCACGTACGCAACGGGGACTTCGCCCCACCGCTCGTCAGGGCGTCCAACCACTGCGGCTTCGACGATCGACTCGTGTTCATACAGGACGCGCTCGATCTCAGAGCTTGCGATGTTCTCACCGCCGGAGACGATCATGTCCTTGAGCCGATCGACGATGTAGAGGTAACCGTCCTCATCCATCAGGCCGATATCCCCCGTGTGGAACCAACCACCCTCGAAGGCCGCCCTCGTCGCGTCCGGATCACGCCAATAGCCCTTGAAGACCTTCGGGCCCCGAAGCACGACCTCTCCCCGCCCCCCTGATGCCAGTGAAACTCCTTGTTCGTCCCATATGTCGAGTTCGAGGTACTGACAAGGCCGGCCAACGCTTCCCGATTTGGTCCGGGTGCTTGCGCTGTCCAGGAATGTGTCGCCCGACACCGTCTCGGTCAGACCATAGGCATCGGCGAACCACGCGGATGGGAGCGCTCGCTGCAGGCGCTCGATGAAGGGGATCGGCATCTTCTCCCCCCCTCCGATGAGCAGACGGACCGACGAGAGATCTCTCTCCTCGACGCGCGGCAGGTCGAGGACGGATCGAACCATCGCTGGAGCCATCCACACACTGGTCACGTGAGACCGTTCGATCTCATCGACGACTCTTTCCGCTTCGAATGTGGGGTGAATGATCGTTGTCGACCCCGCCGCGATCATGGACGTCGTAATCAGATCAAGCGCTCCCACGTGGTACAACGGGCCACAGGCCAACCCGATATCGGCACGGGTGAATCCGAACTCTGTGACGTGCGCATAGTTCTTCCAGGCCAAGTTGGCGTGCGTGATCATCACGCCTTTAGGCCGGCCGGTCGTCCCCGAGGTGTACATCAATCGATGGATGTCGTCACCGTCAGTGTGGGCACGCGGCAACGGACTCGAGGCGGCGATCAATTCGGAGAAGGGCTCCCAACCTGAGAACGACGCCATCGAGATGCATGTGCGGACGAGTTCGCCGAGGCCGTCCGTCGCCTCATTCGCCACGTCAACCAGTGCGTCATCGCAGACCAGCGCGCGAGCTTGCGAGTGCTCGAGGATGAACCGCAGTTCTGCCGCCGCAAGCCGCCAATTGAGCGGCATCACGACAGCCCCGAGATAGCTGGCGCCGAAGATCGTGGTCAGGAAGTCGATGTTGTTGTACGAGAGCAAGCCGATGACGTCACCGACGCCAATGCCACGCTCATGAAAGCCTGCCGCCAACCCAGCAGACCGTTTCGCCATCTCCTCATATGTGATGACGTCATCCCCGCAAACAGCGAGGGCCTTGCTCGGCGTGCGGCCTGCGTGGTGCTCGAGCACCCCGAACCAATTCATGTCTGGACTCATCAGCGGCCCGGAGTTCGGACCTGCCGAGCGGTCGGCTGACGCGCTCATACGAGGAGATACCCTCCGTCCACGTTGAGCACGGTCCCGGTCACAAAGGCCGCCGCGTCTGAGGCGAGGAACTGGAATGCGCCGACGAGGTCGGCGGACTGCCCCCAGCGCTTGAGCGCCGTATGTCCGACGACGAAGTCGGACCGGTGATCGTTGCTCGTCCATGCCTCTGCCATCGGCGAATCGAACCAACCCGGTGCGACGACGTTGACGGTTATCTTCGAGGGGGCAAGATCGAGCGCCAATCCCTTGGCCAGTCCCACGAGCCCGGCCTTCGAGGCGCTGTAGGCGGCGAGACCCTTGCATGGCCGTTCGCCCAGGACAGAACCGGTGAAGATCAGCCGCCCACCCTCTCCCATGACCCGGGCGGCCGCCTTGGCCCCGAGGAATGCCCCGGTGAGGTTGACGTCGATCACCTCGCGCCAGACCTCTGGAGCAGTGTCGAGTGGCCCGGCCACGATGGGCGAAACTCCCGCGTTGGCGATCCAGACGTCGACGCCGCCCCATACCGAAACGGTCCCGTCGGCCACGGCCTCGCTGAAATCGGCGTCTCGGACGTCGCCGCAGAAAACCAGCGTCGGTCCCACGAGCTCGTCCGCGACCGCCTTGAGGTCGCTCTCGGTGCGCGCCACGAGGGCCACCTTGGCCCCGGCCGAAGAGAACGCGTGGGCGATCAACTCCCCGAGCCCGCGCCCGGCGCCGGTGATCACCACCCGCTTGCCGCTCACGCTCCCCACGTCGGGGAAGACCGCAGGTATCTCCATTCGTTGGGGCATCGAGTTCTCTACATTCGTATGGATCCTGTACTGACCAGTACAGTACACTACGCGCCGTCGAGCAGGACCAGCCATCCGACGTTGCCTTCTCGGCCGAGGACCTGATCGAGAAAGGAACGTGGTGGGCAACGAGGAACGGATTATCGCGATACTCGGTGCCGGGGGAGCTCTCGGCGCGGCCATTTCCCGTCAACTGGCGGGTGAATCCCCAGCCGGCTTGATGTTGAGCGACATCAGTGGCCCCTCCCTCGAGGCCACGATCGAAGGGCTGCCGGACAACGCGGTCCCGCTCGAAACTGCGCTGGCCGATGTGAGCGACGTGGCGCAGGTCCAAGCGGTGGTGGATCGGGCACTGGAACGGTTCGGCCACCTTGACGTGCTGGTCAGCAACGCCGGAATACTTTCGCCGAATGGCCGCATTCACAACCTGGAAACCGAAGATTGGGACCGGGCGTTCCATGTGAACGTCATGGGTCCGGTCAATGCCATCCGAGCCGCTATCCCCGCGATGCGCCGGCAGAAGTCGGGCTCGATCATTCTCACTGCATCCGTGTCGGGCCTCACTGCATGGTCACACGCCTCCCCGTATTGCGTCACCAAGGCCGCCGTGATCCACCTCGCCAAGGTGGCGGCCGTGGAGTACGCGCGCGACGGGATACGCGTCAACTGCGTATGCCCCGGGACGTTCCACTCGACCATGCACGCAGACCTCCCACCCGCTGCGATGGACACGATTGCCGCCAGGCACCCCCTGGGGTTGGGCACACCCGGTGACCTCGTCGGGGCCTACTCATACCTAGCCAGTGACGCCTCGCGCTGGACAACGGGCTCGGCGATCGTGGTCGACGGTGGGTACGCGGCGCCTTAAATG